>ERZ869925.66-NODE-66-length-57465-cov-8.250409_pt1 | contig 57465 bp, 116 predicted proteins | sample MGYA00579311_ERZ869925 | MGnify/ENA primary metagenome ERZ869925 (study PRJEB32216, sample SAMN09231817) | wastewater metagenome | place: USA: Maryland | collected 2016-07-30 | study: EMG produced TPA metagenomics assembly of the PRJNA472060 data set (Reclaimed...
ATATGGTATCTAAAAATACGAACCATTTTTGCGCCCAAAAATTTTAAAACACCTGGTTTTGACGCAAGGTCAGACCTGGTGCGTGGTATTAACTCGTTGTAAACCAGACGTATAGCAAAAAGGTATCCAGACCCCTATACCAGATCGCATAGGGATAATAGAGTACCTTTATGTACACAATTGCGTACAGGGACGAGTTTCCTCCAGCACAGCCTCTATATGAGGGGTGCAATTCATCGTATCACAAAGGTAAACATAATTTCTGACCTGGCCAAATATTTTTACAAAATAAACCTGGTCCATGAATTAGGATATGTGAAAAGTATTATATACCTTTGCCCTATAACCAATATCCTATAATATGACAACGTTAACACTAAGTAACTTTAAAGATAAGATGATCGCTAAGGCCAAGAAGGCTGGACATATCTGGGAAAACTTTGGGCAGGCTGAGCTATCGCAATTAAAGGACAAATACAAATATAGTCCATACACTAACCAATGGAGTGCACCCAAGGAAAGACGGGTTTATGCTAGTATACAGGAACTAGACAACTGGGCTTGCCGTTTTGATCTGAGCCAGTTAAACTAAAAATATTTTACATAAAATTTGGTAGTGTCGAAAATTAGTATTAGATTTGCCTCCGAACCAATAAAAACTAAACAGTATGTATAAAGTAACAAAGTTGCTAACCACGAATAACGTAAAAACAGTAAAGGGTGAAAAGTTAGGTTATATTACCTATATCCTTTTTATGTCCCCTTTTACTGCGAATAGTAAAGGTATCAATGTATGTAGTCACGCAACCGCTGGGTGTGCTGCAAGTTGTTTAGTAGGTAGTGGATTTGGAGGTATCTATACCAGTGTAGCAAATGGAAGGCGTAATAAGACTGAATATTTTTTAAAGGATAGGGTAAAGTTTTTAGAGCAATTAGACTTTGAGATAGGCAGAGCAATCCGATTAAATGCAGGTAAAGCAATAGTAACAATCCGATTAAACGGAACGAGTGACCTACCCTTTGAAAAGTTTAAGGTAAGGGATGGTAAAACCTTATTTGAATTGTACCCTAATATCCAGTTTTACGATTATACTAAGAACTATTTGAGGTTTGATAAGGTATTGCCCTCAAACTATCATTTAACCTTTAGCAGGTCAGAAACGAACCACGCAAAAGCAATGGAAATTTTGGGACGTGGGTTTAACGTAGCAATGGTATTTGATAAGACCCCAAAGGAATATAAAGGGTTTAAGGTAGTGGACGGTGACGAAAGCGATTTACGTTTTTTGGATGAAAAGGGTGTAATAGTGGGATTAAGGTATAAAAAAATGACAGGGAAAGGTGCAAACAATGCAGAGGCGTTTAATAGTGGGTTTGCAATCCGTGTGAATAGTCCTGAATTGGTAGAGGCGGTTTAATGTACACAATTGTGTCAATGTATTAGGATATATCAATTATTATAGTTACATTTGCCTAAACACTTAAACAAACATGGAAACAGTTAAAAAATATCAATTGATCTTAACATACAACAAGGTAGTTGAATGGGCTGATAAGAAGGGGTTAAATAGTGATACCCCTGAAAACTGGAAAGAAGCGAGGGATTTAATGGCCAAGGAATTACAGATATTAACAATAGCCGATCAAAAGAAGTTTACAGGGAATAGGAACATACCAGAAGCGTTTATCTTTGAACTTGCCCCAATAGGTAAAGCAAAGTTTAAGGGGGATAAACTACCCGTATTTTGGTCGGTTAATCAATACTTTAAGAAGGGGAAAGAATATCCTGTATACGATATGGAGGGGATATTTGTAGTAGGGGAAAACGGGGATAGTTATAAGATGTTACCAAGTGCATGGACAAAAATAAAGTAGAATTTATTTGGTAGTGTCAAAAATTTATAGTACATTTGTCCTATTAAATTATAAACCTAACAAGTCCCGAAAGGGCAAAAACCAAATGACAGCACCAAGAATAAACCTAAAAAATCTGGAAATGTTACAAAACGATGACGTTTTTGTAAAGTCAAAACTTGTTAATTTGTCAGAAGTGACAGGTTTTAAGACCCGTAAAGGATTAGAGCAAGCGGTTGTATGTGAGGGTGAAATTGTAAACGTTGTATCAAAATCTTATGGGCATTTGCCTAATGAGGTGTTTTTTGCGGACGTTGAACGTCAATTGAATGAAGTAGGTATAAAGTACGCTAAACGGTCTATAAATAGGGAAAATAGATCATTTGCCGTTGACTATATCCTAAACGACCCTAATTACATTATCAAGGTTAAAACTGGCAAAGATATCATTATGCCAATGTTACGTTTTGTAAACAGTTACGATGGAAGTAACAAGACCAGCGGACACTTTGGTTTTTACCGTCAAGTATGTACCAATGGGTTACACGTAGCAAATTTTGAGATTGGTTTTAGTGTTAAACATAGAGGGGACATTGTTAGTATAGTGTTACCTGAAATTTTGACCCTTACCAACAGGTTTATGGACAATCAGTATTACAGTTTGAGCAAAAAATTTGAGGTACTGGCAGAGCGTCCTATTGCAAATTTGGAAGACTTTGTAAAGTTGACCGCTGAAAAATTGGGACTGTTTAAATACGAAATGAGCGAAAAGAACCCAATGCCATCGCTTAACGCTCGTACCGTTATCGACATAATCAAAAACGAAAGTGCTTTGTTAGGGAACGCCCCAACACTTTGGAACGGTTACAATGCTTTTAACGAACTGTTACATACCAAACTGAAAAAGACTTTTGAACAACAAAAGAACATAGATAGCAGTTTGTTTAGTGCGGTGCTGGAAATGGCATAAAGGACAAAAGCAAATAAATCAAAGGGGACTTATCAACAGTCCCCTTTTTTTGTGTTCAAAAGTTAATTTGGATATTTCGATTTTGTTTTGTACCTTTGTAGGTTAAAGTTTCCAATTAGGGAAATTACGATTATGCCCTGGTTGGAGTATACCTCCCGCTACCGTTTCTGATACCGTCCCGTTGTTTTTTCGTGACAACAGGACAAATGTAATTATAATTTTCGAGACCACCAAATTTTTTATCATTTATTTTTTATACGAATGTTACTTATAGTCTTAGGTTATATGGAATTTTTATATTACATTTGTCCCATAACCAAATAAACTAATAAGATGAAAAAGAAAAGAACCTCAGAAGAAGTAGCAATAGCAAAGATCGAATCATTTTTTGCAAAGAGCAAGGTACAGGAATTTGACCTGAATGAAATAGGGAATAAATTTTTGTTAAGTGAAGGTGGTTTGATGGACACAGAAGTAACCAAAATTGATTGTGAAGGGGTACATACGGATGGTCATGGGTTTAAATACTTTTTTGATTTGGAACTGGGAGACTTACGTTATATCGTTGGTACTGTATTACCTGAACTTAAAGAAGAAGAACCTGTAATATATAAGCAGGAAGTAATTGATAAGGTAATAAAAGAGATCGAAAATGATATTGCAATGGGGGACGTTGAAGCACTGGATGAACTATTAAAGATAGTACCCATAGAAAACCTTATAGCGTATCTACCTGAAAAGATAAAGGCATAAAAATAATGGCACTACTATTTGGTAGTGTCATTTTCTTTTATTACATTTGCCCTATGAACGAACTATATAAACAAGCAAAGAGTATGTTCCCCAATTTAAATTTGATTAAAGGGAACTTAAAGACAGAGTTACGTGTCAATGGTCAATTACTAATTGATACAACTGGAAACCCTGAACTAATTATAACACCATATTTGGCGGGGTTAATAATGGGATATAAAATAGCAAAATAAACAACATGGAAGATAAAGTAGCAATGATAGTAATGAGTACCTTATCCGATGTACAGGAGATGCAACGCACCTTACAGTCACCAAGTGTACAAAAGGATATTAACAACCAACTGAACTGGGTTAAATATCTTATCCAAAGGTTTAAAGGAGACTTAAACCAAGAATGTACCCATCCAAGCAGATTATGGAATGAGTTTGCACAAACAAGATTTTACCAACACTAAACCAATATGAAACCACTATACTATTTAACCGATAAAAACAAATCGACTTACTTTAGTTTGTTGATATACGACATAACTAAAAAGATACAAGAGAGAGCGAATGAATGGTTTGAAGGGGTCTTTAAAGAAAAGATAGTACCTGAAGACATTTATACTGGTAATCTATTAGCGGATTTGGATTATCTGTTTAGTGAGGGTATATGGTTGGTTGAACTGGCAGAAAAGAACCAATTGGATATTGAGAGTGCTAAAAGGGCATTAACCGATGATTATAAGAAGTACACCAAAAGTAAAGTAGGGTATAGATACTTAGTACATAAACATGAGTATAGTGCAAGGGAGAATAGGGTATTATCTAAGAAGGAACTAACCAAGAGAGATAAGCAAATCAATAAGATTGCTAAAGGAATTTTGGCAGAGATATTAGCAGAAGAAAAAGAAAAGAATAAATAATTTGGAACTTACCAGGATTTTTATTACATTTGTCCCATAACCAAAGACTATGAAAAAGAAAACAGAACCAACAGAAAAGTTTGCTCGGAAATGTGATGCCACAGGTGAAGGTATGAATGAGGGGTATTGCTTTGGGGATGGAGAAAAATACTTTAAGTATAAAAAGGGTGCAACCGCTTATGCAAAAGAGATAGGATATAGCACTCTAAAAGAAGCGTATGATGACGAGGCGTATTACTGGACTGAATGGGAAGAAGTAGATGAAGAAGAATATTTTGATGCAAAAGGAAACGTTTACTCAAACTAAAAACTATGAAACTGAAACAACCCACAATGACTGCAATAGTCAACCCTTTTACAAGGGAAGTTAAAATTATCCATGAAGTACCTCGTATCAAATACAATGAGCGAATTGTGGATAAATATGAACTCGAATTGGTTTTTGATGATACGGATGAATGGCAAGGATTTGATACCGACAAACAATACGATATGCACTTTTATTATGAGGATGGTAGCGGGTTTGATTTGTGTGTGTATCCTGTAAAAGGAAACCAAACAGATACACAAAACTCTGTACCTGTAAAAGTAAAAATAGTTTACCAAACACTTGCAGATAACAAAACAATTACTTACATTTGTAAAAAACAGAAACAACATGGAAACAAACTTAGCAGGTAAATCAAACCTTGTATTAACAAGAAACGATAACGAAGCAAACAATGAAGCGGTTGCTATTATTGTAGGTAAAGCAGGGAAAGCGAAATCCATTGTTAAACCCTTAGAGAAAGCAATCAAGAAACACTTTTTAGCGGATGATGTTACCATTGTGGATAGCAGAACCGTAACCAACCAAGAAGCAGAAATCTTTAGTGCCCATATCTATAAAGATGGGGATGATTTTTATGAGGAGTTTAAAATTGAAGTAGTCCCAACATACTAAAATATAAATAGGTTGGGTCGTAAGCGAGACGGCATAAAGCGGAAACCATTTGGAAGAACGCAAGACCCCAAGACTTACCAACCTATTTTTTAAACCATTTAAAACCAAACCGATGAAAGAAATTAAAAAGAGATTAGAATATCTTAGAAAAGAACTAAGAGCAGAACGCATAAGTTATGGCGAATTAGTCGAACTACAATCGTTAGCAAAACACATTGAACCCAATGATGTTGAACTATTAGAGGCAGCTGGAGTACCTGAAAAACTTTAAGTTTTATTTGGTAGTCTCAAATCTTTTACCTACATTTGTCCCGAACCAATAAAACAAACATGAAAATAAAACAGATCGACAGACAGATCATTCCTTTAATAAGGAGTGAGATCGACCAAGCGTTAAAAGCATTGGCAGAGAAATTTGATGTTACCATAAGTGCAGGTAACGCAAGTTTTACCCCTGAAAGTGTTACCTTTAAATTGGCAGTAACAACCAAAGGTGAAGGTGGAAAAGTAGAAACCAAAGAAGGGAAAGACTTTAAACTATACGCTGAAATGTACGGTTTGAAGAAAGAGGATTTGGGTAAAGAGATTAAAGTAGGGATAAACACCTATATCATTACTGGGTTAGCACTCAAATCAAGAAAATACCCTGTAACTGTTACGGACACAAGAAGCGGTACAGGATATAAACTCCAAATGAGTGCAGTTAAAAGAGCATTGGGATACCCTGTAACTGCTTTTGATTTACAGTAAAAATATATGGGATAACATTTGGTTATCCCATTTTCTTTTATTACATTTGTCGAACCTAAAAAATAAACTATGCCAAACTACGTAAAACACATTGTATCATTAAGTGGAAAAGCAAAAGCAGTTGCTGAACTGGTAGCGTTTGCTCAAAACGGAGAACTCCTATTGGACTTTAATAAGATTATACCTATGCCTAAAGAGTTGGAAGGCACTGTAAGTCCTCAAAGAATTATATCGGAAGCAGAATATAAAAAGGAAATGAAACGTATTGCTAGTGGTGATTTGACCCCAATGGAAAAGGCATACGGTTTAGGTATTGGGATAACTCAAAAACTATCTAACCAATACAAACTGAAATACGGTGCGGATAATTGGTATGACTGGAAAATTGAAAATTGGGGTACAAAATGGGGGGTAGGTGAATGCGAGTTTGAAGATAACAGATACACCTTTGATACTGCATGGAGTACACCAGTAAAAATATTTGAGGCGTTATCCAAAATGTTTAAAACAGTGAGTATAAGGGTACAATTTGCTGACGAGGATTTTGGGCAAAATGTAGGTGAGTACACCCTATTAGGTGGAGTTTGTGTAAAGGAAAACATACCTGAAGGTGGAAGTGATGAAGCGTTGGAAATGGCATTGGGTATAAGGGATGACGAATATATGATTACTGACTACCTTGCTGAATTAAATGATAAACAACTCGATGAATCATACGCTAAATCCTTAATAAGGATGGCACACAAAAAGGGTAAACTAATTAACGAGTACCCTGTAAAAGTCCTGAATACATTATTAGAAATGGCAGTTGCGGATGAACAATACGAAAGGGCAGAGGAAATAAAAATTATTATTGAGTTATCAAAAAAATCTGTTTAATAATTTGGATATATCAAATCTAATACTTACATTTGCCTAAACACTAATACATAAACAACATGGGACAAAGACACCAAATATTTGTACTGATACCTAATCCAGTTAAACATTTGAGATTGGATAACCCCGAAAAAGTGAGACTCCAAAAAGAGTTTGGTACGAAAGAGTTTAGTATCATTGCATACCATAACCAATGGTTATACGGCAGAAGTGCGTTACAAAATGCTATTGCTCTTTTAAACTTTGGCGCACAATTTACCAAGGAACAAAAAACAACTACTAAAGGATGGAATGCTTACGATTGTCCTTTTACTCCTAATGGAATGGGAAGTAAGTTTGATACACCTGAAAAGATTACAACTGCCATAGGATTTATAATGAATTATAGACCAGTTAAAACACCGTATTTGGATGCTGGGATTGGTGGGAGTTGGTACATAGGTAAAACAGATGAAGGTATCAACTTTGACTTTACAAGGGGAGATAACAACGATGGTATTACCATAATTGACCTAATAGAGAATAAGTATTGTTTTATGAATATCTACGAACAACGTATAGATAGTCATAGTGCCTCACAATTACCTATGTTGAAACCTGTAAAAGCAGACGACTATGTAAGGGCGTATTACGGGGAAACAGAAGAAACGATCAACGATTATTATATCAAAGATAAAACCCCTAAACAGATTGCAGAAATCTTAGCGGACAACGTAAAGCACAATGTTAAATGTATCTTACCCTTTAAGAAGTTTGGGGTACTTACCTTAGATGAGATCGGGGCAATGTTTGACAAAATGGAAGCGTTTAAACTTAGAGATGACTCTAAAAAGGCACTGGCAAAGGGTACAAAGATTAAACTATTTGAAAAGAAATAATTTAATGGGGACTACGTAACTGTAGTCCCTTTCTTTATATTTATTATAAAAAACTTATATGGAAGAAATTTTAATCAAGAACATTGAAAACGGGATACGAGGAATAAGACTCGGAACTAAAACCGCTGAAAACGCTAACGTTGGAGTCAACCTAAATAGACTGAAGACGATCAATGAAGGGATGTATCAAGAATGGTTAAAGAAATATGCTGATTGTTTAAACGAAAGAAAAGTTAAATAATATTTGGTAGTCTCAATTATTTAGGTTACATTTGTCCTATGAGATCAATACAACTGATAAACGAATGTGATGCAATAGAGTGGTACAACTCTTTAGATAAAGAGAAACAACTCGAACTTGATAAAGAGTTTGAAAACCTATTAGGAAACCCCGAATTTTTTTATATCTACCTTGCCAAACACAAAAAGAAACGAATCCAAAACTTTAAAATCAAACAACAAATAATCTTTTAACCCATGCCAAAAATCAAAGGTAAACAGTTTGTAGAGTTTTCAGTTAGAGACCCTGATACTAATGGAATCGTCTACATAGCAGTTATTAAACTGGAAACAGGTGGAATGATTGGAATAGATAGTAGTTTTTTGGCAAACACCGAAGAACCTATTTACAGTCCATTTGATAAAAATATTGAAATAGATTTGGAGGAGTAAAATATTTTACTTACATTTGTCCCATAACCAAACAACTAACCAATGACACATATACCATTAAAAAAAAGAGTTGAAGAAGCAGTTGAAAAAGCAGGAGACGCTTTTTGGAATGTAATAGCAAAAGAGTTCCCTGAAATAAAGACAGGAGACTTTGCCCCTGATGCTCACATGACGTTGGAGTATGCTCTTAAAAAGGCGGTTAATACATGGTATGACTCTAATAGGGAAAAGAAGATTGAACACGTTGAGGAGTTGTTAGAACAACCACATAGCACCATTGTTAGGAATGTATATGCTTACATTGCAGATCGTAGCATACATGATGATATTGATGCAGTTACATTGGAAGGGATGTTTTATGATGAAGAGAATGTACCCAATGAAATAACCATTAATAAACTCGAAGAGCAAGGTATTGATGTAGAAGATTTTAACGTGTATTTGGAAACGATGGGCGAAATTGCTTAAATAAATTTGGTAGTCTCAATTTAAATACTTACATTTGTCGAACCACTAAAAATCATAACCATGAAAATAGAATTGAAAAAACTAAAGATTGCAGAAAACATGAGCGAAGAAACAACCGCTTTTACTGCTGATATTTATGTTAATGGTAAAAGTGCGGGTTACGCAAAGAATGATGGACAAGGTGGATGTACTTTTTATCATAGTAATCCTGACCCTCAAAGCAGAAAACTAATTGAGGATGCAGAAAAACATTGTTTGGGGTTACCTCCGATTAATTACGGAACATTTGAACATAAAATGGATTTGGAAGGGTTTATTGACCAGTTGGTTGAAGACGAATTGAAAGCGAAAGAAGCAAAGAAAATTGCAAAAAAGTTTGCTAACCATATTATTTTGGGTGTACCAAACGGTAATACTTACAGACAGATAAAATTTAACTATCCTTTGAATGCTATCCCTAAAGACAAATTACAACCGCTTGTGGATAAGTATAAACTGGAATTGAAAGACGGTGAAAAGATACTTAACACAAATTTGGAAGCACTCGGAATAATTGTTTAAATAAATTTGGTAGTGTCAAATATTTTACTTACATTTGTCCATAACCAATAACTAAACCAAATGACTAAGAAATACAGAGTTAAACTAAACAACCCCGAAGAACAAAAGGAATGTAATAACAAGGGGTATCTTGATGGAGGATTTGGACGAATAGGGTCTTATACTCGTGGGGATGCACTTAAAAAAGCACGTCTCTTTAATGGTAAGATAGAGGAAATCAAACCGACCTTTATCATTACAGAAGCAAAGATAGCACAGATACACGAAAACAACCTATTAGATGGTGTTGTAAAAGCGTTAAAAGGACGTGAACAATTTGAGGACACGGAGGAAACATTGGGCGAACGTATCTATAATGCGGATGTATTTGAGCAAATACTGGGTGAACAACAAGAATTGATTGATATGAAACAGTCTACACTAAACACAAAAACTCTGAACCAATTGGAAGAACTGGCAGAGAATTTAGGAGACTATCAATACGTACAAGTAACAGTGATTTAGTTTGGTTGACAAGTGAACAGGGTGGTAACCTGTAAATTAAGGGACGCTCAAAAGGTGTCCCTTTTTTTATTATAAAATATTTGGTAGTCTCATTTATTTATATTACATTTGTCCCATAACCAAAAACCTAACCAATGAACAGAGTATTTGATAAACCATTTATCCTCAAAGAAAAACCAAGTGAAGACTTTGTTTGGAAAGAGGAAGCGATCAATATCAATTGGAAACTCTATGATAAAATTATAGAGGAAAAACATAAACGAGGGATATTGAACTATCCTACTGACCTCTATATAAATGTAGGTAAACAATACATACCATTTGAAAAGGTACAACCTGGGTCTTGTGTTGAATTATCTAATGGACACAGGGGAATTGTATTTGAATACATTGGAAGACTTTGGATATGGATAGGATTACGGAAAGTATGTTTAACACCTAAACACAATCATTTAAATGAATTATTTGGAGGTGCAAAAAGATACTATGTACGTAGAATAATCTATACTACAAAACAAATACAACATATGCACAAAAAATTTGGAATTGTGAAATAATATAGTTACATTTGCCTAAACACTTAAACTAAAACAACATGGGATACACACACTATTTTAAATTTAAAGGTAACACAATTACCCCTACTCAATTTGCTAACATTGTAAAGGATGTAAAAGAGATTGAGAAGTTTTTTAAACACACTCCTGTTAAGTCCCAAAACGCTGGGGGTGGTTATAACGAACACCTTGTTACCCTCCATGATGGTTGGGGTAAAAGAAAAGGTATCCATTATATTATAGAAGAAATTGCAGGGAAACAAAAGGTAGTTGAGTTTATGTTAAATGGTACTGACAAGGGGGATTTAGGACACGAAACATTTAACCTGAAATTAGGGAAGCAAGAGGAACTAAGCGGGTTTTGTAAAACCGCAAGAAAACCCTATGACCTTGCAGTTACAATGATTTTGATTAGTGCAAAATACTTTGCACCTGATACAGAGATTGGTAGCGATGGAAATATTGAAGACTGGGAACACGGGATTGAATTGTGGAAACAGATTTTTAGTAACAGGTATATTGAAGTTGGAGGATTAACCAAAGAGCAAAGAGATTTAACTATCATTGAACTGGATAGACCAGTTAAGAAAATGAAAGGTAAAAAGGGGTTTAACCATGATGATAAGAGAGTGGAAGAAGAATATAAAGAAATGTACGAATAAATTTGGAAGTATCGATTTAAATAGTTACATTTGACCAAACACTAAACAACCATGAAACATAAAACCGCAAAAGAACTGGTAGAAGTATTAGAATTGCTTTTAAACGAAGACAAAACCGTTGTGAGTGCCAAGTCCCCTCATAAGGTGCAAAGCATCCTGAAGGCACAAAAAGCACTTAAAAAGGCAAAGAAAGAGATCACTGAAGATACACCTCCTAAAGGTGGTAAAGGATTAACTCATTACGTTGATATACCTCGCATGGATGGAGTGGATTATCTTAACGTTGAAACTTTTACCAAAAGGTCTGAAGCACTCAAGTTTGCTAAAGAACGATTTGGTGCAGACGATGACGGTAAAATATCCCTATTATCTGTTAGTTAATGCAAGATCAACTCAATAACATAAAAGAAACCGTAGCGGGTTTCCCTGTAAAGGGATTGAGATGGAATCCAGTAGAAACTATATTTGCTGGGTTGGTTAAGTGTCCAGTATGGGGACGACCTGAGTTACATGATGGATACATTGCAGTAACGTGGCGCAAGAATGGAAGTCTAACAAATAAGTTTGGAGGCAGCAGCAGAAAGGATTTGTATTTAAATTTGGAAATGATTAAATAATACTTATATTTGCATTATGGTACGAAAGAGAATTCTCTTCAAAGTTAATGGAGAGGTAAAGGTGGAAGAAACAAGGGATTTGTTTTTGAATCAAATTGATGAGATGAAATGGATAGTTGCCTCTGAATGTGAATGTAGCATCCATGATGTAGATGTGGAAATTGAGGTTATTGAATCAAAAGAAGAACTATCTGAATACGATGTAACCCCTGAAGGTATTGTAAATTGGAAAGACCCATATTTTAAAACCGTAACTGGAGTACAATGTATTACTAATATGGATGACTTTTTAGATAGCATGAATACAAAAAATGTTGCTGAAAATTTGGAATTGTCATAATTTAGTTATACATTTGTCCCATAACCAATACAAACTAAAATGATGGAAAAAACATTTGAAACCAAATATGGTAGCGTATCATTGAGAGGTGCAATGATAGATGTAAACGGAACTGACCTTGTGGAAGGGGTGGAAATTAAACTTGAGGGTGAACTGGTTGGGGAAGTTTTGGGCAGAGGGTTTAGTGATGTAGAGGATATGAGCGTTGCAGATGTGGAAGAATTTGTTGCACATACAATAGAATAATTAAACAACTAATAACAACAACTATGTACAAATATAAACTAAAAGACTATCTGAAAAGAAAAGACAAAGCACTAAAAATATTTGATGACTTGTTAAATGAAACAAGGGATTTGGTGCGAATGATAAGTAAAAACAATAAAATCGAACTACAAGCAAACGGAGTAACATTTAGTATGATTGACCCCTTTGCAGATTATGGGGAGTTATCAGATGTTATAAGTATTGAGGATGGTGTTATATCCTTAGAGAATGGCAGTGAAGTGGGGGTGAATGATGTAACCAACGTAACTGACCTTATAGGTTTGTTAGATGTTATTGAGGAATAAATTTGGAAGTATCAAAACTTTTACATATATTTGCCTAAACACAAACAAACATGAAAGAGAAACAATTTGAAATCAAAGTAACTGGAAGCGGTACAATATCACAAATCATTGACAAACTGGAAGACCTTAAAAAGAGTCTTGTTGACCATGTGGAAGGTGATAACCAGTACGAAGATGCAACCCTTTATACCGAAATAAACGAAATAGAATGACCACAACCATACGCACAAACGAAGACCTTTTAAAAGAGGTTTTAAGGGTAAAACGAAACAACCCTCAACCCATACAACAAAGGGAAGAAATATCCCTGAATGAGTGGTTTAAACACATAAGGGAAGAGAATAAGAAATTGACTATCCGCTAACCTACACAAATAATAATCCCATCGTATATTTATTGGTATGGAATTCATACTAATAAAAGAAGGTTGCCCCGAATGGGAATATATGTGGTCCTGGTTAGGCAATCATCCTGCAAATTACGATCTAGAAGAACCAACGCTAGCCTTTAATAAAGGAGAAGGGTGGCAATACATGGGCAGCTTTAGACAAGGCCATAGAGTAATCCACGAATTTAGACATAGAAACCATCCCAAGGCTGAAGGACTAGTTGAGCTGAAGCTATCAGCCAGCTCGGCCTTTAATGAAGAATCCATCCTACCTAAAAATAAATAAGATTTTATTTGGAGGTCTCATTTTAATTACTTACATTTGTCCTATGAAGAAAAGGTATACAACCTCATTAGGTACGTATTGGAGAGGTTTAGAAACAGAAGACTTTGTGTACTATATCAACTACCAAGAAGGGGACGAAAACGCTTGTGTTCATATGTATCGCAAGAGCAACATGGAACTGGTATCAAATAACTACTTTGCTTATAATGATATGTTTGAGGTATTGACCGAGAATAAGTTTACCTATATAAGTCCTTACATGAAAATGAATTTAAGACTGCATAAAGAAAATGAAAAAAGATTAGGAATTGTAAATTAATTGTTTTACATTTGTCCCATAACCAATAACAACTAACTATGAAAAGCAAAGACTGGTTAAATGTAGGTGATACTGTAAAATGGCGTGGAGCATTTGGCAGTGAAGCACCAAAAGAAGTTAAGGTCAACTCTATTGAGATTTGCAGGGATGGTGATAAGAATGGCAGGTCGGTTGACTGTGTTGAATGGAGTAGGGTAAACAGTAGAAACATTGTGGTTGATCTGGATAACAACCATTGGGCATACGGAACTCAATTAAGCAAAGCATAAACAGTATTTTTTGTTGCGTGGTGAAACGGTTGGTTACCGTTAGAAAACAGGGTTGCCTCTTACCAAAGGGGTGACCCATTTTCTTTTATATATGTACACATTTGCGGACATATATTTGGATATATCAAAACTTTTACTTACATTTGCCTAAACCAACAAACAAATCTATGAATCCTGAACTTGAGCGTAAACTGGAAAGAGATATAAGAGGCATTGATATTAACGATGACCTCATTGCTCGTAATAAAGAATATCAAAAACTGGATGCTATCTATGAGAAGTATGAGGAACTGTTAGACCTTATAAGGCATACGACTGGTATAGAATCATGGGAAGACAATGAACATACCAAAGCGTTGAATAAACTCCAAAGGAAAGTATTAAAACAAATGGAGGATATTACCGAAAAGGTAAACCATGATTTGCTATTTGTCCGACTGGGCAAGTGTGCAATGATACAAAAATCATTAAAAGAATCTTAAATAAATTTGGAAGTATCATTTTTATTTGTATCTTTGCCGTATGAAAATAGACAAAATACCTAAAAAGATTACCGCTAAATCTATCACGGATAGTATTTTTAGTGGTACAAAATATTTGTTTGCTTATTTTGATAATCAAAAGGATATATCATGGGATGGTGAAAAGGATATGATTGACTTTTACCACAAAGCGGTATCGGTACTATTTAGCAAAAAAGAACTGGAAACTTTTGCACCAAGTAGAGGTGTACATGAGTTTTTATTAAACCTAAGAGAGGATAAAGAGAAAGAACTTAAACGCCTTAAAAAACCAAGACAAGCACGAAAATATAAGGATAAACTAACAGGTGAAACTATTGACCTGAAAGCAATAAGAGATGAACGTATTGAGTTTTTAACCAATAACGAAATAATTTTTGTTGAAATAAATTTTGAATAGTCAAATCTTTTGTTTACATTTGTCCTAACCAATAACCAAAGATATGAAAGCAACCAAAACATTTAAAATAGGTGAGTATGCAAAAGGCGGTGTAATAACTGTAAATGTAACAGATAAAGACGTTACTATTATAGGGAAAGACTGGGATTTTAGCAAAGGAAGCAACAAATCAAGCGATCAAAGCAATGCAGTACCGTTTAGCACCAAAGTAATATCTTTGGAAAGTAGAACCGCTTACAGGGAACTATTGGATGAACTTTGCGACCTTACAACCTCGTTTTATGCAGATGAAATAATTGAATGGATTGAAACAAAAACTAAACAACGACTAAAAAACCTAATGTCATGGTAAAAAAGAAAAGATACATTATCGTAGGGGACAACAACTTTTGGTACTCAACCACAAGTGAATTAACCGAAAAGCAACTGGAAAAGGAGCTGAAAAATATCAAAGAACAGATTAATGATGGTATGTTTGATGATAACGGCAAACCCTCTGAACTCTTTGCATACGAAGCAACAAGAGTAAAAACAGTAGAAGTATTTTAAAAATAAACCTCCATTTATTTGGAGGTTTATTTTATTTTACTTACATTTGTCCTAACCAAAACAAATGACCATGACAACCATCGTAAGCAAAGCAAACTACTTAGCAGAAATACAAGTCTCTTATAAGACAAAGGTAAAACCAAGCGAAAGGAAAAAGATAACCCAAGCAAAAGACTGTTATGATATTTTGAAAGAGGTGTGGGATATGGATAATATCGAACACGTTGAATCCGCAGTATTGTTATTGCTTAATAGAACAAACCAAGTATTAGGATGGTTTAAACTATCCGTTGGAGGCGTTGCGGGTACTGTAATTGATAAAAAGGTGATTTTTCAAATTGCCTTAAATGCAAATGCAAGTCATTTTATTGTTAGTCATAATCATCCAAGCGGAACACTCAAAGCAAGTGAATCAGATATAAGATTGACGAGAGACTTAAAAACCGCTGCAAAAATGCTTGACCTTGAATTGTTAGACCATGTAATAATAACAAGCGAAGGTTATATATCATTGGCAGATGAAGGATTAATGTAAAATAAATACAAAATAATTTGGTAGTGTCAAATATTTGTCTTATATTTGTATCGAACCAATAAATACTAAACCCATGACAACTTTAACAGTAATAGGAATAAGCGAAAAGGCAAGACAAGTAATTGACCTCGTAAAAGGTGCTATTGGAAGTACCCCAACTGGTGTATCATTTTTTAGTGTACGTAACTACACGAACAAACAGGGGGAAACCTCAAACTATGTTATTAACGTAGGTGGAAGTTACGAAAAGGCAAAACAAGACGACATTAAATTTTTGAGGGAACTGGACGTAACTAAACTCAAAAATACTGTAAACAGTAAAAAGGATTTGATGGTTGCTAAAACCGAACTTATCAAATCTTTTGAAGCACCGCACAAAGCAATGAGCGAAGGGCAAAAGAACGCTTATACTGTAATTGCAAACGGTGTAAAGGTACACAATGAAACTGGTCTTTTGTATGTGTTTGGAAGCAAAATATCCAAAACCATTATCAAAGAGGGTGTATATCCAACAGAAAAGGCACTCAAACCTAAAGACGAATTAAGGAAACTTTTGAAAACAAGCAAAATAAGGCAATACAGTTTGGAAGTGGGAAACACTCTATCCGCAAAAGGGGAAACAATAGAACTGTAAAGAGTAACCGACTTAAACGGTTTGGTGACAGGTCGAGAAAGGGGAAACGAAAGTTTCTCCTTTTTTATTTGGTAGTGTCAAATCTTTTACTTACATTTGTCCATAACCAACTAAAACACCTAACCATGAAATCAAAGTTAAAATTAGTAGTCCGAAGCGATTTTTATAACTCTCTGACCCCTTATTTAGCAACCGCAATAGCAGAAGGTTTTTGCGAAGGTGAAGGGGCAACAGAAGAACAACAAAAAGATGCGTGGCAATACCTACATGATAGCGGACTTGCTTATAAATTGCAAGGAATGTTTGGTAGAACTGCCCAAAGTCTAATTGAACAAGGTATAATTGAAGCATAAACCCTAAAAACTAAAAACTAAAACCAATGTACAACACAATCAAATTTGTAATAGGTATCAACGAAGCAGGTGAACCTATATACCATACTATCTTTTTTTAACCCTTAAAACCCAAAGACCAATGAAAAAATCACAATTTGTCATAGTGGAATTTAATAACGCTGCTCCATTTGTATATCAAATAGTAAGCAAAAACAAAATCAGTATTGAGAAAGTGGTGAAACACTTTAAAGATACTGAAGGGTTTAATGAAGAAAGAGATAGCATAACATTTATTGATCGACCAACTGCAATAAACCTTTAAACATGAAAACAATATTAAGAATATGGGACAAAGTTACAATAGGTAACAAATCCATGCCTAAAGTAGTTATATTGTCTTTTAATCTGAAAAACAACTATTTTAATGGATTAACTGAATACGGAGATATTAGAAAATATCCACTATCCTGTATAAATTTTGATAGATAAATTTGGTAGTGTCAAATTTATTTGTATCTTTGTACTCATAACCAAAACACTAAACCATGTTAACACTTAGAGTAAACGGAACTGAAAAGTATGTAAGAACAAAAATAACCCGAACACTTGCAACCGAAATGGAGAAAGCAGGTTTTTTTACCGACTATAATGAACAGTTTGGATACATTGATGGGGACGTGAATCATTACAGATTTGAATTTAAGGGTAAAAAGTATAAGATCGAATATTTTAGCGGATGCTTTAATCCCTTTTTATTAGAATTAATCTAAAATAATAAGGATACTATTTGGTATCCTTATTTCTTTTACCTATATTTGTCCATATCCAAAACACAAACCAATGAAAGCATATAAAGTTTGGCACGATACAAAACACTTTATCCACAAAGATACTACCAACGAATTAAATGTTAGTTGGACTGAAAACATTGAGGATGCTAAAGATATGCCTACCAAAGGAGAAGCATATAAGTTCTTTTTTGATACGCTGGGGTTTAATTTAGCAAAAAGATATGACGCTTTACACTTACTGTAATATAACCACCTGACCATGATAGCAACATTTATTGATGACGACAAATTTAAAGAGTTTTGTAAAACTAATAACATTACTCGTAAAATAATTAACCAACAACCAGTTATATCCAAAATCAACCACGCCAATTACGGAATGGTTTTTTATATGGAAGACGGTATAATAATTTACTCTAAACACAAAGCAATCCCTATCAATCAAAATAAACCAACCCCAAAGGTATCTACAAAGATACAAAAAACCTTTAGAATAGTAACTGAACAAGAAATTGAATCCCATTTTGATATAGCAACCACAACCGAAATATTGGCACTTGAATTGATAGAAGAAAAGAACCTATGAATAAACCCATAATCATTTACGGCAAACAACCTGCAATAATCTATACAACCCTTGAAGGGGAAACCCTTATACATGAAACCGAAACACACGGCAGAATCCATATAGCAAAAACCCTATCTAATATACTGAATACCCCTGTAAAAGAATTAAAACTACACTTTGAAGGTAAAACAGGTAAAGGTACAGTAATTTATAACAATGGATGCAGACAATTACCTTTTAATTTAGGATTTATACAAAAATAAGTACAAATATATTTGGTAGATACCAGGATTTTTCTTACATTTGTCCTATAACCAAAAACAAATACCATGTTTGGACCACTAAGAAGAGAATACAATGGAACTGCCGAAGTGTCAGCTTGCCTATCTAAGATAGCAAACGACCTTAAAGCAAAAAAACCTGAACCCAAAAAAGTAGTATTAACCCCTAAAAACCTGAACCATGAACCCAAACGATAAACAATACAATGACCTTATCGCTGATATGATAAGAAGGGATGAACAGAGAAAGAAAATGCTTATGGCAGAGTTACTACAAAAACCTGTACAGGTAATTGAGACAGATAGAATGAAGTTGGGGTTTTGTGTAAACTAATAGGGTTAAAACCTGGTCACACCCCTGGTGACCAGGACTCCCTACGTACCCCTCCCCCCGTTACCCCCCTTACATACCCCTCCGTCTGCCCCCTCCAATAGGGGGTATGATATGGTGTTCAAAAATTTTTGGCCAAAAAATTCGAGAAAAAAGATGCCTACCCCTATTTTCAAAAAAAATTTCTAGAAAAATTTTTCGGTATAATTTTTTGGACATATGGAATAAATTTAGTACCTTTGCAAAATGAAACCGCAAGTACTACTTTCAAGGGATGACTTTAGAGAGGGAGTCTTCTCAAGAGACTCCCATAAGTGCGTTATATGTAGTGAACCATCCAAGGATGCCCATCATATTATAGAAAGGCGGTTGTTCCATGACGGGGGTTATTATTTAGACAATGGTGCTTCTTTGTGTGAGAAGCACCATATCCAAGCGGAAGAAACCACTCTGGGTTGTGATGAGATCAGGGAAAAGTGTGGTATTCAATCAATTGTGATTCCAGAACACTTCTATTCGGACTATTCCTATGACAAATGGGGCAACATAATTCAACCCACAGGTCAGCGTCTTAAAGGGGAGTTATTTTATGATGAATCTGTCCAGAAGATACTCAAACAAGGTGGTGTATTGGACCTGTTTCAGAAGTATGTAAAATACCCTCGGACCTATCACTTGCCATGGAGCAATCTATTAAAGGATGATAGGATATTAAAGGATGATTCTAACTTTGTGGGCAAACGGGTTATTATGACCCTAAAGATGGATGGGGAGAATACTACTATGTATAATGATTATTTACATGCGAGGTCATTAGAATCTTCCACTCATGAGACTAGGAAATGGGTAAAGGGGTTATGGAGTAGGGTTGGGTATATGTTGGATGAGGGGATGCGAGTATGTGGGGAGAATTTGTATGCAGTACATTCTATGCGATATGAGGATTTGCCGTCTTATTTCATGGTATTTTCCATATGGGTTGATAATAAGTGTTTAGGATGGGATGAGACTGTGGAGTATAGCAAGATACTGGGATTGGATATGGTTCCTGTGGTTTATGATGGGATATATGACCCTGCTAAGATTCAGGAGGTTTTTGCCTTGTATGAGAAGAAGAATGAGGGTTATGTTATACGGGTTGCGGATGAGTTCAATTATATTGACTTTCGGAGATCGGTGGGGAAGTATGTACGACCAGAGTTTAGGCAGGTTGTAAACAATTCACATGGGCACTGGATATCAAAGAAAATAGAAGTTAACGGGTTAATATAAATTAAAATCAAATACTATGTTGTGGTTTAAAAAAGGGTTTAAGTTGAGGGTTTCTCAATCGTGGTTTTCAAGTGATTATGTTCAATTTGAGTATACTACTAATGGGTGGTATTGGAGGACTATCAAGACTTGTGACCATCCATTTTTGGATGAAGAGAATTATGGTATGAAGACATTAACCACACCGTTAGATGAGGATGGTATTGATTTTTGGAAAAGGCGTTTTTCGAGGTTGGAGGATATTGAATCATATGAAAGGGAGCAACGCAAGATTGGTATTGAAGGGAATGAGAAGTTGCGTGAACAACGAAAAAGGCGTATAGAATCAAAAAGGGATATATTAAGGAAAGCCAATGAGTAAAATTGTTTTAATTATCTTCATATGTTTTTATTCGGACATATTAGGACAAAATTGTGGTGATTCGGACAAAATAGGATGTATTCGGACAGTTGGGTTGAATGCTGTTCCGAGATCGAAACGTGATATACAGATGGATTCGATAAGTATGTCTAAATTTAGCGTTAAAGTTCAATTAGCGAGTCAAAAGAGTGCGAAGGGGTATAGACCAGTTCCGAAGGTAAAGATAACGTTTAAAACGAGGTTAAATTTAAAGTTCACTGATTCCACGGCATTAAACGAGGCGATACAGGAGATCGAGGACAATTTAATAGGTGTAATGAAATATGACATAAGGTGCAAGGTTTATTTGACCCAAAAGTTAAGTATTACGAGTAGGGCACTTATAGATGACAATAGGCATTTGAATAGGGACATGTATAGTTTGGGATTGACCCGAAAATTTTAATTTGCATATATCAAATATTATTTGTACCTTTGCAAAGAGATTAAATAAATCCGAAGGAAATGAGGCCACTGGATTCCTTTATTAAGGAGCAGAGGGTACGGTTCTGGAGGGTTTAATAACATTGATTAGTGATGGCTCGGTAGGTTGATTCGCTCATACGACTGCTCATAATGCTTGGATGACAGCTATCAATGTTTTTATTATTTAATAGAAAAGAAGTTACAAGGTTCAAGTGAATTTAGGTAGAGAACTATATGAAAGGGATAAAAAGTATGGTTGGATAGTTCCGACACGTTGGTTGATCTATTGTTTTATTTTCTTCACTTCGTTATTAATATATTTGTGTTATCGCTGGAATATTAACATTATCGAAGTCTTTTTAGATTAAAATGGATTTAGAACGTTTAAAAGAGATATTAGATTCTGGTATGGCAGACGATATCAAAGAATTTGCCATTATCAACACCCTTTCTAAGGATGAGAAGGTTATTCCCATGTTGATGGAGATACTTCAAAGGGAGCGAGAGTATAAGAAGGAAGTTTCGATTGAGATGAATCTTTTATTATCTAAAGCAGATACTGGGTTAGATAATCCAAAGTTCAATGAGGGTGGGTTTATGCAAAAAGAAATTTACGAGTTTTACAAGAAGTATAGGGATGTAGTAGGTCATTGTTTTAAATCACTTAAATTCTAATAATATGCCAACAGGTTACACAGATGCAATAAAAAACGGGATTACGTTTAAACAATTTACGCTTAATTGTTCCAGAGCATTCGGAGCGTTGATCTCCATGAGAGATGAACCCAGTGATGCTCCCATTCCCAATGAGATAGTTCCTAGTGATTATCACATTAAAGAACTGAAGCGATATGAAAAGGAATTGGCGTTGGTTAATAAACTCACACTTAAAGATGCTGAAAAGCGTTGTAAACAAGAGTTTGATAAGCAATTAAAGTATTTCTTCAAACACAACGATGAACAACTTACGTTACGTTTGCAATATAATGCTATGTTGGACAAGGTTAATAAATGGGTAGCACCTACACCAGATCATGAGGGTTTAAAAAAATTCATGATTGACCAGATTACTGACAGCATTGGATGGGATTGTGATTATAAGATAGACCCACCAGTAAAGATGACACCTAAAAAATGGTTATCCATTAAGAAAGATATCACCAAAAAATCCATTGCATATCATAAGAAAGCACATGCTGAAGAAGTAAAAAGGTGTAAGGATAGGACATTGTGGATACAAGCATTAATCAAATCTTTTAAGTATTATTAACATGATAATTGAAAGTGTATTAGACGCAAAACTTCCCAAGGATTTTAAAGATAAGTGGGTTACTGCTTTGAGGAGTGGTAAATATAAACAAACTGATGCTGTCATTCATAATTCGTTAACCGATAGTTACTGTTGTTTAGGTGTTGCTTGTAGAATAGCATATCCAGAAAGAGACTTAAGGGAATATAGTGTAATCACAGAAGGTGAGTTTGATTTAGTTCCAGTTGTTATACAAGGACAATCTATTGATAACATTGTAGTGAGACACCTAACTTCTATGAATGATACTGAGAAAAAAACATTTGCTGAAATTGCGGATTGGATTGAAGGAAACTTATAAACATGGAAAATAAATTACCCCCAGATTTTAAAAAGAAGTGGTTAGAAGCGTTGAGGAGTGGAGAATACAAACAAGGTATTGGAACTCTTTACAACGAACATGGCAATGAATATTGTTGTTTGGGAGTTGCTTGTAAGATAGCACATCCAGAAGTTATTCCACCAGATAGCGAATTTATCAGTAATGAGTATCATAAAAAACTACCAAATGTTCCTACGGTTCTTTTGGGTGAAGATGAGACTCCAAGACTTCTTGCAAATATGAATGATGGTGTTAAACTTAGAGAGGGTAAAATTCTTCAACCCCAACATAATTTTTTAGAAATCGCTGATTGGATTGAAAACAACCTATGAAAGAAGAGTTAATAAAATACTTAAAGGTTATTGAGAATTATCTGAAAGGGATGGCAGATGATGAGGGTGATTTTCTTCAGCAAAAAGAGAACTTTGATCTTTATAAAAAAGCGGTCAAGTTTCAATTAGATTTAAGGGATAAACTCATTTGGAATAAACCCAAACAGAACGATGCCAGTAAAGCATTAAATGAGCACATAAAGGATATTAAACTTAATGATTCCGATGAATTTACGTTACGAATGCTTATTCAGAACTATGCTGAATCTCATCGTGAACCAGATTCAGAGACCTTATATAATATTGCCAAAGTAGCGGAGGAGACACCAAGATCACCCTCTGGAGATTCACTTCGTGAATTATTGAACTACGGTGATTATTGTGGTTGTAAAAAACCTTGGACAGTAAGTGGTTCTTGTGTTGTATGTGGTAAAGAATACAACGATGAATATTGGAGAAAGAAATACAATTTAAAATGAGCAAACTAACTCAGTTTGATGAAGAGCTTGTCAGAGCGATGAGGAGAACTCACGATTTTGATCTTAGTTATTTCACCAATCGATATATTGAAGTTTTGCATGAAGATGGGTCAAAATTTTTCATCAAACATTCTTTTATGGAACAAGTAGTGGTTGGAAAATTCCCATGTATTATTGTATATCCAGAACATAACTCACCACTTTTATTTGTTGAGTTTGATTTGGAAAAAGTCATTATACAACCTTATAAGGGTAGACGTAAGAAATTGAAATTAGCAAGGTATAAATTCAAAAAATAATGGTAAAAGTTTCAGTAACATTCACATGTGATACATGTGGTAAAGAGAAGACAGTTGAAAAGAAAATGAATTACAGTCTTTATCAACAAATAGAATATGGTGAGTTACCAGAAAAATTCTTTATTCCTAAGAACTGGGGATATGGTGAAAAGACAGCAACCAAATTTGAACTTGATTGTAATGTGTGTTTAAAGAAATGGTGGAAAGAAAACGAATTTAACGCTACAGTACACGGTTAACATGGAGAAGAAAAGTGTAAACTTACGTTTTATAAACTATCAACCTTATGAAATAAAGAGGGGGATGTTTGTGGGTTTACATAATTGTCTACCAATAAGTGCTGGAGATTTTGGTGTAATTAAAGACATAAAGGATGATTTATTAGGGTTTAAGTATGGTGTACATGAGTTATATGATGACAAGATTTTTTATCATCATATAAGCATGATTAAACCCATATTACCAGTATTGACATCTGTAGAACCCATATTGGAAAGTGATTCGTTTTATTTTGAAGGAGAAATACGTACAGTAATAAAACGACACAAGAATGGGAACAATGTTATTTTAACCAGTGTGAGTGGTCATGAGTATCTTGAAAAGTGGTGTGAAAAAGTAGTTGCCACCAATCTTGAAATTGGGTGGCAATATTATAACGGTCCACCTCACGATCACGCTTATAGTTATAGGAAAGGTGCCATGGTAGAACTTTATCATCCATCTATGATTTATAATATTGTGCGGAACAAATATAAATTAAAGGTGGATGCTATTACGGTATGCCCCAATTATAGGGGAGCACATATTGGTAAGGATTGCAGTTGTAAATCTGGGTTTATTACCGTTCCATATTTATTTGAAGGTAAAGTAGTAATGCATATTAAAAAGAAAAAGACAAATGTATAAACAATTAGAGTGTAAAGGAAACTTCGATATTGAAGTGGGTTACGGCAATGGGATTTTATTAGTTAAAAAACTTTCCAACGAAAGTGTAGAAAAAGCGATGAAGCATGGTTACAAAGGCACTATTATGCTGGATGCTACGTATAGAATATTTGATGGTGTCTTATATCTGAAAGGTGAGGTTGTGTCATATCATACAACCGCAGGTGGGTCATATGAAGATAGAGATTTTGACAACCAAGAAAAGGTCAACGATTATATAAAGGTACTATCTATTGGTGAGGAACATATTCACACTACCAAACACAAAAAGTTATTTGGTGAGGAATATACGAAAACAGTGATAGATCGTGGTCATTACTTATTTAAAAAGGGTATGATTAAAGAGTATAAAACTTCTCTGTTTAGGATTATAGAAGCATAGCATATCCAGTGTTCAGATTTCCGTGAACTATAGCGTCTATTGAATCAATCCTCTGATTTTCAGGGATTTAAAAATTTTTGTTAATATGCCTTACGGGTGGTTATCCCCTATATTTATATATAGGGATAAACGCATATTGATATGATGTCAAAAAACAAGAAAATTCAGAAATTTGTGGAGCATGTAAAGAGTGTAGCCAAGAAGCATGGTATTAGTGTAATACTAACTTCTGGGAAATACATTAGGTTATCTCATAACATAAAATGCAGTGGTTATTTTGATGGTGATAAGTTAGTTGTTGCGTGTGGTAAACCAGAGAAAGAATGGTTAGCGATATTGGTACATGAATCTTGTCATATGGACCAATGGATAAGAAAGGTGAACGTATGGAAGAAGTCAGCAGAATTGGATGTAACTGATGAGTGGTTGGGTGGAGATAACTTCAGAAAGAAAACGATCAACGAATCTATTAGAAGATCAATCATGCTTGAATTGGATTGTGAAAAAAGAAGTCTTAAAAAGATAAAGAAATTTGGGTTACCAATCAATATCAGACAATACATTCAAAGAGCAAATGCTTATATTTTGTTTTATCTTTATTTAAAGAAGACCAGAAAATGGGCACCAGCGTCCTACAAAGATAGAAGAATCTATTCCAGAATGCCAAGACGTTTATTAAGATCATACAGAGTATTACCTAGACGAGTAGAGTGTTTATTTGATAGGTATTTAGATTAACCTTGCCATCTCACATCAGGGATGTGTACAATTGAATCGTGAAGGTTGATTAGCATTTTCTCAATACTATTAAATTTAAGAGTTTCTTGATGCATAGGAGTTTTATTATAATGCAATCCTACATTGCTTCCATTTAATCCTAATGCTTTTTTCATACCATCTGGGCTTGACCATGCAACACCTTTTGCTTTTAGTCTACCATTTTCCATGGATAAACGATATACGTTATTGCTGATAGATACGTTTCTATTAGGGATTCCAGCGGAGGAATCTTTTTTAACTCTATCTTGATGGGATAATTGTTTTGCAGTTGTTACATAAAGTCTTCTGCTTCCGTCTTCCAATGGTTGACCATATAGAAGTAGGGTACCACCTTGATTATAGATTGCTTCGTTAAGTGTTTCTGCTAATGACGTAAGAGCGTCATTGGATTTGTTTTTGAAGTTATTAAGGTGTTCCAAGAACGATGTTTTCTTAAGTACTTTAAACAAGAGTGCTTCGAGGGTTACATTATCCTTTTGAGAGTTTAAGGTTTTGATTTTATCTTTGATAATATTAACCTTATTGATTACTTTTCTATAATTTTTGTCGTTATAGTCTTGTTTGATGTCTTTTAATTGGGCGACCAATTCTTCTACTTTCTTTTGAATTTCGCTTAAAACGTCTTTTGGTATTTTAGACAAGATATCTTCGCATAGTCCATCCATTTCATCCATAGCTGGTTTAGGTGAAGGTTCTTTAAAGGTTTCCAATACAAGGGTTCTATCGAATAGTTTCATTAGTGTATTAAAGATTTATCTATAAATATTTGCAAATGTCGATAAAACTATGTACCTTTGTACAAATAAACAAAAACTATGGAGTGGAATATAGACACGCAGAAAACCAAGATGGCCAAGAGTGTTGATAAGTTGGTCGCTTATTTCAAAAGCAAAGGGGTATCATATTCACCAACTGACGGTGAATTGGAGAATGTTACCTTTACTTCAAAGGACAAGACTATAAAGATTGCCCACCGTTCCTTTTACCGATATTCTGGTATCGCTTGCATTTACAAGGACAAAGGAGAGAACCAAATTGAAACCGTAAACGTTACTGACGAGATGTTTATGGAAATGTTTATGAAACCTATCGTTGAAGCACTATTAAAATAAATCTAAAACCAATAAAAACAAAACAATGAAAACAACAATTAAATGTTTGCTATTTGCCGTATGCTTGTCAACGATGACAAGTTGTTACCGAGTTCAACCCAACGCTGACCAAGAGAGTGTATTGGTCATGAAACCCTATTTTTTAGGGCATGGAGGTGTTGATGAGAATGTAGTTTCCGCTGGTTCTGAATGGTGTGCTGTAACTACAGATCATTATGAATTTAGCATCACTCCAATTACAATCACTGAAGAGTTTGAGAAATTGATTCCTTCAGATAACACTCCGTTATCATTCAGTGTATATTTGAAGTTACAAATTCGCAAAGGTCAAACCCCTTTATTATATAAAAATTTTGGTTTAGAGTGGTATATAAACTCTCTTCAATCTCCGTTTAGGACAATGGTTAGAGATAAGGCAAGTGCTTTTAAAATGCTTGAATTGTCATCTAAGAGGGAAGTGTCATCAAGTTTAGAAAAAGACATTCTAAAGGAGTTTTCTGAATACGTTAAGTCTATGAATGTTCCAGTAGAAGTTATGTTAGTGAGTATTGGAACTATATCACCACCAGATGAAGTTTTGACTGAAACCAAACTAACTGCTGCACAGAACCAAAGCATTCTTACTCAAAATTCGAGGAAGTTAGCAGAAGATGCTCGTAGAGCTGCTGAGATTTCAAAAGCAAAAGCGGATAAGGCGTACATGGAAGAAATGAATATGACTATTGAACAATACACTGAAATGAGACGCTTGGAAATTCAAAAGGAAACTGTTGAGTTGATTAAGGACAAGAAAGACGTTTCTATGATTGTTGGTAGCGGAATTCAACCAATGTATAACGCAAAACGATAATGGCAAGAACACCTGGTAGTGGATGGGGTGGAGGACCGTTGCTATATCAAATATGTCCCAAGTGTACTAAGAAGAAATGTATCTACGATTACATACATGGTGCTGAATGGCATGACCCTTTCAGGTGTCTAAGTTGTAAGCAACGTAGCGATTCAGATACTTTAATAAAGCGGAAATATAAAAGATGAGTGTGATATATGATGATGTAGACCCCAAGCAATTAGATATTGCTTCTCATTTAAGAGAGGAAAGGGACAGTCTAAAGTATCGTTTAGCCAGATATGATGATTTCTGGGAGTGGTTTGAAGATGAGTACGGAGAAACTGAAAAAGAAGTATGGGACAAGTTTGAGGAGTGGGAAGGTAAAAACAAAAGGATAGATGCGTCACAAGAAAAAGAAAATAGGTAATAAAATACTTCATTTTATAGAAGTCCATAAAGACGCTTATAAATTTCATTGGACTATAGACCTAAAAGATAAAAAGTATTTAGGATGGTCTTGCCGTGGTGATGAAAGGGATAACTGGATGGTTAAATTTCCTACTATCAATAAGATGGAAATAATAGGTACTGACGATACTATTACTGAAAGCATTGCTAATAAAATTCTTGGCAAGAATCCAAAATCATCTGGATTAGAACGTTACGAAGCAATAAAGAAATCGCTGGGTCTTACTACTAAAAGAGAACCCAAACCCATACAAAAGGGTAAGATGTTAGAATCCAATGGAGCATTTTCTGATAGGTTAAAAAAATGGGAAGATGAACGGGGCAATGTATGGTTAAACATAGTTGTTTTAATTGAAAAGGTTAAATGCAAACAGAAGAAAAATTAGATCAAATTGGTATAGATTGCAACGCTATCTCAGAATTCATGGGAGGTAAGGTTGAGTTTGTTCCATTTGAAGGGTGGAGGACTACATTTCCATACAATTGGTACGTTGGTCCAATCGCATATAATCGATCTTGGGAGTGGTTAATGCCAGTTATTGACAAGATCAATAATTTAGGTAAGGAATACAACTTCACAATACATAAAACTTATTGTTCTTGCAGTGTTGAGAAGGGTGGCAAGATGTATAAAGATTTTCATTTTGCACATTCTGAGATCAAGTATGTTGGGAAAGAAGTTGATGCAGCATATAAGTTGGTGGTTAAATTTTTAACATGGTATAATGCTAATAAACCACAATGAAAACTAAACAATGTTGTGAAGAGATGAAGGAGCGTCTCAAATTTAACTGTAAGTCTTGTAAAGACAAATATGAGTGCCCAGATTCTATTGTAGTTCAAACATTATCTCAAGGATACGGAATAATAATTCATGATGGTGGGATGTCGTTTATTAGTATAAAATTTTGTCCATGGTGTGGCAAAAAACTAAAAAAATAGTTATGAGGATTACCAAAGAACGTTTAGTTAAAGATGGTTGGAAACAAAGAAAGGGTTCAGTAAAATCAACCCCTTATTGGTATTTCACTGGTAATTTTACTTATCGTTTAGATCAATATCCAGACACAGACATGTTTATTTTTGATGTACCTAACCCAAATTTAGGTGGATGGTATGGATTAAGGGATGTTGATGACATGGAAACACTTAGAGGTCTTATTAAATTTTTAGAAAAAAAGATATGAATATAGATTTAGACAACGTAGAATTTGACAGGAGTGATTTGGATACCTTACATGATGTAATATTCAGCGCATTAAAAAAGTCTGATTTGACAGACGAGCAAATAATTGAATACTGGAAGAAATTTCCAGATGATATTAGATTAGATGCTGTGAGGTGGGGTGTAAGTGACACACCAACAAGAGAAAACATGTATGTATGGTTACAAAAAAATTGTTCTTAATTATGGATAAACTTAAGGCAGTAAACAAAGCGATTACTATTCAAATCCGTAAGGATTTAAGGAAAGAGGCAAAGGAAATGGTTGCATTGGCACCAGAGATCATGCTGGATGAATTATTGGAATTACATGCAAAAGATAACGGAAACATTTTTTGTTTATGTTTGGATGTAATAAAACGTGATTTAGTGGAAGCAGGTACTGTAAAGGATACAGACTTCCCAAGTTTTGGTCACCCATTTGATACACTTTAAGACTATGAAAATTACTTGTTTAGGATATAAAAAATCATTCGTTGGAGATAAATTATGGTATTATAAATTAGTTCTAGAAACTTTAGAATTTCTAATTGTTGATGCTAATATGATTAAGTTATTGGATGTCATTTGGACTAACAAAAACACTTTTGAGAACGCTAATTTATCAGATGAAATGCTCACCAAAGTAAAATCTAAAATAAAGAAATTATCTAAAAAACAATTTGAACTTGGTGAAGACGTTGAAAAGACTTTTTTTACACAGCACGAAATAAAGGAAGAGACACCAGTGAAAAAACCTAAAAGAAAGAAAGGTGTTTTTACTTCAGATGAGGTTAACTCGATTCTACAAATATTAAACGAATTCGATTGTATTGATCGTGATGTTAAGTATACAGTCATAGATAAAGAGATGTGTGATTATGCAATAGAGGAGGAGAGTGAATTTTTCACAGAATTACTTGGTTATAAAGTTATGGTTAAAGTAGATGGTGACCATAGGAATGATGGACAAATGGTTGATTACACATTTACTTTTGTTAGTCCCTCTAAAAAGAAAACCACATTTTCAACTGAAATGTGTTTAATGGTTGGGTGGAACTATCATGACAAGTTAAAGATAAATTAAAAAATATTTGGTAGAATCAAATATTATGCTTACCTTTGTGCTTAACTAAAAAGGAAACATAGGTTATGGCAACAAAACTGGATAAAGATTTAAATCGTGAAACAAGTGTTAAATTTGATGATCGTGAAGTAATCATAACCTTAACAAAAGAACAGACCATTAATTTCAAACTGAAAGGAATGAAATCTGGTCACTTATCTATATCCATTGAGGACTTATACAGACATCTTAAGGGTTATGGACCAAAAGACAAACAACAAGATACTGGTAGTCTGGTTATAACAAATGAGGTTGAACAACCCAGACACAAGAACGGAAAGAACATGATATCGTTGCATGATTTAAGATCACAAAATAGCATATCTACTTTACCATACGAAGACAAGGTAAAATTTGAATCAATCATCATTAATCTTATGGATTAACATGACAGAACAAGACGAAATCAAAGACTTAAATAATGTAAAGTTTTTCGTAGAAGCGAATTCTTATGAACAACAATCTTTATGGGAGCATTGTCAAGCAGGAAAGAACAACTATAAAATGGATATTGACTGGGTACAAGTCATGGCAGGATATGGCAGAGTTCTTGGTCAAATAACATCAGGTGAAGAAAAACTTGATGTATTCGTTAGTTTTAACTTTGCCAAAATCAATGGCAAATTGATCTGTTTCTATTATCCTTCATCAAGAGGAATAGATCATGAAATCATTAATAAATACATAAAAAGTTTCAACAAGAAATATGATAACGGATTACGTAATGCAATGACGGATGCTCAAAACTTCCATCACTGTATACATGCGTTAGATGAATTATAAACCAAAAACAAAACAAACATGAGAAGCAATTTTTTTACAAAATTAGGGGCAATTTTAACGGGGGTATTATTGTTAGGGGTGGCACTCTTTTTTGGTGCATTCTTTTTATCATTCCCTGTAAAATGGTTATGGAATTATGTTGTACCAACAGTATTTGGGTTGCCAGAGATTTCATATTGGCAAGCGGTTGCGCTCTTTATATTGTGTGGTCTTTTATTTAAAGGCAATACAAACACTACAACTAAACAATAATGGAAGAATCAACTCTTAAAAATAAAAAACCATCCGAATTGGATGAACCTAAGATAAGGGTTCATTACATGACAGAATTTGGTGGTAGAAAAACTACACTTGAATTGAAGGAGTTGCTTTCATTTACAAAAAGGTTTAAAGTCTTATCAATTGACTGGGCATGAGAAAAACAAAGTATTGTCAAAACATAGGTGAAAAACATTTGAGGGAGAAGAATTCCCCTTCAAATCATTATTGTGTTGCTTGTTATACCAAACTTAAAGAACGGTATAAGGTAATAGAAGCACAAGGTGGACCAATAGCTGGACTCAGAGCAGCAAGATGTTTGGCAGACGGTTCTTTTGGTTACGAAAGAAGTGCTAACGAAAAAGAAAGGAATTTACGTGCTTTCTTTTATTACGTAATGCCACATATACCAGATGAGAAAGCAGAACAATATGTAAAAGAAATAGCACATCGTGATGGTGTTAACGAACACTGCACCAACGATGGGATTAAAAGAGTTAGAACCTATAAACACTAACAATGGTAAAGACAGAAACTGACATCAGTTTAGTTAAAATATTTAGATCATGGTTGAAGAATGGTGGTAAATACACTAATGATATTTATCATCATTTGTTCTCCGCTATTAGTGATGAGGATTTAGAGAACCATCTTCAAAGCACATTTGAAATATATAATGGTAAAAGCAAATTTTATCATAAGAAAGATTGGTTCTATTGTTTTCATAAATTTCTACGTCAAGGTGATTTTTTTGTTGGATGTGGAAGGACTTATCCAGCACCTACAATATCTAAAAAAGAAGAGAAAGAATTAAACTCTTTAAACAAGAAGATTTCAAAATTCATAGATGGTATTCCATTAGAAAAGCAAGACACCAACGCTTATACCAATTTACAAACTAAACACCCAGAAATTTTTAGAAGACGAAACGAGTTGGGAAGGAAAAAACATAGAACAGAATCCACATCAATTAGCGGTCATTTAGATATGATATTGTGGCATATGATTCATTTGGATGAAGAAGACATATTAAAGGGTGTGTTTGAACACACATTTGTAGAATATAAAAATAAAAGTAAATGAAGAACCTTGGAAAGATTATAACAGTTGTTTGTGTTGTGTTTTATTTTTTAGCGTTTACACTTTGTTGTAATAAATCGCTACATGATAATGATTTAGAAAAGAAATTACCAGCATCGGTATTGGAAAGGACAAGTGTTCAATATGTTTATTCACCACCAGATGAAAATGAAGACATAGTTGTAACTAAAGATACTGTAAGTTTTTGGTACGTATATTATACGGCACGTATTGATGATGGGGACAATAGATATGATGGTTATAAAGTAATCAAGATCAACACATCGTATTTTGAAATCACTAAAGCAATCTTTCAGATTGTTCCAAATTATAAAGAAAAGGATTATGTAGGTGTACAGTTTTTTAAACGAGTGCCGTATGAAACTTACAAATCCTACAAAGAAACTGATGGTGAATGAGGAATTATAAGTTAGAGAAATTACAAAACGGAGAGACATTTATTACAAGTGAAAAAGGCAACTCAATGGTGCCTTTGATTAAATCTGGTCAAGATCATAAAGTAACTCCAGCGAAATGGGAGGACTGTGTAGAAGGTGATATTGTTTACTGTAAGGTAAAGGGAAACTTTTACACTCACTTGGTAAAAGGAAAGAATAACGATAAGGGGTTGCTTATCGGAAACAACAAAGGTGGAATCAATGGTTGGACTAAACAAGTCTATGGTAAAGTAATCGAAGTATATTAATATGAGTATTAAAATTCTTGGTAAGACATATCTAAAATCCAAACTTGAAAAAGAAAGGGATAAATTAAAAGATATTGATTTCGATATAGCAGAAAAGTTTGAGAATTACCTTGTACTCCACCAAGAGGATAGATACACAGAGTTCCTACAAGAAAAACAAAAAAAAGTTAGAGAAAGGTTAGATGAAATTGTTAAACAAATAGGTTGGGTTTAAAAACACTACTATGAAAGACATACAATATGTAATGGCAAAGATCATGGAAGATGCTCTGATGAAATCAGAGTTTCCAGAAGAATATAAACAACTTATGAAACTTGAAAGCAAGTATCAGAAAATGAGGGCGAAGTTATATAAGAAAGTACGGGTTAAAATAATGGGAGAATTAAATGGATAGTATTTATAAAATCTTTACTGGGGAATACATAGATTTAGAGCGTATCGTTTTAGTTTCACCACCAGTAAGATATTATGATATGGATGGTGATTATGCAGTTTTCGCAATTTCTTTTCAATTAATGGAAAAACCATTATATTTTAGAAAATGGTTTACACATTTTTCAATACACGCACAATGTAATAACGACTCAACGTGGCAAGAAATACATGAAAAGTTTGAGGGGAGAGTTATAAAGTATGATACGAATTCATTACGTTATGAAACAGAACTTTTAAATAAAAAAGAATTCGAAATTTTCACAATAAGGTATGAAGAATTTCTAAAGGATTATAAAGACTACAAATCAAAAAGACTATTAGAGAAATAATTATCTTTTAGGTGGTCGTTTATTAAACCTTCTTTTAACCTTTGCTTTCCTTCTGCTTCTCTTCTTACGTTTCTTTTTCCACTTTGCTTTTTCAAAGACTCTTTTCTTATTCAAGTTAATAGAGAGGTTATAGGGTTCTTGATTGAGTATGGATAGGTCAAGTGCCCATTGATGTTGAGATCGTTCTTTATGGACTTCAAAAGCACCATCTACGTGTGCTATAACTTCTTCTAAAGTCCAGTCGTTTACCTTTGCGAGTTTGGTAAAGCATTCTGCTTGGTTACCTATTGCAATTGCTCTACCTATGTGTTTTACTTGGTGGCAGGTGGGACATAGAGATATAAGACCAGCAAGTCGTTGTATTTTGTGTGTGTCATCATATTCCCAGATTTCATGACATTCCACATTATGTTTGTATCCTTGTTCTTTCCCAGTTTCTGAACACACTTCACATTTATGCCCAGCTGCCTCATAAGATAAGAATCTGATCTTATCCCATTCTTTGGGTTTAACGGTACTACGGACATTACTATAATGGCAAGTAGAGGGGACTAATTCAACGGATAATTTAATAATTTTAGGCATACAACAATTATACGATAATTTTAGTATTAATCAATGATATTTATTATAAAAGCATTTTATGAAAATCCGTATAACTGAAAGTCAATATAATTTATTGAAGTCCTTAAAGGAAGAAAATTCTCCTGAACCATCTACAGTATATGTGGCAAATTTCGAGATAGTGTTTACTGCTGCAAACGATGAAATCGCTAAAAAGAGTTTAGAAGTTATGCAAGGTCAAATATCAAACGCTACCAGAAATGCTGAAGTTTATCCTAGTCTATATCAAAAGGTCGCATTCGGTGGTGAACCTAAAAGGATAAAATAAGTTATAAAATATTTGGTGGTTTCAAAAATTAGTCGTACCTTTGTCTTATAAATCACTAAAAACATGAAAAATCTACTAAAAATCGCTATTTTTGCAGTAATAGTCGCATTTGGAACGTCATGTCAGAAAGAATACCCTTATCCATCAAACGAATATCCTACCTCAACCAAACAACCTAAAGCACCAGAAGTTAGTTTATTTGGTGAGTTTGTAATTACCGATGCTGTTATGTTTACTTATGATAACAACACTGGAGATACAACTCAAGCAAATTTATTTAATGGACAAACGCTTGCTTGTATGATAAAGGGTGGGTCAGAGTTTGCTATCGATAGCATACACAAAGATGTTACTACATACTCATTTTATAAACCTGTTAAATTTGGGTTTGGAAAGTTTGTGTTAAACGAAGACACAACAAAACTTTATGCATTGGATTTGATCTCTACGCCAACTATTATAGAGAACCCTGATGACACTATCCAGTTGATGGGTGGGTCTGCTAAACAAATTATAGAGTACACTACAATCGATTATGGTAACAAAGTTGTCACTATGACAATGAATAACTTTAGCGGTTTAGGTAGTGGTGTGGAATATTGGACAGTATTAACTTTAACACAGATCAAAGAATGGTAGAAGCATTAAGGCATTTTTTTGGAATGTGCGGTGAACCACATCCAAGCATTCTTTGTATATTGGGGATTTTGCCTCTGTTGGTTTTTATCAGAGAGAAGGTGAAGCAATTTTTTTCTTTTGTGGTCTTAGGTTTAAAAACTTTGCTAAGACATCTAAGTTCGTTTTTGCATCGGTATCGAACACCAAAGTAAGAATAGTATCTAATTTGGTCATTAGAATCAATTCAGCACCACTTTCATTAAGAAAGACTTCATGACCCCCATCCAATACAATACCACGCTTAAAATGCCTATTTTGTTTAATTCTTGAAACTGGGTAGTGTCTTTCAAGGAACAATAACATTTTTGATTTTACTTCTTCATTTGTCATACTTATAAATATTAGGATAGTAAATGAATAGACCGATTAAATTTGATAATTACTTATACTACAGCATTTGTGAAATTTCCCAAAAATTATACAAAAAGAGTGGGTATCAGACATATCAAAGATTTTGTGAATCTTTTAAAAACTCCATCAACACCAATAACTTTTCTCCAGTGGAGGAGAAGTTCGTTTCATCGTTAACTGATGAACTTGTGATGATCTATGGTCTGGATGAAGAAGAGATTGGTGCATACATCGCCAATTATTTTTTAGAGGATAAGTATATTATATTTGAGCAACCAGTACTTGTTATAAAATCAATTTTCCCTTACTCCTAACATTCATAAATAGGTTTTACTTTTATTTTTCCTTTTCTAAACAACTCTCTTTTAGTTTCAAAATAATTTCTAACAACTTTTGTTACAAGGGGTTTTCTCATTGCTGGCCAAAAGACTGTTAAAACATCATCCATCACAGTTTGCATTGCATTATCTTTAGACCTATTTTGACCAGCAGCGTATAAATATACTGCTATGCTGTCATTGGTATAAGTTCTGGTTAAATATTTTTCAATAATAATAGTGTCACTCATTGATTTTATATGGTTGTTTATTATATTTATAATTATAACGATTTTAACAATACAAGTAAACAATGGCACTAAAAATTACTGATTCAAATATTACAGAAACTTTAAAGAATAATCAAATAACAGTTATAGATTTTTGGGCAGAATGGTGTGGTCCATGTCGTATGTTAGCACCAATTATTGAGGAGTTATCTGCGGATAACCCTGATTTGGCTATTGGCAAACTAAATGTAGATGAGAATCATATTACAACCAACCAATACGGTATTAGAGGTATCCCAGCGATCTTCTTCTTTAAAGATGGTGTATTGGTGGATAGATTGGTTGGAATGACCCAGAAGGATAAATTACAAGCAAAAATAGATGCTTTGGTTGGTTAACCTTTCTTTTTAATATAATTAGATATTTACCAATATGGGACGAAAGATCATAATAACAGAAAGTCAATTAGAACGCTTGAAGATTAATATTCAAGAGGGAGAGGTGTATACCAAAATGGTTGCTAGGTTAAAACAAGAACTAGATCAAAACTATCTTCCAATGCTTGGAGTTAAACGTAAAGGTGGTGAATATATTGAAACTCCGATGATTAAAATAAAAGTTGATGGAGAGAATATAACACCAAAGGCTTTGTATGATTATATGATGTACAAATATAAAATGGGGGAAGAATTTATGAAACAGGTGATTAGAGACTGGATATATGGGAAGATCACTGATGACCATAGGTTATCGAAAAACGTCCCACTCACGGAGGATTCCGACACAATGGAGTAAGCATATGAATCTGAGGCATAAAATAAGGAGAGTGTTAAGAGAAAAGTACGGTGACGTTAAAACTTATTTGGAACATGCTTATGAAAACAAGGTTACCGAAAATCTTATAGTAGGTGATATCGATGACAAGAAAGCGTGGATTACTTACAATCAGGTCATATTAGAATTGAAACATTCCTTAAAGGACAATCTAAAGGTTAAAGAACTTCAATATAAACTAACAGAAAATAGCAACCCAAACGAGGTTTGCATACAAGTGATTGAAGATGTGAAACATCGATCAAAAGAGTTAGAAAGACTCTATTATAAGATCACAAATTTCTCTTAATTTTAGTATCACTCAAAGTCGCTAAAACCATTAATTTTACTAAATAAATTGCAAATTATTTTTGTCTAAATCAGGCAAAAAAGATATTTATATTATATAACAAAATAGTTAATTTTCACTATATGGAAACGAATAATTTTATCCTAAAAAATAGTCGAGGTAAAAATACAACTTTAGATAAAGCCTATAACAAATTGATAACTGGAATCTTACAGACACTTGATGAAGAGACTGAAGAAAGATGGGAAACATATAATATCATAATCGAAGAACTTTTAAGACAAGGAAAGGGCAAATATTTCCAAGAAATTAAATATAGACTTACTGATGGGGAAGACCCAAATCAAGTTATGTTGGAAGTGATAAACAGGGATATTGACACAAATGACGGTTTTCTGGTATTACTTAAAGATAGAATAGAGGGTTATATAGAAGACGATTTCACAAAAAGATTTCATTTTTAACTTGCTTTATTAAAATATTTATCGTACCTTTGTCAAAAATTCAGCGATAAATGAAAGAATTAAGTGTTACGGATAGACTTACGTTCTTAGCGAAGAGCTTTGATGTATTTGAATGTAACGAGAAAACCCTTGAAGAGAGACTTTCGACTTTGGAGTTAGAAGGATATAAACCACGTCTTATTTCAAAGAAATATAAGAAAGATGTTTTGGCGATTGTTTCTGTAACGACTAATAAGAAGTCTCGTACCCTTACAAAGGTAAGTATTTGTTCTGATGTATTCGCTGAAATTATTGCTGGTGACCCAACTGAAAACAAAATGTATGTTCAATGGATGTTGAACTTATTTGTTAGGTTACTTAAAGACTCTGATAACAAAGAGAGTGTTGAGGCAGCGATTAGATTTGTTACTGAAGATTTGCCACAAGCGAATTCTTATCTTACGTTATTTAACGATAATAAACGTAAGAAGAAATTTGATACGCTTTGTAAAGCAAGTTTTGGACTTAAACATATTAAAGACCCATCTGATATTAATCAGTTTATGTCTTTGTCACAATTGTTTGATGCGGTTGACCCGTTTATTGAGAAAGAACCAAGCAATGTTGAACGTCAATTGAACAAGTATGTAGAAGTAGGTCAAGCACTTATACCAGTAAGAGATAGGAAATTTACATTATATATTCCTAAGACAACTGATGCGAGTGTGGTGTTTGAAAAGTTTGCAAGTTGGTGTACAGCGAGAACTGGGAATAGCAATTTTACCAGTTACACAACCAACAATAAAAAACCTAATGGTAAAAACTCAGATATTTATATTATAATAAATAACAAGTTTTTTAGTGGTGAGAGTGAAGAAGTTTTCCAAATTCACTTTGAGACCAACCAGATAAAGGATAAGAAGAATAGTGAAACTAGTAACTTCTTTGAGAATGTTATAAGTCAAAGCGATAGTTTATCAAAATTCTTTTATGAAGAATTGATGGGTATGGCCAAGGACTGGAAAAAAGGAATTGAGAATAATAAGTATTTAGACTATTTGATTCAATTTGGATTTGCAGAAAGTCTATTTGAATTTTTGGACGAAGGTACGCCAACGATAAAGTTTATGAAGAGAGAGATACCAAAATTACCTGATTTGTCGAGATTTAAAAATCTCGATCAACTTATCATTTGCGAGGCAAAGATGAAGGAGATACACCCTTCTATTGGAAACCTTACCAAATTAGATATGCTTGTGCTATCGGGGAATAATTTGGAGACGTTGCCGAAAGAGATAGGGTCGCTAAAAAACCTACAGTTTATCAACATAATAGGCAATAAGATCAAAACGTTTCCAGACGAGATCGCTTATCTTGATAAAAGCAAAGGCGGGAGACTATATAAAATTAGTGTCAGAGAAAGCGAAATAGGAAAGGATAATTATCGAAGACTCAAGGAACTGTTGCCGACAACAGTACTTTAAAGTCGAAAAACAAGAAACGATAAAATCCTCCAAAAAAGAGGATTTTTTTATTTATAACAATTATTAAAAATTAAATTTATGAGTATGAAATGGAAAAGAGGCAATGAAGTAATCAAAGAACCAATAGAAGACTACTTGTCAAAAATATTAGATGAAGAATTAGCAAAGGGATACAAGTTAATCGTATCCGTTGGAACTGACTCTCAAAGATCAGGTCGTGGACACAAGTTTGCGACAGTAATCCTTATTACTACAACTCAAGACTTGGGTGGAGGTATTGTTGTAGGTAGAGGTGGTTTAGTTATCTCTTCTACTTATCATATTCCAAACTTGCCAAGAACTAAAAGAGGTGTAAACGAAAGAATGCTTATTGAAGTAGGTAAGTCTATGGAAGTGGCATATGAAATTGCAACCTTATTGGATTTGTACGAAGTTAAGTTGGAAATCCACGCTGATATAAACCCAGACCCAAGATGGGAGTCTAACAAGGCTCTTCAACAAGCCATTGGTTATATCTTAGGTATGGGTTATGAATTCAAGATCAAACCAGATGCTTTTGCTACAAAGGGTGCAGACCATTTGTGTCAATAATTTTATAAGTAAAACCCTAATACCAGAAAAGGAGATACAAATTGTATCTCTTTTTTTGTTATTAATTAAACTTTTTATAGATTTACATATATTTATTAAGAAGAATAAGACTTATTATAAAACATTAACCTATGTCAAACGCAAAACCAACAGCAAAAAAAGTTGTAAAGATCAGTGAAAACGAATTAGTTGAATTAATCGATGGTATCGTTGCTGAAGCAGTTGCACTTAAGAAAAAAGAGTGGATTACTGAACAAGAAGCAAATTCTACAAACCTTTTAGAAAGAAGAATCAAAGATTTAGAATCTAAATTAATCAAATTAACCGAAGGTAAGTAACCACTTATAACAAAATTTTTAAATACCTATGATATCGAAAGATGTTATAGGTATTTTACTTTACCCCCATCCATAGTATATTTATGTTATGGAAAAACTCATACAAAAATTAGTTAGAGATACCACACCACTTACAGCATCAGTTGATAAGGATTCCTTTATCCTTGCTAGTGAAAAAGCGTTTGATTGCGCTTTTGATGGTGTTTCTAAATTTTATCCATGGCAGATTCCAACTCAACTTCCCAAGACCTTCAAATTAGGTGTAATTGTTGGCTCGAGTGGTTCTGGTAAATCTACCCTATTATCTAAATTCGGCAATGAGGAAATTCCAGTATGGGACCAGAATAAACCTATTATTTCACATTTTGAATCACCAGATGACGCAATAAACAAATTGGGTGCTGTTGGATTGAATTCTGTCCCTTCATGGTATAAACCATATCATGTATTATCTAATGGAGAGAAGTTCAGAGCAGACCTAGCCAGAAAGATAAAATCTGGGGCAGTAATTGATGAATTTACGTCCGTGGTTGATCGCAATGTTGCCAAAGCAGCATCAGTATCATTATCCAGATATCTTAAGTCTAATAGCGTAGAAAACGTAATAGTATCCACTTGTCACCATGACATATTAGATTGGTTAGAACCTGACTGGGTTATCAACACCGATACTGGGGAATTATACAACGGTTTTTTTTTGTCCGACCAAAAATCAATATCGAAATTTATCGTGCAAACCACGATATCTGGACCATGTTTAAAGACCATCACTATTTAGATGGTAACGTAAATAAGGCAGCCAGATGTTATGTAGGGGTTTGGAATGACCAAATAATCGCTTTTGGAGCAACTCTAGCTCAACCAAGTGGCACATTAAAGAACGCTTGGAGGGGTCATAGAACCGTTATTTTACCAGATTTTCAAGGTATGGGTATTGGGGTTAGGTTTTCCAATGCAATAGCGCAGATACATAAAGATCAAGGACATAGGTATTTTTCCAGAACTGCTCACCCCCGAATGGGTTACTACCGTGAGCATTCAGACTTATGGAAACCTACAAGTAAAAACAAAAAATTACGAAAAGATGTGACCCATAAGGATATATATAATGGGCATTACGAGGATAATAAAAGAGTATGTTTTAGCCACGAGTATATTGGGCAAATAAATTTGGAGATATGATATAAAATTCGTACCTTTGTACCCTAAATATTAAAACATGAGACTAATAAAATCACTACTTATTACCATGATTATAACCAATTTCATGATGTTTTGGTTTATAATGAATAAAATTGACACGGTTGAGACTAAAGTGAATGAGATGTCAAAAGACACCATCCCAACCAAAATCATTGAGGATACTGCTTATAAAGCAACCTACAATTACATCAAACCTAAAATTATCACATTTAATAACCAAGCAGATACCAACGCTATTAAACTTATAGCAGAAGTAATGCATCACTATGGGTTAGATAAGACAAAAAAACGAACCAATATGTTTATTGGTCAAATCCTACAGGAATCAGGAGCCAACCAATTTTATCGTAGTGGACACCCATTAGAAGGTCAGTTGGTAGTATCCGTTGGAGGTGCGATTGGGATAACCCAGATTACATCATATACCGCATATTGTTATATGACCAAGATCATCAGTGAGGAAGACAAGAAAGAGATGAGAAAATTGGGGTGCACTGATTTTAAATTTGTTAATAAGAAAGGTAGTGTTGAAAACAAATTGGTTGAGGTCAGGAAATGGTTAAGGAATAAAGACAACAATATCATACTATGGGGTTATATCGTTAACGATATCTATACCAAGATCAACGATATTAATAAAACACTTGTTGCTTATAATGTTGGATTGGGTGGGTTGAAGACGTATTTGGACTCTGGATGTGTTGCATCGGAACACGAATACGTAATAAACATTAAACACAAATTATCGAGGATTAATGCCCTCTAAGAATATACATAAAGTTCTTATCGATTCTTTGTCCATCTAATTTGTACCAGAAGTCTCTTGAGTCTACTTTTGGTTGCATTACAAATCTATTGATATCTGGATATGCTTCAAATAATTTGATTATTGTTTGTCTTGCTATATCCAAGTGATTAACATCTTTATAAAAAAAGACCCCTAAAATCTCCATGGTATCTTTACCAAAATTTTTGTAGGCGTGTCCGATTGTAATGTTTCCTACTTTTTTTGAACCAGATAGGATATCAAAGGTTATTGAATGAGGTGCTTCATCTACAACACTTAAACCTAAATTTTCCCTTAAAAGACGTTTTATAAGGGTTTTAGATGTTTCAGTTATTTCTTTACTCTTCCAAAATTTAGTACCTTTTTTTTCCATAGATTTTAACCTATCATAATAATCAGGAATTTCAACTAAATGATCTGTGGCAATTTCTTTTGCTAAAGCGTGATTGCTAGTATGTTCTAACTCTACTTTTTGACCCATTTCTAATTGTTGTTCAATTTTAGTCAAAGAAATATTGAATTTATCAGAAATATCTTTGGGTGTTAATTTATCTGAAAGTCCACCTTTAATTTTATCTTTTTTATTTGACATGACTTAAATATGTAATTCTGGATGTAATTTTCCGTACTTCCTTATTATAACCCCAGCAATAGCATTCGCTTCATTTTCAATTGGTGTTCCATCTTGACCATTTTTTTCTGGGTCAGTTAATGTCCCATCAAGTTTTTGTCTATGGTGAACCAATTCATGTGCTATTGATCGGCAAACATCTATGATTGCTCTTTCTTTAACATATACTTTTATAAGTCCACCAAGATCATAATACGCAGTAGTTTTTAAATCTGGTGTTCTTTCAAACGCCAAGGCTACTTTAATATCATCATCGATCTTTAAATATTCTTTGGCGAAATTAACGAAATCAGCAACTATTCTCAAATCCTTTTCAGATTTGGTTAATAGTCTTTCTCTTAATAAATGTTTTATGACTGGTTTCATAATCATAAATATATAAAAAAACCCACAAAAGTGGGTTTTAATATTTATTTGGTTTTTGGTGTTTTTATGGGTTTTAAAACCAGTTCACTTTTTTCTTTATCGAAAGTGATGTTGATGGTTTCTCCTTCCTTTATCTTATCATTTAAGATTTCATCTGCCACAGGGTCTTCAACATAATGTTGAATCGCTCTGGCCAATGGTCTTGCACCGTATGCTTCATCGTAACCTTGTTTTGCTAAGAATTCAATTGCCTCTTTGCTTATTTTAAGTTTGAAACCGATCTCACCAATTCTTTTTTCAAGGTTTTCAACTTCTTTGTAAATGATTTTATGTATATCATCTTCTTTAAGTCCATTGAATATGATGGCCTCATCAATACGGTTAAGGAACTCAGGTCTAAACTTTTTCTTTAATGCTTTTTCAATTATAGAACGAGCTTTGGTTTCTTCGTTAACTATACTTGCTGCTGTTTCAAATCCCATGTTTTTACCATATGATGATAATTCTCTTACACCTATATTAGAGGTAAGAATGATTAGGGCGTTTTTAAAATTAACTTTACGTCCCAAACCATCTGTTAATTGTCCTTCATCTAATAGTTGAAGAAGGATGTTGAACACATCTTCATGTGCTTTTTCTATTTCATCAAATAGGATAACACAATGTGGTTTTCTTCTAACTTTTTCAGTTAATTGACCCCCTTGGTCATAACCAACGTATCCAGGTGGTGGACCCACTAATCTTGATACTGAATGTTTCTCCATGTATTCACTCATATCCATTCTAACCAATGCGTCAGCATCTCCGAATATATACTCTGCCAATAATTTTGCAAGGAAGGTTTTACCAACTCCTGTTGGTCCAAGGAATATAAACGAACCGACTGGTTTATTTTTATCTTTGATACCAATACGATTTCTTTTTATTGCTTTAACTACTTTACCAACAGCATCATCTTGACCGATAACTTTACCCATAAGGTCTTTATCCATATTCAATAGACGTTTGCTTTCTTGAGTTGAAATCTTTGATAGTGGAATACCAGTCATCATTGAAACCACTTCAGATATAGTGTTCACATCTACAACAGTGATATTCTTATCTAATTTGGTTGTCCATTCAAACATTGCCAACTCTAAAGATTCATCAATCTTTTTTTCTTCGTCTCTTATCTTTGCTGCTTCTTCGTATTTTTGTTTTAGGACAACTTCTTTCTTTTTGTTGATTAGGTCACCCTTTTTTGCTTCTAACTCTTTTATATTGTCAGGTTTTTCAATACTAACATTTGTTGTAGCACCAGCTTCATCTAATACGTCAATTGCTTTATCTGGCATTGCTCTATCCATTATATATCTATCAGAAAGTTTAACACACTCTTCTATTGCTTCTGGAGTATAAGTAACTCTATGATGTTTTTCGTATTTCTCCTTTATATTAGTAAGGATAGTTTTTGTTTCATCCAAAGTAGGTTCTTCAACCAATACTTGTTGAAAACGTCTGGTCAAAGCAGCATCTTTTTCAATGTTTTCTCTGTATTCATCAAGTGTTGTTGCACCGATAACTTGGAGTTCTCCACGAGCCAACGCTGGTTTAAAGATGTTTGATGCATCAAGTGACCCTGATGCATTACCAGCACCTATAATGGTGTGTAATTCATCTATAAACAAAATGATATCAGGGTTTGCTTTACATTCCTCTAATATTGCTTTCATACGTTCTTCAAATTGTCCACGATACTTTGTACCAGCGACAATAGATGCTAAATCTAATGTATAGATTCGTTTATTTATAAGAGTTCTTGGTGCATTTCCATCATGGATTGCTTGAGCAAGACCTTCAACTATACTTGTTTTACCAACACCAGCTGCACCTATTAATATAGGGTTGTTCTTTTTTCTTCTTGATAGGATTTGAGAAACCCTTTTGATTTCTTTTGCTCTCCCAACAACTGGGTCTATATCACCGTTTTTAACCGCTTTAGATACATCTCTACAGAAATTATCAAGTACTGGTGTTTTAGTAATTTCGGTTTTCTTTTTTGATCTTCTAAATTGTTCAGAATCATCCATATCACCATCAATGTTGTCATTGTCTAATGCACCATTCTTTATATTATCTTTCATACTGCTTACTGTTTTTTTAAAATCATTATAGTTAACATTTAAATCGGTTAACATTGAAGTGATTGGTAATTTTAATGAAAGGATTGACAACATAATATGTGTTGTATCAATCATTGTGTCATTAAGTTGGTCACATTCTTTATCAACTGCTTTAAACACTGCTTTTGTTTCGTCAGAGAAAGGTAGTTTAGTTCTTGGGGTTGCAACTACTCTTGGTGTGAGATCGTTTTTCCTAAGATAATCACTAATCTTGTCATATAAATCCATGGCATCAATCTTCATTGATTTCAATGCTTTTATACATTCATTATCTTCATCTATTAGAATAGATAACAATATATGCTCTGGACGAACTTTCACATCATCTAAAGACTTTGCTTGCTTCATAGCATGGTTGATTATGATTTTAACTTTTGGCAAAATTTCTTTATCCATGATAATGTGTTTTTACAAAGATACTATTATTATTTTATTAAATCAAGGTTGCACCGTATATAAATATTTCGTATATTTGCTTAAAAATTAAATAATGGGTATCAATACTGCTCAAAAATTCGGAAAAGTAGAACTACTATTAAAAAACGCTAATGTAAAAAAAAGTTCAGACTTTGAATCACTAACAAAAATAGAATTTGAAGATGCTGGTCTTATTATTACTGGTGACCATATTATAGTAGTAATAGATGAAAAAGAAGGAGTTAATAACACAATTACAAGTACTGGTAAGATATTCAAACTAAATGACGTATCCAGTTATAGAACACATGCATCATGAGTAAAGAAATCATAGAATTAGTTCAAAATTGTAACTTAGTAAGGTTTGGTAGTGAAGATAACGGACATGATTGCTGGGGTAATCGTGAATGGTCAGAATATAAGTATGTTTTAATTGATGGTAAAGAAGAAAGGATATGGGATAATTGGTATGTAGTCCATGATGGTAAAAACGTTAAAGAAGTATTATCATCTTATTTATACGAAAGTAGAATAAAAGACGAAGAAAGAAAATTGGCACAAGAAAAACACTTTAACGAAACTGGATTTAGAACACCTGCGGAATACAGTGCTTATTTAAAAGGTAAAACAGAAAATAATAACAATAAATAAAAACCCAAAACAAATGATTCTACAAAGAGAAGAAAAAGACAACAAGATAGAAGCGTATTATGTGTCTACTAATATCTTAGCATCAACGTATGATAAGACGACCAACGATCTGATAATCACCTTTAATAAAGGTAATAGGTACAAATATCCTAAAGTATCATTGACTGATTACACAAGATTTGAAATGGCTGAAAGTCAAGGTGTTGTGTTCAATTCACACATAAAAAAATATGAGTTTGAAAAATTGGATACAGTTGATGCTAATCTTATGTTGGAAACCATCAACAAATATAAAGAAGATGAAAAGAAAATTCTTCTTGAAGGAAGACAAACAAAATTGGTTGGAACTATGAAACAATTAACTGCTGAGTCAGTTGATGCTAATGGTGAGATCATTTTATTAAACGAAACACAGTTGAATAAACTACAAGAGGATTTAAATAATTTTTGGACACAATTAAAAAAGAACTAACCATGAAACAATACTTAGACTTACTTCACGCAATCAAAGAATATGGAACATATAAACCAGCGGCTCGAGCTGGTATGCCAGGAACTCAATCATTGTTCGGATATCAATTCAGACATGATTTAAGCAAAGGGTTTCCTTTATTAACCACAAAGAAAATGTTCTGGAAAGGGGTTGTAGTTGAATTAATGTGGTTTCTTAGAGGAGACACCAACATCAAGTTTCTTGTAGATAACGGTGTTAATATATGGAATGAAGACGCATACAATTATTATGTTAAACGTTTCAACAAAGAAAAGAACGATAATAAAGAAAGTCTTTTAAATAACCCTATTAATTTTGAGACATTTATCAAGTGTGTTAAATCTGTACCTGATGATATGCCACATTATCTTATACCTAATTATAATTGGGGTGATTGTGGATACCAATATGGTAAAGTATGGAGAGATTGGGATGCTATTGAAATAGGTGAAATACCAGAAAGAAGTAGGGTAGATCAACTTAGTAACCTTATTAAGTCACTTAAAAAAACTCCTGAATCCAGAAGACATATAGTAACAGCAATCGACCCAGCGCATGAAAATGATTTAGCACTATACTGGTGTCATGCCATGTTCCAATTTAATTGCAGACCAATTGATAGTGTAACAAGAGCGTATTATGCTGTTGACAATAACAAGATGCATAGAAACGAATTAATGTTTCCAGGTGAATACGAAGGTAAAACTTTAGATCAACAATTGGATGAAAATAACATACCTAAATATTATCTTGATTGTCAACTATATCAAAGATCAGCGGATGTGTTCTTAGGTGTACCATTCAATATTGCTTCTTATGCTTTATTGGTAGAGATTCTTGCTAAGATTTGTAACATGGTTCCTGGTGAATTCATCCATACCTTTGGAGATGTTCATATTTATGATAACCATAAAGAACAAGTAAACGAACAATTAAGGAGAACACCTACTGAATTACCAACATTGAAAATAAAGGATTGGGTAGATGGTGCTGATAATGATATTTGGAAGACTTATGATTTAGATGTCATGGCAGCATTAATGAGAGTAGGTCAATTTGAATTGGAGAATTATAACCCACAAGATTCCATAAAAGCGGAATTATCAACGGGGTTAATCAAATAATCGATTAATTACATATTATTAATAATAAAAGCATCTAAATGATGCTTTTTTTATTTTCGTGAATATTTATAACTATAAACTAAACTTAACATGGCAAATATATCAGATGTTCACAGTATTATTGTACCAGCATTAAGTGCTAACATTACTGCCCATACATATACAGAAGTTTTTGGTGGGTCTGCTGGGTGTACTATTAATATTAATGGACAAATAGTTAGTGTTGGTCCATCATCTAACCTTTTAATATGGGTAAGATCAGTATCGGGTGGTACTGGGTGTTTCCTATTAGGTGAGAATAAGGATGTATATCAAGGAAGTACCCAAATTGGTTATTAATTTTGGTTAAAAACCAGATATTTATATTAAAATAAGAGAAAACAAACATACAATAAAATGAAAAAGAATCTTAATAATAGAGTGAATCCAGTTGGTCTTAAAGGTAATGAGATTAATGAACGTATGAAGGAATTGATGGGGATAACTTCAATCAATGAAAACAGAAAGACTTCAGTAGTTGAATTAACCAAAATGGGTCCAGATGGAAATGCTTATGCTATAGTTAGAGAAAACCACGAATATTATATTAAGATTGCTGCTAAGAAAGAAAACTTGGTTGCTGAAGATTTTAAATATATAGGTGGTCTTAAAAACAAAAAGAGTGAAGCATATCCAACATATGCAAAAGCGATAAAACATTTAAACCTTAAATTTAATAGTCTTAAAGAAGTTTTTAACAAAGACAGTGAATTTAACGTATTTGAGAATGACAACCTTTTAAATGAAACTGGAAACGGTGCAGTTGCTGCTGGTTTTTCAAGCATGAAAGGTAATGGTTTTTCAGGTGAAGGTAACTTGGATAACAATAAGAAATTAGAAATCGAAGGTGAAGTAAAAGACGAAGAAGTTGTTGAAGAAACCTTAGAAAAAGAAGAAGACGAATTAACTGAAGTTGAAAAAGCAGTTGATGACATGCAAGGCATGAAAGGTCTTAATATTAATGAAAAAGAAGAATTTGCTGGATATTCAGACTGTTGCAATTCACCAGTATATGGTGAAACCAGTATGTGTTCAAAATGCGGTGAAAAAACCGAAGTAAAAGCAAAGGATATCAAAGAAGCAAAAAAACTTTCTATTGTTAGAGCATTAACAGAAATGGATGCTATAATTGATAGTCTTACTGAAGGAAAAGTAAAAAAAAAAGTCTATACAATAAAGTAGAAGAAGACGTTAAGTACAAATTGAAGTTGGGTGGGGCTACTCCTGCACCAGCTCCAACTGCCGAACCAGCACCTCAAGCTGGTGGTGCACCCACTCCAGCACCTGCTGCTGAACCTGCTACAAATGATAAACCATTTAATGATGAACCATTTGATGCTGGTATAGAAACTGATGAAGAATCAGACCCTAAAAAATTTATTGAACAACTTTCAGGTAAGTTAGGACAATCCTTAAGAAAATATACTGAAAAACAAGGGCAACCTGATTTCGAATTAGAGAAATTTGCGGTGAATTCTTTATTGTCTGCAACTCACACTTCTGAAATGGATAGTGAAGATCAAAACGATATAATAAAAAAGGTTAAAACCGCTGGCAATAATGAAGATACTGACGATAATTCCTCAGATAACAAGGATGATTCTAACCCTAATCCTTCTCCTTCTGATGGCGGGGGCTCCGATGCTAATAATGTGGATTTGGATGTTCCTAATGGTGATAACGAAGAAAATATGGCAGAATCTAAAAAAAAAGACCCTAATTTCTTGTTTAAACCGAAAAAATTGAGTATCTTTGCACCCGAAGGGAGTGAAGAATCGAAACTTAATATCAAAGCGAAATTAGACGAAACATTTAATCAAGAAAAAATGACAGAACCTGCTACCAAGCCTGTTGTGAAACCAGCACCGACTAAAACTCCTGCTCCAACACAACCAAGTAGAAAGAACAAACCATTTCTTCCAAGTCCTAATGTGCAACCAACACCTAAGGCTAAGAATATGAAAGAAATTGAAACCGCAATTTCAAAAGAAAAAAAGGAAGTTCCTAATGAAACTATTTTGGCACATGAATTAGCATCTATGTCTAAAAACGTTAACAATTTGATCGAAAAGCAAAGTGCTTTCTTTCAAGGTAAAAATATTGAAGGTGCTTCAATAACAAATATTATTGCGAAAGCAGCAGAAATAATTAAAAACAGATAATGGAGGATTTGTATTTGATATATGTTAATCGTGTAGGGGATGTTTACAATCGTAAAACTTTATACGAATTTATATTTTCTGATACTGATGACCCAAAAAAGATTGATGGTGATGAATGGGATACATACCCAGCATCTGGTAGACCAGAACCACCACACGATATATTTATTAAAAAGGTTGGAAGACTTGAATCGGATTTCATTTTAGATGTAATTCAAAATAGTGATACGTTCGCAGTTTGGGATGCAATCGATGGAGTACTACCTTTGGCATGGGAGAACATAAATAGTTATGATGCTTATCCTGATAAAAGACTTCATTTTCATTTTGGACTTACTTTGAAAGAAGTTGAGGACATATTATATGAAAAAGACCTAAGATTAGAATTTAATACTCAATTACATGGAAAAGAAAAGTAATATAACTGAAGCAACAATTGAAGCGTCAGCGAAAGACTATAAAACACTTAAAGCAACCAATGCTATTGGTAAGGACGATACTGTTAAATTAGTTGATGATAAAGCAACCAACACATCTATGACCACTGGGATTAAACCAATGGCAGAAGAAAGTGATGCTGTAAACGATGCTGTAATTAAACCTCAAGATAAAGAAACTATTAAGTACCTTTCTAATGTAAAAGATAGCAAAACTGGTGAAGTATCAAAACCGTTTAATGTAGGTGGGAAAAACTACCAAATGATAAGAGGTATGAAACCTAACAAAGAAGTTGTTATGGCAGTTTATTGCCATGATGAGATGGATGAAACTGGAAATAATATCATTCATCCAATGGAATATTTTGAAGAGAACATTGCTAAAAAAGCAATTGCAGAAGAAACCAAAAATAATCCTTGGGCGATCTGTACAGCATCTGTTGGAAGAGAAGATAAAGTGAAGTATGAAAGATGTGTGATGGATATTAAAAAACAACACGGTATATCAGAAACAATGACTGAAGCAGATTATAACGCTGATAATTTTAATTCTGATGAAAGAGATTTCCACGATAAAGAAAATTTACGTGCTACAGAAGTTCCCCCAGTTGCTCCAACAGTCGCCCCAATAGAAAAACCTAAAGAATTAGAAAGCGGTACTGCTGAATGTATTTTTGAACCTAATGGTACTGGAGGGATGGAAGGTTTTACATCAGGTAAATCTTATATGTATAAACTATTTGATAAAGGTAAAAACGGTAAACCTTATTATAGAGTTTATCACGATGAAAGTTATTATGAAACTTGTGGTCCAAACCACTTTAAAAAATTTTTTAAAAAGGTTGCCCCAAGTGCTCCAACTACTGAAACAATGCCAACAAAGGTTCAAGAAGATAATGGAATGAGTTCACTTAAACTTGCTGAATACAAACACTTTTTGGTTAACAAGAAAACTGGTAAACTTAGAAAGTTTAAAAAGAATGAAGAGTTAGCAAAAGCAATGATGGATGAAAGTGAAACATATATGAACCTTAGTGAATTGAAGAAATACATTGATGGGACATTATTTGGTTCAAGACAAAAACCTAAAGAAGAAATTAGTGAAGTTGATACCGCTGGTGTAGATCAAAAAGTTAAATTAGCATTAGAAAAAATGGTTCAATTAATGAAACCTTATGTTACTAAGTTAATTACTCCAGCAGAGAAGATTCAATTTATTACTAAACTAACACAGATGTTAGATTTAGAACAAACAAAATTCCCTTTATTGATTCAATCATTAAAGTCTGCTAATTCAACAAGTTTTGGTTTTTCAAATGCTGGAAGCACTCAAGATGTATCAACATCCAGTTCAACAATGGTGTCAGCAAACGAAAGCATTAAAGAGAAGAAAGTAATTAAAACACTTAAAGTAAAAGATTTAAACGAAAATAAATAACAATGAGCGACTATAAAAAAATAGCGGAAGACGCTTTGAAAAAAGCGAAATCTAAGAAAATTGTGAATGAAGGAATTGTGTACCAAGAAGGTATGACTGAAAGAATGCATCCACAACTTGAAGAGGATTTAAAAAAACAAAATCACTCTTTAGGTAAACACCCTATTTTTCCAGAAGGTGATGAACATACATTTGAACAAAAGATTATGTCTGAGCGTTTTGGTGAAGTTGCAAGACGTTATAAAAGAACATATGATGTCAATGAAATTGATAGTCAAAGAGTAATGTCAGAAATGATGCCATTGGTTTATGAAACCATGGGGTTAGAATCTAAACATAAAAAAGCGTTAGTAGAATTAGCGATTAAAATGGTTAGAGAAGAATATGACATGGGTGAAGATGTGGTAGAAATTCATGCAGAATTATCCAATGAAATAACATTGGAGGGTACTAAACTGAATCCAACTCCTATGGCAGTTGAAGGGATGGAATTTAAAAACCACGATGAAATTATTAGAGCAAACGAAGAGGTTTATAAAAGAAGATTTCTTAATGCTATGACACAAGGTGCTGCAAAAAAATGCAACCATATGTTTCACATGGTAGATGAGGAATTATCTAAATTAGACCCAAGATTACCTAACAAATATGCTAAGATGATGGCAGCAGCGGATTATATGTATTATGTAATCCCTAAAATGGAACAAGGTGTAAACGGTGGTGTTGTTCGTGTGGAGTTTCCAAATGATAAAAACCCTAAAGCAGTTATAAGAGCAGAAGCCATGGCGTTTCCAGTTCTTATTCATGAATTGGTTAAAGGTGTTATGGAATTATTATCAGCACACGGATTACCAAAAGAACAAAACATTGGTGAATACGTTATAAATAAAGCAGATTATTTGGCTGCTGAACCTTGGGACATGAGAATTGGACCAGCATTATGGGAACAATTTACTGAATGTATTGACCCAGATGATTTTCATTTAAAACACCATATCTACTCTGAATTGGCATCTTTACCTGTTAAAGAGTTTAATATCAAAATGAGAGAAATAATGGGTAGAACCGCTGAAGGTAAAAAGATCGTTAAAGAGATTGCTGATGGAGTTAAAGGTTCGTTAAAAGAAGATGAGTTTAATGAAGCGATGACTAAATTAGGTGAAGACGAAAAAGGATTCAAATGGGATGAATTGAACGGTGGAAACGAAGATGGGGAAGGATTCTCATGGGATGATATCGAACCAATAGTCTAAAATACTTAAAATTCTATTACATAAACCTACTATTGAATAGTAGGTTTTTTCGTTTATAAGCATATTTATCTATATATGCTAACTACAAACGAAATTCTTACAGAGTACGCCAAGTGCTTACAACGTCCCATTTATGCTATTGAGACGTATTTAGAGACATTTGATAAGACCCAAGAAGGTTTTGTTCCATTTAAACTATTCCCAAGACAGAAAGAGATTATATATGCTTATGATGGGCATAGATTTAATCTGGTGACCAAACCAAGGCAAGCTGGAGTATCTACTACAACCGCTGCTTATATGGCAATAAAGGTTGGGTTTGCCTCAACTGAAAACCCTGAAGCGATTCTACTTGTTGCGAACAAACAAGAGTTAGCATTTGAATTCTTGGCCAAGATCAAAGATTTCCTTGGTCAATTACCAAGATGGGTTTGGGGTGGAGAATATTATGGTACTAAAGAGAACGAAGAAAAAACCATTTTCCTTAAAGATGCTAAAGGTGAAATCAAATTACCTAATGGTAGTAGAGTAAAAGCGGTTGCTACATCTAAAGATGCGTTGAGAGGTTTTACACCAACTTATTTAGTAATGGATGAGGCAGCATACATCGATAACGGTGCTGAAGTATTTGGTGCTGCTTTAACAGCGTTAGGTACTGGGGGTAAAGCGTTTCTTATATCCACACCTAATGGTATGGATGCATTATACTACAAGACATACGAACAAGCGAAAGCAAAAAAGAATAGTTTCAATATCATTGAAATGAAATGGTATGAAGACTTGCGTTATAACAAAGACCTTAATTGGATTAAAGGTGATGAATCCATACCTGAAGTAGAATTTACATTTGAATCGTACAATAGAATGATTAAAGCAGGTTATAAACCTACTTCTTCATGGTATGAAGAAATGTGTCGTGGTATGAATAATGATGCCAAGATGATCGCCCAAGAGTTGGATGTATCATTTATTGGGTCTGGGGGTAACGTAATCAGTGAAGAATATATTGAATTCCAAGAAAAGAATAATGTTAAAGAACCTAAGTATATTGCAGGTCCAGAAAAAGAAATATGGGTTTGGGAAGAACCTATAGAAGGTCACCAATATATAATGGGTGTTGACGTGTCCAGAGGTGATGGAGAAGATTCTTCTACTATTGTAATATTGGATTTTACAACCATGGAACAAGTAATGGAGTTTCAAGGAAAGATACAACCAGATTTATTAGCACAAGTGGTAGAAGAATACGGTGATCTATATAAAGCATATACAGTAGTTGATATAACTGGTGGTATGGGTGTTTCTACCGTATTAAAACTATTAGAATTTGATTATAAACGTTTACACTATGATACCCCTAATAGTAAGGTTCTTTCAAGCAGACAAAAAGAAATGCAAACTTACTCAAAGGATAATAAAATACCTGGATTTACGGTTGGTGGTGTGCGTTTACCTATGATCGCTAATTTTGAATTTAAAGTAAGAACAGATGCTGTTAAGATAAGATCAATAAGATTGACTTCAGAAATGAAGACATTTGTTTATAAAAACGGTAAACCAGATCACATGGACGGATACCATGATGATTTGATTATGGCGTTAGCAATGTGTTTATGGATATTAGAAAGTTCATTTAAGAGTTTAGAAAAATTAGAAAAACAAACCAAGGCGATGTTATCTAGTTGGGTGGGTACAACTCCATCAGAGCAACAAATAGACCTTGAGCGTGGAACTGGTTTTGTTCCAAAGGATAGTAAAAAACCATTACCTAAACCTAAATTTAGTCCTATTGTTGCAAAGAATATGCAAGACCCAACAGGACGATATTTGTGGTTATTTAGTGGTTCAAAATAAAGATAAGTAAAAATAAGAAATATGCCATTACAACCTCCAATTTTTGTTAGAAAGACATATGGTGCTAAACTATATAAATGGGCACCTCAAAAGGGTGATAAAACCCCTAAAAAGCAGCATCCAGAGAACCCTTACTATTGCAATGCAACAGCAGGTTCACAAGGTCAAGATTGGATAACTACGTATTGTTATAATCAAGTAGTTACTGGTATAGTAATATCAAGATATGCATATGTTGCATGTGATTATGTTGCTTAACTATTTATTTTTTTAAAAGAATGCGTATATTAAAGAAAAAAACATTATGGCAGACAAGAAAAATTTAACTATATTTCAAAAATTGGGTCAAATCCTTGGCCCAGATGGTGTTAAACTAAAACAAAAACAACCACAAGCACAAAAATATAGTTTGGGTAATGGTGAATTACTTAAGACCGATAATAAAGCGGAATACGAAAAACAAAAACTTCAAGCACAACAAACCAAATATCTTGGTCAACTTTGGAGAAAGGTTGAGAATGGATTATTTCAACAATCAATCAATTATGAAACAACACGTATTGGTTCATATTCAGATTTTGAAGCGATGGAGTTTTACCCAGAAATTGCTGCTACATTAGATATCATGATGGAAGAATCTACTACGTTGAATGACCATGGTAGAATGCTTAACATTTATTCTGATAGCAAAAGAGTTAAAGGTATCCTTGAAGACTTATTTTTTAATAGATTAGACATACACACAACACTTCCTATGTTTACCAGAAACACTTGTAAATACGGAGATAATTTTGTGTATTTGAATATAGATGATAAGAATGGTGTGATCGGTGCCAAACAAATGCCTAACTACGAAATGGAAAGAAGAGAAGGTGGTTTGTTTGATATGATTGCTGGTAGAGAAACAGCAGAAAGCACTAAATCCGATAAGGTTAAATTCTATTGGAGAGGTAGAGATGTTGAATTCAATTCATGGCAAATGGCACACTTCAGACTATTGGGTGACGATAGACGTTTACCTTATGGTACAAGTGTATTGGAGAAAGCTAGAAGAGTCTGGAAACAATTGTTATTATCAGAAGATTCCATGTTAGTATATCGTGTTAGTAGAGCACCAGAAAGACGTGTTTATAAGATATACGTAGGTAACATTGATGACAAAGATGTTGAACCGTATGTAAATGAAATTGCAAATAGATTTAAAAGAACACCAGTTATTGACCCAGCAACAGGTCAAATGGATTTGAGGTTTAATCAATTGTCTAACGATCAGGATTACTTTATTCCTGTCAGAAGTGAAGATGCTCCAAACCCTATTGATACACTTCCAGGTGCAACCAATTTAGATCAAATTGCGGATATCGAATATCTTCAAAGAAAGTTATTTACAGCGTTGAGAGTTCCTAAATCATTCTTAGGTTTTGACGAACCACAAGGTGAAGGTAAGAACCTTGCTATGTTGGATATTCGTTTCTCAAGAACAATAAATAGAATTCAACAATCAATGCTTCAAGAGTTAAATAAGATTGCTATAATACACTTATACATCTTAGGTTTTGAAGAAGATTTGGATAATTTTACACTTACACTTAATAACCCATCAACTCAAGCAGAGATGCTTAAGA
>ERZ869925.67-NODE-67-length-56473-cov-15.487008_pt1 | contig 56473 bp, 85 predicted proteins | sample MGYA00579311_ERZ869925 | MGnify/ENA primary metagenome ERZ869925 (study PRJEB32216, sample SAMN09231817) | wastewater metagenome | place: USA: Maryland | collected 2016-07-30 | study: EMG produced TPA metagenomics assembly of the PRJNA472060 data set (Reclaimed...
ATCCCGCGCAGCCCACGCATCCCGCGCAGCCCACGCATCCCGCGCAGCCCACGCAGCCCACGCAGCCCACGCAGCCCACGCAGCCCACGCAGCCCACGCATCCCACACATCCCACGCATCGTCGTAGCTAACCAACTCCCACTCCAACCCACGCGCCTTCAACGCGGCTCGCAACCCACGCTCGACCGCGCGAGCGTCGCGCTTGTCGCTGCCAAGCGCCTCCCACCACTTCACCTGCGATCCCCCCATCCGAGCCGCATGAACGCCGAACGGACGCCCGAGATGCTCAACCATCGTCGCGCGGTCAGCGCGACCGACAATCACGAGCCGGTCAGTACGCACCTTGTCGCCACGCTCAACCACCGTCCCGGACGACTCCACCTGCAACACACAGGAAGCACGCCCGTTCTTCCACAATCCGGCGATACGCGCGGCCGAGTTGATGTCCTTACAGAAGTTCCACCCGGAACCGCACTCGTCAGCGGACGTGTCGAGCTTCGCGACCGGCAGCTCGTGCGGCAACGTCACGCCATCCCAGATCGGGTCACCGCCCTGAACAGGCGGACGGTAGTCGTGAGTGAGGATCTTGTAACCAATCATTTGCCAGCACCTCCATGCTGTTGACCACCCCACCATAACACAATCACGCTAGCTACGGAAGGGCGGTCGTGAACACCGTCGCAGCCAACAGATCCGGCATCAACCCAGGGATACACCGTCCCTCATCCCCACCCAACGTCCCCCTGTACACCGCGGCAGGGCACACCGCCTCCAAATGCTGCGGCCACGCCGCCGACGTCACCACCCTTCCGTCAACCACAAGCACGTAATACGTGGACTCCCGCTCATCCACCGCGTAAATCTCCGCTTCGACCACGCAAACCTCCCCTAGTAGCGAACTACAAAACCTGTAGTAGAAACACTCTTACTGCCCTTCACTTACAAAGGCCCCCCTCCCCCATTGATCCTTCCTTACGTTGCTTTTGCGTTAGGTTGACTTGGCCTGTAGCTACCGACTAAGCGTTTCCAGCGCGCGAAAAAACGAGCGCCTCTAACGCGTAACTCCCGGTCGTACCGCACCGGCCTCAACTTCCCCGCGGGGTAACGCCGCCGAGACAGGCGGCGTCCAGCAACTACCAGGACTTCCGCTTCCTACGCTTCGTGCCAACTGCCTGCTTGCGTACTTCCAACGGCGTCTCAAGAACGCCTCCGCATGAGCAGCGAATTCCCCCACTAACCACCTCCTTCCTGCACTCGCGGCACACAAGGTCACGTGGGTGCCCCACGGCCTTGTACAGCCTTCTCTGCGCCTTCGGACGTGCCGCCCTTGTCTTCTTACGCTTCGGCGGTTTCGGTGGCTTAGGCATCGCGTCAGGAAGCGTGATCTTGCGCATCCCGTTCTCCGTGACCGTGCCAACCTGCCGGTGCGCGTCACGCAACGGCACGCCAAGACCATGCAGCCTGTGCGCTTCCTTGTGATGCGTTGGGCAAAGCGGGATCAGGTCGTCGAGTTGTTCGCGACCGAGCCTCGCGTACGTGAGGTGGTGCAGCTGCAACCCTGATTTGCGACGGCAGGTCAGCACGCCACACTGCCACGGCCTGTTTGCCTGGTACTCGGCCCGCTTGGCACGCCAGTGACTGGAAGCCAAGTACGCCTCATACGAGGGGCTAGGCACAACGGGAGGGATCGAAGTCCTGCACGAGTGAAACGTTACCGCTTATCGCGGTCGTGCGCTACCCCGTCTGCAGAAACGACGAGGCCCCCATGTAGGGGGCCTCGCGAGTCAGTTTGTGCAGGACCGACACCGGGAGTCTACCAACGCCACCCACGGTTTCAAACCCTCTTCACCGAATCCGACCAGTGATGCAACAACCCAAGCGCATCCGGCAACATCCCTGGCTGCCTGTCCGCGCAATCCAGGCAGGTGCGCAACAGGTCTTTCGCGACCCTGCGGGACTGGCCGTTCCTCGCGAACCTGAGCACGTCCCCGACGTCGTTGCCGGCGGGGAGTTGCAGGTCGAGGTAGATCACGCGTTTCCCTTGCCGCTCAAGGTCGTAGTACACGGTCGTCATCAGTGTCCGGCCTGACTCGTCGCAGTCGGGTAGGCACGCGAGCTTCCGGAACGGCGCTAGTCGTTTTGCCCATGCTGGGTGCCAGCCGCCGCCACGGAACCGGCTTGGGTTGCGTACGTCACCGGTTGGGCGGCTCACTGCTCCTGGGAGCGCGATTGCGTTCACCCCGATACTCGCCAATGAGATCACGGTGCCCTCGCCCTCCACGATCAGCAACGGCCACCCCGCCGACGCTTCCAGCTTCTCCGGTGCAGGCCACGGCAACCGCGACTTGCCTTTCCCGGCGAGCATCTTGAACTTGCCGGGGGCGAACGGGTCATACCTGAGCACGTCATGTTCCTTGCCCGCTGCGTCGTGCACAAGCAATGTGAGGCGTTCGCCGTCCCACCCAACCCCGAGCTTCTCGAGCGCTGGGGCGGCCCACCCTCGCTGGTCACGCAACCGTCCCAGCACCTCCGTGTCCCCCTGAAGCCTCTGTGCGGCCATCCGCGCCTCGATAGCCATTCCCCTACGATCAGGGTTCTCAACGCTTCTACGGCCGTTCTGTGGCTTCTCATGACCGTTCTGACGATCCTCGAAGAACAAGTCCGACCACTCAAGGCCCGCTGCCTGCCGGATCGCGTCGGTGTTGCACCCCGCCCAGCAATGCAACACCACCCCGATCTTTCCCTCAGCGACCGACAACGAGGGGGATGTGTCTTCGTGTGCGGGGCATTGCGCGACATACCCGCCGCCCTGCCGTTTCACCTTCCTGAGCTTCCCGAGCACGTAACCAAGGGAACCCGAGGGTTCTTGCCTCTCCATGCACCACCTCCACTTCCGACTTTCTGAACGCTACTGCCGCAGGGCAGGTAACGTTACTGGTGCCTCGCCTGCAGCGCTCACCCTGTGAAGGGGGCGTAACGCGGGCGCAGCACCTCCATGTACAGCCCCCCGGCGCGAGCAGCCGGGGGGCTGCGCGTACCCCTCCTAACCTAAGCGCGAACCCAGGTTCTGCAGCTTCGCGCCCGCCGCGACTGCCTGCAGCTGCGACCGTCGTTCCTGGCCGCGTGGTTCGTCAGGGAGCAGCGCGTCCTCCACCGCCCACGTGCCCGCCAAGTAGAGCAACGTGGTGGCTGCCTCCAGCGCGTCAGCGACACGCCTCAGGATCTCGTTCAGTTCCGCGTCAGCCATCACGGCCACCGTCCCCCGCAAATGCGGCAAGTCATCCCGCCACCGTGGCAGAACCAATCATGAAAGCCGAGCAGGCACTTGAGCGTTCTATGCCTCATGGCGTGTCCTCAACCGCCGAGATCAGCAGCAGGAACGCCTGCTCCTCCTCCACCGTCGGCATCTGAACCCGGTTACCCCGCGTCACCCTCAAACTCAGCAGCTCAGGCCGCGGGTGCTCCCGCCACGCCTCAGCCGCGTCCGCTGCCGTATCGAACGTGCTGACGCCGCGTACGCCCATCTCCTGGAACCCCCACATCGCCGGGGTCTGCACCACGTCGCTCATGCTCCCACCATCGCGAGGATCGCCGCGTCAGGCCGCAACACCTGCGGCTGCTTCACGATCGAAGACGACACACCGGAGCCATCAGCACGCGACTTCTCCTCCGACCCGAGCTTCGCGACATCAGCGAGCGCGTCTGCAAGCGAACCACCCACCCCGTCCAACGTCACACCCATCGTTCCCGGCCCGCTCATCTTGTCGCTGTTCGAGATGTACGCGCCGTTCCAGAACAACACTTCCTCATCGTTCGCCCACTTCGTGTTACGCCGCTGATCCTGCACCAACCGCCCGTTCCCCTTCGGATCCAACGCCCACACCGTGAACCTCCCAGGACGGCCCCACGTGATCCGGGTGACGTACCACCACAACCCGCCCTTACGGAACTCCGCGTCGGGGCTGATCTCGTACTTCGCGGTCTCGTCATCCGACTCAAGAGCAAGCACATGCCCTTTCACGCCGTTCGCGTAGGTGCGTCCCGGCGACCAGTAGAAGTAATCAGGGCTGACCTCCTCTCCCCACCCGTTCGGCCACGGGCTCTTGTGCCAGTTCGCGTTCAGTCCGACCGCGGTGTTCGTGGGCATCCGGCCGAACACCTGCCACACCGTGCCGCCGTACAGGTCGAACGGGATGCGCCCCTCAATCCCGGACTGCGGCTCACCTGGGATCGGGTTGCGCTTCGCTTTCACCCAACCGAAGGACAGGTGATCTCCGGACTTCTCGTGGTTGTTCGGTTGGATCGTGACCTGCCAGAAATCCACCAGCGTTCCGGTCGGAACCTGGGCGGGCGGGTACACGCCCTGATCCAGTTGGCTCATCGCCGTGATCGACCACGGGCCGCTGTCCGCGTCCACCACCCACGTCTTCTTCGTGGGGTCCCATGTGTTAGACCGTTTCCCGTCTGCGCGTCTGAGCACGTACCCGTACGCGCCTGGCACCGGATCGAACCCGAGCGTGATGGTCGGCTTTGGTTTGGCGTTCGGGTTCTCGCTTACCTTGCGAATCTCCACGTGATTCCTCCTTGGGTTGGTGGTTGCTGCGGTGGCGTCGCGCTCATCCCTGTTCCCCGCGGTCGAAGTCAGCGAGGGCATCGCGGAGAGCGCATCCTTCGCAACGGTCGTCGTTCCCGGTGCAGCCCTTGTCCCAATCTCCGCGCGGCCTATGGATGGACGCTTCCCGCGCGGCTTCGATGACGGTGCGCATCTTCGATGCGTTGTCCCGCAAGCGTTCCGCTTCGGCGTGTGCGCTGGCAAGCTGGTCAGCGAACGCGCCGTAGGTCGACCATGCGACGAACTGACGCTTGGCTGAAAGCACGTCCGACCGCTCGTACTGGGATTGGTTCTCAATCACTTCCAGCGCGGCGTCGATCATCCGGTCGCACGTCTCGGCGTCGGGGAGCGGGATCCGCTTCGCTTTCGCTTCTGCGATCCGGGCGGGCAACGGCTCGCTCATGCTGGAACCGCCATCAGTGACCCGTCCCTCTTGCGCCAGCGTCGGCGCATCCCGACGATCAGCCGCAGTAGGGTGATATCGCAGCACAGTTCGTGCCGGTGCTCTTCCAGATCCTCCCGCACTCCTCCGTAGAGGAAGCCGTTGCACTGGCCGTTGAGCCAGTCCTGGCACCGGGCGCAGTGGGCGCAGGTTCGGTACGTGTCCCACCGGCCCTCCATCAGGCCGGTGTCGTTGCGGTATGTCTCGCCCGGCTCGATGGTGCGGCTGCACTCGTAGCAGCGGTGGGGCTTCCGGGCAACGCGCCTGTCGGAGCGGTGAACGTCCCAGGATCCGTCTGCCCATTCGATCATGCACATGGTTGCCCCGCGCTCATGTCGTGGCTCCCGAGGAGTAGCGGATACGGTAGAGCTTCGCCTCGGCCTTGGCGATGTCGTCGCGCGTCTTCCGCTTCCTGCTCGGCGTCATCGCGAATCCCCACCTAGAGAGTTCGTGCTCAAGGTCGGCAAGCTTGTCCTCGGCCCTGCGGATCGCTCGCCGTCGCAGCCACTCACGCATGGGTCGTGGCTCCCGAGGAGGAGTCCGCGCGGCGAGGGTACGGGTGCATCTCGACCGCCTCGTCGTGTGTGTGGCCTGCGAGTCTGTCGGCGACCCGATCAACGATCACGATGGCCTCCTCCTCGGTGCATCCCATCGACCTCATGGTCGCCTCGATCAGTAGACGCCTGAAATTAGGCTCGCTCATGTCGGCGTCTCCGTGTCCGGCTCAGCGGTGGACGCGGCCTCGCGCTGCTTGTCGACGTATGCCTTCGCTGCATCGATCGACGGCCAGTGCTTCCAACTTTTCGGGTCGTCGCCGAACTGCGTCCACGCGCACTCAAAGCGGGCGTCGCCATTGCACGGCCCATACGACCACTCGCTCGCGGGTTCGGCCTGCGGTGCCTCCGCGAGAGGGCATCCGATCGTGTGAGGCAACTGCGCCATCTCGACTCCCTCGCACCTCGGGCATCGGACAGGCTCGACGTGCGGGCAGTCGTGCTCCCATCCCTCGTAGAACGCCGCTCGCATCATTGCGTCCAGCGCGTCCATTCCGGATCTGTCATCAGGCCACGATGGGTGTTCCCTCAAGCAATCTGCGACTACCTCGTACCAAAACCGCACGGACTCAGATTGACTCATCATGGTGTCTCCGCGGGAATCCACTCTTCCTCCTCGTACCGCCCTCCGCACCAGTCGCAGGAGTCGTGCGTCAGGATGTGGTTGCAGTGATGGCGACACCACCGCTTCGACTTCGGGCACTCGCCACGAGGGAATCCCTCGATGCAGGACCCACACTCGTTCCCGTCGATGACGTATACGCCTCCGCACTGAGAACACGGCTTGGAGCAGTCCGCACCTGCCACCGGATCGAATCCGCACTTGTGGCATCGGAAGACTCGCGCCTTGACGACGGCGGACTGCGGCGCATCGTCGCTTCCCTCCCGACCAATCGGACTGTCGAAGTGATCCGGGTTCAGCGGCTCCGCTGCCTGCCTTAGCGACTGCTCCACACCGACGAGGCCGGGGCCGGGGAACTGGCCGGGAGCGGTGCCGATGTCCAGCGCCTGCGGTGCCTCCGTGGCGTGCTGCTCGTTCCGCAACCGCTCGCGCTCGGAGCACTTCGCGCAACGGCACCCCTGCGCGTATGAGAGGTCGTCGCACGGCGGCGGAAGCGTCGTGATGTCAGCCGTCGGTGCCTCCGCGGGTGACGACCATGGCAGTAGGAGTCCGTCGCCTACCGCCCGCGGGACGATGTGGACGTGCAGATGGCGAACGGTCTGCGTTGCAGCTTCCCCAACCGACGTGATGAGGTTGACCTGTTCATGCGCTCCGACATACCAAGCGGCCTCAGCGAACACGCGGCCTGTCACATCTTCGTCCTCTAGGGCGTGCTCGACGTGCTGCCGTGGGATCGCGAGGATGTGGCCGGGGACGACGGGGTTGATCGGCTCGATGAAGTAGACGCCGTTCCGCTCGAAGCGGATCTCGGATGGGCCTTCGTAGTCGCAGAAGGGGCAGCCGTCACGCATCGGGTGCCTCCGCGGGTGAGGCAAGCGCTGCAGCGAGCGCCTTGGCCTGCCGCTCGTAGATCGCTTCCACGAGATCCCCTACCTCCTGATTGCTCAGGGTGTGCCGTAGCAGTCGGTCACGGAAGCGTTCATCCATCAGCGGCTCGGCAGCAGCGGCCAGCGCCTCGCGGGCTGCCGCGAGTTCCGCCCGCGCTGCGTCCCGCTCGGACAACACACCTCCGACCTTCGCGATCAACTGGTCGTTCTTCGACACACCGCTACGGGTGCTGATCGTCCCGAGAAGCCGCGCGAGTTCGGTTCTCAGCGAGAGCCACCCCATCTCGGCTTCGGTCGTCTGCTTCTGCGCCTTCGCGAGTTCCGCCTGCAGCCGCGTGTTCTCGGCCTCAGCCATCGCCGCACGCGCAGCCTGCCGCTCCGACCCCAAGCGCGTGTCCGCGAGTTCCGCCCGAAGGTCGGCAAGCTCAGGAGAAGGTTCGGCCGCGAGGGCTTCCTCCAGTGCGTCGAGCGAGCGGCTGTCACCTCGCCCGAGATCGAAGCGATCCCGCATCTCCAAGACCGCCCACGCGGCAACCTCGCGGATCGTCTGTTCCGGGGTGCGGGGATCAGCGGTCACGCGATCACTCCGGGACGACATCGTCAGCACCTCCCACAACGCTCTCAACAGCCCTCTCAGCCTCAACCGTACCCCCACCCTCACCCGCGGGCACCCCAGACGCAACAGACGCTGAAACAGGCTCCAGCAACACACCATCCACCGCCGTAGCCCACGCTGCCTGAAGAACCTCCGTGCCGGGGGGCGGGAACTCCGACGGGTCATGCCGGTCACGCAACCAACACGCCACCCCCGCCGCCGCCTGCCGGAACACCCCGTTATCCACAAAACGCTCATCCGCCGCCTTAGCGGCACGCATGAACCCCTGGAACTCCCCCCACACACTTTCACCGTACGGCACGATCGCTTCCTGGATCTCCTGCCAGTTGTGCGGCACCGGGAACGCCCGCTGATCCCGCACCACCGGAGCAGGCGTGCTCTCACCGTCACGCAACCAAGCGGCGAGCACGTCAGCGAACTCCTCCCCCGGCTTCGTGATCACGGAATCCACCGGCAGCGTGTCACACCGCGACTTCGTCAACGCCATCACCCCCGGCTGATCAAACCTCCCAACCAGATCAAACTCGTAATCGAACTCGTCGCGCTGGATCACCTTCGTTCCCGCCGCCCTGATCCTGGTCTTCCCGTTGTCCCCCTCCTCCCGCACGTACTCCTTCTTCGTGCGGAAACACACGATGATGTGCATCGGGGTACGCAAGATCGCGTCCACAAGCCGCTGCTGGATCTCGCCTGCGTCATCCCACGCGCGGTGCCCGTCCCCCCGGTACTTGTTCTTCGCGATCTCCCTGTGCAACTCCAACAGGCCACCTGCGCCCGTCCAGAAATGCGAAACCGAGTCAAGGATGAACACCCCGTGCCCGGACTCGTACGCGTCCCTGATGCCTGCGACGGCACGGTCGGGGTGGAACGGGGGTTCCATGATCGCGTGGTCGAAATCGAACAGGTGCGCGTACTTCGCTGCGCTCCCGTACTCCGTGTCCAACAGCGCGACCCGCATGCCGGTGCCCTCCACCAACCGAGTGCCAACCCGCAATGCCGTGAACGTCTTACCGAACCCTGCCGGGGACTCAAGCGCCAGCCTTGCGAACGCCTGCGTCTTCATTGCCGGTGCGAACATGCTCACTTCACAACCTCCAGGACTTGAGCCACTGCCAGCTCGTCTGAATCCAGGGTAAGAGGCTCTGAGTAGAGTTTGGAAGAACGCTTGACCCAAGCCTCCATAACCTCTGCGTACCGCGCGGAAGAACCGCGTGCAGCAAGCCATACCAGCAGAGCACTTATCTGATGCTTACGGAGCTTCACTTCGCAACACCTCCTGTACGTCCCTCAACGGCCACCTAAGAAGCAGGCAACCCTCAACCTAACCCGCGTGCTCCCCCGCTACCTCCACACGCTCACAGTCGCGTCAGGATCCTGCACGCACGCGCTCAGATACCCCACCACGAAACGAACCAGTCCCTCGTAATCGCCCCAACCGTTCGGAGGGTTCAGCGCCCTGAACTGTTCCGGGTCATCAACAAGCGTCTCAAGCCCCACCGCCAACGGCGCGATCAGATCCCTCGCGTACTCAATCCCGATCTCCTCCGGGCGCCACAACGCCTCGTACAAGCCAGCGGCCTTCGCCATCTCACCCAGGTTGTGAGTGATGTTCGCGGAGAACACCTGGCAGGAGTCACCGACCTCGTCGGAGATGAACACGACAGGCTCACGCCCTGGGTGCAACTCGTCCCACTCAGCGCGCGTGATCTCCTCGGTCGAACCGTTTCGTCGCACGAAGATGCGTGGCCCCGCAGGGTCCCCAGGCATCGCCTTGGGGGCATTGAGGTAAACGTCCAGGCTCATCGCAGACCCTTCCCGCGGGGCGTCCCGTAGAACTGGGCGGCGCGGTACACCTGCCTACGCACACGCCTCCGTGCGCCAGCGCGCCACGCCACCCACCGCACCACCCGTGCGGCGAACCCGCGAAGCTCGTAAAGCAGGGACAGGGCGAGGCCACCGAACACCACGCCCACCATCGCTGAACCGATCACCTCAGCACCTCCATGCTGGTAGGAACCCCCCAACCATAACACAAGCGTACTTGTTTTAGTAGGGGGTGGGTAACCTAAGCGCGAACCTGGGTTCGGCTATGGAAAGGGCACCCCGGAAGGTGCCCGTTTCCATCGTCCCCACTTCGCCTCACGTAGCTTACTAGTTCGGCTTAGGGGCCGCAGCCACCAACCCGAGCGCGCCACCAGCAGCGATCAAAGCAGACACCCACTCCTGCTGCGTGATCACGTTGTCATCAAGCGCGACCGCAAGCGTCGTAAGCCCCGCCGACAGCGAACCAACCACAGCCTTCGCGTACCTCGACCCTGGCCCGTTCGCGACGTACCACACCACGCCTGCTGAACCGAGCACAGCCACGATCCCCACGATCCACTCCTGCGCCGTGATCGTGTCATCGTCAAGGGCCGTGTAGAGAGAGGCCGCGAGCGCCACCAACCCGCCCGCTATCGCCTTCAAGTAGTTCATCCTCTTCCCTCCAGGTAGGTAACACCCCGAAGGTTCGCTGCTGCAGCGGCTGTTACGACCCAGGACGCGGCACCGCAGGAAGCTTGATCACCTTCGAGCACACCGGCTGCGTCAACGGTCTCAACCGTAACGCTGCTGCCGTGATCTGATCCCGGCTTGCCCGAAGCTCAGCCGCTCTCCCGGGCGATCCGCCCTCCAACTGGTCGATCGCTCCATCGCTCAACACGTTCGCAACGATGAACGCCAACCGCCCGATGATCTCGTTGTTCGCGTTCTGCTGCTCCCGCAACTCCCGGCCTCGCACACATGCGTTGATCGCGTCGTCATACCGCGACCACGCGTCCTGCGCCTGCGAAGCGGCCAACTGCACGTTCGAACGACGCGTCTCCCGCTTCAGACCCTCCGCGCGGTTGTGATCCAACACCGCCAACCCGGCAAGCATCGGGATGAACACCAAGAACACCATGACCGCGAGTAACTCCCAACGGCTCATCCTCATCTCATGTTTCATCGCAGGCATTGAGCCAACCCCGCACCCAGAACAGTCCCCGCCCAAAACACGAGGTACACCTTCACGAGGTGGGCAGCGACCAGCTCTTTCACTGATCGCTGCCCCTCTCCCCGCGCAACCCTTTCGCGAACAGGCTCACCGCTGGCAATCCCAGCAGGCCCGTCCCAGCTGCGACCAACACCGCCTGCGCCGCGTCCGCCACGATCAGCTGCCACAACAAGATCGTGGCGCCGACCACGAACGCTGAGATGTCTCGGACAATCGGCCACCATGCCTCCGTTCGTTCGAGACGTGAAGGACTGCGACGGCGGGCGGTCATTCATCGTCTACCGAGTAGCCCGCATCAGGCGGGCGACCACTCGCCCACCTTGTCCCCGCGCTTGGCGTCACGCGAGTTCCACTGCCCAGCATCCAGTCCACTACCCGGATTGCGGCCTGCGAGAACCGAGATCAGGTCGGTCGACTCAACCTCCCCGTCACCGGCCTCCGCGAGGACTGCGTGCTGGTCACCGTTGTCGGCGTGATACACGCCCTCATGCCCTGCCTTCATGCTTCCTCCCTTGGTAGGACTACACAAGCGAACAGATAGCCGACCGGTCAGGCCGGTAATCCACCCGCAGGATCTTCATGGGGTACGACCCGAACGACGCAACACGGTCGTTCCCGATGTACACCGCGACATGCCCAGGCCCAGCCCCGTAATACACCGGATCGCCAGGCTGAACCAGACCGGCGTACGAGTCACGACCGTTCACGATGATCGCGCCCTGCTCCCGGTACCACCGGATCTGGGTGTACGTGTTCCCGTACCCCCAAGGCTGCCCCGACCTTGGTGCGCCTGATTTCTCGTCCGCCCATCCCTTCGTCGCGGAACAATCAAGCCCTCGTGGCTCCGGCCTGCGATCCCACGGTCGGCGTTGCGTGTACGCCATGATCAGGCGGCGGTTGTACAGGAACGTCAGCTGGCCCACCACCCGGGCGCGCAGCTGGTGCTCGCGTGCTGCGCCCTCCAACCGCGCTTTCTCCTGCGCGGCCAACTGGTGGTTGTACTCGTCCCACCACCGCGCGAGCTTCTGGTGATCCTCCCGCGTGTACTCAGGCTTCCGGTTCCTGATCCCAACGGACTTGCGCCACTCGTTCAAGCGTGCGGTCAGCGACTCATCCCACCTGCGACGAACCCGGGTTGCGTACGTGAGTTTCCCGAACCCCGCCCGGGCTAGCGCACGACCTACCAGTTTCTGTGCCGCTGTAACGTCCCCAGCGTGCGAAGGCAAGTAAGGGGCCACCGCAACGCTAGCCACGCCGCAGAAGCCTCCTCAAGAGCGCAGGCGCCTCGGGTGGCTCCCGCTCCGTGTCGTCCCGGTCATCCTTCCAGTCGTGGTCGTCCTCCGGCAGATCAGCCAAAGAATCCACGAACTCGGTGTCAACCGGCAACGGCTCAAACCGCTCACGTTTCATTCGGGGAACGGTACCCCGTCACGCGGGCGACGCTCAGTAGTACCGCATCACCTGAGGGATAAACCGGCGTAGGATCGCGGGCTGCAACACCGTCAGGTTCCACGACGCCAACGCCTGCGCCGACGAAACGAACATGCCCGCCGCGTACTGCGCGATAGCGGTGGTGACGGAATCCTGACCGCCCCCGTACCAACCCACCGTGAACGAATCCGGTGCAGGCCCCCTGGCGAACCCTATGGATGGCCCGATGTTCGCGTCACCCGGGCTGCTCGTGAACGTGCCGTCAACACCCTGACCGGCCACCGCCGGATCAGCGCTCCACCTGGCCCCAAAGTGCAGGTTGCAGATCGGTGGGGTGGAGTCGTACGTCTCGTCGGTTTCCAAAGCGATGTAGGGGTACAGACGTTGCGTTCCATCGCAGGTGGCCCACACGAAATCCACGCCGTCAGTCACGAACCCTGCGTTCGCGACCGCCACATCAGCGAACACGAACGATCCGTTGCTCTCGCGCACACGGATCACGTTCGCATCATCAAACCACGATGCCACCTGATATCGGTCTCCTGCATAGTGGTTCGCGGACTGGCAGAACTGCCCGTCACCCTCCACCGCTGCGAACCCACCAACAAAAGCCGGGCCACCAGAGTTCGTTTCCGAGTCAACGGTGCGGTTAGTGCCAGACACGATCAACGCGGACGGGTCAAAACCGAACCCCGACTCCGACACCGTTGACGGAGTCGCAGGTTGTTGTGTGTACCCAACCTTCACGCCTGCCGACAACTTGATCGCGATCCACCCGATCACGTCCAAACCGATCCCATACCAGTTCGTCAACGTGATGTTGAACCCGTCTGTGTCCATCGAGTTCAACGTCACGTATATCCCTGTGTCAGCGCACAACACCCGGCCTGTGCAAAACGCGGAACGGCCGCTGCTGCCGTTGTAGTCGTGATTCGCGAAGCACGCCCACTGGTCTGTTGCGGACGCTGCTCCCCACGACATCGCGACCCCTGTCGTGGTGCCGGAGTCCCCGTTCGGAGTAATCCCGTTGGTTGCTAACACCACGAGGTCTGGGGTTTCGCCGCCAAGGTCGCCCGTAACGGAGTAGCTGCCGTCTGATGTCGCAGTGAGAAGCCCTACGGTGGCGTCCACGCCAACCCCGCCAACAGCGAGCATCTCCATCAACACGAAGTCGAGGAAGTTGCCGTCCATGGTGTAGTCGTTGTTCGGGCCAAACGGGCCAACGAACCCGTTAGGGAACGGGGACTGCACCAACCTCGACTGGATCCACATCAGACGCGCGGGGCCTGCGAGAACTCAATCCACACGGACAGGCCCTGTGCTTGCGCGTCCGTGGTATTCGGGTAGATCGCAAGCCGATCGCACGAAGCCAACGCGATCCCCGTCAACAAACCATCCGCCGCTGCCGTCAGGGAACACCCTTCGCCCACCGCGATCGTGAGGTACCCCGTCAGCATCGATACATCCTGAGTCCCGTTGAAGATGTCGACCTCCACTGGATCCGTTGCAGCCGGGTCACCTAGGTACGCTTGCGCGTTCGTGACGTACCAGCCATCAAGGTCAGGGCTGACGAAGAACAAGCAGTAATCCGAAAGCGACAAGGCAACCGCCGGGGAAGAGATCACCGCCTGGATGTTCTTCACGCTCGTCGAAGCAGGCCCGGAAGCCTCCAGCCCCTGGATCCGCTGCTCATGATCCCCCAACGTGGGGTACAGGCCCTGTGGTTGGAAGCGGGCGGTCACGTCGGCAACCCTGCCAGCAACTGCCTGACCATCTCCGTGCCGTTGTCGTCGATCTCGACGGGGATGCCGTACACCCGCTGGTACCCCGTGATCGCTTCCCGAAGCTCGTTGCTTGCGTACACGGGCACCCGGTCACCAAGGTAGTAATCCAGGAACGGCTCAGGCGACCGCTCAGGCGCAGGGCTGATCGTCACCGTCGTCTGCCCGTCCTTCCGCAACAGCAACTGCTCCGCCGCAAGTGCCTCCACCGCTGCGTTCACGTTCTGAAGAGGGAAGAACTGCTGCGCCCAATACTCCCCGTACGTCGCGATACTCGTCGCGTCCGTCTGAGGCGTCACAGCAGGCCCCCCCTGCCCCGCGAAGAACTGCACGTAGTTCGCCCTCCGCGTGCCGTTGATCATCCGTGAGATCTGCGTGAGGGAGTGCGACGGCATGTTCCACGCGAAGATCGAACCCGGCCGGTTGCTTCCAGCCTGCGCGTAAATGTTCAACTCAGCCAGGATCCCCGGCCGGTTACGTGGGTCATACACAGGGGTCAGCACGATGTCCATCGTTCCCGTGGCGACCAGCTGCTGCCATGCCTGCCCCACTGTGGTGCCCTGCCGGAACACGATGTCCAGCTGCTGAGTGTCCTCGATCACCCCGTTCTCGAAATCAATGAACGTGCTGCCGTTGTTCGCATCCGTGTTCTCCGCGAACGCCAAGGCGATGTTGCTGCCCCTCGTGTTCGAGAACGAGAACCCCTGCTGTCCCGGCAGGTTGCCAAACACGTTCAACAACGGTCGCAGGTTCAGCAGCATCCAGGGGTCGTACGCCGTGAACGACGTGTACGGGTCATCCGACAACGCCGCGTCCTCAACCTGCATGATGATCCCCGCGAACCTCGGCTCATACGAACAGTTCTCAAGCCTTAGCCCGATCAGGCCACGCACGCCCTCAGCCACGAACGGGAACTGCGGCGTGTCCGTATACGGCAAGTTCACCTCAGGGTTGTTCGACGGCACCCGGCCTTGCGCGGTCGCGGGTTGGTTCAGCGTGTACGTCAGAACCCTTTGCGACGCAAGCCTGTCAAGCAGCGTGATCACCGCGAACGTGTCGAGGTCGATCACCGCGAACCGCCACAACGGCGACCTGAAGAACCTGCCTGCGGGGGTACAGTCCGGAACTGTTGCGCACGCAGGCCCTGACGCGACCGCACCCGGTGAGGTGTCCGCCTGGTACGTGAACGTGTCCAGGTAGAAGACCAGCCCGTCGGGTGACGCGTTGCCATCACCAAGCGAAGCCAACGTCGGCGCACCCGTTGCAAGCGATTCGCTTACGACCCCGGTGTCAACGCCACCCACGATCGCTTGCCGGTCAATCGTGTTGTCGGAGTTCACGGACAACCCGAACTCCAAGCTCACCCACGTGTTCTCCGCCACGCTCGCGACAGCCACGAACGAATCGTCGGTGGGGTCGACCCACCCGATCTCCCCCGTGGACGGTGAAGTCGCTAGCGCGTACAGGTGCGTGTACTGATTGTCCCCGGTGCCCTCGAACCCCACCACCCACGGCACCGCCGACGCCGTGTAAAACGGCTCCCACGCGGGGATACGGAACGCCACCGCGTCCCAATACCAACGGTCAAGATCGCCGATCTCCGGGACGGAACGTGTCAACGTTTCGCCCTCAACACCAACATCGAACCTGACGGACTGGCACCTGTCGTTATGCACGTTCTCCGCGATCGTGGCGTTGCCGCCTTCAACGTTCCAAAGCGCCAACGAAGCCTCGAAGTTGTCCTGGAACAACCCTCCTGCTCCGCCGCCGCCCCCACCGCCAGTGGTTCCCAGGATCGCGGCGATCTCATCCGGGATCAGGAACGAATCCACATCCAACGAACCGATCACCGTTGCGGTGCTCAAATCAGACCCGAACTCGTCCACCACCACCGGGGTATCACCCCACGCCTCAGCCCACGAGTACCCCCAAAAATCCAGGGTGTGGTCGATGTACGCGGCCCCACCGGACGTGTACCCAATGTTGATGTACCCGCCCGTCCACACCTGCACCCCCGGGAACCATGACGGGTTCGGGTTCAGCGTGATGATCCCCGTCTGGTTGATCACCGGGCCCATCGAGGTGGGGCGGTCAGCGTTCACCACCCAGATCTTCACGTACCCCGTGCACGTCGTTTCCCACTTGATCTCGAACCACACGTAGTTGTACGCGTCGTACTTCAGGTCAATGTCGGTGCTGTTGAACGTGCCTGCGCCTGAGCAGCCGCTGGTGTACTCGCACGTGAACTCCGAAGGGCCACCGTTCGGCCCGTGCCCCGGGTTATCCAGGCGCTGCACCTCCATCGCAGCAGGCGACACATCACCCCACGAATACCCCGACACAGGCTCGTCGTGGAAGTTGAAATGCCTCCCCATGTACCTGGAGTTCCCCAGGCCGCTGTAAGGCTTCACCGCGTAAAACCCGTAGGTTGTCTCGCCTTGGTTGAAGTAACGGCCCTGCTGGCTTCCTGCGCCGTTGTTGGAGGTACGTGGCGTGTACGGCCCCGTCGTCACCGTCCACCTGTACGACCGGCCGAACGTCCCGTCATCCGGGTCGGTGTCGTTCGGGTAAATCGTGGTGCGGAGGAGGTCTACGAGTCCCACGTCACACCCACGCGGGCTGCCACAACAGATGCGCGTTCGCGTCCGTCGTGATGCTGTTCGCCCCCACATCCAACGGCCAGAACTGCGAGTTCACGATGTCGATCCCGGCCTTCAAGTTGTCCTCGTCCCCGTTCAGGTACATCACGTTACGGAACGTGTCGATCTCCGCGTACTCCCCCGCCGGGATCGCCGTACCACCCGGCAACGAACTATCCCAAATGAAGTTCAGTCCGGTCGTCGCGTTCGCAAGGGTGAAGTCCGTGAGCGGGCTGCCGCCTGCGTACACGCGCCACACCGGGTAGAACGGCGCCGACCCCGTGTTCGTCACGATGTCCGTGGTCGAGTTAATCACCGTCTCCGTTTGCTCAAAGTCGTACACGTAAGGGAACGGCCCATCCACCTGGAACCGCAAAGAGGTCAGCCCGTCCTCCACCGTGATCTCCGGCATCAACAAGGTCTGCAGCTCATCCGCAAGCCGTGTGGCAAGCCCGCCGCCCGGATCAAACGTCAACCGTCCCTGCTCCCGCAACATGTACTGCAAATGCCGTGACAGGTTGTCGATCATGGACTGCACCAACCCTGACTCGCACGCGGCCACCTGCGAGTTTTCGTACAGGTCGATCTTCAGCGTGATCTGATATCCGGTCAGGAACCTGTTGTGCAGGATCGACCCGTCCGCCTGCGGCACGTTATCCACCGTCGCCCGCATGATCGGCCCACCCGAACACCCTGTGGGGTCGATCGCGTAGAACCCGCCTGCGTATTCGTCGTCGTTCAGCGGCAACGTCCCGAGGTCGCTGATCAGATCCCACCGTCCATCGAAATACCCGATCGGCATTTAGCCTCCTAGCCACCATGCGTCGTAACGTGCCGCGTCAATCTGCCGTTGCGTGGGCCGCTTCCCCTGGTTGTCCCCAATCCTGGGTGGCCCCTCCGGGTACGCGCTCCTGGTCGCGATCACCGAAAGCAACGAAGTCTGCTTCTGCTGCTCCGTCAGCTGCGCCTGCGCAACCTGCTCCTGCGGCGACGTCTTCTGCAACGCGGCGACCTGCCCGATCAGGCCACGCACGTCCTGTGGGGACAGCACCCCGTTCGGCCCCGCGATGTTCGACCCGAACTGCCCGAAATCCGAGAACGCCTGCTGATAGAACTCCGCAAGCGTGAACCCGCCTGCCGCTGAGGTAGCCGCCCCACCCTTCAGCGCTGCACGAGCCGCGATCAGCGAAGCCCTCGCGCGCTCCCGCTCCAACCCCTCCGTTTCCTTCACGCGCTCCTGGAAATACCGGATCTGCGCCTGGATCGCCCGCTTGTCATCCCCGGTTCCCTCTGTGAGTCGTGCGGCGCTCACCCGGTTCGCTAGCTGCGCCTCCCGGAGCGCGCGGGCGTCAGCGGCGATCTGCTCCGCCTGCGCAACCCCGTCCTTGATGCCCTGGATGAACGCAGCGATCCGTTCGTTCGACTTATCCACCGACTCCAACACCGCAAGCCGGTATCGCTCCTCAGCGGCCTCCCGCTCTTTACGCAGCCGCTCAGCCTCCGCAGCGGCCTTCGCTGCCGCAGCCGCAGCCCGACGTGCCGCCTCCAGGCGGGCGCGCTCAGCTGCTTCCAGCGCGGCCTGCCGGGAACGCTCGATGCTATCGATCTCGCCCTGCGCGGAAGCCTTATCCGCGTACAACTTCTTCAGGTTCTCCGCGTGCACCCCCGCGTTCTCCCCACCCCGATTCAGCAAGTCCTCCTGGATCTTGATGTACTTCTCGTCAAGGGCGATCTGCTCGCGACGGGCAGCGATGATCGCGTCCTGGTTCCCGCTTGCCTGCGCGCGTTCCACCGCCACGTCCACCTGCCTACGCGCACCGAACGGGGTCGTCGTGACCGCGTCGGGTTTATCAGGCTCCTGCGACTTGTTCAACGCTGCAAGCTGATCTGTGAACCGCTTCAACTGAGCGCCCACACCCTCAAGCTGCTTGTCGTTCAGGTTCGGGTTGTTCACCTGCGCGCGGAACTGCTCGATCAACTGAGCCAACGCCGACCGCTGCCCCTGCACGTCCCCGGTGCCCTGCGCCACCGACAACTGCGTAAGCAGCGACTGCTGCGCCTGCACCGGCAACGCCTTGAACAACGTGTCCACCAAGGTCTGAGCCTGAATCACCTGCTTCTTGATCGCGTTCTGCTGCTCGATGCTCAACTTGTCGAAGTTCGAGTCCTTCAGCAACGCCTCCGCAGCGTCACGCGCCTGCACCGCCGAAGCACGAGCGTCCGCCGGGGTGCCCGTCAGCTGCGCGTCCAGCTGCTGCTGCTGCGCAATCGCTGCCGCGTCCGTCGCCTGCTTCAGGAGCACCTGCAACCTGAGCGTCAGGTTCGTATCCTCAAGGAGCGCGTCCCCGATCCCCTTGATCTCGTTCACGACCCCCACAAGGTCAAGGCGAGCAAGGTCCTGCAACGCCCGCCCCAGGTTCCCCGCCGCACCGTCCGCCTGCGCCAAAGCGTTCGACAGCGCCGTAACACCCAGGATCACCCCGGTACCAATGATCCCGGTGCGCAGGAACGACGTCTGCTGCTCAACGCGACCTGCTTCCTGCCCGAGCCGTTGCATCTCCGCGGTCGACTGTCGCAACGACTCCACCGAACGAGCTGCGTCCGCCTGCAACGCCCCAAGCCCGCTGTTCTGGATCAGGCGTTGAGCACCAGGGGTGAGCTGGTTTACCTGCTGCTGAAACGACGACTTGAACGCACGCCCTGCGCTCGCTCCCGCCTCCTGCGCTGCCTTCGTCGCGGCAGCCGTGACCCCGGAGGTGAGTTCACCCGCGAAGTCCTGCGTGTCAGGACGCACCGTGACATACAACTCACCCCCGTACGAACTCACCTACGCGCTCCAGTCATCGCAGACACCAAGCCTGCCTGATCGCCCAACGCACCCTTCGCCTGCAACCTGCGCTTCGCGGTGCGCTTCCGAAGCTCGAACTTCGAGAGTTCGTGGTCGTACGGTTCCGTCAGCATCTCATCAACCGACTGGATACCTTCCGAGGTGAGGTGCTCGGTGAGGAGCGCGTACGTCACGTTCAGGAGACGCCGGAGGTCGAGGGAACGGAGGTCTGTGCCTTTGAGCGTGGCTTGCCCGTCGAGCCGGTTCCATTGATGGGTGACGTATCCGAGGAGACGGTCGACGGCACGGTAGGGCGCCCACTGATCACCTCCGTCACGAAGTTCGTGACATCAATCATGTCGCGCACCGAAGGCGCCCGCGTGTTCTTCCGATCACGCAACCTCGCCCACTGATCCTCGAACCCAGGTTCCAGGATCTCCGTGGGGTACACCGCGTCCAACGTTCCCCAGAACTCACGGTCGCCCTTGCTCAGGCTCTCGAAGATCTCCATGAACGGCTGCGGCGCCACGAACGCGCGGCACCGGAACTCTTCCCCACCGATCCGGAACTCCCGATCGATCCCCTCACGCTCCGCTCGTACCACATCAAAGTCTCTCATCCCGCGTGCTACCCCCTGTACGTCCTTGAATGGGCTTGTAAGCACCAGGAACGGTACGGGACGGGTAAGCGGGTGTTCTCCCACCGCGCCACCGGAGAAGCCCACCTGTAACTAAAGCGCGAACCTGGGTTCGCAGTCCCCTCCCGCGGACTCGAACCGCGACTGTCCCGGGTTTGAGCCGAGTGCCTCTACCAGATTGGGCTAGAAGGGGAAGCCTTGCTAGAACGCGCGCTCAGTGCCGGCGGCTGACTGCAACGCGGGGATCAGGAACGGGTACGCCCGGTTCCCAGGGTGGATCACGTACGCCACAGGATGCCGTGCGCCCTTCCAGTACAACGCCTGCTTCGTACGCGGCAGGATCACGGAAGGGGTCGTACCGAACTCCACGTAGCGGGCGTAACTTACAGGCGTACCGATCTCACACGCAAGCCCCCTAGTGTCCTTCACCAACCGCTTATGGATGCTGCTCCTCAGCCTCCCGGTTTGCACGTTCGGACCCGGCCGTCCTGACGCGTTCACCTTCGCTTGATCCTCCACCCGTTGGCCTCTGCGCAGCAGGTCACGGGCGACAGGCCCCTGGTACGACGTGAGCACCTCAGCGACTTGTGCGTTGTTCAGAACGAACCGTGTGGAAACGGTCGCCATCAGTAGGTGATGGTGGTATCGCCTGTCCTAATGGGAGTTCCGGTGCCTTCCCCCATCCAGGTTGGCTGCCATGGGTACGGCTGCCATGGGTTCGTGAGAGGGATGTACTGGTCACCCACGAGGTACGGGAACGGGTATGGGGAAGACGGCAACTGCGCGGCCTCCAGGAGCGCAAGTCGCATCTCCAGCGCCTCGATCCGCTCCAACAGTTCTTTTTTCTTCACGGTCTACCTCCTTAGGTGATGCTCGGGCGGTACCCGTCCACAGGCACCCGAATCTGGAACGACCAACCGGCGCACCCACCCGAGTTGAACGACGTGGGCGGGTCAAGGTACATGCTGCGACAGGCGCCTCCGAACAGCTCGCCTGCGCGCTTCAGCTGCAGAAGCATGTTCCAGATCGCCCAGATGTCCTCGTCGATCTGGCGGGCGCTCACCTCAAGCTCATCCGCTGTTGGCAGCACCGCGCCCTCCTCGATCACCGGGGTGCACCTAGCGACCGTCGCCACAAGCGCGACCAACCACATCGCAGGGGTGCGCACACCACGATGCCCGAGCACCGGGGGAGGCCCCGTGGGAGCGGTCTGCTCCGGGAACAAGGAACGCACGTCCACGGCAAGCATGGGGCAGCAGTCCACGACGGGCAACCCCGGGGTCACGTACGCCCGGTCGATCGCCCCACCAACCGTTGTCGCTAGTGCTTGGTTGCATGCGTCGAGGTACTCCACCGCGTACGCGTACAGGCTGCTCACGTCCGTCACAGGAACATCCCTACCTGCGTCGTCAACTGCTGCGCCAACGCCACCTCAAGATCCAACGGAAACTCCTCATGATCACACAGATCACACCTCAACGAACCTCGCGTCCAGCTTTCAGGACGCAAGTCGTGTACCGGCACGGGGGCGAGGCGTAGTTGCCCGCCGCACTCGCACATCATTGAGAACACCACGCGCTCCACACCGGGAACCTTACGCGCGACGACGGCTACGACCCGGTGCCGGTTCCCAACCTGGGGCCGAACGGTGTGAGGTCAGGCGACCACACCGACGACCTGCGCGTCACGCCCATCGGGTTGTACGCGCTCAGGAACGCGTCGACCAACGGCAGCCCGCTGACCCACCCTTGTCCTTTCCGGTACGCCCACGCAACGAACGGTGTTCGCTGGATCGTGATGCCCTGCCGCGTGACAACGGTCGCTTGCGAAGGGATCGTGCACGCACCCCCAACGCTCGCCCTGTACAGCTGGCACGCAAGCTCGTTCGCGGCAAGCACCCCAAGCTCCGGCGGCGCTGTCCCGTACACGTACGTCGCGCTCCACGTCCCCGGCTCCGTATCAGGCCGATCGACACGCTGACAAGCGGGCCACCACTGCGGCGAACCATCCGCCGCTGCCATCCGCGTCAGATACCTGTACCCGTCAAGGCGGTACTCGCTCGCGTCCAACACGACCCCGTCGATCTTCACTTCAAGGATCTCCGTCACCGGGTACCCGCTCAACGGCGCGGTGCTGATCATGCCGCACGCGCCCAGCACGTTGTTCGCGCCGCACCCTGCGAAACCCCAACCCCACGTGCCAGCCCAACTCCCCCACCACCAACCATCACCGTACGAGATCTGAGGGGCACCCACGCTCATCGGTGACGTGATCCCCAACCAACACCCGCACCCGTCCGCCTGCGGACGAACGGTCTGCTCGCACTCCCCGTTGAACTGCTTCGCGCTCATCATGTACAGGAACTCCGAAGCCGCCAGCACCGCTGGTGTGTACACGCTCAGGTCTGTTCCCTCGGCCGTGCAGAACTCAGCAACCGCCTCCACCGTTGTCCAGGCGTTGCAAGGCCCCGGGGTGGCCGTCTGCTCCCCGGGGCTAACGAAAGGGACTACCGTGAACGGCCAGAACCACTGCACATCCGTTCCGTCGTCCACGTTCGCGCTGTACGCAACATCGCTGGACTCGGAAGGCGTCGTGATCGTGACCGCGTACACCGTTGTCGCGCCCAACTGCTCAATCCCGGCTGTGGTGCGTGCCGTCGTAAGCACGTCCCCCAAGTACACCGTGACGCCCGCGATACCTTCCAACCCGGTGGCGGCAAGGTCCGCGTAGAACAGGTACTCAACGCCTGGCAGGACCTCAGTCATGCGTTCTCCAGTATCAGGTACTGATTCAGACGCCTAACGCTACCCCCTGGTGCGGGCGGACTTATCGTCACCGGCCCCACCGCCGCGGTAGCCACCCCCGAGGAAGCGCCCCCCGCGTTGGTAGCCGTTATCACGCAACGCAACGTGGAACCCACGTCAGCCAACCGCGCCACGTAATCGCTGCGCGTCTCCCCGGTCATGTCCGAGCAGTTGCCACCGGCCCCGTCGCAGCGCTGCCACTGGTACGCGTAAGACGTTGGCGCGTTCTGCCACACCCCCACTCCAACCTGTACCTGCTCACCCACCAACACGCTCACGAGAACACCACCGGCTCAACCGAGTTCACCGGCAGCGTTGGGCGAATACCCGACAGGTAGTTACCCAACACCTCCTCCGCGGTCAGTTCCTGGTTGTAGATCGCGAACGCGTCATACGAGTCCCCTAGGTTCCCTGCCAACCGCAACTGGCTTCCCGTGTTCACCAACACAAGGTTTGTTCCCGGGACCGTTCCCTCCACCCCGTTCACGTACAGCTTCGTGGTAGACCCGTTCTTCGTGCAAACAAGGTGGTAACTGGTTCCGATCGACAGAACAGCATCAGAGGTAGCGATCACGGTTGTCCCTGTTCCCGTGATCCGAGCCAAGTAGGAGCGCCCATCGGTGTTCGTGCCGAACGAGAACGAGAAGTTCCCCTTGTCGAACAAGTTACGGAACTGGCCCACGAACACACCAACCGGAAGCATCCACAACTCCAACGTGAACACATCACCAACGTTTAGGAGGTTGTTGTGCGGAACGAGCAACTGCCCGCCGAACGAGGATCCGTCATCCCTGATCAACGGCGAACGTCCCAACACCTTGCCTGCCGTGTAATCCCCTGCCAGACCGTTGATTGGTTCTTCCGCGATCGATCCCGTAAGCTCGTTAACGCCCCAATACGCGATCAGTCCTGGGCGGGACTCGATCGTCTCGAGGTACGGCGCGGCCGGGGTCGCCACAGTCGGGCTGATCACCGACAGCTCCTGCACCGCGAGCTTCGGTACCGCCATCGAGTTCGCGTCCAACCTCTTGCTGGTGAACTCCACCATGTCCGAGTCAGGCGCACCCCCGTACGTTGCGCCCCTCACATAGACGCGCACACCCTTCGTCACGACCGGAACGTCTAGCTCCACAACCTCTATCCACTGGTACTTGAAGAACGTCTCCCGCTGCGTGTACAGATCACCGAACCACACCGAAGAAGGCTCGTCGCGTGTGACCGTCTTGCGCTTCGTCCACGTCACGCCATCGTCGTCCAACGTCTCCACGTCGTAATCCCACACGCACGGCATCGACTGCCACCCCGGACCGTTCCACAGCACCACCCGCAACACTTCCTTATTTGCGGGGAACAGGATCTCGATTGAGTCGGGAAGCGTGGAGGTTGAGTACACGATCCCCGCGCTCGAAGTGCCACCCTGGTACACCTCCAGGAACAGGTCGTTCCCGATCGCCTGCGCCGAAGATCCTCCCAACGTGGCCCTCAACTGCGTCGCAGACACCGAAGGAGGCGGGTTCTCTCCCCACTCGAACACCTCATGCACGTTCGCGTTCACGCCAGCCGGCAACCGGACGTACGTTGGGATGTCCTCCACGTCAACCGTGATCTTCCCGCCGACCACGGCAACGGTGGTGACGGCCCCGTTCCCGTTCACGACCTCAAGGAACTCCGCGTCCCCCAACACGTTCAACGTCACGGTAGGCGTCGGGTCAATCGCGGAACTACAAGCCATCACCATCGTTGATCCCGTAGACGATTCCCCGTAGACGTTCCCGATGAAGATCTCGTTCGCGGCTACCGAGCCGAAGTCAACCGGGTGATGGAAGTTCTTCCCGAACGTCTCGTCCGTCAGGACGCGCTGCAACCCGGCTTGCGCGTTGATCGAGAAGAAGTACATGAAGTACGCGCTGTATGCCCAGAACCCTCTCTGCTCGTCGTACCAGTACGGGTTCTTCTCAGCAGGGATGCCGTACTGCTCCCACAACAACGTCTTCAGGATTGGAAACCTCGCGTACCGCCACTTCGCGACCGCGAACAGGTCCTGATCCTTCGCGTGCGTCGCTTCCGTCTGCCACATCTCCGTGTTCGCGACATCAACCCCGTAGCTCTCCAACAACGCAAAGAACGCCTGGATGTTGTTGCGTCCCTGCGTCACGTCACCTTGCAAGCAAGTGTTGTAGTCGTGGAAGGAGATTGCGTCACAATAGTCAGCGCCACCGTTAGACAGGAACGAAGCCCATCTGCCCCCGTTCGTGATGTCCACGAAACACGGCCCCATCGCTACAGCGTCAGGGTGCCCGGCATGAACAGCCGCGTGGAAGTTCCGCATCATGTACGCCGCGGAAAACCCGTCGGGCCACTCGTTGTACGGCCCTTCGAAGTGCGTGAACCCCTTGGGGTACAACTGCGCGACCACATCACGGAGTTGCTCGTAGTAGATGCTCCCGATCGCTGCGGGCGTACTCACGATCACCGGGGTCAGACCGGAATGGTTCGTGATCGCATAGATCAAGGTGCTGCTCGCCTGAGCGAGCGCACAGAAAGCAGCGGACGAAGCGACGTTGTCATACGTTTCAGCGACCGTGGCAGCGTCAGGGTAGTACACCGTGACTTTGTGTCCTGAAACGGTGCCGGTCGTGAGCGACAGGTAAATGCTGGATCCCTGGGAAGGGTCACGCGCGAAGATCGTGGCCCACTCCTCATAGGACGGACCTGTTGTGTTGTGCAAAACCAACCAGTCCCACGCCTGCGTGTCGAACGCCAGCCAACACCTGCGCTCCCGGACCGGGTCAGGGATTCCGGGGTCTCCAGGCTGCGGGTCGAGCCACCACTTTCGTCCCACGTTGTCGATCCATAACGCAGCGTCATACGCGTTACGCCCCCCGTTCACCTGCGGCCCATCGATCGGGTAGGTCAGGTCATTGCTGTACTCCACCCGGCCCGCCCCCATGCCCATCACCGCGCGAGTGATCATGTCCGTGGTCGCCCCCCGGTTTGACCCCTCGTTCACCATCTGGTCGGTTCGACCAAACCCGTTCGGTTTGTAGTTGAAGATCGTGAACGTAGACGGCGGGTGATCCGGAAGGTTCGGAGTCTGCGTGGTGACGTGAAAGCAGAAAGCTCCGCAAGCGCCAGGCCCGTAAAGAGGATCGGAGAACGGACCCGTGAAGTAGCAGCGGTACCAACCCGGTTCGTAGTCGCTACCCAGGTTCACGTCGGTACCCGACACAGGCCCGGAAGCAACCAAGTCGCCGTCCAGGTTACGAACCTCGAACGCGGTGGGCGTTGCCTGCGAGAGTTGCGCGTGGACTTCCTGGCCCTCCATGTACACCGCTCGTCGCGCGAGTTCGCCATCCTGCTGGCGTGACGTGACGGAAGCGAAATAGGAAGGAACTCCCGCTGCCTGGATCGGGTACGTCTGGAAGTCCACCACGGAAGCGATCCCCGCTTAGGCGATACGAACGAACATCTGTGGGCCGCTAAACTTGCTCACCGTTGCCGAGGATCCCTGAAACTCGCTCAGGGAGGGGTTGCTCGGAGGAGCACCCGTGACTCCCGTGGTGTAGTACTCGGCCCCGTTGGAGTTCGCGGCGGAGCTCGGGTCGCTCGTGCGTCCGCCAGGAGCAAGCCCCTTCATGTTCGCCTTGATGTTCGCAGCGGATGTCAACGAGTTAACCGCGAAACCCAAATGGTAGTACTTGCCGGGAGTGATCACCTGCGACACGGTGAGTTCGCTCAGGCCGCTCACGAGAGTCTTCGTTCCGAAGTCGGTCGGCGTTCCGGTCGGCCTTCCGAAACCGTCGTCGTCATACAGCGAGAACCGGCCAACCGTGGCTGTTCCCGCGGAATGCGTGCAGACGGCAACGCGATCAATCGACGCTGCCGACGCGAACATGAACTCTGCGTACCACTGGGTGCCAGCGTCGTAGGTGTTGTTCCCTGACCCGAGGCCGACCGTGCCGAGCGGGTTCTGCCCAACCGCGTACCAGAACCCCGTAATCGGTCTGATCACGGCGGCCTGATATCCGATGTCTGGGGCAAGGCTCGCCCGCGCGGCGATCGTCGTGCTTGCTCCCGTCCCTCCGTCGGCGACTGCCACATCCGTTCCGCCAGGCACATACGGGTTCCCAAGCAGCGTCAGGATCTCCGCGACCGTCGCAGCCTTGATATCCCCCGACGCGAGCCGCGCAAGGATCGTGGAGGCCGCCATCGTCACCGCTGCAGGTGTGTTATCCGTCACCGCTGCGAGGACTGTCTGAGCGTCGTACAGGGACTTCAGGACCGCGTCAGCCGGGATCACGTAATCGGTTCCCGCCACCGCGATCGACTGCACCCCCGTACCCGTCGTGTTCTTCACAAGCCCCGTGCCAAGAGCGCTCATCGCCTGCTCCCCCGACAACCCCGACGAAGGGGTCTGCGTGATGAACGTCGCGGAGTCAGGGGCAGCCGCAACCTGCGCCGCCGTGTAATCCCCTGTCTGCGCCGTGACCGTCCCGGTGCGACCGAACACGGAATCAACCGCGCCCCCACCGCCCCCGCCTCCCCCATCGTCGACCTTCTCAACGAAGTCGGTGCCGGAAACGGTCGTCACGTCCTCAACGAAGTCCGTCATCCCAACTCCCTTACGAGGACGGGGTCACCGTCTGAAGCCCACACACACCCTCAGGAGGCGTGTCCGCCGACTGCCACACGCTTCCCAACGCGCCGATCACAGCGCCAGGGTCATCGTTGTACGGCCCATGCCCCCACAACCCATTGCTCAAGCTGTACCCCGTGAGAGGCAGCTGCAGGAAGTCCTCGTTCAGGTTCGTCTGCCCGATCGTCCACCGCGTCATCGGCCACACCCAATGCCAATACGGCAGCGTCTCGTTCTGCTGGTCGTCCTCCCACACGTACGACCACACCTCCAACGCCACCTTCGGAGGAGGAGTCGCAGAACACGAGATCCCCGAGTCGGGCCAGTCGATACCGATCGGGAACCCCCCGGACGTGATCACCGTCGCGCCCAACATCAGGCCCAGCAAACCGGGCTCAAGCTGCCCCACGCGCACCTGGAAGTTGAATCGCTTCAGCAGGTCAGGGAACTTCGCGGTCGCGATAATGCACGAACACCCCGACTTCAGGGTGCGGTCGGCGCCCTGCTCAATCTCAGGGGTCATCTGCACATCGATCAGGTTGTCCGTCACGTAATAGTTGTTCGCCTGGTTCGCAACGCTGCCGTTGTCGTCCAGAAGCGTGATCCTCATCCCGCAAGCCAGGATGGAGGACGCGCAGATAGCTGCCATCTCTCCTCGCCCTCCTCTACCCGGTTGTCCAGTCGACCAGGATGCCCGCCTGCAGCACGGTGTCCCACGCTGCCAGGTACGTCCTCTCGACCCTGTAAGTGATCGTGTTCGTGTTATCCCCCGCCATCGCTTCACGCACGGTGTTGGGGTAAATCTGAACCTCAGACCTGCGCAACTCCACAGGCCCTGTCGCGTACGCCCAATCCGTGCCCGTGGGATTCACGTTCGTTCCCATCTCCACAGGGGTGGAACCGATGTACCCGTCACCAACCACGATCGGCGTGCCAACCGTGGAACGCAACACCCCCGCCTCAGGCTTCAACCGGAACTGCCCCCACACCGAAGCGATAGCCGGGGTAGCGTGGATCATTCCTGCGCGGCCGGTAGCGCCGATCGCGTTCTCCAAAAACCCCAGAGCCGCCTTGCTCGCGACCGGGGTAGTGCCGTTCAACGGCACCATGCTCGCGTCCCCAAGGTACGGGTTCGCCGGCAGCATGGTGCCGTTCGCCAACTGATCCTCAACCGCGAACGACTCCACCGCCGCGAACGTCGCCATCGCCCGAGCCACATACGCGTCCTGCATCTCCTGCAACGATTGCCCCGCATACCCAATCGAGCGTGTGGTGCACGTCTCAGCGACGTACACCACGAACGCCCCGAACTCCGGCAAAGGGATCGCTCCACCCTCCACCTTGATCCTGTCCGTGCCCGTTGAGCACGGATCCCAGGCCTCAGGCAGATCCGGAGGGTAACTCCAGATCTGCGTGATGCCCTGCCAGTACGTCACGTCCTCCGTAACGATCGCCGCCGTGTCGATCAGGCGGTATCGGGGAGGAAGCGGGCGTGGCCCGTCAACGAAGTACCTAACGCCGGACACGTGTTCCGCTCCCTCCCTTTCCCGTTACTGGCTTAGCAGGTGATCGCGGTTGCCGGGGCAGCCACAGCGCCCGAGTAGCACACCGTCGACGTGACCTTGAGGGACTCGACTCCCACGAAGGCAGCCGCTTCGAATGTCTCGAGGAAGATCTGGAAGTCGTTGGTGCTGTTGAGGACGCTGTCGCGGACGATGCCGAGGTCGAGGACTCCACCGTCGAGGAACAGCCAGCTGCCCTTCGGGAAGATGTACCAAACCGCCGTGGACGGGAAGTCCAGGAGCGCCCCCGCGGACTGGGCACCGAAGATCTGGCCTGCGCCCGTCTCCGTGTCCAGGTACCACGTGATGTCCACCCCGTAGGACGAGAGCAGCGCACCCACGTTGCCGGGCTTCACGTCGAAGCGGTTGAACTGGCTGTTCACGACGTCAGCCGCGATCAGGCCCTCAGCCCACGCGGGCAGAAGCACATCGAAGCGGGCGTTCGGGTCCATCCGGTTGCGGGAACGCATCCCGGCGGCGGCGAACAGGATCGCGTCGATCACCGAGGACGTGGCCCCGTAGATCTGCGCCTGCGTGACCGCGGTGGAGCCAGCGCCGATCGCGTCGAGGAGCGCGCTGTCCGCGACCCGGGCGTGGTACGCCATGCTCAGCTCAGTCCACTGCGTGATCAGCTCCGGGAACGCCCTCGCGTTCAGGTTGCCGAACGTGAGGCACCGGTAGATCATGTCCACGGTCGTGGTCGTGAAGTCCGGGCACTCCACCGAGAGGCAGTCCTTCTCCGCGAACGTGCCACCGGCAGCGTCCTCGGTAGCGGTCTTGATCCCAACCGACCCAGCGAGGTCACCGAGGACTGCGGGCCGTGCGTACTGGAGGCCACCGCGGTTCGCGTTGAACTGCACCATCGCGTCCCTGACCGGCCGGGAAGGCACCGACACGTTCGCAAGCTGGTAATACGGGGTCACGGGGGCGCACAGTCCACCGGACGCGGTGATCGCGGTGATCTCCCCCGTCACCGCGTCCATCGCACGCCTGACCGCGTACGGATCCATGCCCGGCTGGATCTTCCTGTCCTCCGGGTACAGGCCCGACCAGTCAGCCCGGGCGACCAGCACCTTCTCGCGCACACCCTGCGCGGTCGAAGCGCCCTGATAGCGCTTCGCGTGCAACGCCTTCGCGATGTCCTCCAGGCCGTTCGCGGGCTGGCTCTCACCGAACCCAGGAACACCCGACGCGATCAGGAACGGCACGCTCGCGTCCGTCTGCGTCTCAAGCGGCCGATGCGAAACCGGGGCCTGCGGCAACCGGGGTCGAGCGGCCTTCAGGTTCGCGGCCGCAAGGACCGGCTCGCCCACCTGCTCCGTCACGCCGTGCTCGTCCGTGGCGGTGACCTCCTCCACGGGGGTCTCAGCAGCCACCTCAGCCTCAACGGGAACTTCGGCGACCGGCTCGTCCGACTCGCCTGCGGCGACCGGGGTGGACTCGCTCACGAGCTTCTCCAGCTCAGCCTCGAACTCTGTCGCGCCAGCGATCCGCTCAGCCTGGATCCCGCGCAGGGACTCCAGCACCGTTCGCGCGTCACGCGCCTGCTCCAGCACCTCACCCATCGTCAGCTCACCAACGACGTCCTCGGTGCGGGCCTCCGGGCGCAGCTGAAGGAACACGTCCTCATGCGCCTTGGCGAGCGCCTCGATCTCCTCATCCGACAGGGACGCGAGCTTCTCCGCGTCAACCTCAGGAAAAAGCTTCTTCTTCATGACCTTGGTGCCTCCTAGACGAGAAAAGTGGTTCTTGGGTTCTCGCCGAGGCTCTACGGCCACGGACTTCGCGCCTCACCGCTACGGGCTACTGCGCTATCAGGAACGTACGTTAGCGGACGGGGGCGGCGGCATAAGCGGTTGTGTTACCGGGAGGGGCTACGCCGAGGGTAGGTAGCGCGCCCCTCCCGGGTGTGCGGCGGATGCCGAGTCCACCGCCCGTAACCGTTACGTGAAGGGCGGCGGCTCACGCAAGCGACCAATCCACGTGCTCAGCCCCCTCGGAAGCAAACGAGATAGCCGTCCGGAGTTGCGACTGGCGCATCAAATGGTTATGCCGTCTTGGCTGCGTCACGGACACCTCAGTGTCGGGGTGCTCCACCAAACACGGAACACAAGCACGAACCCGGGTTCTCGTGGCGCGCATGAACTCCCCCACGATCGCGTCGTCCGCCCGCCAAAACTCCCCCGTGTACTTCCGACTGTCACACCACGCCAAGAACGTAGGGATCAGGCTCGCGGGCCACGCGATAGCGACGACGTTCAGCCACCCGTCCGCAGGGTTCCAGTCACACCAGCTCCGACCCTCCCTTAGTGCAGCGGCGAACCACTCGCCTGTCCTGCGCGCTCGGACGCTTACGAACAACGCGACAGGCACCTCCCCCGCCTCCGTCAACGCCCCTGCAAGCGCCTGCGGGAACCCAGGGCAGGGAACCGTGTCATCCTGCAAAACCACCACGTGAGAAGCCCGCTCAGGGACGTGATGCTCGAGGCAGGCGCGGTAGGTGCGCCACGCGTTCCGGCTCCCCGACGGGTCAGGATCCGTGACAACCTCCACAGGCAACGGCGCGAGTGCTTCGAGGATCGGGGGGAGAAGCGCGTAACGGGCCGGGTGATGCTGGATCCGGACTACCGGGCTAGCGCTTCGCGGCACGCCCGTACAACATCCGACGCTTCCCCGGAACACACGCCGCGATCAGCCGGTCAAGCTCCCGAGCGCCAACCGTGTCCCCGATCAAACCGGACAACTCAGCCTCCGCGTCAGGCTCGCAATCACACACGATCCCAGCAGCGACCAGGGCCTCCACCTCGTCCTCCGCCCCTGACGCGACCAGCTGTGCCTGAGCCCGTGGGATCGGGAACCCCGGCACGTTCACCGCCAACAAACCGATCAGCTCAAGCTGCCCCCTCACGGACCTCCAGTCCCCGGAAAGCGCCGCAGCCTTCAACGCGCGCACCTTGCTCACCGGCAAATCAGGATCCAACACACCGGACACCCAGATCCCATGCATGCCGTCGCGTGCCCGCACGTACGCAGCCACCGCCCCCGTATGGTCGTAATGCGCTGCCGTAGCCTTCGAGGACGCAGCCATCGGCGCGTGCCCCGTATCCAGCGTCACCTTCCCCACCGGCACCCGCTTCCCGTCCGCAGTATCCACCTCTCCCAGGTGGAAGTAGCTGTAACCGGACGGGCTACGCGGGGGGGTTTGGCAGCGGCCCTGGATCCCGGTGTGACAGGTGCCCCAGGTCGCCGCATGACCGAACACCCGTCCGTCCTCCGTGATCTGCAGCGCCGTGGGCCCGTCCGCTTCGGGAACCTCGAACCACTCAGCCGGCGCCGTGAGCGGAGCCAACCCGGCGGCGGAAGCGGTCAACGAGTCCTCGTACCGCTCCTTCTCCGTGCGGAACCCACCAGCAACCAGCCGCTCGTCCCCCGACGCGTCCTCACCAAGCGAAGCCCGCAGCTGCCACCGCCACTTCTGGTGCGCATCAATGCGCTCCGCAAGGAAGTTCGCGACACCCTGCTCGTTCAGGCTGTTCGCCACCGCGAACGCAGCCGTCAACGCTGTGATCACCCCGTCGTTCACGTCCGCCAACTGCCGCGCGAACCCACCAGGCTCCCGCACGTCGTAGACGGTAGGAACAGGGGACGCAGCCGTCATCTCCTGGATGTTCTGCGGCGCACGACCACCCAACTTCAAAATGTTCTCCGCCAAAGGGTCGATGCTGCCCTGCACATCCTCGTAAATCTCCCCGAACAACGCGTGATACTCCGTGAAATCCGTTCCCGTGACGTTCCAGTGCGCCCCCGCAGCGGACAGGTACATGCTCGTCGCGGCAGCCACCACCGGCACCAGTGTTGCGGCCAGCGGGCTAGCGTCCGCGGTCAACGCGGCAGCAGCCATCTTCGTGTCGTGCTCCCCGCAGTTCGGACAGTTCCCGTCCTCGTCCACATCCCCGCCGCACTCCTCACAAAACGCCTTCGCGTAACGCTTGTTATCCGCAGCCTGCGGAGCATCAATCTGCGCCAGTTCGCCTGTTGACGCGGTCATCGGGATCCTCAGTTCCCCGCCCTCCACGTACGCCAGATCGAAGTCCGGCGTGACCGTCACCGACACGTTCTTCACGTCGTCCTCCTCCGAACCTGGGTTCGTGCTTAGGTTGCGTTCAACGTTACGGGCGGAAGCGGCTGCCGTCACCAACACCGTTTCCAAGTTACCCCCGTCGTTCGAGTGCCGCAGGATCCGCGCAGGCCCATCGCTCATGACCAGGGTGCACCTGCAATTTATGACGGTGTCGTCCGCGCCAGCCGGGTCACCAGGGTACTGCAGCAACGAGTCACCAACCTGGAACGGTTGCCCGATCGGTTGCACCTGACCGTTCGCCTCAACATGATCAGGCCGCACCCGGTCGTCCTGCGCGCTCAACCACGTCTTGAACTGCGGGCCGTCCCCCCCAAGCACCTGCGCCGACGCCAACGCAGCACCGTTCGAGATCGCAATCAAATCCGTACGAGCAAGCATCTTCGCGCGCCACACCGCATCCAACTCCAACTTCCCCAACAGCGCCGCAGCCGTCTCGTCAACCGTTGACCCGTTCACCAGTGAGTCCAGCATCACCTCAGCAACCGCGTCCCGGCTCCCCTCAACAAGCCGCTCGGCCTGCACCCCTGCCTGCTGATCCACCAACGCCTGCAGAAGCCCTCGCAACTGGGGTTCCACCTGGAAGCCCACGGTGAGCGCGTCAGCGACCTCCTTAGCCATTCTGCGGCGTGTCGCACGTGTTCTCGCAGCAGCGCTTTCCGCTGCGAGTTCAGCGTCGAGGACTTCGCTCAACGTCGGTTGGGGAGGCTCAGGCTTCTCCGGAGGCCCAGCCGCGGTTACGGGGGCGATGACGGCTAGCTGCTTGTACCGGCCAACCACCCGCTTCGCCAACGCCCGCAAAGCAGCCTCATACTGACGAACCAGGCGAGGCTCAAGCACGCTCGCAGCCTGAAACCCCACCCCCAACCGCCGGTTCGCTTCGTTGGCGTTCACAGGAACCGCAACTCGTCCAACGCCTGCTCCATACGCCCAACCTCACGCAAAAACCCGAGGAGGCCGAGAACGGCGAGGGTGCTGAAGATCAGGAACGGCTTCACACGCGCTAGGTTACGCGACCCGGCGGGCGCCCTGTGGGTCAGCGGTCATCGCTGCCGCCCTCCCGCTGGATCCTGTCGATCTCGGCTGCGATCAACGCGCCCGCCTTCACCAATTCCCTCACGCGATCGTCGGGCGTTGGCTTCCACCAGTGGTTCGCCCACGGCCACACGTACGTTCCGGAGATCACGATGCCGCCTCTTCGGAATCGACTCGGCAGGGCGTAGCAAGCCGCCGCACGGGCAAGTTCGCCCTCGTCGTGGGCGTCGTCGTGCTCGGGCGTCCACCCCTCTTCCGACATCTGGCGTCGGCGCTCCTGCGCGATCATCTCGGCTCCGTCACGCATCGTCGCTTCCCTTCCGACCGCCGTGAACCGGGCATCCCTCGATGTCAACCAGCGATGCGGAGCCGTCGCGGTTGCGGCATTCGCACTTGGCTTCTACCGCTGGCGGTATCTCGCTTCCCTCCCGACCGGCGAGAGCGGCGGTGAGTCCTGCGAGCACTTCCCCTGCTCGCTCTGATCGGTACGCGGCCATGGCGACGTATTGACGGGAGTCGCGCAGTGCTTCCGCGAGCCGGTCGCGGTCGGCTACCGCCGCATCCCGCTCAGCCTCGACGTGATCCGCGTACGACCGCACCACCTCGCGCTCGTGATGCTCCCACCGTGCTGTGGCTTCCATCTTCTCGGCGTGCTCGCGCAACTTCTGCGTTTCGGCCGCGTCAGCCGCAAGAGACGCCAACGCGTCGGCAGCTTCGTCAGCCGCATCCCACGATCGGTCGAACAGCCGCGTGATGCGCTGGACCTTGGTGACGCGCTCGTCCGTGCGGTCACTCATGCCTGCCTCCCCACAAGAACACCCTGCTTCCTACGAGACTCGTTGAAACACACCACACACAACCCCGTGTCAACCACCCGTCCCGCGTCATCCCCAAGCCTAGGCTTCCCACAACCCGCGCACGGGTGCTTCTGCCGTTCCCGGTACGCCACACGCGCCGCAGTGTCACACGCACGGCAATTCGGGGAAGCGCCCTTCCCTCGCTCCAGGAACCGTTGAAGCATCCCCTGCGGAAACGCGTGGAACGGAAGGAACTCGTGGCATATCCCGCACTTCAGTGTTTCGCCAACCACGCGAGCGTTGAACGACTCACGGCTCCTATGCTTCAGGTAGCACGAGCGGCACCGCTCCATCCGTTTCCCACGAGCGTTCATCTGATGTGTGTTCTTCGTCATCTGGCCGCCGCAATCCACGCAGGTTCCCGAGGTGCTCGTGTACACAGAAGACTTTCTCGCGAACCGAGCGCGGGCATCGTCATGGCACAAATACCAAGCCCACGTCTCCGAAACGCCCATCAGCCTCGCGATGTCCGGGTACGTGAGGCCCTGACGACGGTATCCCTTCGCGATCTGTTCCTTCCTCACGACAACCTCCCCACGAACACCCTGACGATCCCATGCACCGCGCACACATACTCGCTTGTCTCGTTACCACGGCTGTACCGCTGAAGCTCCCCGAAACACCGGGAGCACTGGAACGCGGGAGTGCTGTGGAACGGGATGGTTCCCTTCGGCACCACACCATGCGTCATGACTCCGGCACCAGCTTCCTGAACCCGTTGAAGATAGGAGCGCCAACCGCCCCACCACGCCGTTCAGGGCCTCCGCTGTTCGGGGGGTGAGACGAGTGCCCCATGCGCTCCAGCGTGGCTGTCGGGTGCTCGCAAAAGTCCGAACCCAGGTTCGCGCTTGTGTTAGCGATGGTCATGACTTCGCCTCGAACGTCTTGGTGTAAGACCACACCTCGTCCTCCCGTCGCCCCTTCGACGTCCAGTAACGGTTACGCTCCGCGATCACCTCGCGGGCTGCCTGTTCCGCCGCCGCCTCATCCTGGAACCCCACGCGCTCCTCCACCTGCTCGAACGATCCCCCGTACCGGGCAGTACCGACGAACTCAGTTATTGCCTCCTGCACCTCCATCCACCACGTGTCCCCCTTGTAACCAGGGCTTTCCCACGTGCGGAACCGATGCTTCACCTCAACCTTCGCCATCTAACGCACCTCCATGCGTGTTACTTGCGGATCTTGCGCCCTGGGGCCTTCACGTCAGGCCCACGGAACACCTTCCCACCTGCGGACGCGCTCACGGGTGGGGGCGGCGAACCCGCAACTCGCTCGGTGGGGCGGGCCAACGCCCCTGGCTGCGGCACCGTGTTGGCTACCCCACGGCCCTCCGTCGTTCCCCCACCCGTCAACGCGCTCACGGAGCGGGACGAAGCCGTGGCTACGTTAGCCCGCTCCGCTTTTGACTCAGCACCTAACCACGCGTCCGTGGCTAGACCCCTACCGTCAACCGTTGCCTCACGGCCCCGCTCCGTCAACGCGCCCTCAACCAGTCGCTCCAACATGTTCGCGAACGAACGCCCCTCCGCCTCAGCGCGGGCTTGCACCTGCAGCTTCAGGTCGGGGCGCATCCGTACCGTGAACGTGTCCTTCGCAGCCATGCACTCAACGTTACCTGCTGCGTAACCGCTTCGCAACCGGTTCGGTTGCTAGACGGTTGCGTTCCGGTTACCCGCCGAGCGCTTTCGTCACGTACGCGGTCACCCGAGCAGGAAGCACCGCACAGTCAGCCGTCAGCGACTGTGCCGCCTCAGTCTCCACCAAGCTCGCGATCCTACGGGCGGTCATCTCCGTAACGCCCCACCTCGTGACCGTAGCCACAAACGAAGCACAGCCTCCCTTCACTAGCTCCGCGGCCGCAGGTGCCTCGAGGAGCGCGAGGTTGTCCGCACCGAGGGAACTCGCTACCAGGCTTGTGGGAACGCCTGAGATGCCCGTCAGCAACCTGTCCTGCTTACGCTGCTTCACCCGCGTAACCAGCTTCGAGCCTGCGTACTCACGGCACCTCTCCAGCGCTAACTCAGCAGCGCCAAGCGTCCTATGGACAAGCGCTGCTGTGACCGCGGCGTCCTCGTCCTGCAGCTTCTGCTCCGACGGGGCCTTCTTCACCGTCTCCGTATTACCCGTCGCTGCCCCAGCCCCATCGGTATTACCCGTCTTCCCCTCGATCACGTCCGCTTGCGCCTGCCCCCGCAACTTGATCGTGAGCCACTCGCGGTGCTCTTCCTCGGTTGGCGCGTCATCCTCGCTGAACCCTGTGCTCTCCCGCAGCTTCTCCGCGGACAGCACACCCTCCGCGTACAAGTCCTTCGCGTCCTTCGCGCGATCAGGATGATTCACAACCCGGCTGTTGTCATACCCAATGCACAACTCCTCCGGGTTCTCCTGCCCCTCCTGGATCGCGAGAGGCCGCAGGAACGCGGCCGACAGGTCATCCACGAGGCGTTGCACCACCGGCTGTAGGTGCGCTGTCCAGGTCTGGTCGTCGATTTGCCAGCTTGTCCAGTGGTTCGCGTCCGTCAACCCCAGTAGCAGTTCAGGGGGCATGTCCAGGCCTGTGGCGATACGGCCCACGACCTTCTCGATGCGTGCGTCCTCCTGGTACATCTCCAAGCTGTCGTGGATCTTCAGGTGATCCCACACCCCACCAGAAGCGATCATCTCCGACGGCACACGGATCACAGGAGGAGCCACCGCTGACGCTGAGTTCGGCTCCGCGATAGCGCGGCTCATAGCCTGGTACAGACGCTGAGCGAACGGATCAGTCTGAGGGTTGTCCTCGTTCTCCCCGTCCGCGCTACCGAAGTCCAGCTCCTGCGCAACAGCGAGGATCCCCGCGTTCGCGATCCTTGACTTGGCGCGCGCTGTGCCTGCGGCCTCAAGCAGAAGAAGCTGCTGGTACAGCGGCAGAACGGCCCTTACGGGTGAGTCTGCGAGGCGCGAGTACTGGGGGTGCCGTTTCCAGATGCGGTAGACGACGGCCTGGTCAGCGACCGGCTCGAAGTCCTCCGGGCCAGCGTCCGTGATGAACTCCGGGATCCCACCCGGGTACGAGTACCGCAGGTACTTAGGCGCAACCGCTCCGGTTGCGGGTTGCAACCGCAACTCGGATGAGCTGAGGAACTCCCAGAACTCCACACCATCAGCAACCTGGCCAAGCAGGTACCCCTCACCGGCCACGAACATCAGCTGACCGAACGCGCTCATCAAGCTGGAGGTGCCACCGCCGGGATCCTGGATGCGAGCGAGTTGCTCGGAAGCCCAGTCCGTGGGCTCAAGCTCCTCAAGGTCCCCGTTCTCGTTCTTCCGTGCGGCGTAAAGGCGGATGTTCGCTAGCGCGCGGCTGTAGAACTGGGCGGGGTACCAGCACTCAGGCAGCGTGTTGTAATACAGCCACGCGTCCAGGTGCCAAGCCTGGCTGAGCTTCCTGAACGTGTCCGTGTTCCTGGGGGTGACGCGCTCACCGGACGACCGTAGCGCCTTGAGGCTGTAGGTCTCGTCAGGTGGCTCAGTCAGCCTCGGGAACCTAGGGGCCTCTGGTGCCTGCTTGCGGGCCACGGGGTATTACTGCGCCTTCTGAGTCGTGACAGGCGCGAACCCAGCCTTGCTCACGCTAAGGAGCACCGGCCTAACGAGGGGCTTCTTCTCGTGGGTCACTCCTCCGTCTCCTCGGGAGCGGGGGAACCCGTCCAGGTGCTGTCAGGCGCCGACGGGTCAGTCTTGCGCCTTGGCTGGGTGGGGTTCGTGAGGGTCGCGGGCCTCGTCTTGTTGGTGACGGCGGCGCGTGCTTCCCGGGTGGTTTTGGCGGCTCCGGTGCCGCGACATCCACATCCCATGGTTCCTGGTGCCTCCTACGGTGGCAGTTGGTTGTAGGAGGTGAACGTTAGTGGTTGGGGCGGGCGCGCTGTGCGCGCGGGAGTTTAGCGGCGAGGTTTCTAGCTATGGATCCAGGTTACGGGCTGTGAGTCCGACCAGCAGGCTCAACGCCCACGGCACTGCAACGACAACGGTGTAGTGGGGTTCTAGTAGCCACGCTGCCCACCACGCGAGCGTGACCCAGAAGCCCGCGCACCAAGGGCACGACAGAAAGATGCTCCAGTAGCTGTCGTGGTTCGGGAACAAGCGGTCACGAACAGGATCAAGGATCGTGTCGACCGCGAGCAGGCGCCACACGCGGTAGGCGGCAGCGAACAACAGGAACGACTCCCACCAGTTAGGAACGTTCAAGGGTGCCTCCGTTCGTTGATCAGTCCGTTGCCGCGCGGAGGCCCACGGCGCTCCACGTCACCGGCCAACCCATGCCACGCGCTCACAGCGAACGTCACCGGGGAAGCAACAACCATCGCGCGCCACGCCTCCATCCCATACGAAGCCCCGAACGAAGCAGCGAACACAAGGCTTTCAAGCGCAACGAACATCGCGAGCGTAACTAAAGCGCGAACCTGGGTTCTCATGGGCATTCCTCGTCCACAACCACCAGCTCGCCCTCAGCGCACCCGGGGCGAACACAACGGCCTGCGGTCAGGAAACACCCGTGCGACCAGTACGAACAGAACGTCCATCGGTGCCAGCCAAGGCGGCACAGCAATCTTCCGGCCATCACGCACCTCCATGCGATAGGAACCTAGGTTCGTGCTTAGGTTAGCGCGTTCTCCCAAGGAACGCGTCCGTGACCTCTGAGCGAAGATCACGCGCTACCTCCTCCAGCTGTCTGCGAGCCTGCTCCACGCACACGTACGCCAGCCCGCACTCCTCCTGGCTTGGTCGTAGGTCAGACTCCAGCGACGTCATCGCGGACGCGAGGCTACCGACCGCGTCCTCCACCGTCCGGAGAAGCGCCTCAGCGTCCACGGCCCGACCCCGGCTGCTTCATGCACTTCGGGCAGAACGGCGCAACCACCCCCACAACGCGCTCAGCGCGTCCGTAACAAAGCCCGGTGCTGCACACGGTAAAAGCGTTAGGCAGCTCATCCGTGTGCTTAGAAGCCGTTACACGGAGTTCCGCGTAGAACTCCTCAGCGGCAGCCGCTAGCGCTGCGTCGTTCACGATGCTTCCACCCCTTGCCGCTTCAGCGCCTCCACGACCGCCCCCTGGAGCGCCTGACGCACCGTCGTGTAGACGAGATCACCGCTCATCACCTCACGCACAACATCGCCGATCACACGCTTCATCTCGGACTGCATGGCCGATGCGATCTCATCATCAATGATCCTGTCCAACGACCACTCGTCCAGGGCCTTATCAAGACGCTGTGACACCACAACTTCCATCTCCGAGTTTCGTTCCTGGAACGCGTGAAGGATCTGATGCCTCATCCCCTCAACCTCCATGCGCACTCTCACATCAGCACTCACGATGCCTCCCTTCCGTTGATGAACTCCAACAAGTCCTGCTTGTACGGCGCAAGCGCCTCCGGCCAATCCCGCGCCCCCCTTGACTGCCGCGACCTGTCCCACATGATGCTCTTCAAATGCGTTGACGCGTGGAACCTGCCGCCGTCCGCCTCCACATACCGCGCGTACCTCGCCGCCCGCTCCCCCGGGTTCGCCCACCCCAAATGCAGGATCTCCGTGCCCGTCTCACCTGCCCCCCGCCGTAGCGCCAACCGTTCCACCGCTTGCGGCACCCGCCCGCACGCCAACTGGTCACTACGAATTCTGTAGTCCACCGTCATCACGTCAGGAACCGAATACAACGCAGGCACACCGTGCGGACGCCACCCACCGTCACAACGGCACCACATCGCCACCGCCGTCACATCCCAAATCTCTTCCATCGAGATCTTCCACGCCGCAAGCTCCCCCGGGCTACGGGACTTCAGGTGCCCGCTAGCGATCTGCCGCAGCTGCTCCCCGTCAGCGATGAACTCGTCAGCGTCGATCGCGAGGATATGCGTCGGGGAAGCCAACAGCGTGCGCTCCAACAGCTCCTGCCTTGCGACGCCTTCCCCGGTGAACATGCGGTCGCCCTCATACCGGCTCAGCCACAACCGGTGCTGGTACTCGCCCTCCGCTAGCTCCTCCAGCCATTCGTAGGTGCCGTCGTCGGAATGGTCGTCCATCACTACCACCGTGTCACAGAACTCCATCAACGCTGGGAGCGTCCAGTACAGGTACCGGGTGAGTTCGTTGTGCACGATCAGGCTTGCCGTCAGGTTCACGTGTTCCCTCCGCTCAACAACGCTTGTAATCGGTTGTACTCATCCCAAGCTTTAGGCCCAGCCCACCAACCCCAGTAATACGGGTACCTCTCGTGGTACTTCGGCCACTCCCGCGCCCACCCCAAATCCACATACTCCCCCGCAAGACGCGACCACGGCAACATCGGCACCTGATCCAACGAACACACCAACAAATCCGGGGTCACCCAACCGCAAACCGGTTGAAACTCATGCTGCCACTCCGTGAACCCGAACCTGCCGTTCGCCTCAAGCCTACGCCTACGCAAAAACGACTCCGTCCGCATCAGACCCACACCGCCGATATGCCGTGCCGGTGTCCACCAGCGCGGCAGGTCGTGCAGCTGGTCGTACTCAACGTTCGGGATCCCCATCCGGCCCGCCTCAGCGCCCAGCAACTCAAGCTCCGGTGACCCGTCCATCACTTCCGTCAGCCGGTTCAACCACCCCGGGGGCATCACGATGTCGTTATCCACCTTCGCGAACCTTGTGGCCGTGGTGTTCGCGAGGAAGTCATCCATCACCGCCACAGGCGAACCAAACGCGGTCTCCCGCACCTCCACCTGCACGGGTACCAACCGCCTGTTCGTGCGTTCACGTAGCCACGGGCGGGTGCCGTCGGTGGAGCCGTCGTCGTAGATCACGAGGTGGTCAACCAAGGCCCAGTCGGTGTTCTTGAACAGCTTCTCCAACGAGAACTTCGTGAACCCCTTCCGGTTCTTGCATAGGTAGAGAACGTCGGTGCTCACGGGACGCACGTTTCCGTGTGGACGCTGCCGTCGGGGCGCACCGTCGTCTTCACGCACACCGCCTTACCGATCGCGGGCTTCGGAGTGGGGTCGTCGTGAACGACCGACACGATGGCGACGGTCGCGCTCACAACCAACGCCACGACGAGGATCACGAGAGCGACTTCCTCACGCATCGCGCACCGCCAGCACCTGCCGCAGGAACTCCGCGCGCTCCCCGGAATGCTCTGGCTGCTTCCACATCCTGTTAGGTGCGTCGCACCACGGCAGGTTCCGCTTCGGAACGTCCACGAGCACGCGAGGCGTCAACGCCGTAAACGCGATGTCGCAGCAGCGACGGAAGCGGTCGTTGTACTCGCACTGCTCAACTGGTGTGCGACAGAGACCTCCGAGGCGCTTCAACTTGTCGTGGTGGAACGCAGTGAACGCCCGCTGGGGCGCATCCCGGTGGAACACCGCGCCGAACCCAACGAGCGAGTGGTCACGGTAGAAGTCATGCCGGAACTCTTCCGGCATGTTGCAGACGACATGCTCAAGCGAGTCTCCTCTTTCGTGAGTCCGCGAGTCAGCAGCGCATTCGATCCACTCAGCCACGAGCGCCTCCGGGTCGCTCACGATCACATCGTCGTCCTGGGTCATGATCAGATCGTGCGAGGCGCGCTGGCAACCGATGTACCTCGCGTACACGGAGTAGTCCTGCGGCTCTCGGGAGTTGTCCACCACGATCTTCTCCCACTCACGAGGAAGGGAATCAAGGATCTCGTCAAGGGGTACGTCTCCCCTCGTCGGGATCACCGCGCTTACCAACGCCACTCGATCACCTCCCCCGCAAACAACTCCTCAAGATCAGCACGACCACGGTCAGGCTTATGCCACTCCACCCACGCAAGGTCAACAAGCCGGTCACGACCCGTAGCGATCAGATGCGCCAGCAGGTCGTATTCCGCGCCCTCCGCATCGATCTTCAGTACCAACGGCCCACCGTGCTCCCTGTGCGCGTCCTCCACAACGGTCGCGAGGTCAACGCACGGCACGCACACGGTCTGCCGCTCCGTCTCCGAAGCCACATGCCCGGACAACCCCGCGACCACGAAGTCGATCTCACCGTCGCACGTCCAAGCAGCCGCCTTCGTTACGTTCAGAACCGTTGACCCAATCCGCTCCACCTGCGAACTGTCCCAGCCGGGGTCGAACCCGTACAGCACGTCAGGGGTGAACTCCTCGATCAGGCGCTCGATCGAGTAGTCCCCGCCATAGCGAGCGCAGCCCACGTCGATCACGACCGCTGCCTTCACACCTCCATCCCTCAGGCTCACGGTCTCGCCGTCGCTTGCCAACCGATCGGCCATCGCTCCCCCTCAAAGTTGACGTGGGCGCGCTCCTGAGCGGAGACGCGTGAGAATCCTGCGTTCTTCAGTAGCCGTTCAACTCCTGAAAGAGTGAACCGCCAAAGATCATCCTTCTCGATCCATGGCCAACACCCAGGAACGGTCGCGAGCAACACTCCCCATTCGTGCAGGCGACTGCGAAGGAACCGCATCTCGTTGAGTGGGTCGCCCATGTACTGCCACGTTTGCGTCGTCACGATCACATCAAAGGAGTGAGACTCGACGTATCCCAAGTCAACGTCTGATCCACCGTCACCGACGTACCCGCCGTACTCGGGAGAGTCGTAACTGAGATAGTCCCCCCCTCCGTCTTTGATCAGCGCACGATACGGGGACTTCCCCGCCCCGTAATCGAGAACTAGCTGCCCGCTGAACGTTCCCGCGTTGGCGTGATCCTCAAGGAACCCGCGGATGCTTTCCCGCTCAATGTCACGGAGGCTCATTGCGCGACCCATTCCCTCGACCAGTCATCGAACCAAGCGCGAGTGTTCGGCAGGTTCACCTGCGACTCGTAACACGCCATCGCCCGCAACTTCCTGGCGGGCCAATCCGGCTCCGGGAACACCTCATGCTCCGTACGCGTACGCGCGCTCCCACGACGGTAGGTGGCGTAGAACCTGCAGCGGTCGCCGAACACCTTGACCGCCGCCTGGTTCACCGCGTTGTGACCAAAGTGGCCGTCATGCTCCCACATGGGCGCCCACACGAACGCGTAGGTGTCGAGCCAGCACGTCAGGTCGATGACCATGGAGTCGGTCGCGTCGGTGTCGTCGGGGTACGGCCATGTGCGGTAGTTCTCGATGCCGAGCACGTCCATGGCGGCGACGGCTTCCGCGAGTCTTTGATCGGCCGTGATGCCGTAGCGTTCCTGCACCTTCGGCGTGGTACAGAAGATGACGTCGGGCTTCAACCGCAGGAGCGTCATCGACGCAAAGAGGGTTTCGTCGTCGTGGTGGGGGGAGAGGAACAGGTGCGCGCTCATACCCACGTCCTCCCGGAGAGGATGCGCCTGATGGTCTTTTCGTCTACGGCGAACTCGCGAGCCAGACGCTTGTAGCCATACTCTCCGCGGCGATAGCGTCTCCTAATCTCGGCGGCCTTCTCGGCGGAGAGCTTCGAGTTCGCATTGCGTTCGGCCTTGGCTGGATTCAACAGTCCCCGCTCGGATGCTTCAACCGCGTTCCTTTGGTGGTCCCCCACGCTCAAGTGGTGGGGGTTGCAGCAGGGAGGGTTGTCGCACGAGTGGAGAACGAGTTGATTCCTCGCCAGGGAGACTCCGTGCCATCTCTGGAAGAACCAACGATGCGCCGTCACCGTCTTCGTTCCGAGCCGGAAGCAGCCGTAGCCACCCCTGACCGTCTTGGCGCCTGTCCACTCCCAGCACTGGTCGGCATCGCCGATGCAGATCCGATCAAGGAACTTCGACAACACCGCCTCATCGAAATGCGGCTCAATCAGGATCGTGGTCACCGCGGGCGCTGCCTACGTCGCTTCGCCTTCACCAACCGCACCGTCGCGTCCGTCAACCTGCGCAACTCCACATGCCGCTTAAACAACCCCGGAACCCTCACCTGCCCTGCCACAACCGCCTCCTCGACTGGAACGTACGGCCGTCCTCCTGGTAATGCTCCCGGCCGCGCTCATACGTCGCGTCATCCGCTCCCTTACGCCAAAACGGGTGCAGGTGCTCCACGTGCGAGTCGACCGCGAACGCGAACTGCCCGCGCGCCTTCGCCGTCTCGATAAACTCGTTGTCCACGTAGTTGTGCCAGTAGTGCTCCGCAAGCAACTCGTTCGGGCCGTCCACGGTTCCCGACCAGATCCCGTAATCCCGGTGCACCAACGAATGCGTCGCGTGCAACCCACGCATCACCGTTCGGTTCCCGAGATCGTTGGTGCCGATCACCGCACACCGGGTCTCCTCGTACTTCGCCAACGCGGCTTCGTCCCACCCGGGGTGGAAGCGAAGGTCATCGGCGCCTGTGAGGAACCAGTCCGCGTCGCCGCGAAGCTCACGGAACGCATAGTTGATCTTCCTGGCGTAGTCCGCTTTCCCTGGCTGCCACGGCACCACCAGCGTGAGCGACACATGCTCAACGTTGTGACACGCGTCGATCTGTTCGTCGTCGCCTTCGTTGCACACGAAAGCGATGAACGTGTCGGTGACGGTGCTGTCCAGCGAGTCCGACAATGGCGCGGCACGCTCGGGCCTGCCGAGAACCGGGACGAGAACTGCGATGACCGGATCGGCCATACGAACCTCCTCACTCATGTAGCCCTGCAGCGAACCTCCGAGCGTTAGCTTACCGCAGAACCCGGGTTCGCGCTTAGGTTAGTTTCAGGGTGGCGACGGGAACTCACGTGCGCCAACGCCCTGTTCGCCTCCCACACCGCACCCCACCCCACCCGAACCGCCTGCTCAGGCGTGTCACGGAACGCGTCCTGATACCCCTTCCCGTACGCGGCGCGGATAGCGCGGTACGCAACCTCCGCGGGGATCAGGCCGCGCTCGCCCGCGGCTTCACCCGTCACCTCAAGCTGCTCCCGTAACCGCTCAGACAAGAACGACACGGCAGCAACGTTACTTCAGTACCAGTGGTTCCGTTGCCAGAACGCCCACGCGTTGCACGCGCCGCCGTACCGCTCGTTCACGTACCGGATCATCCACCGGATCTGCGTCACCGGGTTCGTGCGCCAATCACGACCAGCCGACGCCATCTTGTGCCCTGGCAGCGCCTGAGGCAACCCGTACGCACCCGACCCAGCGCGGTTGTACACGGTGGGATCCCACGAAGGGTTCTCACGATCAATGATCGAGGCCAAGCACGGATGCACCGTGGCCCTCAGAGAAGCCTTGTGGTGGCTGGGAGGCACGAACGGCCGGGAAGGGATCCCGAACGCGTTAGAAACGGTTGTGAGGCCGCACAGGGCCATTACTGCGACTGTTGCGAGCACGTGCCATCGGGTACACCGAATCATCGGGGTAGACCTCCTGGTAGGGAACACGGGTTCGGCCACCCCCCGGTCTGATCACGGGTACTGAATGGCCTGGTTGTCCGGTTGCCCGCCCAACAGTAGCGCGTTACGGATCAAAGTGGTAGCCGTCACGCCACGACTCATCCCACTTGCTGCGTGGCCCCCACATGTCCTCAGCCATCTCAACGATCTCCGCGTCAGAGAACTGAAACCACCAGAACACCCGCATCTCCGACGTCACCCGCAACGGCCGCTTCCCATCCGCGTCAGGCTCCGGTAGTTCCGCCTGCTGACCTGCACGGGCCTCCCGAGCGCGCCGCAGGTTCTCCTGCCGTCTTTCCAACACACACGACTCACACAACGCCGTACGCGTTCCCGCCCTAATCGCCCTCGCTGCCCTCGCCTTCACCGTGAACGGCCGCGGGCAACTCTCACAAAACACCAACGCCCACTGCGCATCCCTCGCGCGGGTACGCGACACCACCTGCGTCAAAACGCGCCCTCCGGAGAACTGAACGTCGCTGCCCTCGTCCCCCGCGCGTTCAACCAGTTCATCGCCTGCGACCACGCGTCCACATCATCATCATGCGACGCGTTAGGAAACGCGGAACACGACTCCACGAACTCCTGCACCGCAGCAGGCGTGAACTCCGGATCGTAATCCGTGCCATCGAAGTTCCCACGTCCCGGAAGCCAACAGTTCCCGCTCTCCAACGTAGGTTCCGCGGCCTCCACCCGCAACACCTTGTCGACGGACGCGACGACCGCCGTGATCCCCGTGATCTCCCGCTTCAACTCCGAGATCACCTCCACCCCGTTCGCGGACTTCTCGATCAGGTGATAGACAGGAACCCCCGGGAACGTCTCACGGATCCACGTGTCGTACTCCTTGATCGCGCGCTTCGTTGCCGACAACGCCATCCGCTCCTTCGTCAACCTCAGCAACAAACGGTCGGCGCCCTGCGCCCCCCACACCTGACCAGCCACGTAATCCGACGTGGTCTTGTCCTTGAACGCCGTGTCCCACGACGACACAATCATGCGGAACCGCTTGTGCTTCGACGGGTCTTCCCACAACGACCTGTCGTAATACCGCCAATGCCCGCGCCGCAGAAGATCACCCTCACGCGCAGACGGCCGCTGCTGCAACTGACCGGCAGCGCGATGCGCGCCCATCCGTTTGCGGCGCTCCGCGTTCTCCTTCGGGCCCACGCGAGCGGGCCACAACAAATCCCCCTCCTCCGTCCGAGGATCATCAGGCCACACAAACGGATGCGCAGCCTCATACTGCTCAGGCAAACACAACACGCGCCACTCGTCGCTCATCTCCAACGCATGCGCAGCCAAATCGTTAGGCGCCAAACGCTGCATGATGATGATCTCAACGCCCTCCTTCGGGTCAGCGAACCGCGTTGGGAGCACCGCGTCATACCACTCGTTCGTCGCGTTCAACACCGACGCTGACATCGCTTCCGCGTCCTGCGCGTTGATCGGGTCATCAATCAAGATCCGGTCAGCGTGCTTCCCCGTACCACCACCCTTCGCAGTCGGCGCCGTCACATACCGCGCGCCCCCTTGCGTCGTCAGGTACGACTGCTTCGAGTTCTCATCAGCCTTCAACTGCACATGCGGCCAACGATGCTGATACCACTCGCTCTCCACCAAATCCCGGCCACGCACCGCAAGATCGGTAGCGAGCTTCAGCCCGTAACTCGCGGTCATGTACCTGAGCCACGGGGCGCGTGTCCATTCCCACGCAGGCCACATCACAGACACCGCCAAGCTTTTCATGGAGCCAGGCGGCACCCAAACCTGGAGCTTCCGGATCTCCCCGTTCGTGACAGCTTCGAGGTGCTCACAAACGGCTTGGATGTGCCAGCCGTCCACGTACTTCGCGCGTGGCAGCAACACCGGCCACGCTGCCTGCACGAACGATGTGAGGCTCCCTGAGTACCGTTCCGCTTGTTCCGCGAACGACTCGTTCAACGCCCGTCGCTCCCTAACCGAGCGGATCTCCTCAAGCGACAGCGTTACTTGCGGCACACGCGGTCACCCGCAGCCAACGCCGGCCGCTTCTCATCCGGCACCTCAACCACCCCGAACACATGACCTGCAGCGCAGCGCCACCACACGTGATGACCGGACAGCACGCACTCGGGTTCGGAGTCGTCAACCCACCAACCGTGCTCAGGTTCCGCCACACACGAACACGTAGGGCAGTTCACGGCTTCCCACCCTCGATGCTGCGCAACTGGCCGCGCTCATCCTTCCCCTGCACAATCCTCAACGCCGTCTCCAACGCCTCCAACTCAGGCTCCGACAGACCCTCCAACCACTGACTGTCCACCTTCTGGCCGATCAGCACCTCGAACGGGCCGTCCTGCGCATGAGTGGTGCGACGGTTGCGGCGATACTCGAACTCAGGCAACCACGTCTCCGCGAGCTTCACCAACGCCTCAAACTGCTTCGGGTGCGCCTCAACCGCAGGGTCATACACATGCCCCAACGCCACCTCAACAAGCGTGCCACGGATCGTTTCCTGCAACGCCTCATCCTTACCCTGCTCCAGATCGGTCGCGAGCGCATCGAACGACGGGTCACGCCGACGCATCGAACGGAACCGTGCGGCGGTGCTGCCAGCGGCACGGGCGGCGTTGTAATGCGACAGACCCTCACCCAACGCCTCCAAATACCTTTCCATCTGCTCGGTCGTTGGCCTGCGCCGTCGAGGGAACCGAAGTTCCTCCAGTTCGCGTGTGGCCCAAACCTCCGGCACCTCATCCATCACGAAAGGTTACTCCCACCCACCACGAACCGGCGGGAACCTCGGCTGGCACGCACGACCGCACGACACACGCGCCAACCACCGTTGGTAATCCTCAAGCCTTCCGCACGGGAACCGCTTGCGTCGCAGCTTCTTCCGGCACGACACACAATGCTTCACCGGATCAGGCTTCCGCTCGCACGGCATCAGAACGACTCCAACCACGCGACGCACACCGCGGCAACCTGCGCCAACTCGCGCCGCACCGCCTCATGGTCAGCCTCAAGGATCGCGCGACACACCTCCCCGGTCTCCTCCGTAAGCACACATGCTTTCACGGTTTGGTCAACGTCAGGGCTGGAGCAGTCACCAAACCCCCATGCGTGATGCTTGTCCCACCGCAGGTGTTGCTGGTGTCGTTCCTCGTCAATCAACAGGTACGCCTCTCCGCGTGTCATGCGACCGTGTCCGACAGAAGCTCTTCATCTCCCAGCGAGGGCAGAGACAGTTGCCCCTCGGCGGCCGTGAGGTTCCTGCAAGCCGTCTTGAAGTACGACTCTTTCAGTTCCACCCCAACGAACCTGCGGCCATGCTTCAACGCCACATGCCCCTCCGAACCAATCCCCCCGAACGGCGAAAACACCGTGTCGCCAGGGTTGCTCCACAACTTCACCGCACGCTCGATCACGCCAAGCTGCAACGGAGCGATATGCCGTTCGTCGCGGTCATCGCGAGCGACAGCGGCGTTCAGAACGTCGGTTTCGCGGATCCCTCCCGGGTAGTGGCTGGTAGCTCGATACCAGACTGGCGCAGCCCACTCGATCCACTCTTCGGCGGTGATCCACCCGTCCTGGTTTCCGTACTTCTGCGAGATGCCGGCTCGGATCGGCTCTACGTTGTCGCCGGGCTTGCGGAACTGGAGCAGGTAGTCGGCGAGCGCCATGTGCATTCGGCTTGCGTCTGTCGCGAGGCTCTTGAAGAGAAGGCCCTGATCCTTGGTGCGGATCGCCTTGATCTGCGGGTCTTTGTCGATGCACACCTCGCCGTAGTAGATGAAGCCCGCTTCCTCCATCGCCTGGATCACGGCACCACGGAAGTCACGGATACCGCTGAACCCGTCCAGGTATTTCACGCTCAGGGTCTGGCAAAGATGAACGCAGCATGATCTTCCCGGCTTCAAGATCCGAAGAAGCTCGGGGATGAGGTAGCGGTAGTGCTCGATCAGTTCCGCGATCGAGTGTGCGTTCCCCATGTCGCGCGGGGAATCCGAGTACACGTACATGCCTGGGAACGGTGGCGAGAAAACGCTCAGCCCGATCGACTCGTCCGGGACTTCGCGGGTTCGTTCCACGCAATCCCCGAGCATCATCTTCCATCCCTGTCCTGTTGCCTCTGTCAACGCATTGCCTCCACGATGTCAGCGAACATGGCCTGTGCCTGCGCTTCCTTGCGCCGCACGTTCTCGAGGACGGCCTGTTCGCGATTAGACGCGACGATCACGACGCGCACAGGGCGCATCTGTCCGAACCGCCAGCAACGGCGCACGGCTTGGTAGTACTGCTCGTACGAGTCGGAGAGACCAGCGAACGCGACGTTGGCGCAGTGCTGCCAGTTCAGTCCCCATCCCGCGATAGATGGCTTCGTCACGATCACGCGAGCCTCACCGTTCGTGAACGCCAGAAGCGATCGTTCCTTCGTTTCCGGGTCGTCTGACCCGCGTACCTCTACCGCGTCAGGGATCGCTTTCGTCAGCGCCTCCGACTCCGCGTTCAGGTCGCACCACACCACCCACGGATCAGATGTGGCGTTCACCAGATCAGCGACGATTCCGACCCGCTTGCTGATTGATTCGCGCCTAGCCTGTCTGCGCTCCATCATCGTTGCCACCGGCACCGCAAACAACCTGTCCTCTGACACCGCGTCAGCGTCAACACTGATCGTTTCCACCGTCAACGCAGGAAGATCAAACCCGTCGTCCGCGTAACCCATGTCCGACGGTGAACGGATAGCCCTGGCCCACGAAGACACCCACTTCCAGTACTGGCCTCCCGCGTGACCCTTCAGCCTCCAGTTCGACGCGCTGATCCCGTCGTTCACGAAGAACTCCGCGAGCATCACGCGACGGTTCAACAAACCCAAAAACTCGGAATGCCCCCCCAGCTCCTCGTAGTCATTAGGGCTAGGGGTAGCGGTGCAACACAAACGAAGCGGGATCGTTTGCGCCCAATCAGTCAGATCACGACGCGTCTTCCCATCGAACGCCTTGAGGATGGAAGACTCGTCCAGAACCACACCTGCCCACGGCAACCTCTGGAACCTGCCAAGGCGCTCGTAGTTCGCGACGTTCACACCAGGAACAACGTCCTCTACCTCTCGGCATACCGTCACAGGGGTACCGAACTTGTCGCCCTCCCGCGACGTTTGCGAAGAGACCGCGAGCGGCGCCAAGATCAACACGTTCCCGCCCGTGCGTTCCGCCACCTGCCGCGCCCACTCAATCTGCATCGGGGTCTTCCCGAGACCGCAGTCAGCGAACAAAGCGGCTCGCCCCTTCTGGCACGCCCACTCAACAAGATCACGTTGGAACGGGTAGAGCGCCGATGACACGTCGCCCACGGGGAACCCGTGATCGTTGACCCGACGTGTCTTGGTTGTGATGAAACGGTCGTACTCAGACATGGTTTCACCGCTCTCGATCGTTGCTTCAGCCATGCAGCACCTCCAATGCCACGAACGACCCTAACACAATCACGAACCCGGGTGCGGAACATCTGCATGAGGGTAAACGTCGTCCAGCCACCAGTCCAGATCAAGTTCCCTCGCGAACTCCTCAGCAGCCGCGGGCAACAGTTCACGGGGGAACCTAGCGTGGGCTGAGTCGCTACGCCTGTGATGCTGATAACACGCCGCGACCCCGTTCCTAACATCCCACAGAAACGCTTGTAGCCCTCGCCGTTTCAACGCTTGTTTCGAGATGATGTGCGCGGCTTGGATCGGGCCGTCGCAGCCTTTGTCCCACCCGGCGAAGTGGCAGCGGCCCTGGTAGCAGACACGGGCTTTCCACTCGAACGGATCAACGATCACGGGGTGTCCGTTCGGATCGCGTCACGGGTCGCGAGCGCGATCACGAGCGCGTCGAAGCAGTCCTGCGGGTGGTCACGCATCGTCCAGTCGGCACCCATGTCTTGCGCCACGATGATCCCGTGCTCGGAAACCTGTGCCTTGCTCGCGTTGCCGGGTAGGCCCGCGCGCTTGCGCCACTCCGGAGGCTGCCACGGCTGCACCAACGTCGCGACAGGCAAGCGGGTGAGGACAGCACCGACGACACGGTGCAGCAACGCGATGTTCTGCGCCGCCGGGCCGCTCGCTTGCGGGTTCTCAACACCGATTGCGAGCACGTCTTCGTAGATGGCGCTGTCCGGGCCTGGGACGGCTTGTGCGACGCTCCTGGCGCGCTCCCAAGCATCCGCACCCGTCAACGGAAACCTGTGCCACACAGGCGCGTGGTTGCCTTCATCCGGGATCAGCACGTAGTCCACGAAGAACGTGCTCACATCAACCCCGAGGATCAACACGTGATCACCCTGTGCCCGAGCGCGACTTAGCCCAATAATCGAACTTGCCGCCACCAGGACGCCCGTAGTAGATGCTCCCACCTCGGCGCACTAGATCCGCTGCAACCTCAGCCGCATCAAGCACACCCACATGTCTGCGCTTACGACCGTCAGAAAACTCGACGTACCACTTCCCAGCGCGGTTGTAGCGGACAACCTCAGCGATTCCAGGAAACTCCGCATGGACAGTACGGTCATCATTGTCCGCGTTCACGGCAGTTCCACACCAAGCGCGGACGCCAACTCCACCATCTGCGCCTCCGGAACCAACCACCCATCATCAACCCGCAACGCAGACTCCCACACCCTCGTAGCCATATCCGCCACCCGCTCCACCACATACGACCGAGGTGGCGCAGGCACACGACCAGCCTGAGACTTCCGCTTGTGCTCCGCAATCAACTCCTCCAACTGCGCCTTCGACAAACGCTCGTTCACCGCGAGGTTCAACCAATGCTCCTGCTCCCCCCGCTCCAAACCAGCAACCGCCCTGTGATGCGACCAACTCAGCTCCTGCTTCCGGATCTCCGGAGGAACCCGGCTCGCCACCCGCGCATACCGGCCGCGCTCCGACTCCGACAAGCTCAACGCCTCCGCAGCCTGCGACCACTGCTCCGGAAACAAGCTCTCCCCCGCGACGAGCCAGTCACCGATCGCGAACTGCAGCACCTCCGTCGCGTGCCCCAGATGCGCCCCAAGCGCTTCGTAACGGTCGTAGGTGATCGTTGTGGGGAGCGTTAGCCCGCGTGGTGTGAGCGCGCCTCCGCGCTCCAGATCAGCAAGCAGAACCAGATCGTTGCTCACAGCTCGATCCTTCGAATGAGCGCCTCAAGCTGCTCACGGACGCGAGCTAGATCCCCAACTACGTTTCCGAAACGTGAGCGCGGAACCACGTCCCTAGGATCAGCGGCCTGCGTCAGAGAAGGCTCAACAGGAGAAAGGATCTCCGAGATCCGGTTTCGGAGCAAATCAATGACCTTCTCCAGGTGCTCCACCTCTACTTGCAGTTGCGCAAGAGGGCCGTCAGGCCAAGCAGGGCTGGACTGCTCCTCGCCTATGTCCCTAGTGTTGTACGTATCAGCACTGTTCATGTTATGACCTTTCCCCTTCGCTTCGGTCTGTACGGCAACCCATAATGCGCTGCCAACACCTGAATCACAGCCTGCGACTGCGTCACCCGCCACTCCCGCGCCGCCTGCCACAACGCCGCCGCCAACCCATCAGACACCCTTAGTTGCAACTGATCCGACAAACCAGCACGCGGCCCACTATTACGACCCGACAACGGGCTAGCCACATCGAAGTACGTGGCGAGTATCTCGACGGCAGTGTCGGACAGCGACCTGTCTTGTTCTTCGACGTCGCGGATCAGCGCGGCTTTCACGTCAGTAGGAACGTTCCGTACGTTCGTGAGGCTCATGCGTCGACACCCAGCTTTGAAGCAAGCGCAGCCAAGGTGTCACGCAACTCGTCAAGCGAGACAGATGCTCCGCTGCCGTGCAGATCAAATCTGTCCCGCATCTCCGCTTCCGCCCATTCCGCTGCTGCGATGACGGTGGCTATCTCGGGGAGCAGCTCCCATGCTTCTGCGCTCGCGTTGTGTCGCCCAATCAAGTTGTCCATGAGGGATTTGCCATCGCAGTATTCACCGTTCTCATGCAGTTCCTTGAGTCGCTTGGAAGTGCTCATGCCGCGTCCGCCGCAGCCAACACCATCTGCACCGTCCTCAACGACGGAATGGCATCACGGCCAGCCTCATCCGCAAGGTCAATCACTTCCTGCACCTCAGCGACAGTGAGGGAAGCGAGGTGAGCTGCCACGTACATGCGGCGACGCAACCGGCGGTTCTCGGCTTGCTGCCGGTCGCACGACTCGCACCACCCACCAACAACGTACTCGGGTTCACTCACTTCAGCACCTCCTAGTGCGAAACGCACGCTACCTGAAACCCAGGATCGTGATTGCGTTACCAAGGATTCGGGGGCGACGACGCTCAGGGGAGCGGCCAGGGGGATGGCCGCACGGGGAAAGGTCGTCGCCCCCACCCAACATCGTAAGCCGACAGGTGGTCATGCGCGCGAAAACGGGTTCGTGATCCACACACGACGCTGCCCGTCGTTCACCCCAAGCCTGTCGGATGCGATCAGATCACCTTCGTTCGCGAGCGTCACGATCGCCTGACCAATCCCGCCAGGATCCCCGCACGTCGCGAGCAGCACCAGATCCGTGCTACGCAACCTGTACAGCCCGTACCGCTCCTCAGGTGACCTGTCCCACCGAGGAACCGTGAACTCGGTCATCAGCCGACCGCCTTGTACAGAAGGTAGAGAACGGCGACGACAGGCCATATGACCGCGGTGATCAACCCGCCGAACACGGCGAAAAACCACCACGAGAACGAACTACCGGGAGATTGGCACCACTCGTGGTGGTAGACGACCGCTGCCGTGACGACGTAGCCAATGACGTACAGCCACATGTACCAGTGACCCCACGTCACTCGAACTCACCAACCCACGCAAGCCCCGTAAACGCAAGCGCGATCTTTAACGCGTCATACGAGCAAACACCAAGGTTCAGCATCTCGCGTTTCACCAACGCAAGCTCCGTCTTCGTTTCCTTCGCGACCGTCCAACACTCGTTCCCAGGCGACGGCGGGTACGCGAACGCGATCGTCTGCCGGTCAGGCGACTCAAACAACGCGTACCCAAAGTCGTACCAATCCTCCCACCCGTCCGTGAGGGGGCCGTCCTCATATGCGGGGGACACGTGGTTGTCCTTGTGTTCCCCGCGAAAGCGCTCAGGCCAGCTGTCAGTCATCGGGATCCAACTCCAACTCCATGACTACGTACGTCTCGTCCACGCCGTTGACCTTGCCCCACCAGTGACGCGAACCCACGAACTCCTCGCCGCGAGCGCGTCCCCACGCTTGTGCGGCCTCCAGCGTGGAGAACACCGCCTCGGGACCAGCGGATCCGTCGGGGCCTGCGTCGAAGGGTTCCATCCCAACCACGTAGACCTTCATCACGCACCACCTTCCCGTACCCGCTTGCGCTGATCATCAGCCCAGTCCGCCACGTAGTCCACGAACCCAGGGTGCTTCGGGTCGGACACGTCGTACGCGTCCTCGTCATCCCCGGAACCCAGGTTCGCGCTGGTATTGCCTTCCGCCATGAACACGTCCAGCGGCATCCTCGCGCGCACCGCCGCGTGCGCCTCCTCCATCTCCCGCACATACCCCCCGAGATGATGGCGCAGCCCACGGAACAACTCCACACACTCCTCCGTGCTCAAGCAGACCCGAAGCACCCCGTCAACCGCGCGAAGAGACCACCTGTCCTCACAGTCCATGCGAGTCGTGACGAACTCCACACACCCGCGCCCGGCCTCCTCGTCAAAGTCAAACGACACAGCGGTCATGACTCGCTCCTCATTGCCCACCCGAGCGTGTTCTTGGAAACCGGGACGGCTATCGCGAGACCGTTGGCGTACGCGCTACGGATTCCGGTGGTCAGCATCATCGGGTTGTGGTTTGTCCACTTGTTGAGTGCGGCGTACTCGACGGTGAGCGCAGCCAGCGCATCCCGCGCAGCCCACGCAGCCCACGCAGCCCACGCATCCCACACATCCCACGCAGCCCACGCATCCCGCGCAGCCCACGCATCCCGCGCAGCCCACGCATCCCGC
>ERZ869925.68-NODE-68-length-56142-cov-8.119297_pt1 | contig 56142 bp, 67 predicted proteins | sample MGYA00579311_ERZ869925 | MGnify/ENA primary metagenome ERZ869925 (study PRJEB32216, sample SAMN09231817) | wastewater metagenome | place: USA: Maryland | collected 2016-07-30 | study: EMG produced TPA metagenomics assembly of the PRJNA472060 data set (Reclaimed water...
GCTGCAATTCAGCCCGCGCCCGCTGCCGAACAAGCGCGGAACGGCTGACCAGACATGAGCGCGTCATTCAGCGTGTGGAATCAGCGATGGTGGGCCATCAAGGCGCTGTTTCGCTGGAGGCGTGATTACGGCGCGTGGCTCTGGCCTGCGTTCTGGGATGCGTTTCTCCCGAAGCGCCACACCGGCCGCGAGCACATGGTGCCGGTCTGTCCCGTGTGCGAAACGCGGCACGTTCCTACCTGCCGCGACAAGCTCGGACTTCCTGCCACAAGGAACGAGGGTCGCTGAATGTCGACGCTGTACACGCCGGACCACTACGTCAAAGTACGCGTGCTCATTGAGCGGAAAACGAGAGACGGCAAATGCCTAGTCGCCGAGGACACGTTCACCATCGAAGGGACGCCCCCGGACCGGTTGCAGGAACTTGTCTCAATCGTCTCGTGCGCTGTGGATCTGACGCGAGCAGCAAGTTCGACACCTCGCATCGCGCCCCCGCCGCCCGTGTCGGCCGAGGAAATGGCACGGCCGTTCGGACCGGCCGACGGGTCGGGAGACTGGAGCAAGAGGCGATGAGCGTGTTCATCGCGGGAATGGCCGCTGGCGTGATCGTCACGCTGTGGGCGCAATCACTATGGGGAGACCGCAATGGCTGACCTTGAAGCGATCCGCGCGCGGTGCGCTCAGAGCGTGACCGAGATCGTCGCCAGCCCGAGCGAGTATTTCCGCGTGCAGCAAATCCTGCGGGACCGCCAAGACTTGCTCGCGCTGGTGGACGAGACGCAGAACAGCGCCAGCGATCTGGTCGAAGAGGTTGTGGTGTTGTCCGTCCGGAACGATCGCATTGAGAAGGCCCTGCGACGCGCGCTGGACCTTCTCCGGATCGGGATGGACGTAGGCATGGAGCCGCACGAAAAGGACGAGGCGAACGCCCTGTGCGTGCTGTTCGGGGAGGGCAAATCGTTCACCAAGTCGCTGCACGAGATCATCGGCGTGGATATGGCGAGGGGGCCGGATCAGACCGTAGAGGTTCATTGGCGCGACGGCCCCAAGCCCTACTGCAAATGCTCGTTGAACGGGCAACGGTGGCTGCCGGAGGAATGCCCGATCCACAGACCCTCTGACCCGACTTGAGCGCTAGCGGTTTGCGTCTAGCGTGGCGTAGCACTGCGCGAGGCCGGCGCGGTATCGCTCGCCGTCGGCGATGAGTTCCCCGATATCCGATCCCACTGGTCCGTCAGTGACGGGCCGATAGGCACCCGCTTCTCCGGTGGGATCGTCTGGAACTCGCGGCACGTCGGCGGTGGTGCCGCCGGGCGTACGCCGGCACAGCCACAGATCCCGATCGCGAGCAGCCACGCGGCGCTCCCAAGCAGTCGTCTCGACATCGCGCTTCTCCTGTAGCTGCGCGGCCGCCTGAACGGCCGCACGCGCCGATCTGTTCTGGGCCTCGACCTCGGCCGCCCGTTGATCGGCGACCGCTCTGAGGACGTCTCGCTCGACCTCATAGGCGTAAAGGTGTGCGTGCGCGAGTCGCAGCTCGTGCCCACGCCAGGCGGCAATGCCGGCGAACGCAAAGCAGGCGACCAGGGCCGCGGTCTTGACCGGGTCCTTCAACATCCAGTTCAGTGCTAGCGCCCACATTCGAGCATCCCCACGTCCACGCGGTGCCGGGCGACTTCGCCGTGCTCGGCGTGGAACACAATGGCCGTCATGTCACGGCCGGACCTGTACCCCGCGGCGCTCGCCCATGCGTCGCGCGCGGCCAACGTGCGGAACGATTCGATCATGACGCCCGCGTCCTCGAGCACCTTGCGCTGGTGGATGTGGCCGGTCAGCCAGTAGCGGTGCCGGGTCTCGCCCCAGTCCTGCGAGCGGTCCGCGGACATCACGCCCTGCAGCCGTTCGAGCTTCACGCTGTCACCGTGCGTCACGCCGATCAGCACCTTGCCGTGCCGGTAGTAGTGGAACTTGCCGGGCTTCAGTTCGACCTCGACGCGTGGGTTATTCTCGTAGAACAGCGAGAGCGCAAGACTCAGCCACATCGCGCCGATGTCGTCGTGATTGCCGCACGCGTTGACGATCCGCACCCGGCGGTGCTTCGTGAGCGCGAGCTCGACGACGGCGCGTAGCATCCGCACGCCGGCGCGGATCATGGCCTGGTAGCGCGTGTCGACGTCGAGTGCGTTATGGCTGCGGCTGGTCTCGTTGCGCAGATTGTCGACGTGGAAGAAGTCGCCGACGTTGACGATCATCGCGGTGTCGCTCGTGGGCGCGCACTCGACGAGGTGCGTCACCGCCCCGACCAGCAGCTGCTCCGCGATCTTCAGGTCGTAGTCGGCGCCGGTCTCCTCGCCCCACGCGTACATCGCGACGTGGTGGTCGCCGATCGGGTAGACGGTGAGCAGATCCTTGCGGCCCGCCGGCGGGGACGGCACTTTCGGCAGCGGCTCGACCGCGGCGAGCGCGTCGCGCACGTGTTCGGTCCACTGCTCCGGCGACTTCTCGCCGACCGCGGTCTTGACCCACTGCGCCTTGACCTCGCCGTCCGGGCCGTGCAACGTCGAGACGCCCTTCACGTTGAAGCCCTTCGGGGGCGGCGCGTAGTAGGTCGTGTCGGAGAACGGTACGCCATCGTACGGCGAGTTCGGGATGTCGTGACCGCGAGCGCGCATCCGCGCGATGCGACCCCCCAGCGCGCGAGGTGTGACGCCGAGCGCGTGCGCGGCGATCGTTCGCTTCCACCCGCTCGCGGTCAGTGCTTCCAGCACCATGTCGTCCGTTGCTTTACGCGGCAAGCAGTTACCTCATGGTGACCAGGGATTGGTGCAGCAACGCAGCCAGCCGATCGACGAGGCCTTCGTCCTTCGACAGGGCTTCGTGACCGGCGGTGTCGAGCACGCAGTGGACGAGCTCGTGGTAGAAGCGCTGTTCGCGGTGTGAGCCTTTCAGCGTCGAGAGGATCTCGATCCGCTTCTTGCTCGGCCACCACACGCCCTCGCAGTCGGCGCCGTGTTTCCAGCGCGACGGCGGGACGATGCGTACGGCAACCGTGTGCCCCGCGATCTGGAACGACGCGGGGATCACGGTCTTCATGGGCTACGGCGCGAGGTTCTTCGACGCCAGCATCGCGTCCTTCTTCGCGCTCGACAGCGACGTGCCGAGCCAGAACCCGGCGACGCTCGAGACGATGCCGAGCAGCGTACCGAGCACCAGCATCAGGGGCTCCTTCACGCTGTTGTCGATCACGCGCGTCGGCTGCATCAGCCACGCCAGCACGGCCGCGAAGATCGTCAGGAACAGCAGCGAAATGACCAGCTGCGCGATGATCGAGATGTGCTCTTCGATCCACTTCATGCGAACTCTCCGGTTTCCAGCATCGTGATCAGCTTCAATGCCCGCGCGTCGCCGACCTGCTTGCGCCACAGCGACTGGCGCAGCCGCGCGCCGGCGGTGCGGAAATCGCCGCGCGCGAGGTCGGCCACGGTGTTGACGAACTTCCGCACGAACGGCGCGCAGCCCATGTTGAACGTGATGTCGGCAATCGCGAGCTGTCGCGCCGCCGACCAGCCGCGCCAGTACGGCATTCGCTCGTCGAGTTCGCGCTCGTTGTCGGCCATGTCGTTCAGCAGCAGGTAGTCGGCCTCGCGCTGCGAGATGCCCTTGCCGATCAGGTTGCGGCCGTAGCCGACGGTGACCCAGCCCTTCACCGTCGTGCCGGGGTTCACGACCTTGCCGGTGGCGTCGTCGTAGGCCTTCAGCACCAGGCCCTCGTGCTGGATCAGGATCTGCCGGAGCCGCGCACGCTCGTCGGGCGTCATGGGTGCCCCTTGCCGACGAAGTACCCACCGACCGCGGTGCCCGCGGCGACCAGCCAGTGGATGAGCTTCCTCGCGCCGTTGTACTCGGCCAGCGTCTTCGTGAACTCGTTCAGGGCTTTCGTGTTCGCATCGATCGCTTTCGCGTGCGTAGCCATCTGCGTCTCGAGACGGGCGATCGCGTTGCCCTGCTCCTGCTGACGGTCTTCCAACGACGCGATGCGGTCGCTCATGCGTGCCTCCAGACATCGACGGTGAAGGTGGCCGACGCAGGATCGATCGCGCCGCTCGTGACGTTGGCAAGGCGCACGTACACGCCACCGCCGACTCTGTATCGGCTGCTTACGCCCATCTAGGACTCCTTCGTCGGAAGCGGGTTAGTTCGGCACGTCCGCCGTGGTGCGCGAGACCTCGATCCAGTTCGTACCGTCGTTCACGAACGTGATCGAGCGGCTGAAGCCGTTCGCCGGCGATGTCCACGCGGCCATCTTGTAGGCGCCGCCCCACGTGATCGCGCCCAGCGAACCGCCTGCGGTGTTTCGGATCTTGATCGTGATCCGCTTGCCGGCGAACCCGTTCGTCGCCGCGTTCATCGTGAACGCCGTGCCGTTCGTCGCCGTGATGTCGAACACCTCGCCGAGCGACGAGTCCGGCGTGATGCTCGCGGAGTACGTGACACCGACCTCCGCGTTCGCGCCATACACGGACGTGCCGCCGGTCCAGTTGTTCCGCACCTCGACGCTCTTGTCGAAGGCGACGTCGGACAGGTCGGGGATGGCGTTGCGCGAGTTCGTGTTGTTCGCGATGCGGCCGTTCGTCGCCGTCGCCACTCCGTTGAAGGCGCGCGTCTGCCAGTCCTGGAACTCGTTGGCCTCGATCTGGAAGCCCTTCACGCGCGTCAGCTGGATCGCGTTCACCGCGTTCGTGTTTCCGTACGCGCTGAAGCCGCCCGTGATGTAGTTACCTACGATGCTGACCCCGAGCACGGAGTCCGCATCGGTGCCGGCGATGTAGATCGCAGTGCCGTCGATGTTCTCGAAATAGCAGCCGGCGATGTGGACGCCGTGAACGTGCCGGGTCGTGGCCGGCACGATCGTGATCGCAGCACCGTTGGTGAGGATGCCCTCGAAGTCGCAGCCGAGGATCGTCAGCGCAGAGCACTCCGAGTTCACCGTGATGCCGTTCGTCCCGACGCAGCGCGTACCCAAGAACGTCGAGTTGTTGCAGTCGATGCCGAGGCGATAACAGTCCTCGGTCACGAGGTAGGCGTTGTTGTTGATGAACTTGTTGCCGAAGGACGACGAGCCGACCCACCCGTTCTTCAGTTGGTAGAAGTACAGATCCTCGAACGCGGAGTTGATGACCCACGTTGCCGTGATGCCGCGGGCCAGGTTGTTGTCGGACCAGATGGCGAAGCCACGGCAGTGAATCGCGTCGATGCGCGAACCGGTGGTGCCAGCGTAGCTGATGACCGCAGAATCAGACGCGAAGCCGGTGGCGTAGAGGATGGAAAGGAATTTGCCAGCGCCCTCGAAGCTGACGGCCTTCCCGGCCGCAACCGTCGACGGACTGGTCACCTTGAAGCTGCCTTCCGGGATGTGTACGGGGGGCCCCAGGTTCTCCGACGCGACACTGATCGCCGACTGAAGCGCAGTGCTGCAGTCCGTGACGTTCCCCGCGACCGCGCCATAGCGCGTGATGTAGCCGTACTTCTCGCCGAAAGCCGTAGGCACCACCCCCGCCGCGATCTCGGCCGTGCTACGCGGGTAGGGATTCTGCAGCTCGTTCGCCTGCACGAACGTCAGCGCGCTCGTGCCAGGGATCACCGGATCCACCGTCGTGACCCGATAGAAGATCGTTGCCGCGCTGACGCCATCCGTCATCACCAGCGTGCCGGTCACCGCGTCGCGCGAACCGTCGAAGTCACCGGCCCGCTGCCACGCGCTGGAGCTCACGACGTAGATGCCGTTCTCCACCGCGTTCGACTGGTCCTTGACCAGGACGCGGTCGCCGGCCACGAGCGCCACGCCGTTCACGGTCTGCAAGCCGGACAGCGTAAGGTTCGCGGTCGAGACGGTCTTGACCGGCGCCTTGATGGCGACGCTGGTCGTCAGACCACTGAGCCGATCGGTCGACGTGGACGGCATTGCGGACTCCCAAACGAAAGCGCCCCGCTATGAGGCGGGGCGCGTGGCTATGAAACGAAACGCGAAGCTGTCAGCGAGGCGGGCCGGTGAGCAGCGCACGCGGATCCTGCGTGTCGCCCTCGAGGATCGCGACCGTGCCTTCGACCGTCTTCACGGCCTGCCCGGTCGGCAAGTGCAGCACGATGCCGAACAGGTTCGCGCCGCTACGGAACAGCGCCTCGTCGAGTTCGCCCTGCCCGGCCTGCTTGCCGAACTTCGCGAACTCGTTGAAGAAGCGCACACCGGCCGGGCCGGCGTACGCACCGCCGAACTGCTCGACGCCGGCGAGCGCCTGCGTGCCGACCGTGAGCTCGCGCACCCCGACCATCAGGCCGAGGAGGAAGCTGATCTGGTCGGCGACCAGTTTCTTCGCGAGCGCCTCCTCGTCCTCTTCGTCCGGCGACACGGCCGCCTTCAGCAGCGTGCCGAGCACGGCGGGTAGCGTGTAGAGCAGCAGGTAGTCGACCATCAGCGCGCCGACCTGCGCCGGGCTCTTGAAGTTCGTCGCCTTCGTGCGCTCGACGCCGAGGTTGTAGGCGACGTTGAAGAACGAGTAGAAGTTCGTGAAGAGCTTCAGCCCCGCGCCGCCGCGCTGCACGCGCGCGAGATCCTTCATCTGACCACCGCCCTGCGCGTCGATCACGGCCTGATCGGCGAGCGCGATTGCGCGGGCCTCGTCGTTGCCTTCGGCGATCGCGCGCTCGTACCCGCCGAGCCACGTCGGCAGGTCGACCACGAGCTGCGTCTTCTGGATCAGCACGAAGAACGTCGCCTCGACCGCGTTGCGCGCCTTGCTCTTGCCGCCCGAGACCTGGTTCTGGATCTCGTTGATCTCGCGCTGCATCGTCTTCGCGCGCACGCGCATCATCTCGGACTTGCCGTAGACCTCGCGTGCGGCGGCGAGCGGGTTCGGGAACACCTTGCCGATGCCCTTCGCGACGTAGCGCGGCCCGATGCGGACCATGCTTTGCGTCAGGCCGATCGGCTGCAGCAGCGAGGTGAACAGGTTCCAGCCGAGGCCAGCGACCGTGGTGCCGGTGCGCAGGTGATTCAGCACGCGCTCGAGATCCTGCTGCGCAGGCACCTCGCCGCGCGCGACGTCCTCGAACGCGGTCTTGAACTGCTGCACGGTCTCGGCGCCGTAGACGCTGCGGATCGCGCGATCGATGTCGGGGTTCCGCAGCAGCCGGTTCGCGTCGATCAGCCACTCGTGCCACGCGAGGTCGTGGATCACTTCGTTCGCACCCTGGTAGATACCGGCGAACGACAACATCAGCGGGCGACCGGTGACCTCTTCGGCGCGGCTCTTCGTGAACGAGCGGCGCGTCGTCGCGGAGGTGTACGCCGCGCGCATCATCTGCCGCGCGTCTTCGGCGTCGGCGAACTGCTCGGCACGCGCGCTCGCGCGGGGGTCGTACTCGATCGGGTAGTAGCCGCCGCGCAGCACCTTGCCGCCGAGCGTGAGCGGCGTCGGCTCGACCCACTCCGGTTCGCGGCCGGACACGCGCCGCTCCTTCGCCCCGATCTCCGGTCGGTAGGACTCGAAGAAATCCCACACACCCTGTACGAAATCCGCCTCTGCCGGCGTGATCGTGACGAGCACGGCCCGCAGCTGGTCCTGCGTCCAGCCTTCGCCGGAGGTGAGTCGCTGGAGGTTGGCGGCGTTACCGGCGTTCAGCGCGACGGCGATCCGCTCTTCCCGGTTCAGGCTCTTGCCGATCTCCGGGATGAACATCCCCTTGCCGCCCATCTTGCCGCTCTGCATCAGCGGCTGGATCAGTGCAGCGAGCTTCACGGTCGCCTGCTCGCGCATCGTGGTCTCGCGATCCCCCGCTTCGTTCATCGTGCGGATCACGTACTCCCACATCGCGCCGCCGTCCTTGAACCCGTCGAGCTCGCGCGCGAGCGAGGAGATCTTGCGGTGACTGGCGAGGAAGCCCTTGAACATGCGCTCGGCCGCAGCCATCGGACCGGTCTCGGTCCGGTTGTTCGCGTTCGGCTTGCCGCGCGCGTTGTCGTTGATCGACGTGACGATCGTCTCGACGACGGCCGCGAACTCGCGCTGATCCTTGGCCGTGAGCAGTTTCTTCTTCAGCCGGCCGAGATGCTCGATCTGCTTGACGGTGTCGACCAGCCCGCGGAACTGCTCGAGCGTGAGCTGCGTGTAGTGGACGCGGTTCGCCTCGGCGAGGAGCTCGGCCGGGATCTCAGGCTCGAGGCCCATGGCGCGCTGCGACTCGACCCAGTCGGTGAGCGACGCGCGCTTCGCCAGCGCCTTCTGCGTGACGCTGACGCGCAGGTCGAACCGCTCGAGGAGCGCGTCGATCTGCTCGGCGTACTCCGGGTCGAGCGTCTTGCTGTCCTTCGTGAACTTCTTGAGGTAGTCGAGCGACTTCTCGACCTCGGTGCCCGCCTTCGACGACGCGCGATACAGCAGGTTCGCGAGCAGCTGCGAGCGCTTCGCCTTTGCTGCGTCCTCGAGCTTGCCCTTGCGTACGGCCTCGCCGGCGGCCTTCGCGGCGCGCGTCTCGGAGGCCTGGTAGCGGTTCGCCTTCACGGCGTCGCGCACGGTCTGCCGGGCGATCGTCTCCTCGGCGAACACCTTCGCGGCCTTCAGGTCGACCTTGCGGTCGCGCGAAGTCAGCGCCTTCTGGAGCGCGTTCAGTTCGGTCGCGACGAACCGCGTGCGGGCCTCGTTGTGGATCGCGCGCTCGGCGGCGCGCTCCATCGCCCGCGCGTCGGTGAGCTCGCCGTGCTCCTCGAGCATGCGCTGATCGGTCATGCCCTCGATCACGTCGGCCATCGGCTCGGCCGCGAGGATCTCGCGGATCAGCTGGTCGCCGGAGGTGAAGCCGAAGATCCCGGCGACGGCATCCGGGTGCAAGCCGTTCTGCGCCGTCATGCCCCGCAGGCCGTCGAGGTCCGGCCGGGCGAGCATCGTCTCCGGGTACATCTCGGCGAGCGCGTCGGTCGACAGGCGGAAGCCCTTCTCGGCCTGGATCTCCTCGCCGTCGGGACCGATCGTCTTGCCGGTGCGCAGCCAGCGCATCGCCGCGTACAGCGGCATCGCTTCGACCTCTCGCGTGACGGTCTCCTCGATCTTCTTGCGCGCGGACTCGGCGGCCTTCTGCAGCTTCTTCAGTTCGCGCGCCTTCGCGTTCGCGAGCCACTGCATGTCGCGCAGCGAGCGGCGCTCGAGGTCGGCCTGCGCGTCGGCGGTCGCCGCGGCGCCCTGCGCCTGGTACGCGGCCCACTGGGCTTCAGACATGCCGGACTCTTCGCGCGAACTGAACACGGCGCGGAACCCGGCCGTCTCTTCGGCGTCGCGGATCTGCTGCTCGGTCGCGAGCATGCGGTCGAAGACCTGCGTCACTTCCGGCGTGAGCGTGACGTTCAGCGCCTTGACGCTCTGGTAGACCTGCAGCAGCCACGCACGGAAGCGCGCGAACAGCGAGCGCAGCTCGGCGTTCGGCGACTCGCCGCGGAACAGGTAGGCCTCGTAGCCGCGCGCGAACTTCTCGTGGCTGACGCGCTGCTGGTCGACGCTCATCGCGCGCCACGTGTCGAGGTCCTTGACCTTGAACCACGCGAGCAGCGTGTTCATGTCGGCGACGATCTCGGCCGGCGCGTTCGGTTGCGCGGCGAGTTCGCTCAGGACGTCGAGGTAGAAGTGGCCGGTCTCGTGCAGGAACGTCGAGAGGTCGGCGTCCTTGAGCAGCGTGATCGTCCGCGCGGAGGGGGAGTAGGTGCCGCGCGCGTCCTGGTTCAGGACTTGTCCGTCGGCTCCCGCAGCGGACGCGCCCGCCGAGTCCCCGCGTGCAGGGACACCGGATTCGGGCGCGGCGCCAGCAGCCGCGACCTCAGACTGTCGAGCTGCTGCTGCAACGCCTTCACGTACGGGTCGTCCGTGCCATGCGCCGCCGACAGTCGGCCGATCTTCTCTTCCAGCAGTTTCGTCTGCGAGGCCATTGATCGACTCATCGTACTCGTGGCTAAATCGGACTTCTGTGTCATACCACAGTTGCTGGGCAAAAGTCACGCCGGGGACTTCCGCCATGACACGGCGGGCAAGCTGGTCGAACTCGGCTTCCTGTGCCCTTATCCGCTCCGCGATCTGGTCGTCGGACATCGCCTGCCACGCTGCGGGGTCGCCGTAGCGGGCATCGAACTCGGGGACGTACTGGAACCGCACCCCGACCGCGGCCGGCATGGCGCCGTCCGTATAGGCCGGCAGGGGCCGTCCATCGACCGCGATCGTGTAGAACTCGACCCCAGTACCTGCCAGCTTCCCTAGCAGCTCCTCGAGCTCCTGTCCGGCCTTGGCGTCCCGGAAGTAGATCTCCACCCCCGGCCGGTGCAGAGCGGCGTCCACGTCCTCTCCGGGGCGCAGGACGCGGGACAGGAACACGGCATCCTGCTTCGCGTCCCGGGCGGCCCGGAGCATCTCGGCCCAGAGGGTGGTCGGGTCGTACCCTTCGCGGGCCACGACCTCGATGTCCAGTGACCGCTCGACCCCGCCGTAGCGGCCCTCGGTCGACAGCGTCTTCGACCCGAGCACGGTCGCGCCGTCGTCGGTCTCATAGATCGCGGTGCGGATCCGGTTGCCGAGCGTCGCCATGTCGGCGTCCGTCGGGACGAAGTCGACACCCTGTGTCGCCTCGGACTGCTGGATCGACAGCCCACCCTGGAACCGATCAACCGGCCGCTCAAGTCCCTTGAGCTCGGCGGTTGCGGCGCGCTTCTGGTCATCGGAGGACTTCGTCGAATCGATGATCTTGCGCAGTTCGCGGATACGCTCCTGCGCTGCACTGCCGGTGAGGCTCGCCTCGAACTCGAACGAGCCACCCTCACCCGCGGCGTTCGTCCAGTTGTTGCGCGCCCAAATCTCCTTCTCGATGAACCACACGATGGCCTGCAGGTCGTCGTCGTTGACCTCGCGCAGGTTCTTGTCCTGCGCCATCAGTGGGTCGCGACGAATCTCGGCGGCGGCGCGCGTGAACACGTCCTGCCCGAAGCCGAACTGCAGCGTCGTGCGGCCGTCCGCAAGGAGCTCGCCAGACACACCGGTCTCGGCGACGGATGGCACGCGCTGCTGGCCGGCGAGCCGCTGCAGCATGCGCGCGGCCCACACGTCGATCGTCGCGCGCTCACGGAACCCGATCAGGTTGCCGGCGAAGTTCTGCGCCTTCGGCGCCTGACCACCACGCCCGATGTCCGCGTCGGCGACCTGCACGACGCGCCACAGATCGGTCAGGGCCTTGATCACGTTGCGGCCGTTGAAGCCGTACTTCGCACCGGACTCCTTTGTCGGGAGCAGGTTCTCAACCTCGTCACGGATCGCGGACAGCGCCTCGCGCTGGGCCTTGTACTCCGGCAGGGCCTTGATGGCCTTCTTCGTCAGCCCTTCGGCCATCCGCTCGTTGAACCATGCACGGAATGCAGTCTCGGTCTGCTCGACGCGCGACTGCCAGTCGAGCCACTTCGGCATGAGCGCGTCGAAATCGCCGCGCGTTGCGCGGCGCAGGACGTCGACCGCGTTCGTCCAGTTGTCGCGCACCGGCGTGTTCGGGCTGGTCGCGCCGAGAAGATCTGCGAACACGTCGCCGAGTCCGCCGAACTCCTGGCGGAGCCGGGCGCGCATCTCCCTGTACCAACCGGCCTGCGCGATGATCTTCTTCGCCGCAGCGTCGCCGGCGACCGCGCGCTGGTAGACGGCTAGCACTTCGTCGGTCATGCGGCGTGCCAGCGCACCCACGCGCGAGCCGTACTCCGGCGTGCCGGGCTGCAGCGCGCGGCCCTTCGCGTTGACGTTGAACGAGTACGGGATCGACTGATAGACGTACTTGCCCTTCGGGTCGAGGCCTACGAAGGTGAGCGGTGCCCACCCATCCTTCGCCGGGTGGTCGAGCTTCGTCGCGCGCACCGCCTCGGTGACGGCTTTCTCTGTCGACTTGAGCTTCGCGGCCGCCTCGACAATCGCGGCCTTCTCGGCGTCGGTGAAGCGGACCTGCTTGCCGGTGACGCGCTCGCCGCGCTGCACGCCGAGCAGGTGCGTATCGACGCCGCGCGCGTCCTGGAAGAATCCACCTACGCCCAGCGCACGCAGAAGCGCTTCGTCTTCTCCCGGCGCAACCTCGCGCGACTTCTGCCCCGCAAGCTCCGGCGCGTACTGCTTGGCGTCGACGACGTACATCGGCAACGCCGCGTCGCCACGCTTGAGCGCTGCACTCGTGCGGCTGTGCCCATCGAACACGAGGAATTCGCCGTTCTCTAGGCGCACGGCGACGGGCCGATCCGCGTAGCCTTCGGCGATTGGTCCGGCAGACGGTTTGCCATCGACGCGCTGCGGCTGTGTGCGCCGCGCCTGTGCGAGCGGCACGTCTTCCACGCGCGCGAACCGATCGAGCACATCCTTTGAGGGCGCGTCCGGTATCGCGAGACGGGCGCTCGACCGTAAGCCCTGGTCGAGCTCGCCGACGCCTTCCGCGCGCACACGCAGCGGAAACTTCTGGTACATCTCCTCCGGCGTGATGCCGAGCCGCGCCGCCTGCACCGCGTAGAACGCGGCCACGCTGGTCGCGTAGGACTCATTCACTTCCGGCCGGAAGCGCTGCGTCGCGACGAGCTCGTCGCGCACGGTCGTCTTGACCTTCTCCTGTGACGCGGCCCACGAGTACTGGTCCTGCTGTTCACCGAGCACGCGCTCGGCCTCGGCCTGCAGTTCCTCTTCGGCGCCCTGCTGGAACGCCTTCGCCTCGGCGGGGCTCATCTGGTCGGGCGCGAAGCGCACGTGCTCGAGCAGCGACGCCGCCTTCGGGTCGGACGCCAGGCGCGACGCGAACTTCTCGACGGGGATCGCGACGTCGCCGTCGGTGGCTGCGCTCTGGAAGAACTGGTCGCGGACTTCCGGCATGTCCTTCAGCGCTTCGACCGGATCGATGCCCTGCGACTGGAAGAACTCGCCGAGCTTCGCGGCTTCGATGTAGACGTCCGTCAGTGGCGTACCCGCGGCCTGCTCGGCGAGCGCGGACTCGAACGCGGCCGGGTCGCGCTGCAGCGTCTTCGAGTTCTGCGCGACGTCGGTCAGGATCTCGACGATCTGCTGCGTGCGCTCGGCCTGCGCGGCGGCCTGCTGGCGCTTCGCGAACGCAGACGCGCCGGCGCCCGCACCGCCAAGCAGCGTGGATTGCACGAGCACGCCGAGCGCGGTCTGGTACAGGTCGGCCGGCAGCGTGTCCTTCAGGTCGGCCAGCGTCTTGTCGGGGTTCGCGATCAGCGTGTCGGTCACGCTCTGCGCGATCGTCGTGGCGAACTCGGTGGGCAGTTCGCGCGCAAGCACGCCGCCGACGAACTCGCGCAGCCCCGTCTTGCCGAACTTGTCGACGACGTAGCCGAGCGGGAGCCGCTCGAACGCGACCTCGAAGCCGCCCTCGAGCGTGCCGCCAAGCGCCGCCTCGCCGGGCGTGCCGCCCCGCGCGCGATACTTGCCGTACGCGTCGAAGCCGACCTGCAGGCCGGCCTGCAGCAACGACGGCGCGAGGCTGCCGGTGGCGATCGATGCGGCGAGGCCCGGCGCCTGCTGTGCCGTGCTCGACAGGCCCCCGTAGATGCCGGCCGCGGTCGTGGTCTTGAAATCCGGCGTCGTGAGATCGACGTGCGCCTGCGCCTGTTCGTACTTGCGTAGCAGGTCCTGCCGCGTCACGCGGCCCTCGACGCTCTGGTCGTCGCCGTACAGCAGGTCGTGCGTCGCGAGGTCGAGGCCCGCCTTGAATTTGTCCCAGCCGCCCGCGATCGATTCGCCGAGGCCGGTCAGATAGGAGCCGACCGTCGGTGCCGGGCCGCGGTAGGCGGTGAACACCTTCTCGGACTTCGCGAACGTACCGAAGTCATCGTGCGCGACCTTCGCGAAGTTGACGTCGGCGGCGACGCGCGCGGCGAGCTTCGGGCTGTCGGCCAGCAGGGAGCGATACTCGTCGACCTTCGCCTTCGCTTCGACTTCCGGCAGGTTGCGTTCGACGACGGGCGCCGGAATTCCGGTCGTCGCCGACAGCTGCCGCGCCCGCGCGAACTGGTCCGGGTTCGTACGCGCGGCCGCGTACACGTGCGCGTTGCGCGAGATCTCGGCCTCGCGCGACACGATGCCGCGGTACGCGTTCATGTCGTCGTCGGAAACGCCGGGGAGCTGGTCGCTCACTTCTTCGCCTTACGTTCGTTGTAGACCCGCAGGATCGCGAGCGGACTCGCCTGCAGCTTCGCGTCCGTGAGCACGCGCGTGATCGCAAGCCTGTCTGCTTCAGGGATCTGCTCGTACCCGTCCGGGATGAACTTCGCTTCGTCCTCCGTGCCGCGCACGTCGAACGCCCGCTTGCGCGAATCCCAGATCATGCCAGGCACGGTACCCTCGAGGATGACGCTGTCGATCGCGGCCTGACGTTCGGCCTGGTTGAGCTTGCGTCCAGTCATGCGCGTCTCGAGTTCGATCCGGTCCTCGACTGCACGCACGAACACGTCGTAGCGCTCCTTGTCCTTCTTCGGGTCGAGACCGAGACCGTCCGGCGCCGTGGCCGTACGTTCGATCTGCCGCGCCTGCGAGATCGTATCGAGCGCCGCATCGGGGTCGTCGTTGAACCGCGCCTGCCGGTCCTGGAACCGCTTCATGTCGGTCGGGGACAGCTTGTCGCGGTATGCCAGCAGGTCCAGCGTCTTGAAGTCGCTGGTCGGGTCGCCGGCCTTCGCTGCCAGTTCGCCGTACGCAGCCGGATCGGTGACGACGTCGACGCCGGCGATGCGGCGCTCGTTCGCGTTGCGCAGCGCGCGACGCGTCTCCGGCGAGGCCTGTGCGAGCAGGCCCGTCGGCAGCGAGTTGAACGACGTACCGCCGTCGAACATCCGCCACAGCTGGTCGTTGACGTTCCGCTCCGCGAGGTTCTTCGCGGCCTCGCGCTCGGCGAACTGGGTCTTGACGCGGCCGACGATGTCGTCCTCGAGTTCGCCCTCGTTCTCCGCGCGAACCTTCGCGAGCGTCGCCGACAGGCCGAGACCGAGGTTCATGTAGCCGTCGGACTTCTCCTGCGACTGCTTGCGGATCGTGCCGGCGTTGACGACCTTCGCGATGTCGGCCTGCTGGGTGCCGAGGATCTCGTGCTTGTTCGCGTCGAAGTAGTCCTTCGCGCCGACCGGGTCCTTCTCGACCTTGGCCTTGATGACCTGCGCGTGCATGCGCGAGAGTGCGGTCGCGGTCTCGTTCGTGCGCTGCTCCGGCGTCCAGCCTTCCATGTCGCCGATCACGTTCACGCGATCGACGATGTCCTTGCGGGAGTTCGCCAGTGCGGCCGTATCGTCGTGGTGTGCGGCCGCAAGATCGATCGACGTCGTGATCGATGCCTTCGCGGAGTCGGTGCGCGCGACGCGCTGCTGCTCGCCCTCGAACTTCCGCAGGCTCGACGTCGACGAGAGCCGCAGGTTCGTGACCGTCTTTTCGAGCGCCTTGCGCTGGAAGCCGTTCTCGAGCTTCTCGCTGTAGCGCTCGCGCGCCTTGTTCCACCAATCCTCGGCTTCGGCCGTGACGCCCCACGCGTTGGTGCCGCGACGCTTCGTCTGCTCGGATTCCCACTTCAGGTACTCGTCCTTCATCTCCGCTTCGGTGCGGAACAGGACGTCGGCATCACGGTCCTCGCGCATCTTCGTCGCGACGGCGCTCACCGTCGCGCCGAACTGCGCGAGGCCCTCGCCGAGGATCTCACCGGACCGATCGACGACGATCCGGGTCGACGCACGCGGCGCCTGGCGGGCACCGAGCACGCTTGCATCTGGAAGACGAGGCATCAGCCACCCCCGCCGAAGGAGCCGCCACCCGCGGCCTGACCGTACGCCTGGAACAGACTGCTCGCCGCGTCGAGGTAGCTGGCGTTGCGCTTCGCGTTACCTTCCTTGCGGTACGCGCGGCCCTGAGCTTCGATACCGCGCGCCTCCTCCTCGCCCTCCCACAGTCGCGAGAGGCCGCGGTAGCGGCCCTCGCCGGCGATGTCGGCCATCAGGTTCGTGACGTTGAGGTCGGACGCACCGCCGCCCGACGCGGCCGCGAGCGCCTGCACGCGCGAGTTCGCGAGCCGTGCCTGGCGCTCCTCTTCCATCGCGTCGCGCTGCGTCGACGCCCGCGTCAGCCCGGCCGCCCGGCGGGCCTGCCGCTCGGCCTCGATCCCGGCCTTGCGCGCGGCGTCGCCCGCGGACATCTTGCCGTAGGCACTGATGCCTGCGCCGATCAGCGCTGCGAACTGGGCCATACGTAGATCTCTCCGTCGTCTTGCGTGTCGTGATGCTCGAACCCGAGTCGCTGCAGCAGCCGTTCGGAGTCCGGCTCCTTCGCGTCCGCGAGCGCGAGTACCGGCCCTCGGTAGGCCTCCACGAACCACATCGCCGCCTTCACCGCGCGCCACACCGGGACCCGCGACAGGTCCGGCCGGAACTCCTCGCGGAAGTCCGCGAAGAACCGTGCGTGCCCGCGCGCGAGCGCGATGCCGACCAGACCGCGGATCTCGCCGTCCTTGCGGAGGACGATCGCGCGCATCGACTCGCGCGGCGTCATGCCGAAGAACTCGGTGATGTCCGCAGCGGTGGCCGGTGTGCGCGTGATCACCCCGTCGTGTTCACCACGATCGTGCATGCGAGTACCGTGGCGGGCCGCGGCGCGCGGGCGCGCAGGCACAGCCGCGAGTCCGTGCTCCAGCCGCCCGGGAACGAATTCAGATCGTGGTCGTAGGACGGCCAGACCGTGTCGGCCTCCGTCTCCGCGCCGTCCTCGACGGCCGGCAGCGGATCCATCGTGTCGAAGTCCGGTCCGAACTCGAGGCCCTGGTAGTGGGTGTCCTTGCAGATCAGGCCAATCTGCTCGATGCGCTTGCGCAGGTTCAGGGGTGAGCCCGTCTCGACCTGCGTCGCGAGCTTCATGCCCTTGAACCGGGCTTCGTACGGCAGGCCGACGACGCACGTGGTCGTCGCAGCCGACAGCGTGATCGCGCCGCCGGACACCGTGTACTCGCCGAGATCGCGGCCGTCGCCCCAAGCGACCACGGTCTCGCCTTCGAGGTGACCGAGGCCGGTGATCGTCGTGCCCGACGAGACGATGAACGCGTCGGCCTGCTTGTTCAGCGAGCCGCCCACGCATTCGCTCTCCTGCGCCCACTTCTCGACGTAGCGCACGGTCGAGCCGTTGATCGTGCGGCGCACGACGTAGTAGACGTCGTCCTCGAGGGCGCCCGGCAGCACGGAGACATCCTCGACGTAGCCGTCGGTCTCGAGCTCGACCCAGCACAGCACGTTCTCGGCGCGGTCGTAGACGAGCACGGCGACCGTGCCGTCGTTGCGCACGACGTGGATACGCGTGTCGGGCTGGCGCTGCACGGCGAGGTGTCGGATGCCGGCGTCGTGCAGGTCCGGCACGAGCAGCGTGAGCTCCTCGGTCTCGTACTCGTAGGAGTCGGTGTTGTACGCGGTCTCGAAGATCGCCGAGCCGGAGCGCTGCGTGAAGATGCCCCGCTTGTCGACGCGGATCGCGTCCACGCGCGCGGAGCCCTGCGTCGACGCGGGCTTCAGGTTGAAGTTCGTCGGCGTCATCGGCTCGTCGAGCGCGCTGCTCTTCGCGACCAGCTCGGCGCTCGGCGTGCCGAGGATGAGCCGCTGCAGCGGCATCGCCCAGTTGATGTTGTCGACCGGGCCCTCGCCGATCGTGCGGATGATCGGCCCGGCGTCACCCTCGGTCTGGTCGTTGAAGTTCTCGTAGTCGTCGGAGACCGAGCCGAAGATTCGGTTCTTGCCGAACCACCAGAGACGGCCCTCGTGGAACGCGACAGCCGACGGCCAGCCGCGTCGTTCGCTCCACGCGCCTTCCCACCAGTCGGCGGTCGCCGTCGCCGCGCCGAAGTTGTCGAGCACGCTGGCGTTGACGACGGTCGGGCTGGTGTAGCCCGTGACGCGCGCGACACCGACGATCGATCCGGAGGAGAACGCGAGCGTGGCGTCGACGGTGCCGGACGTGTAGCCGCCGCCCTTGATGCCGATGCGGTAGTAGATGACCTGGTTGTCGAGGCCGTCGTTGATGGACACCGCGGTCTCGGTCGTGTACGTGCCGTAGTCAACCCACGAACCGATCGCGCCGACGGAGTACTGTAGCGTGAGCGTCGCACTGAACGTGCCGACGAGGATCACCGAGAACGCGCGCTGGCCGCCGACACCGGTCACACGAACCGGGTCGGTGTACTGGTCGGCGCCCGACAGCGAGGCCGTCTCCTCCTGCCCGCTCGACTGCAGGCGGAACAGCGCGCCCACGTGCGTCGACTTGAACAGGTTCGCCGACGCGGTCAGCGTGATGTCGCCGACGGTGTCGGACGGCGTGATCGTGATCGGCGTGAGGTTGAGGGCACGGAACGGCCCGACCTCTGGCTCATACGCCACGACCGACCACGAGCGTGCGGCGCGGCGCTCGATCTTGCGCTGCTGGTAGCCGTCGCAGCAGATGTAGATCACGTCGGCCGACTGCGTGAAGCGCAGCTCCGTGAGGCAGTCTTCCGGCCACGGCGTCGGCAGCTCCAGCGTGCCGGCCGCTTCGACCGTGATCGAGTCGACGAGCGTGGCCGCGACGCGCGTGCCTTTCAGCTGGACGTGGAAGTCGCCGGTCGGCGTGAACGCCAGCGAGTGCGTGCCGGTGCCGAGCGTGGTCTCGCCGATATAGTCGTCGTCGCCTGCAGTCGACCCGACGCGCAGCACGACCGGCCCGCGGGCGATCACGATCCGCAACGCGTGCTCGACGCCGATGTTGCCGCCGCTGACCGTGACCTGCTGCGTGCGGATCGCCGCGGCGGTGCCGGTGCCGACGAGTTTGAGATAGCCACCGGTCTCCCAGCTCGACGCGGCCGTCGACTCGTCGGCGTCCGTCCAGCCGGTCACGTCGGTGAGGAACGTGCCGTTCGTGATCGTCGTCGTCACGGTCGGCCGCGTGACCAGCGCGTCGTCGACGCGCACCCGCAGGGCACCCGAAGTGATCTCGAGATGCGCCGTGTCGTCGGTCGCGAACACGAACGGAATCGTGCGCGCAACCGCGTTCGACTTGGTCGCGCCGATGTACGCCCAGCCCGGCCGCAGCGACATCGAGCCGAGCACGCGCGGCATCCAGTTCGTCTGCTCTTCGGCCGACATCGACGCGCGCTTGAGGTCGACGCGCGCCAGGCCGTACGAGGAGATGATCCCCCGGTTGAAGGCCAGTACGGAGAGGTTCTCGCGCGGCATGTCAGCCGATCAGCGAGGAGCGGTTGCCGCGGTCGAGCCGCGAGCGACGGCCAGCGCGGGCGCGCAGCCAGCTGCCCGCGGGCAGCATCTGCGTGGGGTTGTCCATCGCATCGACTGCCTTCGCCTCGTCAAGATAGCGCTTCACGTCGGCGTCCATCTCGAGCTTCTTCTGCTTGTCGCCCGTGAGCCGCAGGCACACGCGCGAAGCGAACAGGCTCTCGACGTAGCGCGTGAACGTCACCGGCCACCGCGACAGATCGAGTCCGTAGTTCGTGTCCTTCGACACATAACTGACGTAGATCACTTCGAGGTCCGCGAACCAGTAGCCGGCTTCGTCCCGGTACTCGAGCAGCGGCACCTTGAAGAACTCGTCCGAGCAGAGGCCGGCGAGGCGCACGAAGTCCGTCGGCTTGTCGAACGCCCACCGGTAGCCGAACGACGCCGTGAGGTCCGGCGTGTAGGTGAGCTCGACGGTGCGGATCGCGAAGTTCCAGAGCCCACGCTCCAGGCACGCGATCACACCCTCTCCGTCCCACACGTCGTCGAGGGCACGACGCGCTTCGCGATTCTCGCTGAGACTCGACAGCTTGCGCTCACCGAGCGCGAGCAGCGCGTTGTTGTAGACGGAGAGTTTGGTCGCCACGTCAGGCAGCCTTCGTGTTCTTCAGGTGCTCTTCGAGCCACGCGACCGCTTCGGGGCGGGTCGCGAACTTGTCGCGCAGGACGTCCTTGCCGCGGCGCACGCGCCACTTCGTCTGGACGGTGCCCCACTCGACCGTGTGATCGCCCATCACGATCGTCTGTTCCTTGATCGCGTTCGGGTCCATCTCGAGATAGGTCAGCTTCGTGACCTTCGCGAACAGTCGGCCAGACTGCAGCACGAGCAGCTCGGCGCGCCACGAGAGGTTCTCGGAGTAGACCGTGACCTCGTCGAACGGCTGGAGCTTGTGCGCGATGTGCGCCCAGAAGGCGGGCTCGAGCGTCTGCTCGAACGTGACCTCGACGGGCACGACGACGCGGTACTGCTGGCGCACGTACTCGGCCGGAGAGAATCGATCTGCGGTGACCTGGTAAGTCATGGGGTCCTCGGTTGAAGAAGAGAGCGGCCCCGAAGGGCCGCTCCCAGACTCGCCATCAGGCGAGGATTGCCGGCGCCACGGTCGCCGCGCCGCCTGCCGTCACGGACGTCACGACGTGAATGGTCGCACCGATCGTGGCCGTGGTCTTCACCACGAGCACGATGTCGTTGACCTTCATGCCGAGCGCATCGCCGTTGCTGAAGTAGTCGGCGGCATCCACGTCGGTGTGGAGGTCCACCGACGCGTACGCCCACAGCGCAGTGCCGCCGCCGATCCGCGGCACGAGCAGCCGCGGCGGGATCGTCGTCGAGTAAGCCATCGTCAGTCTCCTTCAGTTCAGGGGGTTGATCAGCTGCCGACGTACGCGGAGCCGTCGTGGAGGATCTTCACGATGCCCGAGTTCTGCAGGAGCTTGGAGCCCATGTAGATCGAGGCACGCGCCCACGAGTAGTCCTGCTCGTCGTCGTAGCCGACCGGCGTCGCCAGCGTCTGGCTGTCGTACGCGTGGCCGATGGCCGACTTGTGGAACATGAAGCACGTCTCGCTCGACGTACCGACGCCCGCGACGCCCGGGTGAACCACCCAGTTGACACCGAGCCACCGGTAGAAGCCCGGCTGGTCGGCCCACGCCGTGTCGCCACCCGGGATCGGCTTCTGCCCGACGTACTCCGCGTTGGCGAACTCCTTGGTCTGCATCAGGTAGGCCTCGAAGGCCGGGCTGATGATCGACCAGATGTTGCCGTCCCAGGGCACCTTCGCGACGCCGAGGATCGTCTTCGCCTTCAGCGCGAGACCGACCGACGCCGTCGTCGCCGCGCCGGCCGTGACCGTCGCGTTGCCGAGCTCCGTCAGGATGTCGGAATCGATCTTGCGGTTGACGACGGACATCGTCGTCTTCTGCATGATGTCGCGCTGATTGCCCTGCGACGCGAAGATGTTGAACGAGGTCTTGCGCACGAGATCGTGCCACTCGACCAGCGTCGCCGTCGTCTGCGTGAGGTTGTCCGCGCGTGCCGGGATGAGGCCGTTCACGCCGCGGGTGACAGCGGACGCGCTGCCGGAATCCGCGATGAGGAACGTCGCCTGGTTGCCCTTGACCACCGCTTCCGTGGTGACCGCCTGCCGCAGGAGCGTCTGCCGCTGCTCGAAGCCAGCGATGAACTCCTGGCGGTACTGGACCTGAAATGCCGTTTCGGCCATTGCCGTTACTCCGTTGAGTGGATGATGTGATGTCTCACCGCGTCAACGGGTTGTCCGAATTTCGTACACGCACGGGTTGCCCTCGCGGGGCCGCGATGCACGGCACGGAGCCGTCTCTGCAGTCTTCGTCGTCGAGTTGCGGGCCGGCTCGCGCCGGGTTGTCCGCGGGTTACGCCGCGCTTCGGCTTCTCAGCTTGTCGCGCGCCGTGATCAGCTCGCGGTAGCGAGCCTGCTTACGTTCGTCCTTCATGTAGGTCGAACGGTTCTCCTTCATCTCCTTCTCGATGGCCGCGATCTCCGTGTCGATCGAAATCGCCGGAGCGCCGTCACCGGACGGGACGAGGGTGAGAGTCGGGTTGATCTCGCGCGCCTGCGAGACCATCCAGCGTGCGACTTCGGGCAGGCCGATGAGCGCCCGGCCGTCCGGGAGTCGCGCGCTGTGCAGCATGTCCTGCACGTCCTTCGGCGCCGTCGAGAGCCAGCCGCTGATCGCGTTCAGGTTGACGCGGTAGTCCGCGCCCCACTCCGCGCGCAGCGCCTCTTCGGTCTGCGCCTTGACCTGCGCGTCAGTCTCGGCGAGCTTCGCCTCGCTGGCCTGCAGCGTGTCGTAGTACCACGATGCAAGTTCGTGCATGACCTTCGGGTCGGCGTTCAGACCGTGCAGCTTCTGCGCGATCTCGGCGAACACCGGCTTGTCGTCCTCGCCGATCACGAGGCCGTTCGGCAGCTTCTCGAGGTAGCCCTCCGGCTTCTCCGGGATGCCGTTCGCAGTGCGCCACGCGGCGACCTGCTCCGCCGTCGCATCGGCCGCGAGCGGCTTTGCGAGTTCGCCGGCGCTGATCTTCCGCTGCGCCTCACGCAGGCTGTCGAGCGCGGCCGCCGGGGAGGCGAATCGCTCGAGCCACTTCTGCGTCTTCTCGTCGCCCTTCGCGTACTGCTGACGCCAGTCGGCGCCCCAGCCGTCCTTGCCGGCGTCAGCCGCCGGTGCCGCGGGCTGGGCAGTGTCGGGAGCCGCGGCGGCCGCTGCAGCGGCAGGAGCGCTCGAGGCTGCAGGGGGCGTGCCGTCGGCCGAGGCCGTCGGGGGCGTGCCCGCAGCGGGATTCGGATCGCTCGGCGGGTTGGCCGGCGTGCTAGCCGGAGCCGCGTTCGGATCGGTCATTGAGGATTCCTAGTTTCAGGTTGAGCAGCTTCACGATCTGGAGTCCAACGAACCGGCGGCCCTCGGCGAACGCGGTCAGCCCGTCGTTGCCGGGGCGGAACGAGAGCCCGTAGGTCTCGCATCCGCGTTCGATGATCCAGCGCAGGGCCTGCTGCTGTTGGCCTGCATTTGCTTCACCCCGTGCGAGCGCCTGCAGTGCAGCCGCGTCGCTCGGTTCCCACTCGGCCGGGACGATCGGCAGTTTCGGCGGGGCGCCCTTCAACTTCGCCATCACGCGGCCTGGTTAGCCTGCTGCGCGAGGCCGACCTGCTCGGCCGCCTGTGCCGCGCCGGCGACGGCCTGCGCCTGCTGCTCGAGCGTGGCCTGCTCGGCTTGCTGCTCGGCAAACGCTTCGACCTCCTCCTCGCTGCGCATCCACTGCGCCGGCGCACCCACGCCCGAGAGGGCCTGGCGCAGCGCCTTGCGCACGTCGACGACCGCAGCGGCCGTCGGGTCGAGCTCGACCGCGGTGGCGATGAGTTCGGCCGACTGCACGAAGGCCTGGCTGTCCTTGCGCTCCACCGCGTCGTGCAGCGGGCTCTTGAACTTGAACTGCACGTCCGCGCCGCGGATCGATTCCGGGATGTCCTCCGGCGGGCCGAACGCGCCGCCGCGCATCAGCAGACCGAAGGTCGCCTCGCAGATCGCGCCGTTGTATTCGATCTCCATCGGCTCGAAGAGCGGCAGCGCAGTGCGGATGTACTCCTTGATCCGCTCACTGGTCTCGAACGCGGTCATCTCGCGATCGGCCGGCGGCAGCGTCAGCTTGTTCAGGTAGAACGCGGCACCGAGCAGCTCACGCGTCTGCGCGGCCATCTCGAGCCCGAACGGGATGCCGGTCTTGTCCTGCGTGACCGGACGCAGCACTTCGCCGAGCCGCTCGTCGTACTCGGCGTCGGCCCACGTGATGCCGCCCGCGTAGATCGCGACGTCGCCGCGAATCGCTTCCTTGGTCGCGATCATCGGCGGGCGCACGGCCATCTCGCCGGCCTCGAGCAGCGTCAGCGTCATGGCCTGCAGCAGCCGCGCGTCCGGCAGGCCGGCGACCGCGGCCGGCGAGTACGCGTACTGCGAGCCCGACACCGTCTGCCAGCGCGGGATCGTGTACGGAGATTCGTGCAGCCCGACCTCTTCCATCACGTGGTGGTGGTCGGCGTCGACGAAGATCGACACCCACGGCGTGCGCCAGCGCTTGCCGACGGGCGCTTCGTACTGGTCGGCCGGCATCACGATGTGCCGGCAGTTGACCTCGGCCCACGGGTTCTGCTCGAGCTTCTGCGCGACGCGCGGATCGGTCTTACCCGGGAACAGCGACATCAGGTCGCGCGCGTACGGCTTCCACCGACGGTGGATCGTGCCGATGCTGCCGTTGTACGTCTCGCACCAGGCGACGTCGCGCAGGTGCCAGCAGCGGTACAGCAGCGTGTTCTGGCGCAGATCGGGCTCGTGACTGATCACGCACTGGCCGAAGCCCGCGAAGTCGTGATCACCCTCCTTCGTCGCGCGGATGAACTGTGCGGGCCGATCGTACATCGCGCGGCGCTGCACGCCGGTCGCCCACTCGAGCCACGCCTTGCCGTCGCGGTCGAGCCGCTCCTCGCGGTCGATCGTGATGTTGAACCACGGTTCGGAGCGCGGTCGCAGCATCGCGCTGAACGCGTTGCCGAGCTCGCGGCGCACGACGATCGGGTAGCTGCTGTTCAGGCCTGCGGCGAACTCCTCGCCGAGGGTGCGCTTCGCAGTGAAGTCCGCGCGCTCCGGGTAGAAGTTCTCCGCGACCTCCTGCCACAGCGACATCAGCTGCCCGCGCTTCTGGAACAGCTGGTCGCCGTGTTCGATGAGCGTGGAGACGCGGTCGCCCATGTCAGCCGCCCAGCAGGTCGTCGGAGAGGATCGTCGACGCGCGGCCCGTGCGGCTCGTCGCCATCGCCGTCGCGCGCTTCTTCGCGCGCTGCACGGCCTCGTCGTCGGGCAGCGGCATCGCGCTCGGCCCCTTCGCGGCGATGTCGGCCTGCAGCTTCTTCACGTCGGTCTTCGACGCGAGGCCCACGAAGCCGAACTTCTTCGCCTGCAGCTTGCGGATCGTCTTCAGCACGCTACCCACGGGGCTTTCTCCTCGGTCCGTAATTCACGGTCGGCATGCGGTTCGCCGATCGCGGCATGAATCTCTGGTCCTGTCGCCACAGCACGCCGTGCGTGACTGCCTTCGCGCCGCTGGCCCACGCCATCACGACCGCGTCGCCGCGGTCCGGCGAGCGGCCGAGCGTCTCGACGAGTTTCCGCTTCTCGGTGATCGCGATGCCACGCGGCCCGACCTCGAACTTCGGTGCTGTGAGATCGGCGACCAGTGTCGGGTCCGGTGGCAGCGCGATCGGGCTGCCTTCGGGTTGGCTCGGATCCAGCGCCTCGCGAAATCGCCAGTACGTCAGCGAGCGCACGTTGACGAAGCCGAGCTTGCCGTCCTTCGTGCGCGCCTCGGTTTTCTCGGCGCCCTTGTAGGCGACGACCTCGACGCCGTTCTCCTTCAGGTGCTCGTACGTCGCGCCGCCGTAGCCGCCGCCCATGTCGATCACGACGGTCGAGTCGTGCCGACGGTGCGAGACCACGAGGCCGGCGACGTCCTTGCCGAACGGCGTCTGTCGGCCCGGCACCGCGATCAGCGGCGGATACCAGCCGTCGTAGCGCGGCGCGAGTACGGTCTCGTCGTCGCCACCCTGTGCGACGTCACAGCCGATCGCGCACTGCGGCGTGTTCGCCGGCGGCTTGTCGGTCCAGCGCGCCTGCGCGGCGCGGATCCACGAGGTCGGGATGACCTGCCACGGGTCGTCCTTCAGCCCCAGGTCGAACCGACCTTCGCGGTACGCCTGCCGCAGTTCGACAGGCAGCGCCGCGAGAACGGAGTCGTAGTTCGTCTGCGCGAGGTCCGGGTTGTCGGCGAGCCGCGCCCGGATGAACGTGCGGCTGCGCGCGTACACCGGCTGCGCTTCGCCTTCGACGAAGTGCGGGCCGGGGCCGTCGACCTCGACGTCCTTGCCGTCCGCGCCGGTCGTGTACCAGCGGAGCTCACCTTCCTTCGCCGGGTTCGGGTGGTTCGGGTCGAGCCACGCTCCCCAGTGTTCGATCACCCAGAGGCCTTCGGCCGTCGTGGGCGGGTTGCCGGTGCAGAGCACGCGGCAGCGCTGCGCAGGATCCGCCGAGCGGTTCCACGCGATGATGAATCGGTACTGCGACTTCAGGAAGTCGCTGACCTCGTCGAACGCGATGAGGTCGTGCGGCGTGCCCTTGTAGCGCTGCTTGTCGCTCTCTTCCGGGCATCCACCGAAATCGATCTTGCGGTCGTCGACCTGCAGCGACGTCGTCGGGTTCTGTCGGAACTCGTACGGCGCGTCGCCGAGGATCTCCTGCACTCGCTCGGCGATGCTGATCGCATCCTTGCCGTAGCGGCGCAGGATCAGCGAGCGGCGGTGCTCGGTGAGCGCGAGGCCGGCGACGAGATCGGTTTTCCCGCCGCCGGCCTGCCCGCCGTAGAAGAGCTCGTCGGCCTCACTGAAGTACGCGTCCGTCTGCGGCCCGGGGTTCGGGACCCAGAGCGGTGTGCGTTCCAGTGCGGACGCTTCGAGCGCGGCGCGCTCCGCAGGCGCCAGCCCTTGGAGCGCGCCGAGTACCTCGGCGAGTTGCATTACGCGTTGGTGAGCGCCGAGCTGAACACCAGCCGGCCGTTCGGCATCTGGAGCGCGAGGTACGCGACTTCCGTGCCGGTGTCCGTCCACGTCAGGTCGATGTCGCCGTCGGCCTCGGAGACGAGGATGAAGGCCTTCTTCGCGACGAGCGCGAGCAGCGCGCCGTCCGTGCCGATCGCGATGCCGGTCGAGCCGCCCGTGCCGACGAACGCGTCGCCGTTCGCGTCGGCGAACACGTAGGCCTTGATCGCCTGGCGGTACGCGATGTCCGCGCCGTTCGCGTCCTTCAGCTGGATCGTGATGGTGCGGACGTTGGCGCTCTCGGCGCCGACCGTGATCGACGCGTCGACGCACGGCTGCGTGACGTTGAGGCCGTTGCCTTCGAGATTGCCGGTGCGCGCGAGGCCGAGGCGCCGGCCGTGGAGTGAAACGAGGGACATGGTGTGGTCTCCTGCTTGTTGCTGGTGCTAGTGGAGAAGGTCGTCGAATCCGTCGACGGCGGAGCGCTTGGCGCGCAAGCCTTTTTCAAGCACGAACGCCACGCGACGCGCGGCCTCGTTCTCGGTCATATCCTTGGTGAGGATCGGACCGCCGTCCTTGCCGGCGATCTCGAGCTTCTGCGCGGGCGCGAGGTCGTGGTACTTGCCGATCAGGTCGAGCGCCTTCAGCGCGCCCGCGACGTCGAACTGCCAGATACCGGAGACCTTGCCTTCATCGTCGACGACCGGCGCACCCTGCGCGCAGCGCTCGTACAGTTCGACGGCCTGCTCGAGCAGCCACTCGCGGCAGATACCGACGGCCTGGTTGGTGCGCTCACACTCCGCGCGGATCGCGGCGCGCACGGCCGGCATCCGCATCAGCCGCTTCGCGGTGTCGGTGTGATAGCCGGCGCGGCGCGCGGCCGCGTGCGAGTTGAAGTCGACGCAGTATTCGGTGACGAAGCGCTTCTGCTGTTCGGTCAGGTCGGTCATGGTGTGATCTGCCGGTAACGCACCCAGCTGTGCGATTTAGCGACGATCGCGCTATTCGCCACTTCACTCGCGAAACGAGCAATCACAGTGCCGTCCGCGCTCGGCTGGATCACGCCGCAGATGCTCGCCCAGTTGTTGCCGGTCGCGCCGCTGGTCGCGTTGGACGCGGCCGGCTGGTCGTACGCGCTCAACACCGCGTTTCGCGTGGTCGTGGTCGTCGTCAGCGTGTACTCGCTGCGGTAGCTCAGGTACGTGGGAGATGCCGGGCCGCTGATTGACCACCGCGAACCGGTCGTCGTCGCCGCCGCGGTGTAGATGATGTTGAAGTCGAAGTAATACGCTTTCCCGGACGTGACCGAGAACGAGAGCCCCGTCACGTCCGCAATCGTGTTTGCGACCGCGTTGTTGTTCGTCACGTCGCCCGTGAGCTGGACGATGGTGTCCGAGTCCGTGATCGGCGAACCCGCGAACGAGTAGTTCACGACCGCTGCGCGGCCCTGCGTGTCCGTCACCCACCAACCTGCAGCATGGTGGTACTGCAACGAGCAGTCCGGTGCGAGCGTCGCTTCGATGATCTCGACGACCGTCGTGCCGTCCGTGTGCAGCACGGTGACGACCTGGGTCGCGACGCCCTTGTTCCGCAGCGACAGCGTCTGTGTCGTGCGCGTCGTTCCCGCCGCCGGCGCCTCGACGATCGTGGTCGTAGTGGCCGTCGTGATGGCTGTGTTCTTGCGGTAGCCCGCCGGACGGCCCGTGGACGCGACGTCGAGCGCGCACGCCTGCACGTCGAGCGCCGACGTGCTCGAAGTCACGACGCGTATCAGGTCGCTGGTCGACGTCTGCAGCAGCACGTCACACTCCGTACGCGAGCCAAAGCATGTCGTCGCCGCCGCCTGCCGCCGCGGCGGCCCACGAACGTACCCCCGCCACAGTCGACTGCAGCACGTAGCCGTCAGCCGCCGGGTTACCGAGCGCCGGCTCGTAGTCGCCGTCGTGGTCGTGCCCCAACGCGGAGTACCGCGCATCGCCGCGCGCGTCCGTGTGGTACTGCGCGTGGTCGTCGTCACCGAGTCCGGTCAACGCGCCGTGGTCCGTGACCCCGCCGCTGAACGTCGGCGCGGACGGTTGCGGCTCCGACGTATTGCGGACCGGCGGGCGGAAGAACGGCAGCCGATCCGGGTCGGCCGTGTTGAAGTCGGCCATCGGCTACGGCAGCGACCGCGCGCAGTTCAGCACCGCGTTCGCGACGCCGGTCGCCCCGTTCTGCAGCACGCGCACCTTCGTGTAGCGACCGAAGAACGCGTAGACGCGGTTCGCCGCCGTGACGAGCACGGGGTCCGTGGTCGTCGCACCCAGGTCGACGAGCGAGAGCGGCGCGGTCGAGAAGTTCGTACCGTCGAGCGACACGAACACGTCCATCGCGCCCGCGGTGCTCATCAGGTAGAACTCTTCGCACTGCAGGACGTCGCCCGTCGTGAAGAGCACGTCGTTGTCGTTCACACCCGTGCCCGTGTACCGAACGACTGTCCCGCGATTGTCGACTGCCATGCGTCTCTCCTCAGATGATCCTGCGAAGGCCTCTGCCCACGAGACCGCGGTACGCGCGGGCCTCGACCGGGCCGACCTTGACGGTGAACGGGTTGCTGTCGACGTCGCCGGCACCGTTCGACGCCGTCACCGTGTACGGCCCGAACGTGCCGTCAGCATCGGTGTCGATCGTCAGCACGCCCGTGCTGGTGTTGAACGTCCAGCCGGTCTCGACGGCCGGCGAGATCGAGTAACCCGTCTCGCCCGAGAAGTAGCCCGCGAAGTCGTACGCGTGCGCGCCGCTGGCCGAGCCCGTCGAGATGTTGCCGATCTGCTCGAGCAGGATCGGCAGCGTCGCGATCAGGCCGGCGTAGAAGCCGGCCATGAGGTAGCGCTCTTCGGACGCGAGCGACGTGTCCGGCAGCGGGCACATGCCGCGGAACGGCATGCCCGGCGTGATCGCCGAGGCACGCCGGTTGCGGTTGTCGAGCGCCACGGGTTACGGCCCCGTCGTCACTTCGCCCGAGTCGAAGGTCGTGCCGTTGTCGGACACCGTCGCCTTCTGACCGACCGTCGTCGCGTCGTCGTTGTAGAGCGAGTACGTGGTCGAGGTCTGCGTCTTGCGGTTGCGCCACGCCTTGTAGAGGTAGTTGATCTTCGTCGCCAGCGAGACCGTCGCGCCCGGTGTCGCCTGGCCCGGCTCCGCGTAGGTGTCGACGTTCAGCGCGTCGACCACTTCCGCATTGACGTCGGCCTTCGCCTGCGTCGCGAGCGAACCGACCGAGCCCGTGACGTTGCCGCCGACGTTGCCGGTGACGCTCGCCACCGAGCCGACGACGTTACCGCCGACGTTGCCGGTGACGCTCGCCACCGACCCCGCGACGCTGCCGCCGACGCCGCCGGCCACGCTCGCGACCGTGCCGAGCACGTTGCCACCGACGTTGCCGGTGACCGTCGTCACGCTCGGCACGGTGACGTTCGTGAGCGTGAGCCCCGTGCCGTCGACGAGAGCCTCGAGGTTGTCCGCGGCCGTCGCGTCGCCCGAGATGCGCGTCGCATCGGCCAGCACGTACTCGCCGAAGCTGCCGGCGGCGACGTGGCCGCTGCGCGCTTCGTCCCACACCGCGTCGGCGATCAGCGCGACGGTCGCCGCGTCGACACCGAGCGGCGTGATCAGGAAGACGGAGTCCGAGCTCGGCTGCGTGGTCCACGCGATGCCGACCGTCGCCACCTTGCTCGAGCCGACGTAGTCCGTGATCTGGCGCGACTGGCCTGCGCCCGTGCCGCCGACGATCGTGATCTGGTTGAGGTTGTAGAGGTCGTTGGTCGCGCTCGCACTCGCATCGAGCGTGATCGTGGACGCGCCACCGGCCTGCGCCGTGGCCGCGCGCAGCACCGTCCCGCCGACGTATTGGCCCGCGCTGCCGGCCGTCGTGTGGCCCGAGAGCGCTTCGTCCCACACGGCATCCGCGACTTCGCCCGCGGTCGGCGCGGTCGCACCCGGGATCGAGCCGAACGGACGGATCACGAACACGGACGTGTTGTCGGGGTTCGTGGCCCAGCTCGCCACCGTCGCGACCTTCGTCGCGCCGACGTAGTCCGTGATGATGCGGCCCTGCCCGACACCCGTGCCGGACACGATCGCGATGAACTGGTTGTTGTAGAAATCGTCCACGGCCGATGCGCTCGCGTCGAGCGTGATCGTGGTCGACGCGCCGGCCTGCGCCGTGGCCGAGCGGATCACGAACGCGCCTGCGCCGAAGCTGCCCGCCGTGACGTGGCCGCTCGCGGCTTCGTCCCAGACCTGGTCGGCGATCGCGTTGATCGCGCTGGTCGTCAGCGACGCCTGCGGAATGCCGGAGGCGAACGTGCCGGCGCTGCCGCCGAACTGCGTGACGTTGGCGTCGAGCACGCCGGTCGAGCCGTACGCGAGCGTGTAGATCTGCACCGTGACCGGGACGGCGCCCGTGCCGGTGAAGGTGAACGCGACGTGCGCGTAGTTCGTCTCGGCCTGCGCGGGCGTGTACGTGTGGAAGCCGTTGCCCTCGTGCGTGCAGACGCCGGAGCCGACGGAGCCCGTGGCCTGCGTGCCGCCGTTACCCGTGACGCGCACCGTCACCGTGCCCGTGAATGCGCTGCCGTCGGTCGCGCTGACCAGCTGCGCACCGACGATCTGAGACGCTACGTTTCTGCGCATTGCCTAGACTCCGAGAAGAACGTTGCTGCCGCGCGCCCACGCGGCCTGGAACCCGCTGCCCGACGATACGGTCTGCGTCGCCCACGCACCCCACGTCGAGTCCGCGACGCTCCACGCGCGCACGTCGAAGTTCGTCGGCGTGTTGCCGGACGTGAAGTAGAACGTCGCGTCGCTGTTGAGCGTCAGCCCGGTCGGTGCGGCGCCGCCGCCCTCGCCGCGCGCCTGCAGCTGGTCGCCACTCGCGAGATCTGCGGTCGCCGTGATGCGGTCCGCGCTGGTCGTGTTCGGCGTGCCGATGTCGACGTACAGCTGCCCGCTCGGCGCATCGATCGTGATGCCGATCGTGTCTTCGAGCGTGTCGCCGTTGATGACGGCGAGGGTGGCCGCGCCGTGCTTGAGGTCCGTGGCGCCGGAGTCGAACACGACATCGAACTGGATCGATGTGCCGGTCTGGCTGTCGATCGACTGCGCGACCTCGGTCGAGCCCTGCCGGATCTCGACGGTCGCCGTGTCGAAGTCCGTGCCCGTGACGACGACGTTCGTCTGCGTCGACGTGATCGTCTCGTCGGTGTCGACGTCGGTGACGCTCGGCGCACCGCCGCCACCCGAGTCGCCGTTGATCGACAGCGCACCGATGACCCACTCGTAGTTCGAGACGGTGCCCATGAAGTTGCGCGACCACGTGGTCGTCACACTCGCAGCACCGGCCTTCGTCGACGCACCGGCCGAGAGGATGTTGTTGTAGTTCGCCTGGTCGAGAATCGTCTGGCCGCCGCCAGCCGTCATGCTGAACGTGCCGTCGAGGAAGCGGCCGATGAAGTCGAGCACCAGCGCGTCGGTGCCGCTCGAGACGGACGCCGACGTGGCGTCCGCGAGTCCGTTGCCGTTCGCGAACACGACCGTCCCGTTCGGCGTGCCGGCGTCGACGCCCGCGACGGCAACCGCGATCACGGCGATCTCGCCGGTCGATGCGGCCGGCGTCGCGGTGATCGTCACCGTGCCCGCGGTCGGGCTCAGTGAGCGCCAGACGTGGCAGCGCAGGTACAACTGCACTGCCGCCGAATCGCCGATGCTCGACAGCGCGCCGCCGCCCCCGCTCGACGTGACCGAGGTCATCGCACCGGGCGAGCCGTCCGACAGCAGGACGCCGACGTAGAGCTTGTCGCCTGACGCGATCGTCAGGTTGCCGGTCGTGACGCTCGTACCTGTGCCGACAGCGACTACGCTATCGGTGATCGTCGGTGCGGCCATTACGGCGCGCCCAGCAGGTTCGGCGAGATCAGCACGTCACGCCAGCCGATCGAACCTTCGACGCTCTCGACTCCGCCACCGGCCGTGAAGCGCCGAAGTCCACCGAAGCCCGCGCTGTTGCCGAGGTTGTTCAGCAGCGTCTGGCTGGCGACGTTGACCTGTGCGGTCGTGTTCCAGTCGAGGTCGATGACGTGGACGCCCGCGATCCACGCGTTGATCGTCTTCGCGGTGCGGTTGAGCTCCATGCGGACGAAATCGCCGTTGGCCGGCGTGTGCGTGTTGCCGGTCGCGGCCGCGTACCAGACACCGCCGAGCACCGTGTCCCAGGACGTCAGGTCGCCATCGAAGCCTGCGAGGAAGTAGCCCCCGTAGGTGTTGAAGCCCATCTCGACGCCGATCTTGTCGTCCGTACCACGCACCTTCGCGCCGACGAACAGCTCGTACTCGTGGCTGTTCAGGGACGGATCCGGCGCGTAGCCCGAAGCCTTGTAGAGCGTCGCGTCGATTCGCTGATTGCCCGGGAAGCCTGGGACGAACGCGATCGCGTCGTCGTAGCCCGCCTGCGGGCCGTTCTCGCAGAGGATGCGCGTCAGCCCGTCGGCGCTCAGGCGGATCTGCATCGACTTCTGCGCGGAGCCGTAGACGACGTTGTCACCCGTGCCGTCGAGCGCGGTGGTCCACACGCCGTCCTGCGAGATCGGGTTCTCGTTTGAAGCGAGCGACGTGAAGTCGAGCACGTAGTCGACTTCCGGGTACGAGCGGAACGAGCCGTCGTTCCACTCGACCAGCGTCCAGCTCTTCGCGTCGACCGCTTTCGTCACGTCAGAGCCCTGCCGCCGGGATCTTGTAGACGTAGGTCGCGGCCGTGACGTCCCCGAGGTACACGAGCGCCGACTGTCCGTCGCCCATGTCTTCCACCAGAGAGACGCGGCCGTACGTGCCGGCGTCGCCAGCGTCCACGGCCGGCGTAGCGCCCGCCGGCGTGATCTGCGACCACACCCACTGACCAGACGCGTTGTAGACCTTGCGACCCGCCACCGTCGTGGTGGGGATCTGGAGCTTGTACAGCACCTTGCCGTTGTACTTCGGGTCCACGATCACGAAGCAGTTCTGCTTCGCGAGGTAGAGCGCAGTGCAGGACTTCAGGTACGGCGGGTAGTAGCTCGTGCCCGTGACGTTCGTCACGATCTCGAACGCGTTAGATGCGCCGGCGCGCGACGGATGGAACACCGCGAAGCGCCGCGCGTTCCCGAAGTTGCCCGCGTCGCCGACGATGTAGATGTCGAGATCGTGCGCGCACGCTGCGAAGCACGCGTTGAAGAACGGGTTTCCGTTGTTCGCGATGTACGACGCAGACACGCCGCGAGTCGCGCCCAGCGTCCCGACCTTCCAGTAGTAGTTCGTCGTTCGGTCGTAGCCGAAACCCGCGAAGTACCAGGCTTCGTGGCGCCAGCGATGCCACGCGCCGCAGCCGAACGTGTACGCGCCATTGGCGTCCGCGGCCAGCGGAATGTCGGTGACGCGCCCGTGCAGCTCGTACGGATTGATCGTGCCGCCGAGGCTCGTGTGCGCCATCGGCGTGAGCGCAGTGCCCAACGCGTCGCGGTTGAACGAGTACACGCCGGCCGCGGCCGCGCCTTCACCGGACGCGACCGCACTCTGCGCACCGAACCACACCCGACCGTCGCCCCACACCGGCCAGCCACTCGTGTGGTCCGAACGCGGGCGGCCGTCACCGTAGGTGAGCACGCCGTTCGTCGTGTTGCGCGTGGTGAGGAACGAGTTCGGCGTCGGGTCCGCAATGCGGCGCCACGCAGGCGCCGCGTCCAGCAACGACAGCGCGTAGGCCTCGTTGCCGCCGTAATCCCCGTGGCCACCGTTGCACACCATCAGGTATTCGCGGCGGCGCTGATCCACCGTCGCGCCGGTCCAGCCACGCGTGATCATCGCGGGATTGCCGTCCGTCCCGAGATCGCTCATGTCGGGGATCGGCGAGGGCGTCTTGTCCGCGATTCGCTGGCCGGACGTACCCGCGATCGCAGTCCACTGCCCCTCTGGCGCGGACGCCCACCACGCCGGCGCGGTCTCGCCCGGCGGCGGGATGTAGTCCTTCGACAGGATCGGCTGCGTGTAGCGCTGGTACCAGCCGGTCGCGGCCGGAACGTTGTTCATGTAGCCGGACGGCGAGACCGAGTTGAACGCCGGCGGATGCCACTGCCCGCTCGGACCGTTGCCGCTCGACTGCGGGTTCGAGTAGTACGTCCACTTGAGGTCGAACTTCTCGAAGATCTTCGTGTACGCGGTTTCGTTGAGGTCGCACTTCCAGACCTCGATCGTCGCGTCGGCATACGGCCAGTTCGCGAGCGGCTGCCCGACGAACGCGGCGTTGTCGCGGCCGGGGATCACGTGGAACAGCAGCGTCGTCCACTGGTTCGACGGGAACTCCCAGCACGCGTTCGGGACGGCCTTGTTGGCTTCGTACGTGCAGGTCGCTGCGTACGGGCCGCCCGGCTCGAGCGAGCCGGTGTACGAGCCCTGCGTCGGTCCGATGATCGAGTTCGCGAGACCGCCGAAGCTCGTGTACATCAGCAGCGGGTTCGTACCGAAGAACTGCTCGCCCGTGATGCTGTCCGGGTTGTTCACCGAACGGACGATGATCTCCTGGTCACCGGTCATGCCGGTGATGTCGATGTACAGCAGCTTGCCCGGCGGATTGCCCGGCGACCAGCGCGTGTTCTGGATCTTGAACCGACACTGGAACCAGAACTCCGTGCCGTCGTAGATGTCGGTCGTGCCGGCCGTCGGCCAGTACGGGTACTGCGCCTGCACCGCGGGGTGCGCGTAGTAGCCCTTGCGGAAGTTGTAGTTCGAGTTGCTGGCAGCCGAATAGCTGCGCACCGGCACCGTGCCGTTCGCGGCGGGGTCGGCCGTGCTCTTGCCGTTGTCGTTCGCCGCGAGCGCCGACAGCGGCCGCCACCACGAGTGGCCCGTCGTCGCGCCAGTCGCGATGTTGATCTCGACGCAGCCGCCACCCGCGAAGCCATCCGCGACGAAGTTCAGCGGACCTCCGACCTCGTTCGGCGCGATGCCAACGGCACCGTTGTTGCGGAACCGGTTGACCTCGGCCGCCGTGTCGAAGTTGTGCGCCCACACCACGCCCGGCAGCGTCGAGCGCTTCTGCCAGTCCGCGGCTTCGGTGCTCGAGCCGGCAAGCGTGGTCACGAGCCGCGCCGTGCTCTGTGCGGACTCGTTGCCCGCGACGTCGTACGCGCTGACCGTGTAGCTGTACTGCGTGCTCGACGCGCCGCCCGTGTCGCTGTAGCTCAGGACGTTGCCGAGCGTCGCGCGCAGCGCGCCATCGCGGTAGACCTTGTAGCCCGCCAGCCCCGACGTGCGCGCGTTCGCGACCGTCTGGTCGGTGACCGCAGTCCACGTGAGGTTGACCTGCGAGCTGCTGACCGCGGTGCCGCTCGGCTGCGACGGCACGCTCGGTGCGGTCGTGTCTGCGTTCAGCACGTTGAACACGATCACGGCATCGGTGAACGTGATGCCGTCACTCGCACGGAACGTCACGCTCGCCGCGCCGACCGCGCTCGGCGTGCCGCTCACCGTCTTCGCTCCCGAGTTGAACGTCAGGCCGGTCGGCAGCGTGCCGCTGACCTGGCTGAACGTGATCGGGTTCGAGTCCGCATCGCTGCAGATCGTCGTGAGCAGCAGCGAGTAGGCGTTGCCCGTCGTGAGTTCCTGCTGCGCGGTGTTCCACGCCGGCGCTGCGTTCGCGTCCGTCGTGACGACCAGCGGGTCGCTCTGCTCGCTCTGGTTGCCCGCGGCGTCGAACGCGTTCACGCGGATCGAGTACTGCGTGGCGGGCGTGCGGCCGGTCGCGCTGAAGCTCGTGCTGGTCGTCGGCGCACCGAACGGCACGCCATCGATCCAGACCTGGTAGCCGGTGACGCCCACGTTGTCGACGCTCGGCGTCCACTGGAACGTGACGAACGTCGCGCCCTTCGTGACCTCGGTCGGCGTGCCTGGCTTGGTCGGTGCCTGCGTGTCGACCGGCAGGCCCGTGTCCGGGTCGGCGAGGGTTCCTATGACGCGCAAATGCTTCTCCGGGTAGCGCAGGACGTACGTGCCATCGCCGGCCCCCGCGGCGTGCGCGAGGGCCTTCTCGATCGCTTCGGTCTCGACGACGTGCTGCGACAGCTCGACGCCGTTCAGGGTCAGCCGGATCCGTCCCTTCGTCGTGATGTCGATGAGGGGCACGAGAGCTCCGGGCAATAGGGCGCCGCCCTGTCCTCGCTAGCGAGGTAGGTGTGACTGGTGGTCGTGGCGAGCGGGCGGCGTTGAAACGAAAACGCCCCGCTCGAGGGCGGGGCGTCAGGGTGATCGTTGCGCTGCTTCGGCAGCTTGCCTGCCTAGATACTACTTCTGGACGTCCACGTCAACTACCCCGAGCGCGGCCAGCTGACACCAGACCGCGTACTGCGCGGCCATCAGCGCGGCGACGTACTGCACCCGCGGCACGCCGAGCCGCTGCGCCTTCGTGCGCTGCCCGCCCCGCGATCGGTACTCCGCGTTCACGACCCGCGCCAGGCGAAACGGCAGCCTCGCCACGGCCCGATCGACCGCGAGGTAGACCGACTCCTCGGACAGCGGCATCCCGGCCGCGGTGCGCGGCATGAAGCGGGCAAGCACGTTCGGCGCGACGTCGACGCTCGGCACACCGATCCCGGACCAGACGGCCCACTCGACCAGCAGCTGGTCTGCGGTGCGGCGCTCCCCGTCGTTTTCGGCAAGTCGCCGCTCGAGCGCATCACTTGCAAGTTTCTGCAACTCACGGCTGGTCGCGGTCATACGGCCCCCTCCGTTTGCAGCATTCCCCAAGTTGCCCCAAAAATTACTGCCCCAACTCCACGCCCCTCATATAGGGGCGTGGGGCAAGTTGGGGCAGAGGGCACTTTTTGCCCCAACTTCAAAAAGTCCAGTTGGGGCAAGTTGGGGCAGCGGTTTTTTGCACGTTCCATTTGCTGTTTCCTGCAAGTTAGACGGTCACAACGCTGTCCCGAAGCGACAGAAAGCCCTGCTCGACGAGTGCCGTGAGGGCCCGAACGGCGTGTTCCTTACGCTTGTCCCGCTTCTCCGGGTTGTGCGGCAGGGCTCTCGCGGCCTCATTGATCACCTCGGCATCGGTCACTTCGTCGCGCAGCGAGAGCAGTTCCATCGCCGTCCGGTAGACCGTCTTCTCGATCGCGCCGCGCGGCTCGCGGGCCGGCTTCACGGCCGTCTCGCGGGTCTCGACCACGCAGCTCGTGATGTCGTCCCCATCCTCGTCCTGGCCGAGCACGACCTCGCGCAGGCCGAACGGGTACTCGTCCCCCTCCCCGCTGCCGTCCTTCTGCTTCGTGACGAGCGCGAGCCGCGCGTCCGAGTCCTGCTCCCGTGAGATCTCGATCTCGGAATCGACGGCCGCACGGATGCCGGACCAGCCGCGGGCACCCTTCGACTCGTCCTTGCCGGTGTGATGGATCAGCAGCACGACGGCGCCCGTGGCGCGGTGCAGCCGCTCGCAGTGCTTCAGGACCAGACCCATGTCCTCGCCGGCGTTCTCGTTGCCGCCGGGCGTGACGCGCGCCAGCGTGTCGACCACGATCAGCGTCGCGCCGTCCGCCGCCTTGACCGCTTCGGCCACCGCGACGTCGTCGTCCTTCAGGAAATTCGGGGGCCGCTTGATCACGCGCAGCGGCAGCGTCTTCGGGTCCACGTCCCACGCGAGGCACAACGCTTCCACGCGGTTCCTGAACCCGCCCGAGCCTTCGGCCGCGATGTACACGACGCGGCCCGGCCGGACCTTCCTGCCGCGCCATTCGCGGCCGAGCGCGACGTGCGCGCACACGTCCAGCACCCAGAAACTCTTGCCGCTGCCGGAGGCGCCGTACACGACCACCAGTTCGGCGCGCGGGATCAGTCGCTTCACCAGCCACTGCGGCCGCGGGATCGCCAGGAACTCCTCAAGCGGGAACGCGTAGAAGCGCGGCCGCCCCGGCACTGCGGCCTCACCGGCTTCGGGCTCGTCGAGCGGCACGTCGGTCAGATCGTCGGCCTCCCACGGCTCGCGCCAGCCGGCCTGTTTCGCGCGGGCGAAGATCGTGCGCTCGGTGATCGGGTTGTCCCGCTCGTGGCGGATGTAGGGCCAGACGCGGTGCTCGAGGAACTCGGGGTCGTACTTGTGCGCGCGGGCCGAGAACTCGTTCGCGAGCGCGAACCCCTCGGCGGATCCGCCGGTCGCGTAGTGCAGCGCGAAGATCACGTCGCGCCAGTCGTCGTAGCCGAGCTCGGCCTCGCCCTCGTTCGGGATCGCGGCCAGCGCGGCCCGCAGGCGCGCGAGGTCCGGCGATACGGCCGTGGACAGGGGTTCGGGGCGGGGCGGCTTCTCGCGGCGCGGTACGCCCCGTGAGGGCGTCCAGGCCACGGACAGCGCGGCCTCGCGCGGCAGCACCTCGCAGCCGAGCGTGAGATCGATCGGCGCCGACTGCCCGGCCAGCGGCAGCACGACCTGGTTGCCGTACCCGTCGCCCGGCACGCTGTCCTGCTTCGGGAAGATCTCGACCTCGGACTGCGCCAGCCCGCGCGTGCCGGGCTTGAATCCTGCCCGACCGACGACCTCGCGCAGCTGCTCACGGACGCTGTAGGCGTCCTGCGGCTCGTCCCAGACGAGGTACAGGTGCATGCCCTGCCCGCCGGAACTGCGCCACACGATCGGCGCCAGTCCGTCGCGCTCGAGTTCGTCGGCGAGCCGCGCCGCGGCCACCGCCATCTGCTCCCACGGCACCTCGCCCTTGTGCGAGTCGAGATCGAGACACGCGACCAGCGTGGTCGATTCACCGGCCGGAATGAATCCGACGCCGCGCGCCGCGTCGCCGGCGACGTGCGCGAGCAGTCGCGCATCGGTCAGCGGTTCGCGTGTCCAGGCCTGCACGCCCGGGCCGCGCTTCACCGCGGTCACGTCGGTGCGGACGCGCGCGATGAGTGGCTTTAGGCTCTCGGCAAGTTCCGCTGCAGTGGCCATAGGCATCACCCCTGCCGTGCAGCGAACTCGCAGCGGCCGCAGGCCGCACAAAGATCCTGCCGCGCCAGCGCGGGCAGCGACGGATTCGTGGCGCGCAGCTGTTGCGCGGCCTTTTCGATGCGTCGCGCGAGATCGGCGCTCGCGTCGCGGTTGCCGTTCGCCAGTTGGTACAGGTACGGGCGTGAGGTTTTGGCGAGCTTCGCGAGACGCGCCTGCTCGGTCGTCGAAGCCGCCGCCACCCACGCCTTGAGGTGCTTCATCTGGGATTACGTCCAGTGGGAAAAGTGCGCCGACTCTAGCAAATGCTAAGTCCTCCTCGCAAACGCTGCCGTGCCGAACGCATATTCACGTGGCAGAGTTCGTACAGCACTTGCTGGAATTGCAGCAAGTGATATTGTCAAATCGTTTCACTCGAACGGCCAGAAGAGACCGGGAGTACGTGAGCCGTGAGCGCAGACATTTACGCTATTCGACGACGCAACCTCGAGTCCCTGGTCGAGCAGAGCGCAGGCGCCACACCGTTGGCGAAGCGGTTGGGCATGACCGCGGGCTGGGTGTCCGCACTGCTGCACAATCACCGAAAGATCACCGAGAAGACGGCGCGCAAGTTCGAGCAGGCACTGCAGCTCCCCGAACGCTGGCTCGACACTGCGCATAGTGGAATCCCTGAATCGGGGGTAGACCAAACGCTGCTCCGCGCATCCGCGCATCCGTGCTTGCGGTTGCTAACGCCCGCCGTAGACTGGGGCTGGGTACCGAACTGTCCGCAGAGCAGACGGCCGACGTGGTCGTGATGGTGTACGAGAACGCCATCGTGACCGGTGCGGCCGACGAATCGCTGGCAGTGCGGTTGATACGACTAGCGACAGGGGCAAAAGGATGACGTCACAAGAACGCGCGCAACTCCGGGCCTTCATCGTCGACACGCTGCAGCCGCGCTACGGGCTGCTGGCGATGGCGTTCACGATCGGCGCACTGCTGGGGGTGCTGCTCAACTGAGGCGCGCCGCGCACGAGAAAAGCCGCCCGCGAGGCGGCTTTTTTGCGTCTTGTGATTTAGCGCTTGCGATCAGTTCTAGCATTCGCTATAAAGACTCCACGCAGTCGATAGCGATTGCGATAGCCAACAGGGAGGCTAGTCATGTTTCAGAACCTCAAGGCCGGAGACCGTATTCGGTTCCGCGTTCCGGCCGGCATCGGCCGCAACGGCCAGGAGTGGGTCGAGCGCAAGGGCATGGTCGCCAAGCACCTCGTGTTTGAGGACCACGTTGTCGTCGCCCTCGGCATGTCGAAGCGGCCCGTAGTCGTCGACGCGCGCAACTACGTCGGGAGGGCCTGAGCCGTGCGCAAGATCGAACAGCAGATGGTCGCGGCGGTGCGCCGCGTCCTCGAGTCCGACGTCAAGGTCGGCCGGATCCTCAAGTCCGGCAACACGGTCGTCGAGTCCCACGTCGTGGGCCGCGCGTCGGTGTACCTCTTCGGCCACCTGATCGCGACGCTCGACGCGAACCAGGTCAACGTCACGCTCGCCGGCTACAACACGCAGACGACCCGTTCGCGGGTCAACGCGCTGCTGCGCGAGTTCACGTCGGGCTACAGCGTGTTCAGCGTCGCGAGCTGGCCGTACTACCGCGCGCCGGACGACGGCGACGATCGTCGCGGCCACCCGTTCGGCGACCGCGAGTGGCTCTGCCTGCCGGCGGCGCAGGCCGCGAAGGTGGCCGCATGAACGTCGTCACCGAAACGGCCACCGCGCCGAGCGCGTGGGCGTCATACCTGATCAACGGCGACAGCAGCGGCCTGCTGTCGACCGAGGTGCGGTGCGCCGACGCGTGGATCGCGCGGCTCGGCTGGGGCAGCCCGGTGTCCTGCGAGGACGCCGGCTTCATCCACCACCACGACGCGTACACGGAGTGCCCTCAAGGGGCGGACTGCCAGACGTATTCGTTCCTCCGGGAGGTGCCGCGGTGAACGCCACGCTCGGCGACGCGCTCGCCGTCCTCTCCGTCTGTTTCGTCGTTCTCGGGGCGCTGGGCGCGGTCGGCGCTGCGTTTGCGGATTGGCTCCGTAAGCGTCGCCAGCCGCGCTCGCCCCGGGAGGTGATCGACGAACTCGCCCACCGTCGCGCGCTGCGCGACGCACGCCGCACCTACTTCGATCAACACCGCATCGGGAGACGCCAATGATCGAGAGCACCGTCACGAACGCCCGTCCGACGGACTGGGCCAAGGAACTGCACCGCATGGGCCGTGATCGGCCGGAGCAGAACTTCGCGAACCTCACGAACGACGAGCTCCTCGATTGGGTGCAACAGCTCGTGCTGGTCGGCAGCGTCGCCGAGATGCGTGCGCGCTTCGCCGCACTGACCACGACCCACCTGATCGTGTGCGGCGAGCAGCAGCGGATCTTCACCGAGCTCGGTGTCGACAACGTCGAGCAGGCGCTCGAGACCATCAAGGCTTTGCAGACCACGGCCGCCGCAGCGGCGGCTTGAACCCGGAGACCCTCATGACGATCGAAGCGATCCTGTCCGAACTGAACCAGAATCTCGTGGCGCTGACGGCCGCGGTGAATCGCCTGCACTCTTCCCTCCCTGGGAGTGCCTCGGTGGTCGCCGCGCCGTCCGCGCCACGTCTCGAACCGGCCGCCGTCGCGGCTGCGGAGACAGCGGTGCCCACCCCCGCCGCGCCCGCAGCCGCGCCGTCGGCCCCCTCCCCCGCCGAGCAGCCGCTGCCGAGCGTCGACACGGTACGCGCCGCGCTCGTGAAGTACGGCCAGCTGAAGGGCCGCCCGGCGCTGCAGGAGCTGCTGTCGTCCTACGGCGCCGCGAACCTGTCGGCGATCAAGCCGGCGCAGTTCGCGGAGATCCTCGCGAAGACGCAGGCGGCGGCCTGACATGCGCGTCCTCATCCCCTGCATCACGCCCGTCGGCACGAAGCTGTGCCACGCGCGTGCCGGCGACGTCGTTCAGTTGCTCGGCGAATCGACCGACGGCGAGGTCTACCTCGTGACGTTGCCGGAGAGCACGCCGCAGCCGCGCAACGACCAGCCCGAAGGTCTGTATGTCGCAGCCCAGCACGTTCAGCTCGTCAACCTCCGGACAGGTAGCCGGCGCGCTCCGCCGAGCCTGTCCACGCGGGTGAAGCTGTTCCGCGACGCGGAAGTCTACGTCGGGGAGGCGTCGTGACCTACGCGCGCGTCAACCGAAACAGCGACGCGCAGTTCTGGCGCGGGCGCGGGGCGATGCTCCACGTCTCGAAGACGTGGGCCCCCGCGCCCGTGCCGGGCCTGCCGCCGCTCTGGTCGCCCGGCACGACGTACAACGTCGGCCGGCGCGCGGAGAAGGCCCGCCGTCGCGAGATGCGCGAGGCGCGGCGCGAGGTCCACCGGTCGAGGTTCTTCGACCTGCACAGGCCGGGTGAACGCGCGTACCGCGACGGTCTCGTGAACCAGCTTCTGGGGGTGTCCCGTGGCTGATTGGACCGTCGAACGGATCATCCGCGGCCCGATGGAGTTCCGGGTCGCGAAGCACGAACTCCGGGACGACGTCGACGAACAGATCAACGCGATGTCGAACGTCGAGCTGCTTCGCGCGATCAGCGACGCGATCGAGCAGCGACTCGCGCAGGAGAAGAACGATGTCTGACCACGCAGTCTTCAGTCCGTCGGCCGCGCATCGCTGGATGCGCTGCCCCGGCTCGGTGGTCCTGTCGAAGGACCTCGTCGACAAGCCCTCGCCCGCCGCAGAGGAAGGCATCGCCGCGCACGAACTCGCCGCGCTGTGCCTGCGCGAGGGGAGCATGGCCGACGACATGGCCGGCGTGCAGCTGCCCGACTCCGGCTGGATCGTCGACGGCGAGATGGCGATGTACGTGCAGAGGTACTGCAACATCGTTCGCGAGTACGCCGCGGGCCACCAGCTGCTCGTCGAGCAGCGGCTCGAGTTCAGCGAGGCCGTCGGCACGCCGGACCAGTTCGGCACGGCCGACGCGGTCGTGCTGTCGGCCGACGGCACCGAGATCATCCTGATCGATCTCAAGTACGGCCGCGGTGTCGAGGTCGACGCCGAGGACAACGAGCAGCTGCAGATGTACGCGCTCGGCGCGCTCGAGGAGTACGGCATCCTCGGCGACTGGCAGCGCGTGCGTCTCGTGATCGTGCAGCCGCGCCTGCGCGACGCGCCGAGCGAATGGGACCTCAGCGTCGAGGACCTGCGCGCGTTCCAGGCGCGGGCGCGGCGCGCAGTCGAGCAGGTCAGCGAGATCTGCAACGACAGCATGCTCGTCGCGTTGCTGAACCCCGGTGAGAAGCAGTGCCGTTGGTGCCGGGCGAAGGCGACCTGCCCGGCGCTGCGCGAGGAAGTGAAGCGCGTGACTGGCGCCGACTTCGACGACCTCACGCAGGAGCCGATCGCGGCCGACCCGGCGACGCTGGTGCCGGACGCGCTGTCGCTCGCGATGAAGTCCGTCCCGCTGATCGAGGACTGGTGCGCGGCGATCCGCGCCGAGACCGAGTCGCAGCTGCTCAAGGGCGTGCCGGTCGAAGGCTACAAGTTGGTCGAAGGCCGCAAGGGTGCGCGTCAGTGGACGAACCCCGAGGTGGTCGAAACGCTGTTCAAGCAGTCGTTCCGGCTGCGCCAGGACGAGATGTACGAGTTCAAGCTGATCAGCCCGACCGCGGCGGAGAAGCTCCTGAAGAAGTCCCCGAAGCGCTGGGCGAAGGCGCAGGACCTGATCACTCAGAGTCCCGGCAAGTTGAGCGTCGCTCCCGCGAGCGACAAGCGTCCGGCGATCACCGTCGCGCCGGCCGAGTTCGAGGATCTGACGGCAGTAGCAACGTAAGCGTATCCAGTACGCGTAGGAGTAGATGATGCGTCTCAAGGTGAAGAATGTGCGCGCTGCGTTCCTGAACGTGCGCGAGGCCCGTGCGGCCGGTGACGACCCGTCGAAGAAGAACTTCAACGGCAACTTCATCGTCACGCCGGATCACCCGCAGTTCAAGGAGATCCAGGCGGCGGTCGACCAGACCGCGAAGGACAAGTGGCCGAAGGACTGGGCCGTGATCGTCAAGCAGCTGCGGGCCGCGAACAAGCTCGCGTTCCGCAGCGGTGACGACAAGGCGAAGTACGACGGCTTCGAGGGCAACTGGTACATCTCGGCGTCCAACCGCGAAGACCAGCCGCCCGAGATCCGCTCGCGCGACGGCAAGAGCCTGCTGAAGAAGGGCGGCACGCCGATGGACCCGGAGCCGTACAGCGGCTCGTTCCTCGACGTGACGTTCGACTTCTGGGCGCAGGACAACCAGTTCGGCAAGCGCATCAACGCGAACATCGTCGGGCTGCAGTTCCGCAAGCACGGCGACGCGTTCAGCGCGGTGGCGAAGGCGACCGACGAGGACTTCGAGGACCTCTCGGCCGAAGACGTCGACGACCTGGTGGCGTGAAGGAGGAAGCCCCCGCTGCTCGCGGGCGGGGGCGATTCCCATGACCACACTGTGGCTCGACCTCGAAACCTTCAACGAACTCGACTTGCCGAGGGTCGGCGCGCACAACTACGCGCAGTCCTGCGAGATCATGCTGATCGCGTGGGCCATGGACAACGGCCCCGTACACGTCGAGGACCTGACCGTCGACGCGTGCGTCGATAGTGCGTTCTGGAACCACTTCCACACGGCCGACACAATCATCGCGCAGAACTCGTGGTTCGACCGGCTCGTACTCGAAGCGAACGGCCTGCGCCGGCCGCTGACGGTGTGGCGCTGCTCGATGGCGAAGGCGCTCGCGCACTCGTTGCCGGGCGGCCTCGACGCGCTCGGCGACGTGTTCGGCCTGCAGGAGGACGAGCGCAAGCGGAAGGACGGCAAGACGCTCGTCCACCTGTTCTGCAAGCCCCGGCCGAAGAACTTCAAGCTGCGCCGCGCGACGAAGGAGACGCACCCCGAGGAGTGGGCGCGCTTCGTCGACTACGCAGGGCAGGACGTCGCCGCGATGCGCGTCCTCTGGGGCAAGATCCCCGACTGGAACTACACCGGCCGCGAGCTCGACCTCTGGCACCTCGACCAGACGATCAACGAGCGCGGCTTCGCGGTCGACGTCGACCTCGCGAACGCTGCGATCCGCGCGATCAACACCGAGAAGGCGCGGCTCGCCGATCAGTCGCACGTGCTCACGGCCGGCGACGTCGCATCGACCACGCAGCGCGACGCGCTGCTGGCCCACATTCTGGCGGCGTACGGCGTCGACCTGCCCGACATGCAGGCCTCGACGCTCGAGCGCCGCATGAACGACGAGTCGCTGCCGGCGATCGTCCGCGAACTGCTCGCGGTCCGGCTGCAGGCGACCACGTCGTCAACGTCGAAGTACGAGACGCTGATTCGTTCGGTGTCCGCGGACGGGCGCCTGCGGGGCGGCCTGCAGTTCTGCGGCGCGTCGCGCACCGGCCGCTGGGCCGGGCGCATGTTCCAGCCGCACAACTTGCCGCGGCCGTCACTGAAGCAGCCCGTGATCGACGCCGGCGTCGACGCGCTGAAGGCCGACGTCGCGGACCTCGTGACCGACAACGTGATGCAGCTGTCGAGCAATACGCTCCGCAGCACGATCATCGCACCGCCGGGCAAGAAACTGGTCTGCTCGGACCTCTCCAACATCGAAGGCCGCGGCATCGCGTGGCTCGCCGGCGAGGACTGGAAGCTCGACGCGTTCCGCGCGTTCGACGCCGGCACCGGGCCGGATCTCTACAAGCTCGCGTACGCGAACTCGTTCAAGGTCGACGTCGAGTACGTCACGACCGACGCGCGGCAGATCGGCAAGGTGCTGGAGCTGTCGATGGGCTTCGAGGGCGGCGTCGGCGCGTTCGTCACGATGGCCGCGAACTACGGCCTCGACCTCGAGCAGCTCGCCGATCTCGCCTACCCTGCGCTGCTCGACTGGGCGCGGCGCGACGCCGAGCAGTTCCTGCAGTGGCTGTACATGAAGGCCGAGGAGAAGCGCGACGCCGCGATCAAGCACGCGCGCGAAGTGAAGCCCCTCGAGGAGTACCAGGCCGACGCGCGGTTCGGCCTGAGCGAGCGCGTGTTCGTCACGTGCGACGCATTGAAGCGGTTGTGGCGCGCGGCGCACCCGGTCATCGCGCGGTTCTGGAAGGATCTCGAGACCGCGTGCGTCAACGCGACGCTCGCGAACCCCGGCCCGGTGATCGAAGTCGGTCGGCTGCGCGTCGACAAGTGGAGAGCGTGGCTGCGCGTGCAGCTGCCGAGCGGCCGCTATCTCTGTTACCCCAGCCCGCAGGTTCGCGGCGAGGGTCGCAACGCGAAGCTCTCGTACATGGGCGTGAACCCGTACAGCCGGAAGTGGCAGCGGCTGCACACGTACGGCGGGAAGCTGTCGGAGAACGCCGATCAGGCCCTCGCGCGCGAGCAGATGGCGTGGAGCATGCCGCCGATCGAAGACGCCGGCTACGAGATCGTGCTCGACGTACACGACGAAGTGATCGCCGAGGCGCCGGACACGGAGCGCTACTCGGCCGAGGAGCTCTCCGCGCTCCTGGCACAGAACCATCCGTGGAACCCCGACATGCCGCTCGCGGCCGGCGGGTTCGAGACCTACACCTACCGGAAGAACTGATGGCTCGCCGTCGCAAAGAGGATGCACTCGAGAGGCTCTTCCACGAACGCGTGAAGAGCCGCGGCGGACTGGCGTACAAGCTCACGCCGATCGGTCGCCGCGGCAAGCCGGACCGGATCGCGTTCCTGCCGCAAGGCCTGATGCTGCTCGCCGAACTGAAAGACGAGGACGGCGAACTCGAGTCGCACCAGGCACGCGAACACGCCCGGCTGGAGAAGCTCGGCTTCTCCGTGAACGTGATCGTCGGCCGTGACGGACTCGACGCCGCCCTACCCCTGACAGCTGAGGAGAGAACGATGCAACAACCAGATCGAATCGTGTTCGTGTGGGGCCTGTGGGCTCGCCAGACGTGGAGTGGTTCGTCCTACATCACGCTGTGTACGTACAGCTCGCTCGAGTACGCACTCACCGCGCTCCCGCCGGGCATGACCGTTGCGTTCCAGATCGTGCCGGTGCAGTGATGCTCTACAACCAAGCCAACGTCGTCTACGGTCCGGGCGCGAAGCTCGACGCGTCCGAGCCCACCTCGGTGATCGTCGCGAGCTACGGCCCGACGAAGCGCGAGCGCGAGCACACGTTCTTCGTGCGGCGCGTATCGGTGCAGCCGATGCGCCGCATCGACACGCCGAACGGATTCACGTGGTGCCGGTTCCCGGGCGGCCGTGACATGCTCGTGTCCGACTACAACATCCACGCGCGGCGCGACAAACCGCAGGGCGAGGAGAAGGAGGCGGCGTGACTCGCCTCTTCACACCTCGGCCGTACCAAAGCCTGATCATCGATCACATCGCGGCGCACCCGCGGTGTGCGATCTGGGCGGGCATGGGGCTCGGCAAGACCTCCTCGACGCTGACCGCGCTCGACCTGCTGTCGGCGCTCGAGGACGTGTTTCCGGTGCTGGTGATCGCACCGAAGCGCGTCGCGCGCAGCACGTGGCCGAGCGAGGTGACGAAGTGGCAGCACCTGTCCGGGCTTCGCACGTCGGTCATGGTCGGCGATCCGGCCGAGCGGCGCGCGGCGCTGCGCGCGAAGGCCGAGATCTACACGATCAACTACGACAACCTGCCGTGGCTGATCGATGAGCTCGACAAAGCGTGGCCGTTCCGCACGATCGTCGCCGACGAGGCGACGCGGCTGAAGAGTTTCCGCGGCTCGTTCCAGGTGTCGAAGAACGGCAAGACGTTCTACCGCGGCGACGGCGGGATCCGCGCGCGAGCGCTCGGCCGCACCGCGCACAGGACGCCGCGCTTCATCGGCCTGTCCGGCACGCCGGCGCCGAACGGGCTGCGCGATCTCTGGGGCCAGATGTGGTTCGTCGACGCGGGCCGGCGGCTCGGCCGCACCTACGGCGGCTTCGAGCAGCGCTGGTTCCAGACCGCGTACGACGGCACGGTGAAGCCGCTCGACTTTGCGCAGGACGAGATCCAGTCCCGCGTGCGCGATGTCTGCCTGAGCCTGCGCACGAAGGACTGGCTGCCGGTGCAGGAGCCGAACCTCGTGCCGGTCTACGTCGACCTGCCGCGCAAGGCCCGCCAGATCTACCAGGACATGGAGCGCGAGATGTACGTGCGGCTCGAGTCCGGCGAGGTCGAAGCGTTCGGTCGCGCGTCGGCTGACATGAAGTGCGCGCAGATCGCGAGCGGCGCGCTGTACGTCGACGACAAGGCGACGACGTGGGAAGTGCTGCACGACGAGAAGCTCGACGCGCTCGAATCGATCGCCGAGGAGTCGGCCGGTGCGCCGCTGCTCGTCAGCTACAACTTCCGCCACGAGCTGGCGCGGATCCTGAAGCGGTTCCCGGACGCGCGCGAGCTCGACGAGGACCCGAAGACCGAGGCCGACTGGAACGCCGGCAAGATCCCGATGCTGGTCGCGCACCCGAAGTCCGCGGGCCACGGCCTGAACCTGCAGGACGGTGGACATAACCTCGTGTACTTCGGATGGGACTGGGACCTCGAGGGGCACGAGCAGATTCTCGAGCGCATCGGCCCGGCCCGGCAGCTGCAGTCCGGTTACGACCGGGTCGTGAACGTCTACTACATCCTCGCGCGCCGAACCACCGACGAGCAGCGGCTCGCCCGGCACCGGACGAAGGCGAGCGTCCAGTCCCTGCTGATGGAGGCGACCGCGCGCTATGGCGCGTGATTGCACTTGCTCACAGTTTTAGCAAACGGTATAAAGACGCCATGCAACAGGCCGCTGCAGGCCGCGCGAATCGCGGCCGGACCAAGGAGCGCAAAGCGTTGCGCACGCCCGAGCGGGCGTCGGCGATGTACTGGGCGCGGCAGTTCCTGCGCAGCTGCGTTGATGAAGCTCGGAGAACGCTGAATGACTGACCGAATCGACGCTGCGCAAAAAGAACTGGACGAGTACCTCCGCGGCTTTACGCGCTCGCGCGAGACGCCGACGCTCGAGCGGATCGCGCGGCAGATCGAAGAGTTGCAGACCGCGTACTACGCGATCGGTCGCGTGCTTGCCGCGATGAACGAGCCGCAGCGGTGAAATACCTCTCGGTCTGCAGCGGCATCGAAGCGGCCACCGTCGCATGGCACGGCCTCGGCTGGCAGCCGGTCGCGTTCTGCGAGTTCGACGCAGGCTTCCCGTCGACGCTGCTCGCGCACCACTACCCCGACGTATCGAACCTCGGCGACCTGACGACGTGGCGCGACTGGTCTTTCGAGATGTTCGCGCACGCCGACGTGCTCGTCGGCGGCACGCCCTGCCAAGCCTTCAGTGTCGCCGGCCTACGCCGTTCGCTCGACGACGAGCGCGGCAACCTGTCCCTGATTTACGTGGAGCTCGCGAATGAGATCGACGCCTGCCGAGACCTCGTCGGACTGCCCCCCGCCATTATCGTCTGGGAGAACGTCCCCGGCGTCCTCAGTACCAAGGACAACGCGTTCGGGTGCTTTCTGGGAGGCCTTGCCGGCGAAGACGTTCCGCTCGAGCCGGCAGGGGGAAAGTGGACGGACGCAGGTTGCGTGCTTGGTCCCCAAAGAGCAGTCGCGTGGCGGATCCTCGATGCCCAATATTTCGGCGTGGCCCAACGACGCCGTCGTGTGTTCGTTGTCGCAAGTGCTCGAGACGGGTTCGATCCCGCCGCGGTTCTTTTTGAGCGCGAAGGCGTGCGCCGGGATTCTCCGCCGAGCCGAGAAGCGGGGGAAGGAACTGCCGGTTGCGCTGCACGCAGCGTTGCGCTCCGTGGCCGGGACGGTGGCGGAACCGCCGAGCTTGGAGGAGATGTTGGCCTGACGTTGCGCGCGTCGGCGGGCGGCGGCGACAAGCCGCACTGCCTTGCTCCGACGCTACCCGCGCGCACGCGCGGTGGTGGTGGTCTCGGCACGGACTTTGATTGCGACGGTGGGCTCGTCGCCGAACCCGTCTGCATGGCGCACGGCCAGGCGAACGCCGAGGTCCGCACTGACGGCGCTGCGCTCACTCTTGTGTGTGCATGAGGCGCCCATCGTATGCGCCGCCGGTCGCGAATTGTCTGGAGACGACGAGCCACGACTACTCGCGCGCGGACGGCTTCACGATGATATCGGTGCCGCGTGAATGAACCCATCGCGTTTCACCCGACGCAGGATCCGATCAACAGCGTCGGCGTCACACACACACTCGGTACGGGCACGACGCAAGGGTGCTGCACCGTTGCGGTCGCGTTCTCGGCGAAGGACTACGGTGCGGACGTGAGTGAAGAGATCAGCCCGACGCTTCGAGCGATGCCGCACGACGGGAGCCACGCGAACGGTGGCGGGCAGGTCGCCGTAGCGTTTGCCCAAAATCAGCGCGACGAAGTGCGGACGGTGGACGTGGCGGGCGCGCTCGCTGCGGAGCCTGGGGCGAAGCAACAGACGTACGCCATGCAGGCGATGCAGGTCCGCCGCCTCACCCCGCGCGAGTGCGAGCGGCTGCAAGGATTCCCTGACGACTACACGGCCGTCTCGTATCGCGGGAAGCCTGCGGTGGACGGGCCGCGCTACAAGGCGCTCGGGAACTCCATGGCGGTTCCCGTGATGCGGTGGATCGGTGAGCGCATTCAGCGCGAACTCGACGGTGAGCTGCCGTGATCTACACGTTCGCCGACCTGCAGCGCTATAGCAAACGCTCGCAGACGCGAGCGGTGCTGGCGTGGCTGAAGTCGCAGCAGATCCCTTTCCTGCGCGACGCGGACGGACTACCGTTCACCACCGAGGAGGCCGTGAATAGACGGCTTCTAAGGGGGACGGATGCAGAGAATGAGCCCGTGTGGAGTGCCCCTTCCGACGGGCGTGCACCACAAGAACGGCGCGCTGTATCGGGTGCGGCGGAACAAATGGCGGTGGCTGTGCCTGGACGGCAGCGAGCGCGAGCTGCACGAAGCGCTCGCGCTGCTCGCGCCGAGCGGCCCGCCGTCGACGGTCGCCGAACTGCTGGCCGCGTACCTGCGTGACGGCATGAACGACCTGAAGCCGAAGACCCGCCGAGAGTACAAGCGCATCGCGCTCGGCCGGCTGTCGCATCACTTCGGCCGGATGCGGATCGACGCGCTGCACGGCACGCACGTCGCGCAGTACCTCGAGATGCGCCAGCGCGACGGCGCCGGGCCGATGGGTAACCGCGAGCGGGCGTGCCTGAGCTCCGCGTACGAGTACGGACTCCGGCGCGGCCTCGCCGCAGCGAACCCGTGCCGCGGCATCCGCCGCAACAAGGAGCGCGCCGCGAAAGCCTACGTCGGCCACGAGCAGCTCATCGGGCTGATCGACCGTGCGCCGGCGTTCTATCAGCCGTTCCTGCAGGCGCTGTACCTGACCGGTTGGCGCGTGTCGGACGTGATCGGCCTCGAGCGCAGCGCGCTCGGCGATGACGGCATCCGCATCGTCGAGGCGAAGAACAACGTCGAGCACTTCAAGGCGTGGAGCCCGACGCTACGAGAGGTCGTCCAGGCGGCGATCCGGCACGGGGACGATGTGTCGGCCCGGTACAAGCGACCGAAGCCCGCCCGCGTCTTCGTGGGCCGCTACGGCTCGCCTTTGACGTACGACGCGGTGGCCTCGCAGATGGGCCGGCTTGGCCGGCCGTTCGAGTTGCGGCAGGTTCGCGCGAAGCTCAGGCGGATGGGACGTATTGGGCCGGAGGCGCTTGGGCCGGAGGCGCGGAGGCGTTCACTCCGCTCGCAGAGATTCGCGCGCCTGACGCGGGGGTGCGGGCGGAAGTCTCGGCGAGCGTGGAGGCGAAACGCAAGTGGCGGACGTGTCGCGACGACGGCCGGTGCCAGTACGCCGTCGAGACGCTGGCCGAAGGCGAAGGCGCGTGTCCGCCGGGCATGTGCCAGATGCCGAGAGACGCGGTGCCTGCGTCAGAAGGTCCGCCTATCGCCGAAGCGCTGCTGTGGGCCATCGACCACGGCGCGCATCCGTATTTCCGAAACGACTTCACCGAGGTCGTGTGGGTCGGGATCGTGGACGAGGACTATCCGGACGAGCCGGACGACATCGAGCCGCCCGCGCATCTGCGTGCCACGCTCGACGGTGCGGCCATCGAACTGCGCCGCAGGACGGTCGAGAAAGAGCGAGGCGCTGATCAGCCCGCCGCTGCGCGCCCGGACTGCCACTGCGACGCGATGCCGATAGCGCACAAGCACGGTGGACTACCTAATCAGCCCGGAGGTGCGCGGACATGAGCGACCAGCCAATCCCGATGCTTCTCTGGTGCCCCGAGTGCGGAGCACGGCACCTTGACGTCGGCGAGTTCGCGACGAAGGTACACCACACGCACGCCTGTCAGGACTGCGGGATGGTGTGGCGTCCAGCGGTCGTGCCGACCGTCGGCGTGCAGTGGCTTCCGGGCTTCAAAAACGAGCGACCCTCGGATCACACGGAGACGAAGCCATGACCGTAATCGACGAGATTGCCGCCGAGCGTCGCCGACAGGTGGACGCAGAATGCTGGAAGCCGGAGCACGACGACGAGCACACGGGCGGCGAGCTGGCGCAGGCCGCTGCCAGCTACGCGCTGCGAGCGGCGGGCCGCAATGACCAAGCGCACGACCTTTGGCCGTGGCCGGACGACTCATGGAACCCGAAGGATCGCCGCCGCGACCTGATCCGCGCTGCCGCGTTGATCGTCGCGGAGGTCGAGCGGATCGACAGAGCGACGAATCAGCCCGCAGCGTCTCAGTGCGATCACCCCGAGTGCTGGTGCAAGAGCGAACGACCGGAGGAAGCGCGATGACTCACACTGTGTTGCTGCCCTGCCCGTTTTGCGGGAATGAAGCCAAGTTCTGTTACCCGCACCAGCGGACCAGCGTCGAAGTCTGCTGCATCGCGTGCGGCGCGAACGTGGACCGCGTGACCGAGGAAACTGCTGCCGAGGCTTGGAACCGTCGCGCGCCGATTGTGCGAGACGCTCATCAAACGGAGGCGCGTCGGCCGTGAAGCGACCCATTCGTAATCCGTTCCTCGTGTGGTGGAACGAAGTAGCCCCCAATCACGAAGGCGCGTCCCGCTTCGCGCTGACGCACCTCGCGTGGATGGCGGCGAAGGACGACGCGAGGAAACGCTGCAAGCGATCCCGGTCCGGACGTGCGCAGTCGTGAACAAAGGCATTGGACCTGACTGGGAGGACCTACCGCCGTGCGATCCCTACGAGGTGGAATGCGCGCGCTGCGGAAAGGCCGGCACGTCGGCGAAGTTCATGGTCGAGGAAGGCGACGAGTGGGAGTGCCCGAAGTGCTGGGAACGATGCGAGGCTCGGGAGCGAGGCGCAAATGGCTCCAACGCGCCTCGCACTTGACTTCTTACGAGTAAGAGCGTAGGGTATGCACATGGTCGGACGGACCGACCGGGAGACAACGATGCTTCGCACTGCAACAACCGTCATCCACAACGACGCGCCGGTTTACGCCGCCGACGTCGCGGGCTGGTTCTACGTCTGCGACTTTGCGGGGCGTTACGTGCAGCAGCAGGCGGCCACGCCCGAGCAGGCCGTCGAGCGGTTTGTCGCCGGTCATACGGCGAACATGGACACGGGCGTCGCCGAGTACGCCGCGTGGCGCGCTGCGGGCTACCCGAGCCGGACCGAGTACGACGCCCTCAAGGCGGCCGGGAAGCTCGACATGCGGGCGTGGACGCGGTGACGCACAAGGACAACGCGAAGCATCAGGCCGAGTATCGCGAGCGCATGAAGGCTCGCGGACTTGTCCAGGTGATCGTGTGGGTACCGCGCTCGATGGTCGAACGCCTGCGCAAGTACGCAGCGCGACTCGCGTCTAGCGCCAACCCGAGTCGCAGTGAGTGACATGCCGCAGAAACGACAATTCACGTTAGAGCAGGTCCGCATCCCCGTGGATGACCTGCGCCCGGTCGCGGACAAGTTTCTGCGCCGAGTGTTCGGAAAGACCGTCAAGACCGACAGCGGGTGCTGGGTGTACCCGTTCTCGCTGAACCGTCTCGGCTACGGGCAGGTGACGATCAAGGGTCGCCGCCGCCTGGTGCATCGCGCCGTGTGGATGGCGATTAACGGCCCGTTCGATCGGCTGCTGTCGGTGTGCCACACCTGCGACGTCCGCAACTGCGTGAACCCCGAGCATCTGTTTCTCGGTACCGCGAAAGAGAACGCACAGGACAAGCAGCGCAAGGGCCGGAATCACACCAGCAACAAGACGCACTGCCCGAAGGGACACCCGTACGCGGGAGATAACCTGTACGTGACGCCGGAGGGTTTCAGGAACTGCAAGACGTGTTGCCGGATTCGACAGCGCGTGAAGGCGGGATGGCCGCGCAAGCTGGCTGAGACGATGCCGTCAACGCCGCACGGATACAGGCCGGTTAATGGACGCTTCCCGAGAAAGGAAAGCGCCGGAGGTGGTCGCGATGAGGGATGAATGCACGCACTGCGGCACGCCGAAGTCGGACGACTACGTGTGCTGCGCGTGGGCGGAGAACGACGCCCTCCGCGCCCGGCTGGCGGAGGCGGATGCAGCGGTGCGCGCGTTCGTCGCTTGGCTGGAACACGACGACTCGCACCCGACGTACCCGCCCGGCACCAATCGCGACTCACCCGGCAACGAGGCGATATGGCGCGAGTGGTGGGGCGAGGCGAATGAGAAGTGCGCCGTCGCGCTCAGGCTCGGTCGTGCCTACGTGCGCGCAACTGACAATGGATCTGCGCCTCAGGGAGACGGCAATGCTTAACGGGCTCGACTTGGCTGGCATCAAGAAGCTGCACGCGGAATACGCCGAGCACGCGTACAAGAGCGATGCGGACCCAGACTGGGCGGACATGGCGCACGAACATCGGGGCGAACTGCTGCTTGAAGTCGAGCGGCTGCGGGCCGAGGTCGCGGATGCTCGCGAGGTGCAGATGATCGCCGTGCGGCAGCGCGACAGGGCTAACGATTCGTTCGTGTGGTTCGGCGGTCTCGACGACAAGGAACGCGTCGAGAAGGACGAGAACCACCGCCTGCGCGCGGCGCTGGATTCCGTCGTGAAGCACTGGCGCGAGTTCGGGCCAGAGCACGGCTTCGACGAGACGCTAGAGCGCGCCGCCCTCGCCAGAGGCGCGGAGCCGAAGGACTGCCCGACGTGCAACGTGGGCAATCCCGGCGTGTACGTCGAGAACGGTCGCATGGTGTGCCCGCACAGACCCGCCGTGCCTGCGTCAGGAGGTCAGTCGAATGCGTAGCCCAATCTATCCGTGGGACTGCCTGCGGCTGTCCCTGCACTTCCATCCGTTCTCGTGGCGGCTCGGCTTTTGGCGGCACGGCCCGGGCAAGCCCGCTGAGTGGTTCCAGCAGAAGGGCGTGACGTGGTGGTGGATCAAGGTGGGCCCGTTCACCGTCTCGCAGGACTTCCTGCTGTGACTTGGTGGAAGTGGCTGCTGCTAGGGTTCGCGCTGGGGATGTGCGTCGCCGCGCGCATCGCCGAATTCACTGCATGGAGACGCCGCAATGGCTAACCACGATTACATCGCGTCCTGCGGCTGCAACGGCTGCACGATCGGCCGCCTGACTCGCGAGTTGGGCGACGCACGCCAGTCGATCATCGAAGCCGCACAGCGCGAGTGCGTTGAGCGGCGGGAGGAACTGACCCG
>ERZ869925.70-NODE-70-length-55338-cov-7.187689_pt1 | contig 55338 bp, 75 predicted proteins | sample MGYA00579311_ERZ869925 | MGnify/ENA primary metagenome ERZ869925 (study PRJEB32216, sample SAMN09231817) | wastewater metagenome | place: USA: Maryland | collected 2016-07-30 | study: EMG produced TPA metagenomics assembly of the PRJNA472060 data set (Reclaimed water...
TCTCCTCGACCGGAACGCCGCCAACCCGGCCCCGACCGCCGGCTCCGAGGACCGGGCTCCGGTCGGGTCCCACGAGGAACAAGGCGAGGACCCACGGGCGAAAGCCCAACCGCAGAACCCGGCCCCGCAGAACCCGGCCCCGGCGGCCGCCACGGCTCCGCAGAACCCGCCGAAGTCGGCGGACGGGAAGCCGAAGCGGGACCCGAAGCAACACGAGGCCGAGTTGACCTTGATTCAACAGGCGAACCTTTGGCGACGGTGTCTCGCGGTGATGCACAAGACCGCGGACGACTACTTTGCCGCGACCGGCGAGAGACTCGACGGCGAGACGATCCGGTCGGGAACGTCGACCCTCTTCATCCAAGGGGCACGCGACGGGCTTTATCGCTCGATGCCTCGGGAGCTTCTCCCGTTCAAGCCTCACCCGAAGGCTACGGCATAAAAAGATTGCATCGAATCGGAAACCAAGAGACAACAACCCCGCGCAAGACGCGCAACGAACACGAAAGAGACGACGATGAAGATCAAGACACTCGGAGGCCGGAACGTGAAGGGATGGGCGGGCGGCCGCCTCGAACTCGGAGCGGTGAACGTGATCGCCGGGCGGAACTTCGCCGGCAAGACCGCGATCCTCGAAGCGGTGAAGCTCGCCCTCATCGGGCGGAACCCCCGGCTCGGCAATCGCCCGAGCGACACCTTCCGCATGAGCGGAGGGCCGACGATGACGGTCGAGGCGCAATTCGAGCCGACGGGCTCGATCATCCGCCGATGGCAGACGAAGAAGGGCGGGGCCGTCGAGGTCATCTCGGACGGGACCGAGTTCGAGATTCCCCCGGTCCTCCTCGACCTCAACGAATACCTCGGGCTTACCGGACCCCAACGCTCCGCCTTCGTCTTCGACCGCGTCCCGGTCGAGGGTCTCACCGAGGAGTCGGTTGCCGCGGAGATCGGGAAGCTCGGGGCCGGCGAACTGGCGGGCAACGAACACGCCCAAGCCGCGGTTCGGGATCTCCTCGACGATTGGGCCGGGGTTGCCGAGGCCGCCCGGGAGGGTGGGCGGACGGTTCAAGTCGCGATCGGTGAGTTCCTCGACCGGCTCAAGGGCTCCCTCTCGGATGCGAAGAAGGAGGAGACACGGGCACGCGCGGCCGTCGCGCAAATGGTCGGGGCGGTCGCCGCCTCCGGGTTCGGAGGGATCGACCCGGACGCCGAGGCGAAGCTCGCGGCCGCCCACGACGACGGGCGCAAGGCCGCCGAGGAGGTCGCCAAGATCGAGGCCGCCCGGAAGGTGCGGGAGGATTGGGCCGCCCGGATCGCGTCCGCGAAGTCGGGGCTCGACCGCGCGATCGCGGCCGCCCCCGGGGCGGAGAAGCGGCGGGCCGAGGTCCTCGTCGAGATCGAGACCGCCGAGGCGAAGGTGAAGGCCCTTCAAGGGGTGATCCTCGAAGTCGAAGGAACACTCGCCGCCTTCGACCGGGACGCCGAGGGGAAGGCGATCGGGGACGCGGCCGATGCCAAGGGCCGGCTCGCGGCCGAGGAACGGGCGCGCGAACGCAAGACGATGGAACTCGTGAACGTGCAAGCCGATTGGCAGGCGATGAAGGCGAAGCCGTGTTGCCCGACGTGCGGGACCGAGGGCGAGGCTTTCGCGTCCGCGATCGACTCCCTCTTCCGGGCGAAGGTCGGCGTCATCGAGAAGGAGATCGCGGAGATCGTCGTCCGTCGTGACGAGGTCGCCCGCGCCTACGCGGTCGCCTTGAAGGCGCGGGACGAGGTCGTCGAGAAGGCGAACGCCCACGCATCGGAGACGAAGCGCGCGAACGCCCTCCGCGCGGAAGTCCGGGAGGCTCACGCGAAGCTCGCGTCCCTCCGCGGTGAGGAAGAGTCCCTTCGGCGGACGGTCGGCGCGGTCGAGGTCGCCCGGGCGGTCCTCGCCGAAGCGGAGTCGCATCCCGTCCCGCCGGCTCATGACGCCGAAGCTCTCGCGGCCGCGACGCTCCGGGCATCCAAGGCGCGGACCTCGGCGGAACACTGGCAAGGGCAGGTTCGCGCGCTCGCCGCCCAACGCCGGGACGCCGACCGCCAGCAAAGGGCGACGGATGACGCGAACCGATGGCAAGCGACGGTCGAGGTCACCGCGGCCGCGGCGAAGGCGTTGAAGGCGATCCGGGAACGCGAGGCCGACAAGGTCCTTCGCGGGATCGCCGGCAAGGTCGCGCGGTTCACCGATGGCATCCTCGAAGGGACCCCGGTCTTCCACGAGGGCGAGTTCGGGATCGTCCGGGGGTCGCGCGTGGTCGCGCATGATCTCCTTTCGGGGACCGAGCAACTCGTCGTCTATGCGGCCCTTGCGGTCGCGCTCGCCGCCGGCTCCCCGTTCCGGCTCGTCATCATGGACGAACTCGGACGCCTCGACCCGATCCGGGCGGCCGCCGTGGTCGACCGCATGCATGACCTCGTGAGGTCCGGGGAGGTCGATCAATTCCTCGGGGTCGATGTCGACGCCGGCCGATATATCTCGAACCCCGACACGACGGTCCTCCCGATCGAGTGACGCACAAAAAGATTGCCGCGCGCAACGGGCCGGGGGTACGTTGCGCGCGGCCCGGATGACCGGGCGACGAACACGACCACGAACACGACCACGAAAACGAACATGAACCTCGACCCTTCCCAATCCGCCGTTGCCGCATCGAAGCGGCCGCACCTTCTCGTTGTCGCCGGCCCGGGCTCGGGCAAGACCCGGACCCTCATCGCGACCCTCGGAGCCCTCATCGAGTCCGGGGTGAACCCCGCGGGGATCGCCCTCGTGACCTACACGAACGCGGCCGCGGACGAGATCGTCGCCCGCATCCGCTCCGAGGGCATCCTCCCGGAGGACCGCCGGCCCCGGCACGCCGGCACCCTTCACGGCCTCATTCTCCGGACGCTGCAACGACACGGGCGGAGGATCGGGCTCCCGGGCGATCTCGCGGTGATGAGCGAGGCGGCCGAGGAGGAACTCGTCGGGCGGGTGATCGCCGACCTCCGGGTTCGGGTCCCCCGGAAGAAGGTCGACGAGGCGATGAAGGAGGGGCCACTCGCGATCTCCCAAAAGGCGGCCGACGGCTACCATCTCACCGAGGCCGAACTCGCCGCCGCCCAAGCGTTCCGCCGGATGATCGAGAGCGGTCTCCTCACCTTCGACCTCATCCTCGCCCTCGGGAATCAACTCCTTCTCGCGATGGCGGCCGGCGGGGAGAACCCGGGCGAGGTCCTCGGGATCACTCATCTCCTCGTCGACGAGTTCCAAGATGCCTCCCCGCTCGATGCCTCGATCTATCGCGCCCTTGCCCCCGAGTGGTCGCTCTTCGTCGGGGACCCCGATCAATCAATCTTCGGGTTCCGTGGGGCGGACGTTCGGCAGATTGTCGAGGAGGCCCGTCGGCGGGAGGTTCATCTCCTCGAACTCAACTATCGTTCCACGTGGAACATTTGCCGGGCCGCCCAAGGGCTCATTGCCCGGAACCGGGGCCGGGTGGACAAGGTGACCCGGCCGGCGGACGAGACCCGGGAGGGGAGATCGGTCCGGTCCGTCTTCCGGATCGAGGGGCAGGAACGGGCCGCCATCATTCGAGAGGTCAACGGGTTGATCGAGGGAGGCCTCCCCCCGAACGAGATCGCCCTCCTCCTCCGGACGAACTGGCTCGTCGGCGAGTGGGCGAAGGCCCTCGAAGCGGTCGGGATTCCCGTCGTGAAGCGGGTCGTCGCCGCCCCGCCGGCCGGGTGGGAGGACGCCATGCGGCTCCTCACCCTCCTCTCGTGCCCGGACAACGACTTCCTCGCCGAGTGGTTCCTCGAACGCCGGGACGGCCGCGCGACGGCGGACCGGGAGCGGAAGAAGGCCCTCGCCTCCCTTCGGTCGATCAACTCGACGACCCTCGGGCTCCCCCGGATCGTCGACCTTTGGGAGGGGCCGGGGATCACCCGGGCACTCTCGGAACTCGCCCTCGCCGGCATCGACCGGGAAGCCGTCTCGAAGATCGAGGAGACCGCCTTTGCCGCGGCCCGGTCCGTCGACACCCTGCCCGACCTCATCCTCCGCCTCCGGGGGGTCGGGGTCGTCGGGGAGGAGGAAGGCGAAGTCGCCGGGGTCACCGTCACGACCTATCACTCGGCGAAGGGCCGGGAGTGGGAGGTCGTCTTCATGCCGTCCTTCGACGGGGAGGGGGTCGCCGCGACCGAGGAAGAGCGTCGCCTCGTGTTCGTCGCCATGACCCGGCCGAAGTCCGGGCTCGCCGTTACCTCGGCCCTCGTCCGGTCCGGGAAGTTCACCCGGAACCCGGAGCCGGTGAAGCCTCACCCCTTCGACGGCGAGATTGACCTAGAACGAGTCGAGCCCGGCGGCCGCCTCCTTCACCCGGCGGAGTGGCTCCGGAGCCCGTCACGGGCCGCCAGCGAAGCGCGCGGGGGTGAATCGTGACCTTCTACGCCGGCAATCCGAAGCCCGAGGCGGCAAAAGTTGCCGACCTCCTTCCCGTCGGGACACCGATCACCTTCCTCCGGACCCTCGACGAGGCGGCAAACGAGGATCATCCCGGCATCCGCTACGCGAGACGGGGGGAGTCCGGGACCGTCGTCCGGCACGGTTGCCGGGAGGGGCATTGGGTCAAAACGGACGGGTGGCCTACGCCCTTCGGGGCGACCCGGGGGGTCGAGTTCATTCCCGCCGACCCCGCCTTCCTCACCGAGGACGATCTCCGGGCCGCCGCCCGGGAGGCCGAGGCCCCGGCCGACTTCGCCCGGCTCGTCCGTTGGGTCATGCGGTCCGAGAAGCTCGGGACGCTGGCGGCCGCCGTCGGGGCGAAGACGGGCGCGGGGGTGAGTCTCACCCGGACCCTCGGGAACATTGCCGAGGCCGTTCACGGGAAGGCCCGTCGCAACGAGTTCCTCGCCGCCCTCTTCGCCGACTACGCCTCGGACCTTCCCGCAGAACCCAACAACCCCAATCCCACAAATCCCTCGACCCCATGAACGAGACCGCCACGATCACGCCGCCCACAAGCGAACCGGGACCCGAACCGGGACGCATCCGCAACGAGCCGGGAACGGAGACCTCGGAGATCACTCCCGCCTTCCCCTCCGAGGCATCCGCCCCGCCGGCCCCGGCCGTTGCGGACTTCCCGCTCCCCGCGCTCGACCAAGGGACCACGGTCCGGGTCCGGAGGTTCCGGTTGCACGCCTCGCGCGAAGGCGAGGTCCCCCGCCGGGAGGTCGAAGAGTACGAAGCGAAGGTCGACCGGGTCGGGAAGACCGGGATGGTCTACCTCAAGAAGGCGCGCGGCGGGGTGGGGGTTGTCTTCCCGGACGAGTTGACGCGGGTCCCCGGTGGGGAGTAGAGACCCCGGGACGACGACGACGACCACGAGACGACCATGAGACTTTTCGACTACCTCCGCGGGGTCCGTTGGTTCCCCTACTCCCCGCAACTCGCCCGCACCTTCACGCCGACCGGCTCGATCCTCCTTTGCTGGGCAGTCTGGCGGACGCCGGACGACGGCGGCCCGGTGATCGCCCGGATCTCGGAGATCGAGGCGGAAACGGGGTTGACCGAGGAACAAGTCCTCACGGCCCGCGGACGCATCGCCGGGGTTCTCTCGTGGGACTATCGGCGGGAGACGCATCAAACCGCCTACCGGGTCGACGCGGAAGCCATGCAAGCGGCATGGGAAAAGTCCTTCCCGGACGGTGGGAGCATCCGGGAAAAGCCGGATGCCTCGCCTCGGGAACGTGCGGGGCAGGGGGTGAAAGCCGGGGTGGCAGGGGGTGAAACCCGGGAAGGGCAGGGGGTGAAACCCGGTTTCGCAGTAGAGAGAGAAAGGCCTTTGAGAGGGCCTAAGAAGAAGGCCGCGGGGAAACCCCGCACCCCGATTTCTCGGAATGCCCCGGTGCCCCCGGGTTTGTCGGGCGGGGACTTCCCCGAGGCGTGGCATGACTTCCTTCACGTCCGGGCGGAGACCCGGCATCCGATCCGGGCGAAACAACAGGGGCTCCTTTTGGCGCGACTCGACCGGCTCCGCCGGCATCCCCGGGGAGGACTCGGGGCGGCCGTCGCGCTCGTGAGGAGGTCGGCGGAAAACGGATGGCGGGGCATCTTCCCCGAAGGTCCGTTAAAAGCGGCATGGGAGGAGACCGAGCTTTCCCGGTGGGCCGCGATCGAGGAGAGTCTCGGGACGACACCCGGCGGGGAGGAACGTCCTTCCCTGTCCAAGCTCACGGGGGACGAATGAACGAGACGAAACGAGACGAACGCGAAACGACCGGCCCGTCGCCCGAGACGATCGCCGCGAACGAACGGCTCCTCGCCAAGCGGAACCGAAACGCGGCCGAGGCGAAGGAGACCGAGCCCCAACCTCGGACGCCGGCCCCGGTGTCCGGCATCTCCGAAGAAGCGGTCGAGAAGCTCCGCGCGCTGCAACAACGGACGACGGACGCCTTGAAGTTTTTCCGGGGATGGGCCGCATCCCAACCGCCGCCCCGATGCCGAAGGCATGGGATCGACCTCGTGATCGACGAGGCGACGGCGGCAATCAAGCTGATGAAGACCGGCAAGCCGTCGATGGTGACGAAGCCTTGCGAGCAATGCGTCGAGGAAGCGCAAAGCCCCGGGGTCGCGAATTGGCTCCTCTCGATCGGTGTCCCGGGCAAGCTCACGAACGCGACCCTCCGGAATTGGGACGCCTCGACCCCCGAGGACCGCGTCACGCTCGCGAAGGCGCGGGAGTTCGTCGACGGAGCGGTCGGCTTCTTCATCATCTCCTCGAAGGTCCTCGGCAACGGGAAGTCGCATCTCGCGGTTGCCATGCTTCGAGCGTTCGGCCGCGGCCGTTACGTCCCGGTGATCGAACTCCCGAAGCTCCTCTCCGCCCACTACAACTCCCCGTTCGCGCTCGACGTTGCGGAGGTCGCCGGCAAGGCGAAGTTCCTCGTCCTCGACGATGTCGGGGTCGAACTCGGTCGGCGTGACTCGCTCCCCGCGCTTCAAGCGATGATCTCGACCCGCTACGACGACCGGCTCCCGACCGTCATCACGACGAATCACACCGAGGCGGAACTCGCGGCCTACCTCGGGGAGCGGATCGAGTCTCGACTCCGCGAGGCGACCTTCGCGTTCCGCAAGATCACCGGGAAGGCCCGGCGCGACGAGATGCGGAAGGCTTACTTTTCCTCCCCGGGCTCATCCGGGAAGGACCGTAGCAACCCCAACCCATGAAGGAAGGAAGGCAAGGAAACTATGCCAGCAAAGAAACCCAAGCCGGACGTGCGTCTCGGCGACATGAAGGAGAAGGCGGTCGTCCGGATCGCGGAACTTTGGGACGCGCATATTGAGCGCGCGATGAAGATCCTCGAAGAGGGCGAGAGTCGGGTCGTCACCCTCAACTTCTCGGTCGCGCTCGATTTCACCGAATCGACCGCGAAGGAGAAGACCTCGATCCGATACACCCAAGCCTTCACGGACTCCCGGCAAGACGACTTCGAGGACCCGCGGCAAGGCCGCTTCGGATTCACCGAAGGCGGGGCTCCCGCCGGGGAAGGTGACGAGACCCCTCCCGAGGGTGGCGAGGCTCCGCCCGAAGGCTCCGGGAGTGAAGCTCCGCCCGAAGGCGGGGCCGGTGGCGAAGCTGCCCCGGGAGAGACCCCGCCCGATGAAGCGGCCGCCGCGATCGGGCGCGCGAAGAAACGCCGGGGCCGCCCGAAGAAGGCGAAGTGACCGCCCGGCCGGAAGCGTGGGGCGGGAAAGGATGCTCGCCCCCGCTTTCCGGTTTGCTTCAACGACCGAACCCAACGAACCTACTCCCACGAAATGAAGACGAACGCCGTCGCCCCTCACGTTGCCCGACTCACCCGCGCGGTCCTCTCCCGGATGGTCCTCCGCCCCGACCTCCTCGAAGTCACCGCAACCCCGCTTGCCTCGTGCGTCATCCTCACGATCCGAGGCGCGAAGGGAGACACCCCGCGACTCATCGGAGAAGGGGGTTCCCATTTCCGCGCGATCAAGCTCCTTGCCGAAGCGATGGGCGACCGCCTCGGCGTCCGCGTCCAATGCGAGAGCATCCTCGAACCCGTCCGGGGCGAGGTCGACCGGCACGCCCGTTTCTCGGTCAATCCCGAGTGGCCTCGCGACGAGATCGAGGGACTCCTCCGGGAGATCGCGTCCGTCGTGTTCGACGGGACGCCCGAGGTCGAGACGAAGCCGATCAACGCGCAATCCTCCGCGCTCGTCGTCCGCGTGAGTCGCGCGGAGTCGCCGGCTTTTGTGCGCTCGATGAACGCCGCCTTGAATGCCCTCTTCACCGCGGTCGGGAAGGCGTGCGGCCAAGTCCTCTACGTCGACGTTGCCGCGGACCTTGAACCCGAGGCCGCCCCACGGTGAGCCGATCCGACGGAACGAAGACGAGACGACCATGAACACGAAGACCGCAGACACGGCCGCGCGCGAAGAGCACGAGGCCCGGATGAAGACCCTCGCCGATGCTCTCGGGCTCAACGCCCTCCGGGAGATCGTCGCCCGCATCGGGAAGCCCGCGGAGATCGCCGCGGCTCACGACATCGACCCAACCCTCGCCACGATCCCCGCCGGCCGGTGGGAGCTTTATCACATGGACGCGAGGCTCCTCTTCAACGCCGCCCGGAACGAAGGGCGGCTCCCTTCCGACCGTCATCTCGCGATCACCGAAAGCGTCCTCCTCCTCAAGTTCGTTGCCCTCCGCCATCACGCCAACATTGCACCCGACCCCTCACGATGAACTTCAACGTCGTTATCCTAGGCGGCCGCCTCACCCGCGACCCGGAAATCCGATACACCCCGAGCGGGGCGGCCGTGACCAAGTTCGGCCTCGCCATCGGGAGGAAATACAAAACCGAATCCGGCGAAGAGCGGGAGGAGGTCGTCTTCGTCGATGTCACCGCATGGAACCGGACCGCCGAGGTCATCGGGCAGTATTTCAAGAAAGGGTCCCCGATCCTCATCGAAGGCCGGTTGAAGCTCGATCAATGGGAGGACCGGCAGACGGGCGAGAAAAAGAGCCGGATCACCGTCGTTGCGCGCTCGTTCCAATTCGCGGGCGGGAAGCGTGAGGAGGGCGAAGGAGGGGGAACTTCCTCCGCTCCTCCGCGACGCCCGGCGACCGGGAAGCCCGCGACGGCCGCGGCCGAGGATGGTCCCCCGCCCGAAGAGGACGACGTTCCGTTTTGACCGGGCACCCGCCCGGCAACCGCAGACACCCAACCCGAAGACGAAATGAATCCCGCAGACACCCAACCCAACCCCGGGCCGCCGATGCCGATCGACCGGAAGTTTTGCTTCTCGGCATACAACGCGACGACCGGATCGAGGCATGACGAGAACGACGGGCTCCTCCTTCTCGCGAAGGACAAGGCCGTCCCTGACACGCTTCGCTTCTACCGGAAGCGATGCGAGGAACTCGGGAGCAACCGCGAACACTTGGAAGCGATCGACCTCCTCATCGGCCGAGTTGAGCGATTCCAAAAGACGAACCCGGTGATTGCGAAGGTCCCCGACACGACTCCGGACGAGGCGGTCCGGACCGTCCGGGGAGTGATCGAGCCCGGCACGTGAGAGACTACGTCCTTCGCGGAGATCGAAGGGAGGCCCCGAGGGGGAACCTTCCGGGGCCTCCGACTCCTCGCGAGGGGCATCCTTTCGCATGCGTCCGGCCCGTCATCGGGGAGCCCGGGAGGTTCTATGTCCTTTCCCGATCGCGGGGGGATGTCGAGCATCTCGTCGACATCCTCGAAGGCGAGGTCGGGGTTTGCTCGTGCGAAAACTTCACCTTCGCCCGGGCGAAGCGGCTCGCGGAGGGGAAGCCGATCTCGACCGCCTCCTTTTGCTGGCATCTCAAGATGACCTTCGCCTTCATCGGGTGGGAGGTCCGGACCCAACTCCGAGCCGATCTCGCCGCCCAAGGCTTCACCCATGAACGACCACGATCCCGGGCGGGGTGACCGCCCTCGAACAATGGCTTCCCGATTCTCACGGATCGCCGGCTTCCTCATCGTCGCGACGATCGTCGTCGCCGCCGAAGTCGGAGCGTTGGGGCTCCTCTTCCATGCGGTCCGGTTCGCCCGGGACGCCATCCTAGGAGGCCGGTGATGGGCCGCGCCCTTTGGCTCAAGGCTCGCGACATCCTCGCGGGGAAGGACCCGGACGCGAAGGCCCCGCGGAAGGTCCGGAAGCGGGTCGCCCCGATCTCCGCGCGGAGGCGGAAGGCCTCGCTCCCGTACCGCAAAGCGGTCGCCGAGTTCCTCATCGCGAACCCCCGTTGCCAATGCGGCCGCCCCGGATGCCGGCGACCATCGGACGACGTTCATCACACGAGGGGAAGGGCCGGGCCGCTCCTCATGGATCGCCGATTCTGGCGGGCGCTCGCGCGTCCCTGTCACGATTGGGTCGGCGAGAACATCGCCGAGGCTCGATCCCTCGGGCTCATTTGCCCGGAGGGACTTTGGAACGTCCCCGACCGAACGACCACGAACACGACATGAACGCACGAGACGAGACGAAGCGGCTCCTCGACGAGGCCCGCCGCAAGATGAACGACCCCGAGATGATCGCGATCCTCGACGCGATCGCCGCCGTCCCCGGGAGGTCGACGACGCAAGTCTCCCTCACCCGGCAATCGGATTGGCACGCCGCCCTTTCCGCGCGGGGAGCGACACCCGACGAGATCCGGGACCTCACCGAGACGGCCGCCGGGGAGCGGCGGGTCCGGGAACTCGTCCGTCGGGCTCGCGTCGAGTTCCGGGCTCCGGTTTGTTCCGGCCCCCGGGGATACTTCATCCCGCAGACATTCGAGGAGATCGACGAGTTCCTCGCGCGCCTCTCCGCCGAGGCGAAGGCCCGGGCGATGTCGAGCCTCCGGACGGCCCGGGAGATGCGCGACCTCTTCACGCGGCCGCGGCAAGAGGTCTTCCTCCTCCTCCTCGAAGACGCCGTCGCCAAGGCCGAGGCGCACGAGGCCGCGAGCGGTGGGGATCGTCCGCGCCCGACGGTCGACGACCCGGTCTCGATCCTCGGGGCCGAACTGGCCCGGACCCGGGCGGAACTCGCCGCGCTCAAGTCGAAGGTCGCGCGATGGGGAAGGCCGACGAACGCCGCCCGGGCGGAGAAGGCGGCCGCCGCATCCGGAGCCCCGAGCCTCTTCGAGGTCCCGTCATGAAGGCCCACGCGAACGCGCGGAACGACGGCCGCCGCTTCGAGGACCTCCTCGAACGAGTCCTCGCGCAATACGAAGGCGCGGGCTTCATGCGGGTCCGCAAGGTCGACCCTCCGACGAAGGTCTTCGGCGGCCGGGTTGTGTTCCTCGAAAACCCCTTCCCCGACTTCGTCGGAGTCTGGAAAGAGGCCGCCGGCCGCATGGTCGCCTTCGAGGCGAAGAGCACGCTCGAACCCCGGCTCGAAGCCGGCGGAGCCCGAGGACTCACGAAGAAGCAACTCGATGCCCTCGGGGAGTGGGGGGCGAACGGCGCGGTCGTCTTCGTCCTTTGGGAACTCCGGGGAGCCGTGAAGCTCATCCCTCCCGTCCGTCTCCGTCGATTCTGCCATGAGATCACCGAAGCCAAAGGCCCCCGGTCGTTCCGGTGGGACGAGCCCGACCTCCTCCCCGTCCCCCAAGGGAAAGGTTGGGTCATCGCCGACTTCCGCGCGGTCATGCGGGACTTGTGGGGGTTCCTCATCGGTCCGGGTGGCGGATGACACCCCGAAGGGTTTCCGGACCTACCCTTGCCCCGTGTGCATCGGATGGCATGGGAAGGAGGAGACCCCGAAGGGGTGGCGGAACCTTCGGCTCCGGGTCGATCCGGACGGGACCTTCGCCGTCGTGACCGAGTTCCTCCGCGAAGAGATCGGTCCCCTCGCGTGTTCGGCCGCCGGCATCCCTCCCCGTTGGCTCCGAGGCCTCACCCGGGAGGATGCGATCGCGGCCGGGACGAAGGTCGAGGCGATGATCGCGAGGGGCGACGACGGCCCGGCGGGGAAGCGAAGGAGGGGAGCATAAAAAAGTTGCACGTTCCCCTTGCGCTCGGGCGGGCGACGTGCGACAACTCACCCGTCGGGCGCGACGCCCGGCGACGAACAACGAACACGAAGACGACCATGAACGAGACCTCGACACCCGCCTCCCGCTTCGACGAAGTGACCGCCATCTTGACCCGAGTCGCCGCATCGCTCGGGATGACCTTCACCTTCGACGCGAACGCCTCGGGCTTCTACCGTCACGGCAAGCTCGCGAAGGACGGCATGACTCACGAGATCGTCGTCGAGACTGGCGGGATTCAATTCCGGAAGAATGAGTTCGGCCGCCGGGGCTTGCGGAGGACGACGACCGCCTTGAGCGAAGAGAACGTCCGCCATCATCTCACCGAGGTCCTCGCGATCATGACGCGCGCGGCCGAGTCGAAGAAGGCGGCCGCGAACCGGGACTCCGGTCGGAGCGAGAACATCGCCAAGGCGAAGGTTGCCCGGGAAAGGTTCGTCGCCGACATCAACGGCCTCGGGGTGACCTCGGACGCCGTCCGGTCGATCAACTTCCGCGAGGTCCGGGACGAGACCGCATTCGGCCCGATCCCGCACTTCGAGAAGAAGGACGACGGGAGCTTCGGTGTCGCGATCTTCCGGCCGGGTCGTGTCGTCTTCTCGATCGCATACACCCGCGCGGAAATGGCCGCCCAATTCTCCGCGGACTCCGCCGCCGAAGCCGTCCGGATCATCAAGGGCTTCGACGCCCTCTTCGCGAAGTGAACGGCCGGCAACCGCAACCTCGACCCGCCGACCCTATGCCGACCCCTTCCGCTCCCCGCCTCATCGAGACCGTCCGGGCCTCGTGGGCGATGAACCTCGAAAGCTCCCGCCGGTTCGCCGAGAGCGACCCGAGCCGTCGGGACGAATACCTCGCGGCCGCGGCCGCCTACGAAGAAGCAATCGCGATCCTCGACGCCGGGGTCGCACAAGTCCGGGTCGCACAAGTCCGGGGGGCGAAGTGAACAAGAAGCCTCTCGTCCCCGGATGGGCCGGAACCCGCGGCCCCGACCTCAACGGATACCGGAAGCCCTCGGTGATCCGGGCGACGCTCGGGCAGGGCGACGGCGGCTTTTGGATCGTGACCGGGGAGGGGGAGCTTCCGCTCGAACCGAGCCTTCGGGTCGCGAATCACTCGCCGACCGGGTTCGAGTGGGCCTACCGGGGGAGCGGTCCGCATCAACTGGCGCTCGCCCTCCTCCTCGACGCCGGCATCGAGCCGGGCGAGGCGCGGAGAATTCACGGCGACTTCGTGACCGAGGTCGTCTCCCGGCTCGCGCCCGCCGGATGGATACTTTCCCGGGCCGAGGTCGTTCGCTTCGCCGATGCGAAGCGTCTCGACCCGGGGCAACCGAAAGAGAGGACAGAATGATCGACACCGTGAAACTTGCGGAGCGGACCCTCGCGCCCGTCCGCCGATACGTCGAGGCGACGCCGGGCAACTCCCGGAAGCTCGCCGAGAAGGTCGCCAAGGAGACCGGGGAAAGCGTGTTCCGGCAGAACGTCGAGGCGTGGATTCACCCGGACCCGGAGAAGCGGGTTCAACCGCGCCTCGGGATGGGCCTCGCGCTCGTGCGCGTGGCGAAGAAGCTCGAACGCGACGAGGCGAGGAAGCGATGAGCGACTTCACCTTCTCCCCGATCAAGGGGTTCCTCCTCCGGGTCCGGAAAGCGAGGACGACGGAGGAGGTCGTCGCGATCGAAGTCGAAGCCGTCGACCACGGGTTGACGCGCGCGGAAAGCCGGCGGTTGGCAATGGCGGTTGCCAGCAAGACCCGGGAGATCGAAGCCGCCAGCAAACCGAAGACGACATGAACGACGAGACGACAACGATCGAACGCATCCCGCCCCCGGGATCGCCACGCCGGAAGGCCGGCGACGTGGGGGCATTCCTTGAGACAATGGCCCGGCGGAACCTTCACCCCGAGGTCTTCGCCTCGATGGTCGACAAGGTCCCCGAAGGGAAAAGCGGAGGGGTCGTCGTGAAACACGTCACCCTTTCCTCGACCTCGGTCATGATGGAAAACATGCGGGCCGCCCGGGATGGCGACATGGAAGCCCTTTGTTGCCCGGGCCGGTTCGCGATCCTCGGGATCAACGGCGAGACCATGATGAGCGATACCCCGATGGAACGGGCGACGAACCTCGAAGCCGTCCGGGCCGCCCGGGGCCGGGTCCTCATCGCCGGCCTCGGCCTCGGGATGGTCGCGCATCCGATCGCGCGGAAGCCCGAGGTCTCGGAGGTCGTGATCGTCGAGAAGAACCCGGACGTGATCCGGCTCGTTGCCCCGACCTTGCCCTCGAACATCCGGGTCGTCCCCGGGGACATCGCCGACTTCCTCGCGAAGGAGGGGAAGCCGGCTCCCGCATGCCGGCAACGGTTTGATGCCGTTTGGCTCGACCTTTGGAAGAGCGTCGACACGGACGATCTCCCGGAGATCGCGCGGCTCCGGAAGGCCGCCCGCCGGATCATGGCCCCCGGGGCATGGCTCGGTGTCTGGCAGGATGCGAAGCGCAAACGCGAAAGCCGGCTCCTCCGCCGGGGATGGTGACGCATGCCAGCCTTGCCACGTCAAAGCGTCCGCGGCCGCGCGGGCGACCTCACCTTCGGGTTCACCGTCGACGCCTCGGTCGGGGTCGACGGCCTCTTCTCGGTCGAGGTCCCGGTCGTCCCGGGCAACGCCCCGAAGGCCTACGTCCCCGGGCCGGTCGATTGCCCGGCCGTCGCGTCCGAGGTCTACGAAGCGGAGAAGGCGGCCCGGCCCCGCCGGTTCCCGAGCGTCCAAGGGTTCCGGCATCAACCGAACCTCCGGGTCCTCGCGACGGACCTTCAACACGCCCTCGCCTTCGTCGCCGAGTGTGCGCGGGTCGCACTCCTCGCCGCCCGGAAGGTCGACCTCGTGATCGCCTACCGGGCGCGCGCGAAGGTTGCCGCATGGATGAAGGGCGGGAAGCTCTTCCCGAACGGAGCGGTCGAAGGCGCGGAGGGTGGGGAATGGTGGCGGCCGAAGAACCCGAGGACTATCGCGTCGCATGACTCGATCTCCTCGTTCGACGAGACCGCGATCGGGCTCCGGGCCGTCGTCCTCCGGAGGGTCACCGTCGAGCGGGAGACGGGGTCGACGGTCATCATGAGCCGGCCGACGGACGAGGACGCGGTCGGCGAGTTCGGGAAGCTCCTCAACGGTTGGCTCGCGGGCCGGTGGGGCGAGGGCGAGTTCGACGGGTTCGAGTTCATGCCCTACTCGGAGGAGGCCGCCCGGTTCTTCCATCTCACGACGGCCGAACTCGCGCGGATGGCGGTCCGTCTCGACGAGTTCTTCGGTGACCCGGTGAGGGTCCGGGAGATCGCGGAAGGGGGCCGGGCTCTTCGCCTTTCCGGCCCTCCGGGGTCGGCATGAAAAAAGTTGCAAGTTCCCCTTGCACCCGGAGGGGGCTTGTGCGACAACTATCCCGTCGGGCGGGAAGCCCGGCAACGAACGACGAACAACGAACACGAAGACGACCATGAACAAGACCTCGACCACGACCCCGACCCCCTCCCTCGAAGAGCTTCAAACCGCGCGCGATTGGGTCGCGAAAGTCATCGCCACGACCGAAGCGAACCTCGCCACCGTCACGAACTCGCTCAACGGCTCGGTCCTCGACGGGACCCCTTACGCGACCGTCTTGATCCTCGACGGCCGCGAGTTGATCGGGGGCCGGTGGCATGACTTCAAGACGGGGGCCGAGGTCAACGGTTGGCTCGACTTCGAGGCCGTCCCGGCGGGCTTGTGCGGGGCTTTCCTCTCCTCCCTCGAAGTGGTGACCGCCCGGGTTGCGGAACTCAAGAGTCGGAAGCGGGCCGCGGTCGCGATTCATCGCCGCGAACTCGAACGCCGCCAGCTTGAACGCTACGAACGGAACCTTCGCACTCACCGCGAGACGCTCGCGGGGCTCGAAGCCCGGATCGCCTCGATCATCGCCGAGTGACCGCCGGCATCGGCCGGGCTCCCCGGGGGAAACCTCGGGGACCTCGGCCGGACCCGATGGCAACCGGACCCAACCCATGAACGGACGCTCCTCATCCTCCCTTCGCTGGCATCTCCGCAACGCCGCCCGCGGGATCAACTCCGCGATCGCGCGAAAGGGCGAGTCCCGGGTCGCCGAGGACATCGCCAAGCTCCAAGAGATCGCCCGGAAAATCCGCGCGAACCGCGAGGCCCTCGAAGCCGGACTCCCTCTTCCCTTTCCCCCGAACCCCCAACCCCGAACGACATGAACTTTGCACAAGCTCACGGCGACCATCACGACCCCGACAGACACGACACCCCGGCCGGGGTTCATCCTCCGCCGAAGAAGGCTCCCGACCGCCGGAAGGTTGCCCTCGCCTACGTCGGGAGGAGGTCGAGCCTCGACAACCCCGCCGACGTGTTTCACGCCTACGTCGACGCCGTCGTCGATCCCGAGGCCTCGGAGGTCGAAGGTGCATCGCTCCCGCCCGAGGGGAAGGCTCGTCTCTACAAGAAGAGGATCGGGCCGACCTACACCCCCGGAGTTGTGATCGAGGTCGACGCCGATCCGGAGACCCACGAGAGCAAGGCCGCCGGCTCCCTCACGGTCTACACGGCATCGGCGAAGGTGATCTCCCGGGTCGACTCCGCGACGGCCGCGCGATGGGCGACTCTCGACCGGGCGACGTTCACGGCCGCGGAGGCCGCGAAGGAGCGGAAGAAGGTCGCCGAGTTCGACCCCCTCGACGAGTTCATCGACCCGATCCGGCGGGCCTATCAGAACGCCGCCCCCTCGAAGCGTCACGCGATCCTCGCGAACGTCATCGCCTCGATCATGAAGGGAGGCCGGTCGTGAGAATGACTTCCCGGAAACACCCCGGCCGAAACGTCGAAGAGAAGTCGAGGATCGAGATCGAGGGGACCGAGCAAGAGATCGCCGCGGTCGAGCGGATGCTTGCCGGGGGTTGCCTCGTGGGGGCCGGGCGCGACGGGGTCCCGTTGACGACCGAGGTCTTCGAGAAGATCGCCCTCGTTCCCGACCCGCTCATCTCGCAAAACTGGCCCTCGTGGGGGCCGGACGGGGAGATCAAGGGAGGCAACCCGAACGCGACCCTCGGGGAGTTCTCCTTCGTGAAGCAAACCTTCAACCCGCATCGCTTCCCGCAGGGGACCGAGTTGAAGCCGGAACTCCTCGAAACGTGGCGAGCCTCGACCGTTTCAATCTTCGTTTGGGGGCTCACCGGCTACGATGGGGAAGCGGTCTATGCGGAACGGGCTTGGAAGATGGGCGAAGCCGGGTTCGTCCCGCTCCGGAGCCCTCGGGATGAGCGGGGGAAGATTTGGGAGAAGTGGTTTCTCCCGGGAGTGTGGGCCGGGAAGGGTCCGCTCGCCGACACGACCCTTGCCGAGGCGTGTCGTTGGCTTTGCCGCGAAATCCGCCCGGGCTCGATCGACCTCGTGACTCAACGCTTCGCCCTCGCCATCGAATGAAGACCCCAACCTTCACCGAGAAGCTCGGGACCGTGCGGAAGCTGGCGGCCGAGGCACAAGCGCAACTCGACACCGTCCCCGGGGAGGAACAAGACGCGCGGGACTTCGCGATCGACCGTCTCCGCCGGGCACTCTTGATCCTCGTCGACGCGGTCGAGGCCTCGCAACGGACGGCGGCCGCCGCGGCCCGGGAGGCCTCGGTCCTCGCGAACGGCGGGAAGCCGGATTGACCCGCACGAAAAAAGTTGCACGTTCCCCTTGCGCTTGGGCGGGAGGCGTGCGACAACTCACCCGTCGGGCGCGACGCCCGGCGACGAACACGACCACGAAGACGAACATGAAGACCCTCTCCCTCCGCTCGATCCGAACCCCCGGCCGAAACATCGAAGCCTTCCTCGCCGAACGCGCGGACGTTCTCGCGCTCAAGGTCGGCGACATGGCCCCGGATTGCTTCGGCTCCCTCCGCCGCGTCGTCGAAATCTTCGCCCGCGACGTTGACCGTTCGGGCCGGCACTTCGTTTGCTTCCGCCAAGAGTTCGGCGAGGGGTCGACGATCTCGGGGTCGATCAAGGAGGGCGAGGTCGTCCGGAGCGTGAAGCTCACCGGGGAGTTCTCCTCGTCGGAGATCGACTTCATCGAAGAGCGGGAGCGTCGATCCCTCGGCATCCTCCCGGCCGCCCGAAGCCTCGGCGGGTTCTTCACGACCGAGGTCGTCCGGGACGCGGTCGCGACGGTCCGGCATTCAATCGAGGGATGGGTCGAGTTGACCCTCCGCAACGGCGAGACCCGGTTCGTCCGGGAGGTCGCGTGGGCCGCGTGAGTCTGGCAACCTCTACTCCCGACACGATGACCACGACCACGACAACCCCGGGGCAGGAAGTGACCCTCGCGATCGAAACCCTCCTTCCGTGGGGGCCGGCTCGCCCGATCGTCACGGCGAAGGGGCATCGCGACCTTCGGACCTACAAGCTCAAGGAGGGGTCCGAGGAGGCCGCCCGATTCTGGAAGGTCTGGCGGCAAGCGAAGGAGCAACTCCGCGCGGCCGGGATCTCGGTGAAGCCGCTCGGTGGCGGGGGAGATTGGGAGGCCCAATGGTGGCACGTGCCCCGGGAGAGGATCGTCGAACTCGCGCGGACGGTCGAAGCGTCGCATGCGGTCGATGCCGCGATCGACATTCCCCGGCCGGCGGGGCTCGACTTCCTCCCGTATCAGCGGGGCGGGATCGCCTTCGCCCTCGACCGGATAAGGGCCGGGAAAGGAGCCCTCATTGGGGACGAGATGGGACTCGGCAAGACGGTGCAAGCGGTCGGGGTCATCAACGCCGACCCCGCGATCTCCCGGGTCCTCGTGATTTGCCCGGCGACGGTGAAAATCAATTGGTGGCGGGAGCTTCGGAAATGGCTCGCGCGGCCGTTGACCGTGGGGATCGTCGACTCCGGAGTCTGGCCCTCGACCGATGTCGTCGTCGTGAACCCGGAGGTCGTCGACCGCTTCCCTAAACGCATGGAGTTTTTTTGGGATCTCGTCGTGATCGACGAGGCGCACACTCACCGCAACCCGAAGGGGAAGAGGGCGAGGATCATCTTCGGGCACAAGCCGACGAAGAAGGAGACGGAGGCCGGGGCGAAGCCGTCGTCCGGGATCGTCGCCCGGCGGAAGCTCGCCCTCACCGGGACGCCCGTCCCGAACAAGCCGGCGGAAATTTGGCCCATCCTCAACTGGCTCGACCCCGAGCGGTGGGGGAACTTCTACAAGTTCGCGACCCGATATTGCGCGGCCGTCCGGACCCGGTTCGGCTTCGACACGAGCGGAAGCTCGAACCTCGACGAGTTGCGGCGGGAGCTTCGGGGCTCGGTGATGATCCGGCGGAAGAAGTCCGAGGTCCTCAAGGAACTCCCGGCGAAGACCCGGAAGATCGTTCTCCTCGACCGGGAGGCCCTCGGGGTCGACGCGCAACGGTCGCTCCTCTCCGACTTCGAGGAGAGGATGATCGCCATCGAAGAGGAGGCCGAGTTCGCGAAGATCATGGGCGACGCGGACGCCTACGCGGCCGCGGTGAAGAAGCTCAACGGAGCGATCTCCGCGAAGTTCTCGGAGATGAGCGAGGTCCGGCATCGCGTCGCCGTGGCGAAGATCCCCGCGATGATCGAACACGTCCAAGCCTCGATCGAGGAGCACAAGGTCGTCTTCTTCGCGCATCACCGGGACGTTCTCGAAGCGATGGCTCGGCACTTCGGGAAGAGGGCGGTCCTCGTTTATGGCGGGATGACCTCCGGGGAGAAGCAAGCGAGCGTCGACGCCTTCCAAAACGACGACACCGTCGACCTCTTCCTCGGGCAGATAACGGCGGCCGGGGTCGGGCTCACCCTCGTTGCGTCGTCTCACGTGATCTTCGGGGAGTTGGATTGGGTCCCGGGCAACGTGACCCAAGCCGAGGACCGATGTCACCGCATCGGGCAAAAGGACGCCGTCTTCGTCGAGCATCTCGTCGTCGACGGGACCATCGACGCGCGGATTGCCGAGGTCATCGTCGAGAAGCAAGCGGTGATCGAGCGGAGCCTCGACGGGGAGAACGCCGAACTCGTCGAGATGGCGGCAACGCCCTCGGGAGGTTCGAGCGTCACCTTCCGGGAGATCGACAGGGTCGCGCGGAGGATCGAGGAGGGAGGCCTCGCGGGAGAGGCCGCGGCCGCGGTTCACTTCGCCCTTCGGTCGCTCGCCGGGGTTTGCAACGGGGCGGTCTCGTGGGATCACGTCGGCTTCAACAAATTCGATTCCCGCATCGGGAAGGCCCTCGCCGAGTGTGCGACCCTCACCCCGCGGCAAGCGGCCGTCGGCGGCCGTCTCGTGTTGAAATACCGTCGGCAGATAGGGCAAGACCTCGCCGACAAGATCGCGGCCGCCCTCGGCCTCGGGAAGGAAGACAATGCGCGCAACTAGGGAAGGACGGTTCCGGATCATCGCGGCCGTCGTGATGGGGCTCCTCGTGACGACCGCGGTCGGGACGATCGCCGCCGAACGCTGGCGGCTCGTTTGGGACCCGAACCCCGAGGACCCGGGGCCGACGAACGGGCCGACCGCCGGTTACCTCGTGCGATGGTCCGGGGAGTCGAGGACCTCGGCGACCTACCGGGGGAGGACCGGGTCGATCCGGGTCGAGGGGAGGGCGACCACGAACGGGCCGGTCGTCTCGAACCTCGTCTTCCCGATCTTCGCGACCGTGGTCGCCTTCGGCCCTTCGGGGATCGAGGGACCCGAGGGGGAGGAGTTGTTCATTCCCGAGACGACAAGGACCTCGACGAACATCCTCTCCCCGATCGACCTCCGCTTGATCCGATGAGGACGCAAAAAAAGATTGCAACCCGGCCGGGGTTGTGCGAAAGGTAATCCCGTCGGGGGCGAACCCCGACAACGACCACGAAGACGACCATGAAGAAGACCACGAACCCCAACCTCCGCGCCCGCCGCGTCGACTCGATCATCGCCCGCCATCGCAAGGCCGCCGACGCCGCCCGGGAACTCCTCCTCGAAGAAGCCAACCCGGTTGCATGGGTCTACAACCTCGACGAGGTCGGGGTTCCGATCCGGGAACAAGCCGACCGGGTCGCCGGATACTATCGGAACGCGATCAAGGCCTTCGCCGAAGCGATCGACAACGCGAACGGCTCCTTCGACGAACTCCTCCTTCGCATCTCCCGGGATTGGAAGCCCGAGGAGATCGAGGCCGCCAAAAACTCCGACCCCGTCGAACGATGAAATCCTCGCGCGACACCGAGTTTGCCGCTTGGTCGCCGATGGCGACGACCCTCCGGGGGAAGAAGATCGAGCGGTTCGTCCGTCGGGTCCTCGCCGACGAGGGCTTCCTCTTCCGGCTGGCGGTCTCTCCGGAGATCGCCGTCGACCTCCGCGACCTCTCCGAGACCCGGGAGAGGATCGTCGTCGGGTTCCCCCGGGGGGCGGAGATGGCGGCCGCGAACGAGGCCGCGACGGGCCGCCGGTCGCCTCCCTCCGCGAAGGAGTTCCGGGAGGGCGAGGACCCGGTCGCCGCATGGGTGGCCGCCCGCCGTGTCTGGCATGCCCGCCGCCGGGAGGTCGCCGCGGATTGGCTGGCATGCGTCGCCCGCCGGCTCCGGGAACTCGGTTGCGAAGTCTCGAACGAGTTCGACGCCCACGGGACCCTTCACTCCCTCACCGTTGCCTCGATCCCGAAAGGAACGAAGTCATGAAGAAGATCGACCGATCGCACGAATGCATTCCGGACGGGTGGCCGCCGGGAGGCTATGGGCACGGGTGGGGATTCATCCGGGCCGTCCGGTTCCTCTCGGTCGTCGCCCTCGGTTGGGTCCTCGTCGAGATCGGGCTCGTCGTCATGCGCGCGCTCAACTCCGTCCCCGTCCTCCTCCCATGACCTTCGCCAACGCCAAGGGCGACCCCGAGCCGTGCTTCGAGACCGTCCTCCTCATCGGCGGGCCGGCGGCCGCCTACCGGGTGACGATCCCCGAGGGGGTCGACGAGATTCACGTCCCGGCCGGACCGAAGGGCGAGGCCCGCGTCCGATACGTGCGGAAGCGGTTCGGCGGGACCGTCGTCTTCGCGTGGGAGGGGCTCGGGGATTGCCAACTCTTCCCGCTCCTCCTCACGGCCTACGCCCGGAAGCGGACCGGGAAGGAGAACAAGGTTCACGAATACCTCGCGCGGGTCGCGACGATCACGAAGGAGGAGATCGTCGACATCCTCGCCGGCAGACTCACGCCCGAGATCGGGGCGAAGCTCGTCCCCCCGGCGGGATCGGAAGACCTCATCGGGACCGTCGTCCGGTTCCGTGAGGCCGCGAAGGAGATCACCGAGGACGAACGGATTCGCGTCTCCGAGGTCCTCGAAGCCTTGGGCAACATCACACCCCCGCAATTCATCACGACATGAAACGAAGACCCGCAACCTTGTTCGTCTCCGCGACGCTCGCGATCGTGTCCGTTGCCCTCCCCGTCGAAGTCCGGCTCGCCCCCGAGGCCGCCGTGATCGTCGACATCGCCGGGAACTTCTTCGCCTTCGTGGCCGGGGTGATGGCGGTCGCCATCCAATGCGACGCCGAGGAGGCCGAGGAGATGAAGAGGAACGCCGAGGCAACGCCGAGGTCCGAGCCCGGCTTCCGGGTGGCCTCGGAAACCTTCTTCGCGTGGGTCCCCGTGAGGACCTCCCGCGTCGTCCGCGGGGAGTTGAAGCCTACGGGGCGGGTTGCGTGGCTTCGCCCCGTCGTCCGGAAGATTGCCATGTTCGAGACGTGGCACGAAGAGAAGGTGACGAACCCCCAACCCGAGGAACGAGATCATGAGTGAGGAAACAGGCATCGAATGGACGGCATGGAGGGACTCCGACGGGGACCTCCGCCCCGGTTACACGTGGAATCCTTGGCGCGGATGCGAAGAGGTCCCCGGACACCCCGGTTGCGCGCATTGCTACGCGAGGGAACTCGTCGACCGCGGACGCCTCCGGGGGACGCACGTGAAGGAACTCCGGAAGACCGATCCCGCGACGCCCGACGACGTTCGCCTTTGGGGGCACGGTGCCCCGAGGGTCCGGGCATCGGAGGAGATGCGGAACGCCCCGCTCCGATGGAACGCCGCGGCCGAGGCCCGTCTTCGTGTCTGGCAAGCCTACGACGGCGCGCTTCGCAAGAGGCGGCCCGAGCGGCCGCGGGTCTTCCTCGGGTCCCTCATGGACCTTTTCGACGAGGCGATCCCGATCGAGTGGCGGGTCGAGGCGATGCGGGTCGTCCGGGCATGCGACGGGCTCACGTGGATTGTTGCCACGAAGCGGGCGCAACGGTTCCGGAAGGTCCTCGCGGAGTGTCAGGAACACGCCGCGGCGAACGGGCTCCCGGACCTCGCCTTGTGGCTCGAAGCGTGGCGGGACTTCGGGCGCATCCCTCCGAATGTCTGGCTCCTCGCCTCGGTCTCCGACAAGAGGACCCTCGCCCGGGTGGCGGAGAACCTCGTCGACCTCCCCTTCGTCGTCCGGGGCCTATCGGTCGAGCCGATGCTCGCGGAGGTCGATCTCGAACGGGTCGACCTCGGGGACGCCGGGACGTTCGATCTCCTCGGGGGCAGGATCGGGGTCGAGGGCCGGGGATGGGTCGAGGGCCGATGGTCGAAGGGCCGGGGGGTCGATTGGGTGATCGTCGGGGGTGAGAGCGGCCCCGGTGCCCGAGCCTTCCCGGTGATCGAGGGGCTCGCCCTCGTCGAGGCATGCCAACGCGCGAAGGTCCCCGTCTTCGTGAAGCAACTCGGACGCCGCCCCTATGTCGCGAACATGAACCTCCTCGACTTCGACCGGGAGCCGGTGACCGAGGTCGCCCCGAACTCCCCGGAGGCCGCCGGGGCTTTCCTCGTCCTCTCCCACAAGAAGGGCGGGAACGTCGACGAGTGGCCGGATCAACTCAAGGTCCGGCAATTCCCCGAGGAGGTCTCCGGTGTCTAACGTAGTGGTCACCGCTTATTGCGCATGCGTGCTATGCTGCGGGCCGAGTGGCGGAGTCCTCACGGCGAGCGGGAAGAAGCCCGCGGTCGGGATGGTGGCCGCCCCCCGAGACGTGCCTTTCGGGACCGTCATCACCTTAACTCTCCCACGGAAACGACCGATGAAGGTCACCGTCGAAGACCGGGTTCACTCCCGCTTCGAGGGCCGATGGGATCTTTTCGTCCTCACGCATGAAGAGGCCCGCCGGTTCGGTGTCCAAAAAGGAAGGATCGACCATGCCAAACGACCAAAGAAACCCCGTCGGGGTGACGATGCGACCGGACTTCCTCCGGTTCGTTCACGACCGAATCCTCCGCGGAGAGGAGGTCGAGGCGGCATTCCTCGACGTTCCGGTCTTCGCCGACCCCCGACTCCCCGACAACTTCCGCGTCTTCTACACGTGGGACGAGTTCCTCGCCGCCGTGCGGCAACCCGTGATCTCCGGTGAGACGCTCCGGTTCGTTCACTCCCGAGGAGGACTCGGGGGGATCGAGCCCGGAGGCCTCGCCGACAACCCAACCCGACCGAAAGCATGAACGACCCCGAGACCGAACGCCGCGCGGCAAACCTCGCCGCCTCCCTCGCCGCCTCCCTCGCCGCCATCCAATCCGGACCTCCGACCCGAGACCTCCCCGAGGTTCCGGCGGCCGTCGAGGAGGCCCCGGCCGCGGGCCTCCCTGCCCCGCAGGAAGCCCCGGACCCGATCCCCTATGTCCCGGAGCCCCTCCCGCCTTGCGACGCCTCCGTCGTCCGGGAAGCCCCCGGCACGGGGCAACCCATGACCGAGGTCACCGGCTCCCTCATCATCTCGGGAGCCCCGAGGAAGCTCCGGAGGATCGGGGTCTTCCGGTTGACCTTCGACTTCGTCGACGCCTTCTCGGACATCCTCGGGGACATCATGCTCCCCCTTTGGGTCCTTCACATGGACACGAACTTTGCCTCCCGGGTGATCGAATACACGGCCGAGAGCACGGTCTTTGAAGAGGTCCCGCTCGGGGAGTATCCGCCGACCTACGTCGCGAAGTTCCGCCTCGTCGACGAGACGATCGAGTTCGAGGGGTGGGAGAAGGTTTGCACGGGGGGCGCGATGGCGGACGATTGCGAGAGGGTCTCGGAGGTCGAGAAGATCGCCGAAGAGAAGCCCCGGCCCGAGCCTCCCCCGTGGTTCGCGGAGGCCCACGCGAAGGCGGTCGAGATCGACTCCGCAACCCTCCGGGCGGACCTCGAAGCCAAGGCCGAGGCGATCAAGGAGGGGTTCGGAGGCATCACCCGGGAAGGGAGGATCGTCGACCGCCGGCAGCATCCGGAGGCCGACCCGCTCGCGGAGAACACCTTCCTCGGGACGCCGGCACCGAGGCCGGTCCTCCCGGTGAGGTTCGAGGTCGGCCCGGAACCGTCGACGGGGAACGAGGCCCGGGACGCCATGCGGGAGAACCGCGGGATCTCGTCGAACTCGTGACCCGGAACCCTCCCGGGGTTGACCCGGAGCCCGGTCCCCGGTAGGGGTCGGGCACGATGCAACGACGACCACGAACGCGAAACGACCCGAGGAAGGCCGCGCAACCCGGTTTCCCCCGATGCCGTCGGGAAGGAACCGGGCTTTTTCGCGCCCGCGGACGGTGAAGCATCACGAAAAACCCGGATGCCCACCATCGGGAGACCGGGAAACCCAAGGAAAACCCCATGAACGACCCGCTCGCGCCCAAGAATCAACCCGACCTCCTCGACTTCGACGGTCGCCGCTTCACCCTCGTCGAACCGTGGCAACGCCGCCCGGACCCGGAGAAGCCCGAGGCTCCGCTCGCCGAATCGCCCTTCTCCTCCGGACCCTTCTACTCGACCGAAGGGGTCGATCCTCGGGATTGGGCCTTCACCCCGGACGCCGCCTTCCTCGGCGGCATTACGACCGCCCCTTCCGCCATGCATTGCATCCAACAACGGGAGACGGTCGAGACGCCGCGGCCGACCTTCCCGCTCCCGCCGGCCGACGAGCCCAACCCCTAAACGTCACGGTTAAATGCCCGTCCCCGACAAGATGACCGAGGTCCCCCCGGGTCCGAACCTCCGGAACCCGGGGGGCAAGCGTGGGGCGAACACGCGGAACCCCGAACAACGGGACCTTTGCCGGCGGGTGGCGGTCGCCCTTTACTGCAAGGGGCACCCTCAACGGGCGATCGCCGAGACCCTCGCCCGGGACTACGGGATCGCGATCTCCGTCGCGCAAGTATGCCTCGACATCAAGGCCGTCCGGGCGGAGTGGCGGGAGGAATACCGGGAGGAGATCAACGAGTTGAAGCTCCGGGAACTCGGCAAGATCGACAACCTAGAGCGGACCTATTGGGAGGGCTTCGAGCGGTCGCAACGGGACCGCGAACGCCGGCAGACGAAGCGGAAGCGGGAGCCGGGTGAGAAGGGCGACGGCGGGAAGCCGGCGGCCCTCGTGGCCGAGGAGACGGCGGTCATCGTCGAGGGGAAGGACGGGGATCACCGCTGGCTCGCCGGGGTGCAATGGTGCATCGAGCGACGGATCGCCCTCCTCGGGATCGAAGCCCCGCGGAAGGTCGAACTCGCCGGGGCCGACGGCGGCCCGATCAAGGTCGAAGATGGGGGCATGCCGGACGAGGTCTTCGAGCGTGCCTTCGGTGTCCTCAAGGAACGAATCCTCGCCGAAGCCGCGACGCATGGACCCGGACCGACAAGCGAAGGTTGAAGCGGTCCGGCGGAATTGCCGCGACCATCTCATCGACTACGCGAGGAGTTCGGACCCCGGCTATCTCCCCGGGCGGTTCCATCACTTCATTGCGGAGAAGCTCGAACGGGTCGCCGCCGGGAAGTGTCGCCGCCTCATCGTCTCCGTCCCTCCGCGCCACGGGAAAAGCCGGTTGATCTCGATCGAGTTCCCGACGTGGCTCCTCGGCCGGAAGCCGTTCGCGAAGATCATGCTCGCGAGCTATGCGGCCGGTCTCTCGTCGACGCACGCGAAGGAGGCCCGCGCCCGGATGCTCGACGCCCCCTTCCGCTCGATCTTCCCGCGGGTGGCCGTCGACCCGCGCGACCGGGCGGCCGAGGACTGGCGGACGGTGCAAGGTGGTCGATACCTCGCGACCTCGGTCGGCGGCTCGATGACCGGGCACGGGGCCGACCTCCTCATCGTCGACGACCCTCACAAGGACTTCGAGGAGGCGCACTCGGAGACGCAACGGGAGAAGGTGTGGAATTGGTTCACGTCGACCGCCCTCACCCGGCTCGGGCCGGGCGGCTCCGCGATCGTCATCATGACGCGATGGCATCCGGACGACCTCGTCGGGCGGCTCACCGATCCGAAGAAGGCAATCGAGGCCCGCGAGATCCTCGGCCCCCGGTGGGAACCGTGGGAGGTCGTGAACCTCCCCGCGATCGCGGAGGAGGCGGACCCGCTCGGGCGCGCGGTTGGCGAGGCTCTTCACCCCGAACGCTATCCGGCCGACGAGCTTCGGTTGATTCAAGCGACGGTCGGCTCCTACACATGGAACGCCCTTTATCGCGGGTCGCCCGAAGTGAAGGGCGGGAACTATATCGGGACGGACAACTTCGTGATCGTCGACCGAAGCCCCCTCCCCGACGGATGCCTCCGGGGCCGCTATTGGGACCTTGCGACGAGCGAGGACGCCCTCGCCGACTTCACGGCCGGCGCGCGCGGCGGGTTCATCCCGGGCATGCCGAAGGGCAAGGAGACCCTTGTCATCGAGGACCTCGCCTTCGGGCAATGGCGTTGGCCCCTCGCCCGCGGGAAGATCGTTGCGCTCGCCGAAGCGGAGAGGATTCTCGTCGGGGTCGAGGCCGTCGGCGGATTCAAGACGAGCTTCGACAACCTCATGGAGGTCTTCCCCTCCGACGTGAAGGTGATCCAAACGGGGGCCGACTCTGACAAGCTCATGCGCGCCCTCCCGTGGATTGCCCTAACCGAAGCGAAGAGAGTCCTCCTCGTGCGGGGACCTTGGAACGAGTGGTTTCTCCGCCAGTGTCGCGAGTTCCCGAAGGGGAAGAACGACGACGGGATCGACGCGGTCTCCGGGCTCTACTCGCTTCTTCGGTCTCCTCGTCCCATGCTCGCCTAGAAGGCTCCAAAACGATAGGAACTCGCCATGTCTTCGCCCTCGATCCTCGCTCGGCTCAAAGGTCTCCTCCCCGGACGCAAGGCCGCGGCCGCCTCCGCGATGGAATCGGTCCTCATCAAGGTCCCGATTCACCGCTTCCGGTGCTACGAAGACTTCTTGCGGGCCGCGACAACGAAGCTCTGGGCCTCATGGAAGGCGGTCGACCTCATCGCGCAAGAGGTCGCCTCGACGCCGTTCTCGGTCGTCCGCAGGGGGAAGACGGAGGCCGTGAGGGTCGACGGCCTCTCCGGGCTCCTCGTGGCTCCGAATGAATGGATGACCTTCGCGGAACTCGTTTATCTCCTCGTGACTCACGTCCGCTTCACGGGGAACGCCTACCTCTTGAAGGACGAGACCCTCCCGGGCGGGGTCCGGCCGAAGCGGTTGATCCCGATCAACCCGAAGCGGGTCGAGATCGTGTTGAAGAAGGACGGGATGCTCGCCGGCTACCGTGTGAAGGGGAACGGGGTCGACGTTCCGGTCGAGGTCGAGGACATGATTCACTTCCGGCGGCCGCACCCGAACAACGACATTTACGGCATCGGAGACCTCGAACCGATGCAACCCGAACTTGCGGACAAGATCCACGGGGACGCATGGCGGGAGGGCTTTTGGAAGAACGGGGCCGCGCCCTCGGTCCTGATGACCTTCAAGACCCCGGGGACCCTCTCGCAAGAGGAGTTCGATCTCCTCAAGGCGAAATGGCTCAAGGAATACTCGGGCGAGCGGAACGCCGGAAAGCCGGCATGGCTCACCGGGGATTGGAGCGTTCAAAAGCTCGGGCTCGCGCCCGACGAGATGAAGGCGATCGAGTCCTCGAAGCTCGCGACCGAGACCATCTTCACGGCTCACGGTGTCCCCCTCTCGGTCGCCGGCATCCGGGACGCGGCGAACTACGCGACCGCGCAAATCGACGAGGCGCGCTTCCGGAAGTATGCGGTCGCCCCGATGGTGGGGCTCATCCGGGACTCGTTGAACACGGACCTCGTCGGGACGTGGGGCGAGTTCGAGTTGATCTTCGACCTCGCCTGGCTCGTGAACATGGGCGCGATGATCGAGGCGATCACCCCCGCCTTCGACCGCGGGATGATCTCGATCAACGAGGGCCGGCGGCTCCTCGGGTTGAAGCCCGATCCGGAGAACCCCCTTTGGGAGCAACACTTCATCTCCGCCGCCCTCCTCCCGCTCGACCTCGCCGGCATCGGTGACGCGACCGGGTCGACCCAACAACAGGCGAGGAGGATCGTTGACCTCGCTCAACAGGCCTTCCTTGGCGGCTCCCGGCCCCCGGTCGGGTCGCTCGCGGAGACGGCCGAGGACGGCGGGGAATGATCCCGGTCTTCCTCGGGCGGGACCCGTGGCGGCTCCCGATCCCCGCGTCGACCTTCGTCCTCCGGTCATGCAAGGGAGGCCCGCCCCCCGAGGGATGGAACTCCGAGACCTTCGCGCGGGAGGGCGAGCGGCTCGTGATGGGGCTCGTCGCCGTGGGGAAGGTCGTCACGAAGAAGGCCGAGGCGGTCGTTGCCCGGCTCTTCCGGGACGAGTTCCGCGAGGCGATCGACGCGATCATCGAGACCGGGCGGGTCCGGATCGCGATCGCACACGGCCGACGGTCGGCCGGCGGGGCTCCCGACGTGAAGGAGGACGAGGTCGTCGAGTTCTCGCTCCCCGGGGATGAGGGCATTTGGGCGCAGGCCCTCGACGATGTCCTCCGGGCGCGGCTCCCGGGGTTCACCGCGCGGGTCGTCCCGCCGATTCAATCGGTCGCGACCCAAGCGATCTCGAAGCACGCGGCCGCCCTCGGGGTCGACCTCTCGGACCTCGGCTCCCCGTTCGCGCGGGGGGAGACGGCGAAGATCGCGGCCCGCATCCGGAACATCGACGAGACGACCCGGGAGAAGTTCCGGGGGATCATCAAGCGGGAGATGGCGGAGAGGAGGACGGTCGTCGACGTGCAACACGCCTTGAAGCGGGAGATGATCGGCTTCTCCGACCGCCGGCTCCGGACGATCGCCCGGACCGAGACCCAATCCGCTTGGACCCGGGGCACCGTGGCGGCCCTCCAAGGGACCCCGGACGTGACTCACGTCTCGGTGATCGGTTGTGAGTCCCGGGAGCTTTCCCGGTGGGGGGCTCCGAGTTATCAGCAATTCATGTATCGAGGGGAGTCGACGTGTAACATCGTCGACGTTCCGATCGCGGACGCGCATCTCCTCAACTTTCACCCGAACCATACGGGCGCGGTTGTCCCATCGAAGTTCCGGGACCCGGACGACCGGACGATCGACGGCCCCGAGGCCGGGAACCCGAACGCCCCGAAGGAGCCCGATTGGAAGCCGACGATGACGAAGGCCGAGGCGGCCGCCTTCACCGAGGGGACCGCGCTCGATCGCCGGGAGTTCTACGTCTTCACGTCGGCGAAGAAGCTCGGGGAGATCGCGGTCGAGGGGTTCGAGCCGTGGGACACGATCCTCGGGCAGGGAATCCGGGTGATCGGGGACCCGACCGGGGGACTCGATGCGATCTCCGCCCAACGCCGCGCGACGTGCGTCGTCCGGGCGATGAAGCCGGCGAAGTTCGGGAACACGATCGAGGCCCGGGGATGGGTCGACAAATTCGACCCGGGCTCGAAGGACCTCATCGGCTCATTCAAGAAGCACGGGTTCGACTCGATCTTGATCGAGCCCCCGGTCGGGTCCTCGCGCGCGCCTTGGGTCGTCGCCTTCGAGAAGAGGCAAGTCGCCTTGATTGACGGGACCGCGGTCGACCTCTCGGTCGTGAAGCCTCCCGCACCCCCGCGGCCGCCAGTCGTCCCGAAGCCCCCGCCCGCGGCCGTTCCGACCGCTCCCGCCCCGGCACCCCGGCCGGTGACCGCCCCGACGGCCCCGCCTCCGCCCCCGTTGAAGCCCGGGGAAGGTCTCTCGCCGTCGTCGATGATCTCCGTCGGGAAGGTCCGGGACAAAGAGGTCGCCGAGGCGATGCGGACGGCCGTCGAGGACCTCGACCGGGTGATGAAGGTCCCGCGCGTGGTGAAGACGGACTTCGTCCGGGCGAGGATGGGCGACCGAACCCTCGGGGATTACGTCTATTCCTCGGGGGCCGGTGTCGCCCGCATCCGCGCCAACTCGAAGTTCCCGGTCGGGGATCTCGCCTCGACCTTGTTTCACGAGTGGGGGCATCTCACGGACGAGCATTTCCTCGGGGCGAAGACGGTCCGGTTCACGTCCGAACTCGCGAAGCGTGCCCCGGGGACGAGCGTCACGACCCAAAAGCTCAACGCGATTGTCGCCTTTTGGGAGGCGTCCGAGACGAAGAAGACGCTCCTCACGTCGTCCTCGTGGTCTCACTTCCAATACGCCTCGACGCCCCGCGAAATTTGGGCGCGCTGTTTCCAGCAATGGATGGCGGAGAAGACCGGCAACGCATCCGCCGCCGCATCCGTCGGCCGCCGTGTGAAGGGCGGTTCCTTCTTCACCCCCGCAGAATGGCCCGCCGTCCGAGGCCTCGTCGAAGAGGTCCTTCGGTCGGCAAACCTCCTCCGAGAATGACCGATCCCGATCCCAAGAAAGGACACCCGTTCCCGCGTCTCGTGGCGCGGCTCAAGAAGGCCGGGTTCACCCAAGAGAAGGCCGAGGCCTACGCGATCGCCATCGGCGACACGCCCGAACTCGGGGACGGCGTCGTCCTCATCCGGAACAAGGAAGGCCGGGTGATCGACCGGGCTCCCGCTTGGGTCATCGGGTGAGTCCGGGACCTCGGAGAGATTGACCGGGCGCGGAGATTGTGGGCCTTATTCCCTCGACGGAACGCAATCCGCCGCACCCCATGAAACTCCTCATCGTTCACCGAAGGGACTTCGCCGACCCTCTCGCGCTCGCCGCTGGGCCGGAAGGGAAGGCCTCCCGGGCCGGCGCGCACAAGGGCGAGAAGCTCGTCCGGTTTGATTCTTGGTGCGACCTCGGAGCCCCGGACGCGAAGAAGTTCGAGACGATCAAGGACAAGGATGGGAACGTCGTCGACTACCGGGACGTTGTCTTGAAGGGATACCTCTCGACCTTCAAGGGGACGACCGAGAGCGACCGGCAAGGCGACTACGTCGAGCCCGGAGCGTTCGCCGAGACGATCGCGCGGTTCCTCAAGAATCCGGTCCTCCTCGTGAATCACCGGAACGGGGTCGAGTCCGTCGCCGGCACCTTCACGACCGTCCGCGAGGACAAGCGGGGTCTCTACGTCGAAGCCCGTCTCTCGAACTCCCCGGCGGACGCGCAAACGGACGTTCGCTTCAAGGTGGCGGAGGGAGCCCTCCGCGCCCTCTCGATGGGCGGGGTCTTCCATTACAAGGAGGACGGCCGCGGAATCTTCAAGGTCGACCTTTGGGAAGGCTCGATCGTCGCGATCCCGGCGAACCCGGACGCTCTTTTCGCGACCCGCTCCCTCACCGCGGAGGACGAGGAGCGGCTCGCCGAGATCACGAATTGATTTCCCCCGCCCGTCGCGAGGGCGGGGGGCAGGCCCCGGAACCGCGAAACGGTCCCGGATTAGCGTCGCCCCGAGGTCATGCCTCACTCGCGAAACAATCGAACGCAGGAACGCAGCATGAACAAGACGACCTCTCGAATGGGACACAAGACCGCCGGCACCGCTGGCGGGACCGCCGGGGCCTCGGGCGCGGCGGGTGGCAATGGTGCGGGCGGAACCCCCGGCGCGGCCGGCGGGACCCCCGCGGCGGGCGGAACCCCCGGCGCGGCCGCCGGCAAGGGGACCGAGACCCCGAACGTGATCGAACTCGCGGAACTCACGGCCGCCCTCAAGACCGCCGTCACCGAAGGGCTCGCCGGCTTCCCCTCGATCACCGAGGAGAAGATCGCCGCCGCGGTGAAGGCCGCGATCGAGGCGCACGAGGCGAAGGGTGCGAAGCTCACCCCCGAGGCCCTCGCGGGTCTCGCGAAGGCCGCCGTGACGACCGCCCTCGACGGTGTCCGCAAGCCCTCCGCCGCCGGCAAGGTGGCCGGTGCGGCCGCGGGTGATGCCGGGGAAGGCCCGGGCGCGGGTGAGGGTGAAGGCGAAGGCCGGGTCGAACTCGGCGGCCCCTCGTGGACGAAGGGCAACCTCCCGTTGCACGGGAAGCAACTCGCGAACGTCCTCCTCGGGAAGCCCGTCAACGCCGGGATCGACGACAGTCTCCTTCGGAAGGGTGTCGTCCTCGGGGACCGCATCTATGACCGGATGCGGGCCGGGCGGAAGGCCCTCACGTCGACCGGCTCGGGGACCGGCGACGAACTCGTCGACTCCGATCTCTCCTCGGAGCTTCAACGTCGGCTCTACTTGGAGTCGGTTCTCTACGCGGCCCTTGCCGCGAATGAAATCGACATGCCGACCCAGCCTTACACGTTCCCCCTCTCGACGACCCGGCCGACCTTCAAGTTCGAGTCCGTCGAGAATACGGACGCGACCGGCTCGACGCCCGGGACGGGAAGCGTGGTCCTCGACGCGAAGAAGTTCATGGCGCTCGTCGAGTATTCCTACGAATCCGACGAGGACTCGGTGATCGCGATCCTCCCGTTCCTTCAACGCCTCCTCGGTGAGGCCGCGGCCGCCGACTTCGAGAGCGTGATCCTCAACGGCGACACGACCGCGACGCACATGGACTCCGACACTCACGCCATCACGAAGGCCGCCGAGAAGTCGATGAAGGGCTTCCGCAAGCTGGCCCTCGCGAACGCGGAGACGAAGCTCGACATCTCGACCGGCGGCATCTCGGCCGCGAACTGGCGCGCGATGAAGAAGAAGATGGGCAAATACGGGAAGGCGACCTCGGACCTTCTCACGATCGTCGGCGTCCTCGGCGAGAACGACATCCTCGGCCTCTCGGAGGTCGCGACCGTCGACAAGGTCGGCCCCCGGGCCGCCATCCTCACGGGGACCGTTGCCTCGATCTACAACTCGCCGATCATCACGTCGGAGAAGAACCGCGAGGACCTCAACGCCTCCGGAGTCTACGACGGGTCGACGACGACGAAGGGCTCGGTCCTCATCGTCAACCGCTCCCGCTTCCTCATGGGTCGCCGCCGGGAGTTCACGATCGAGGTCGACCGCTCGATCAAGAGCCAGACGCATCAAATCGTCGCGAGCTTCCGCCGCGCGATGACTCCGATCGAGACCCCGAGCGCGACGGTTCCGTCGCTTTGCATCGGGTACAATTACACGGCCTAAGCCGTGGCCGGAATACACTCCCGACGGGACAGCATCGGGAAGCCACGAGCCGCCCCTTCCGGCATTGCCGGGGGGGCGGCTCCCTGTTAAGGGGTGGGACGTGAAAGTCGAACTCACCCTTCCCCCAAGCCGGCCCGGCCCGTTCGTCCTCGCGGTGACCGCGATCAACTTCAAGGCGACGGGGACGGCCCGAGCGCAACTCCCGCCCAACTCCCGGGCGATCGTCGACAAGGTCCGGGTGATTCACGAGGACGCCGCCTCCCTCTCGAACGGGGCGAACGTGCGGGTCCGTGAGTGGGACGCCAACTCACCCGAGGCGGCCGTTGCAGCGGCGGGCGCGAGTTCGTTCGCGGTCGCCGAGGCGGAGATCGACCTCGTCGCGAAAACCCCGGGCGCGGCCGGGAACGGGATCACCCTCGACCTCGTCGACCCCGAGGCAAACGACGCGGCCCTCGCGGTTGCCGTCGACGGCCTCGCGATCACCGTCGACCTCGCGACGAACGGCTCCGGGGAGATCACGACGACGGCCGCCCAACTTAAGGCCGCGATCGAGGCGTCGGCGGCCGCCGCCGCCCTCATCGGGGTCTCGTTCACGACCGGCAACGACGGGACCGGGGTCGTGACCGCGGCCGCCCTCACCCTCACGGGAGGGAAGGACCGCTTCGAGGGGGAGGCGGTTCAAGACATCGTTGCCGCGGTCGACACGACGGACACCGTCGCGACCGGGACGATCCAAGCCCTCACCGTGTCGACCTCCCAAAAGGTTTCCCGCGACGGTCCGGTGATCGAGGTCGCCGTCCTCGGGGCCGCCACGGCAACCCGGGACTCCGGGACGATCTTGGTCGAGGGAACCCTCCTTTGACCGGCAGACACCCAACACGAAACAACGACGACCCCGACAATGAAGAAGTTCGTATTCCTCGGAAACCCGCCCGGAAAGAACGCCGACGGATCGCCTCAACGCGGCCCGCAACCCGGCGAGATCGGGCGGTTCGGCATGATGCAACCCGGGACGATCGTCCCATTGAGCACGCGGGAGGCCGAGACGGTCTCGCGGGACAAGGATCGACGCTTCGAGCCGTTCGACCCGAAGCGACACAAGGAGGCGAAGCGGCATCCCAATGACCGCCTTTGGGACGAGGAGGCCGCCCGGTTGCAAGACCTCACCGAAAGCCCGATCGAGAAGCTCCGGGGGATCGCCGAGGCTCGGGGTCTCCGGATCGACCCGCACGCGACGAAGGCCGAACTCGTCCTCGCGATCTCGAAGGTCGAAGACGACGACGAAGAGGCCGAGCAACGCCGGGCTTCCGGGGCCGTGAACGAACTCGCCCGGATGACCGGGGTCGACCGGGAAGACGACGAGAAGCAAGCGACGGGGAAGTGACCGATGAAGACACTCGCGCGCGCCTACGCCTCACGGGCTCAAGTTGTCGAGGACCTCCGGAACAAGGCGGTCGACGAGGACGTGATCGTCGACGCGATCCACGCCGCCTCCCGTTGGGTCGACCGCTACAAGGGGCGCGACTTCGTCTTTCACGATCACACGACGACGGCCGTCGTGATCCCCGGGCCGTTGAAGTTGACGATCGGGCAAGCCCTCCTCCTCCCGAAGACCCCGGTCATCACGTTGACCGAGGTCATCGAGGGCGAGAAGACCCTCGTCGAGGGGACGGACTTCGTCGCGGCCGGCGGCCCGGAGGGGACGTTCAAGCTCGTCCGCATCCGGGGCGAGTGGCTCGACGGGGTGACCGTGACGCTCAAGGGGACCTTCGGCTTCGAGGTCCTCCCGCAACCCTCCCGGGTCGACATCACCGGGCAGACGATCACCGCGACCATCGACGCGAGCCCGGACATCGTCGCGAGTTCGGCGACGACCGGGGTCACCGTGACCGATGCGACCTCCGGGGAGTTCGTGGTCGTCTTCACGCCGGCCGCCCTCGCGGCCCTCGCGGTCGGCGAGTATCCGGTGAGCATCAAGCGGAACTCGACGGTGATCGAGGCCGTGACCCTCGCCGTCTCCGACACCGAGACGGACCCGAAGATCGAGCGGCTCGCGGACGGATCGAGGAAGTTCACGATCCCGCAGGGCTCCGGGTGGGCCGTGACCATGATCGCCGCGACCGGCCCCGGGGTGGGCGACGAGGTCTTCGCCGTCCCGGCCTCGGTGAACCGGGCCGTCGTCATGCTCGCGGCGAACCTCACCGGGCATCAACAGAAGGACGTTGCGGGCCTCGACGGGCAGCTTCAAACGATCCTCGACCGGACCGTCCCGAAGCCCGTCCTCGACCTCCTCGGCGCGCCTTACCGCCCCACGTGATCCGAGTCACGATCCCGCGCAACGGCCCGGGGGTCCGCCGCATGGCCGACCGCATCCGGGCCGCGATGCTTCCGGAGCGGGTCGACCCCATCGTCCGCAACGTGGCGGTCCGGACCTACGGGACCCTTGTCGCGCGGACCCCGAAGCGTTGGTTCGGGCAGGTTCGGCAGGCGTGGCAATTCGAGCGGCTCGCCGTGGCCGCATACCGCATCCGGAACGGGAGCGTCGTCATGACCTACCTCGAACGCGGGACGGCCGGCGAGGGGACCGGATATATCGTGCCCGTGCGCGCGCGGATGCTTTATATCCCGTTGAACCGGGCCGCCTCCTTCGGTTGGAAGCCCTCCTTGAAACGGGGGGTCGACTATATCCTTCGCTTCCGGGTCCGAGGCATCCGCCCGAGGAGGATCGTCCGGACGACATCGGCCGAGGCCGGGGTCGCCCTCTCGGCGGCCGCCCGGGCCTACCTCGCTTCCGCCTTGTCGCCGTCGACGTGAAGAGCATTCTCGGGGCATGGCTTCCGGAAGAGGCGCATGGGGAACCCCCGTGCAAGAAGTGACGGACCGCATCACCCGGGCGACGAAGACGGGGCAACTTCTCGCGGGGTGGCGGTTCGTCCCGTATCCGATCACGGAAGCCGAAGGGATCACCGATCTCCCGACCGTCCGCCTTCAAGGCTTCACGGTCGAAGAAGCATCCCGGTCCCAAAACGCGAGCTTCGCCTCGGTGACCGTCGTCGTAATGGTCGCCGTCCCGAAGACGGAGGGACTCGCGGCCCTCGCGGCCGCGGCTCAAAAGGTCATCGACGCGATAGAAACCGACTCGGCGGGAGAGGTTGACGAGACCGTCGGAATGACCACGATCCGGGGAGTGACAATCCGGCAGAACCAAAGCGGGGCGTCCGGGAACGCAGCGTTTTGCATGCTCGACGTTTCTTGTGAAAGCGCACCCTTCAAACGAGCCGGAAGACACTCTTGAACCCATGCCTCCCGCCGAAGGAAACGAGAAGGTGATCGAGTGGCGTCTCGGGGAATTGGAAAAGCAATTCCTTGCCGCGAACCTCAAGGTCGAGCGGCAATTATCGGACCAAGGCGACCGCCTCGAACGTGTTCACGCGAAGCTCGTCGAACTCGAAGCGAAGCTAGGGTCGCCGGGGTTCGGGGCGGCATGTCAGGCGCACACCGCCGCGATGACCGCCCTCATGACGAGGATCGAGGGACTCGACGCGCGGGTTCGGACGATCGACGAAGCGCGCGTGTTGCGGATCGAGACGAGGCTTTCGGGGGTCGAGGTCCGGTCGTGGGCGATCGCGGGCGGGTTCGCGGTCCTCGCCTCCCTCCTCGCCATCTTCGGCCCGGCCCTCCGCCACGCCCTTTCCCTCCCGTGACCCCGGAGCCCTCCGACACGCCTCCCGCCACGCCCGAGAAGCCGGCGGCCGCGGAGGAACAACCTCGAAGCGAGTCGAGGCTCCTCGGCGTCTCGGTGCCCGGTTGGGCGACGCTCCTTGCGGTTGGGACGGTTTGCATGATTTCACTCGTCGAGGGGGTCGCCGTGGTCATTTGGTCGATCACGGACAACCGGCCCCTCGCCGACGTGAAGATCCCGGACGCCCTCTACCAACTCGCGACGATGGCGCTCGGGTTCTACCTCGGACGAAAAGCCGCGAGTCGATGAAACGAAGATGAAGACACTCAAGAAGCTCCCGATCCTTCCGCTCCTTCTCCTCTCCCTCGCGTGGGGAGTTGTGATCCCGACCGTTGTCCCCCTCGCCCTCACCGGATGCTCGTCGACCCAAGTCGCCGCCGGCTCCGAGGCGTGGGTTGTCGAGTCCGAGAAGGACCTCCGCTCCGCCTTCTACGTCGTCGACGAGTTCCTCCGGTGGGAACACGCCAACCGGGCGACCGCCGGGGCCGACGTGACGAAGCTCGCCGACACCCTCCGCCGGGAGTTTCCCGGGAAGCATGCCTCCGCCGAAGCGGTCCTCCGGACCTACAAGCGGACGAGGACCCCGGAGGCGCGCGCGGATGCCTCGACATGGGTCGCGACGGTCAACGCCGCGATGATCGAGGCCCTCCGCCATCTCCCGCCGGCCGAGGCGACGAAGGCCTTCAACGCGGCCGGGACGAAGTGACCGGGCCGCCTACCGCAACCCTCAACGAAGGACGACAAATGGACCCCGCAACGATCACCGCGGCCGTTCTCGGTGCGATTCAACTCGCGAACGCCGGAATGAAGATCATGGAGGAGAGGCGACGGAACCGTGAGTTGACCCCCGAGGAGGAGGCCGCATGGGACGCCGTGAAGGCGCAGGCCTACGCCTCCCCTCACTGGCAACCGTCGACCAGAGGCAACGTCCCCGCCGGGACGTGAGACGATCACGACGGCCGTCCGGGTGGGGCGGCCGGCGAGGGAGGCCCGGGGGGCGAGAGTCCCTCGGGCCTTGTCGTTTCCACGGGAACCGAGTGAGATCGCCGCGATGAAATTACCCTTCGCAAGAAGGCTCCTCGGAGCCTCGATCCTCGGGCTCGCGGTCCTCGGACTCGCGAGCGGCATCGGCGCGCAATCCCTCGGGCCGTTCCGGCTGGCATGGGATGACCCGAACCCTCAAGGCACGGTCGCGAGTTATCGCGTTTGGCGGGTGACTCCGCCGACGGCCCCGTCGACGGCGACGAACTTCGCCCTCCTCGCGACGACCACGGCGCGGGAGTGGACGATCAACCTCCCGCCCGGGCTTCACACGGTCGCCGTTTCCGCGGTCGGCTCCGACCTTGTCGACAAGGTCGAAAGCCCGGTCTCGACGAACAAGACGGTCGGCGTCCTCGTGGCGGTCGTGAACCTCAAGGTCACCCAATAGCCTCCCGGAGGATTGACGCACCCGGGCGACAAGCTCACGGTTCCCTTCGTTCGGATGAGAACGCGCCTCCTCAAAGATCATCTCCTCAACGGGCACCTTTACCCGAAGGGAAGCATCCTCAACGTCTCGGACCGCATCGCCGGCAACTGGCAAGCGGCGGGGATCGGAGAGGCGGTCGATGAGAAGGACCAAGCGATCCGGCCGAAGGGAGCCTCCGGGCCGATCCCCGTCCCGCAGACGAAAGACAACCCCCAATCCTAAACGCTCATGTCGACCAAGATCGGAGTCGGGCACCTTCAAGCCCACGAGAAGCTCACGGCCCGCGTGTATTTCAACCCTTCCGGGGAGACCGGGTTCATCGACCTCGGGAACGTCCTCGACTACAAGGTCGCGAACGAACGCCAGACTCGGAACCGGATGAGCGCGCGCGGCGGGTTCCGCGTCGTCGACGACGAACAAGTCGACACCGTCCACGATAAATGGGAGTTCACCCTCGACGAGGTCGACGACCTCGCCGCGAAGCTCCTCGCGCTCGCGACCAAGGGCTCCGACACCGTGCAAACGGTCGTTGTCGCCCCGAGCGGGACCGCGACCCTCTCCGATGTCGTGAAGGGGCGGAGCTACTTCATCGGCCGGACCGCGCTCAACACGTTCGTCCTCAAGAAGGCCTCGACGACCCTCGTCGCCGGGACGGACTACACGGTCGACACGGTGACCGGGCGGGTGACGATCCTCGAAGGATCGGTGACCGTCTCCGATGGGGACGACCTCGACGCGACCTTCGGGGCGGCCGCCCAAACGTGGCAAAACTTCACCGGAGTTCAGGCCCCGCTTTTCGCCGGGAACGTGAGGATCGAGGAGTTCAACCAACTCGAAACCCAACCGCTCCGGATCACGACCTTTGCGGGGGTCCTCAACGTGACGACCTACCCGGAGCAGACGGGCGAGTTCGGCAAGTTCGTCGTTCGCGCGACGCCGACCGCGGCTCCGACGATTGTCCGGCGGCATGCGGCCGTGTGAGCCGGGCTTGGTGATGGGTTGGAAGTAGAGGGAGGGGCGGGCGGCAACGCCCGCCCTTCTTCACAACGAGAACACGACGAGAAGGAAGACGACCATGAACGCAAGCGAAGCAATCGAAATCATGCGGGGATGCCGGACGGTCCGGCTCAAGAAGCCGGACGGGAGCGAAGAGAACATCGAGGTCCGGGAATTGGCATGGCCGGACGCGATCGCCCTCCTCGGGTCCCTCGGCGAGGTCCTCCCCGCCATCATGGCGGCCCGGTCGGCCGGTTCGCTCTCGACGGAGACGATCCGGGAAACCGTGTTGAAGACCGGGAGCCTCGCGGACGCCCTCCTCGAAAAGTCGGCCGGGCTCAACGCGGAGAAGCGGCGGGACCTCGGCTATGGCGCGGGGCTCGCGATCCTCGGGGTCGCGCTCGACGTGAACCTCTCCGAGGCCGTCGTGGGAAACGCGAAGACGCTCGGGACCGTTCTCCGTCGGCTCGTTCCGAGCGATTCACCCGAGAAGCCGGCGGCCGCCTCCTAAAGGCAATCGACGGCCTCGTTGCCCGGGGGTATGGATGGGGCGACGTGCGGGGGATGACGGTCCGGCAAGTCACGCTCGCCGCGGAACTGTCCGCCGCGCGTCCGCCTCAACTCACCCTCTAACATGCCGACGAACGTCGAGAAACAAGAGGTCCGGCTCGAACTCACGGGCCTCCGTCAAATCGAAGCCGGGCTTCAACGGCTCGTCGGGACCATCGACCAAAAGCTCTCGGGGGTTCACGCCGTCACGAACCGGCTCGGGGCCTCGATGACGGGGCTCGTCGCGAAGGTGGGGCTCGCGGTCGGGGCGCTCGCGGGCGGGGCCGGGTTCACGGCCCTCGTCACGGCCGGGCTCAAGTTCAACTCGACGGTCGAGAACGCGCGCCTCGGGATCGCCGCCGTTCAAAAGCAATTCGACCCGGAGCGGTTCAAGACCTTCGCGGACGCGATCGCGGTCTCCGGGCAGGCGATCGACCTCCTCAAGGAGAAGGCGAAGGTTTCCCCGGCGACCTTCGAGCAACTCGTCGAGGGGTTCCAATCGGTGACCGGCCCGGCGACGGCCGCCGGGATCGCGATGAAGGATCAAGTCGACCTCGTCGTCCTCATGTCGCAAGCCCTCGCGGGGCTCGGCATCCGGAGCGAGCAACTCATCCAAGAGTCGCGCGCCCTCATCACCGGGAACATCAACGCGGACGCGGCCGCGGCGAAGATCCTCAACATCACCGCGGAGGACATCCGGAACGCGAAGGAAGCCGGGACCCTCTTCGAGTTCCTCACCGGGAAGCTCAAGGCCTTCGAGGAGGCCGGGAAGCTCGGGGCGACCTCGTGGTCGACCTTGTGGTCGAACCTTCAAGACGGGCTCACCCAAGCGGCCGGCACGGCGACGATGCCCCTCTTCGAGGTCATCAAGTCCGGGCTCGAAGCGATCGTCGCCTTCGATTGGGAGGGGGCCGGGAAGATGGCGGCCGGCTACGTCGACGCGGTGATCGCGGCATGGCGGGAGGGGCGGCTCGACGAGATCATCGTCCTAACCGTCCGGGCGGGGTGGGAGATGGTCTCGGAATGGATTGGGGCGAATGTTCAAAAGCTCTTCAACTCGGCCGCGATCATGGAGGGGATCACCCGGGCGAGCGTGACAATCGGCATGGCCCTCGTCCGCGGGATCGTCGGGCTCCTCATCGACGGCCTCACGCTCGGGATCGAGGCATGGGTCGGGAGCCTCCTTCAACAGATGGCGCTTTTCACCGGGGCTTGGTCGATGCCGATCCGGAAGGCGATCGCGGAGATCGGGGAGCAATTCCTCGCCGCGACGGTCGACATGCGGGAGGGCTCGAAGAAGGCCCTCGACGGGATCGAGGAGGGCCTCCGGAAGAGTCTCGGGATCGAGAACGCGATCAACGAGGCGACAGGCGAGGAGATCACCGCGCGGCAACAACTCCTCGGGCTCATCAACAAATCCGTCGGGGTCCGGGAGAAGGAAGCGACGGCCGCCAAGGCCGCCGCGGCCGCCGTGACCGAGCAAAGCTCGAAGGCGACCAAGAAGCCGGCGACGGGCGCGGGGAGGCTCACGGCCGAGGAGGCCGCCGAGGCCCGCAGGGCGGCCGCCGAGGATCGTGGGTTGATCGACTCCGACTTCCGCTCGACCGCGCAAAGCAAGCGGGGGATGCGGATCGCCGCCCTCCGGAAGGAGATCGCCCTTGCGGACGCGCAAGAGGCCGGGCTCCTCGACGCCTCCCGGGCTCCGGGGCTCACGAACGAGGACCGGGACGCCCTAATTCAGGGCTCGCGGTCGGCACGCTCCGAAGGCCGCGGGCTCCGGGCCGACCTCCGCCGGGAGGAGGCGACCGTCGACCCCAACTCCTTCGCGGACGAGTTCGACTCGAAGTTGACCGAGATCGAGGAGCGGATGGGGACCTTCGCGGAGAACATCGCGGACATGATGGGGAGCGTGATCGGGGGCGCGGTCGACGGGATCGCCGGCTCGATCGAGGGGATCATCAAGGGAACGATGGATTGGGGCGACGCCCTCCGGAACGTGGCCTCCTCGATCCTCAACGCGGTTATCTCCGCCATCGCGCAAATGTTCGCGCAATGGATCGTGAAGATGACCCTCCTCAACGCCCTCGAAGCCCTCTTCTCGACCCAACGCAAGGCCCGGACGGCGACGGAGATCCCGGGCAACGTGGCGAACTCCGCGGCCGCGGCCGGCGGGTCGTGGGGCATGTCCTCGATCATCGGCCTCGTTGCCTTCGTGGCCCTCATGGGGGCGGCAATGGCGATGGGCGGGGCATTCGCCAAGGGCGGCCGCCCGCCGGTCGGGAGGGTGTCCCTCGTCGGCGAGGAAGGCCCCGAGCTTTTCGTTCCCGATCAACCGGGGACGATCCTCACGAACCGGATCACGAACCGGATCGTCGGAGCGATCGCGAGCCCCAGCATGACCGAGGGCGATCAAGGGCGAGGGGTGGGGGCGGGAGGCTCCCGGACCGCTTCGGCCGCTCCCGGGGCCGGGAAGCGCGCGCGGGATGGGTCGATGAACGTCGTCATGGTCGACAACCGGAACCAAGCCCGCGACTTCCTCGCGGGAGCCGACGGCGAGGCCGTGATCGTCGACATCGTCCGGAGGAACGCCGTCCGGGTGGGAATCCCCTCATGAGCGTCTCGACCCTCAACGATCACGTGATCTTCCCCCACCGTCCGGACTGGCGGGAGCGGGTTGGATGGTCCCGGACTTGGGCGACCATCGTCCGGGAGACGGTCGGGGGAACCGAGGAGCGGGTCGCCACGCGGCCGCGCGGGAGGATCAAGCTCTCGTTCACCGTGAACCCGATCGACGACATCGAGGGGCACCTTGCGACGGACCGCCTCCGGGCGATCGCGGCATCGGGCCGGGCGGTCGTCCCGTATTGGGGGCGCGGGCTCCTCCTCCCCTTGGGAGCGACGGCCGGGGCGACCGTGGTCGACATCGCCCGGGAGCCGGCTTGGGAGTGGGACAACGAGGACCCGGTCTTCCTCATCGACCCGAGCCCCCGGGGTTTCGCGACTTGGGAGATCGCGACGCTCGACCGCTTCAAAGGCGACCTCAAGGTCCGCTTCTCCGACCCTCTCGCGAACTCCTACCCGGCGGGGACGAGACTCTTCCCGCTCATCTTCGGCCGCGCGAAGGGCGGGGATGTCGAGCTTCTCGACGACCATCATCGCGCCTTCGCGTTCGAGATCGAGGAGACGACCACGCGCCCAACCCCAACCCCCGACACCGCCTAGCCTATGTCATGGACCCTTTACCGCTCGACCGATCCGGACGCCCCGGTCCTCACCGGGGCCGTCGGCGGGCTCACGAACGTCCTCCGGAAATGCCTCGTCGACGGATACTCCTCGGGCCTCACGGCGAAGATCGCGGCGGGTTGGGTCGAGCCATTCACCGGGACGAACAAGGCGGTCTTCCGGCCGGGCGCGGCCGCCTCGTCCCGGCAATTCTACCGGGTCGGGCACGCGGCCGAGGATGGGGACGCCTCGATTTGCCGCATCCAAGGCTTCGACGCGATGAGTTCGGTCGACGCCGGGACGGGTCCCTTCCCGTTGTCGGCCCCGTGTTACCCGCGCGTGAGTGACACAAGCTCGGGGACGGCCCGGGCTTGGATCGTCGCCGCCGATGATCGGACGTGCATCTTTTTCGTGCGTAACGGGAACGGGGTGAACGGCTCCCGTTGGCTCATGACTTACTTCGGGGAAATCTTCTCCTTCGTTCCGGATGACCCATATTCGGGAGGAGTCTTCGGACCGTGGGACGGATACGGGGACACGGACACCGTCACCCTCAAGAAGGGAAACACCGCTTGGAACAACGTCGGGGTGGGCAACGTCTCGCTCGCGCGGAACTACAACGGAGCCCCGGGGGCCGTCCTCGCGGGGTTGTCCGTCTTCGCCCCGATGGTCGTCCCGCAGTCTTCGCAATACGGGGTCGCCGTCCGTGGCCGGGTGGCGACGGCGAACCCGGCGGACGGGAAGGCATGGCTCGGGGAGATTCTCGTCGTGACCTCCGCCGTCTCGAATTGCATCCGCGGACGGCTCCGGGGACTCACTCACCCGCTCGTCGCGCTCGACGCCTTCGCGGACGGGGACACGATCACGGACCATACGGGCAAGGCTCACGTCTACCTTCGGACTCGAACCCGGGATTGGAGCGACTCCGCGACCGAGTTCACGAGTCATCTCTTCCTCGAAACAACGCCCCCGGGGCACAACTAAGGCACGCATGGCTTGGCGATATTACAAAAGCGGGGACGCTGGGGCTCCGGTCCTCAACGGGGTTGCCGGCTCACTCATCACCCTCCTCGACGCCGTGTTGACCGGCCCCTCGGGTGACGGCTCCGGGAACGCCTACGGGTCGAAGCCTTGCGCGGGGTGGTCGAAGCAATTCTCGGGCACGAATAAAGCGGTCTATCGGGCCGCCGCCGGCTCGACGACACGGTTCTCTTATAGGGTCCTCGACGACGGGAGCGGGGCCGTCGGAGCCCGGGACGCGGCCCTCCGGGGGTTCCGGACGATGAGCGATGTCGACACGGGGACCGCCCCTTTCCCGACGACGAGCGACCGCCCGAACGGGACCTCCCTCGGGAAGTCGACCGCGCTCAACTCCAACCCGGTGCAATGGTTCATCCTCGCGAGCGGCCAGACTTTCGTGATGGGAGTCCTCGTGGGACGGTGGCAAGTCGCCTACGTCGGGGAGTTCGACAGCTTCACCCCGTCGGATGCGTTGAACGCGGTCGTGATCGGTGCGGCCGCCGGCAGTACGCCCGACGGATTCTCGGCCTCGCAAATCGCCGGCATTTATCAAACCGTGAACGCCGCCGCAACGGACTGGGGCAACGATCACGGGGTCGCGATCGCCGGCAACTCGGGGCAGGGGGCGACGTGCGTCAACGGGTCCCTCATGCATTCGAGCGGGGTTTTCTGCCCGACCGATACCGGGTCAAACGGTGACGACGGATGGGGCAAGCTCCCCCGAGTGAACCCGGCCGACGGCGCGGTCTACACGGCGGACATTCTCGTCAACGAGTACGGGACCCCGTGGGGAACGCGCGGGAAGCTCCGGGGTGTCTACGCCATGCCGCACAAGGGAACCCTTTGGGATGACCAAGAGACCTACTCGGGCGCGGGTGACCTCGCCGGGAAGGAGTTCCTCGTCCTTCGGATGACCCCTTATCAGACTTACGTCGGGTCACCGGACCCAACGAATTGCCTCATGGCGTTTGAAATCTCGAACACTCTTTGACCTATGGCGGAGATCCCCGGCGGAGGCCGTTACGCTCAACAACTCGCCGAGTCTCACGGGGTCGGCCGGGCCGCCTATCAGTGGGGAGGATACTTCGGGCAGCAAGTCCGCGGGGTTCCGTTGCCGGCCGGTGAGGTCTCCGAGTGGCCGACCTACCTCTCGCGTCCAATCTTCGCGTGGCGGATTGATTGGGCGGAGAGTCCCAACTTCCGCCTCGATCTCCGGTTGAACGAGGTCGACCCGGGCTTCGGCGAAGTCACCTTTTGGCGGGATCAAGACTTCGTCGTTCACGGGTGGGACTTCTTCGTCCCGGCCGAGGACGAGGACACGATCCGAGACATCGAGGACTTCTTCGACGATCTCCAAGGCCGCCGCCTCGGCTTTTGGATCGCGACCCCGACCCAAGCCTTCCGGATCGTGGCGGCCGACGGGACGGCCTCCTTCTACGCGGCCGACCGGGACACGACCCTCGACGATCTCCCCGCCCTTCACGTCGCCTTCACGAAGGCCGGGCAGACGACCCGCTTCTCCGAGGTCCTCTCCGTCGCCGACGGAGGCTCGGGCCGGGAGTTCGTCCGCCTCACGACGGCCGTCGGGGTCGAGGTCGACGAGACTTGGCAAGCGTGGGTCGCCGCCTACGTCCGCCTTGCGAAGGATGAGGAGGAGGGCGAGTTCGAGGGCGAGGGCTCCCTTTACCGGAAGTTCAAGGTCGTCGAGTTGCCGAAGGAATACGCGGCCGCGGAGACCGGCCGGCGGCCCGTGTTCCTCTACAAGTTCGAGGCGCGGGACGGGGGTTCAACGGTTGTCTGGCGGCAAACGTCCTTCGCGTGGGAGTTCGACGACGGGGCGAATACTTGGACCCCGGCGAAGATCACTCACAAGGGGCTCAAGAGGAGCGTCGACGGAGCGAAGGAAGAGGCGACCATCGTCGCCGAGTGGGACCCGGCCTCGCCGTTGTATCAGATGGCCCCGCCGGCCCTCGCGATGCCTCTCTTCCTAACGATCTACGAAGCCGACTTCTCGGCTCCGACCGTGAAGACGACCCTCTTCACCGGGCAAGTCCTCGGGCCGGTGACGCTCGAAGGCCGGGAGATCAAGGCGAAGGTCGCGAGCTTCGCCGAAGCGATGGGCGGGTCGCTCCCGGGGATGGTCCTCTCGCCCTCGTGCAATTACCGTGTCTATGAACCGTCGACTTGCCGGGCCTCCCGCGCGACGCACGAGAAGGAGGCGACGATCTCGGTCATGAACGAGCGGACGGTGACGATCACCGGGAGCGATCTCTCCGGGTCCGTCGAGAACCTCTTCGCGATGGGTTGGATCGAGACCGGGACGGGGACGGGGTTCGAGCGGAGGAGCGTCCTCGCGTCCTCGGCCGCGAGCGGGACGACGGTCGTCCTCACGCTCAACGCCCCCCTCTACTTCGCCGAGGTCGGGGACTCCTTGGTCGCCCTCCCGGGGTGCGACGGAACGCCCGGGACGTGCATCAACCGCTTCGGGAACTTCCGGAACTTCGGCGGGCATCGGTTCGCCTACAAGAACCTTGCGGTGAAGGCGATCCCGACGCCCGAGGTCGACGCCGCGAAGAAATGAACGCCCCCCGGCCGCCGCTCCCGCCGCTTCGCCCGGTGCCATTCTTCCGCTCCCGGGAGTCGCAAGACGAACTCCGGGCGATCGTGGCGACGTGGCTCGGGACGCCGTTTCACGACCAAGCCGGGATCAAGGGGGTCGGGGTCGATTGCGTTCACCTTTGGGCGGAGATCATGGTCGAGGCGGGGCACCTTCAATCCTACGTCTTCCCCCGCTACCATCTCGACGCCGGGCATCACGACGACGCCTCCGCCCTCCTCGCGTGGTTCGAGGCTCACCCCGGCTTCCGGATGGTGAACGGGCCGCTCCGGTCCGCGGAGCCCATGCCCGGGGACCTCTACTGTTACCGGATCGGGAAGTCGGCTCATCATCTCGCGGGTTGCGTCGAGTGGCCTCGGGGGGTTCACGTCATGCGCGGGACGACCGTTTGCGAGATGCGGTTCGACGATCCGACCTTCGCTTCGCGGTTCGTGGCTTCCTTCCGCCCGGTCTTCTGGTAACGGTTGGGCATGTCTTTCGGCGGCAAGACGGACAACTTCGCGAACTCCGAGCCCAAGCCCCTCGGGCTCCGAGCCGAAAGACTCCCGTCGCAAGAGTTCGGTCGGGTCGTCCCCTACTTCGCCGGCTACGGCATGACCTCCGGGGTCTTCATCTCCGAACCGTGGGGGGTGCGATCGGTCCCGGTGACGAAGAAGGTCGGGAAGAAAAAGCAGACGGTCGGGTTCAACTATTATTGCTCCTTTGCAATGGTTTTTTGCCTCGGGCCGGTCGACCGCATCGAGGAAGTTTGGTTGAACGGGGAACTCTTTTGGACCGGGGCCGTGACGCGGGGCGCGACCGATTACGCCGACTTGACCGTCGGCCAGTTTGGGAGGCTCCGCATCTATTGGGGAACGGAGGCGCAAGTCGAGGACCCGGACCTCGCGACCTCCGGGGTCGTTCATCCGGCCTACCGTGGGCAATGCTACGGTGTCTTCGTCGATTGGCTCCTCGGGCAGAACAAGACCCAATGCCCGAGCGTTGAGATCCGGATTCAACGGACGCCGGCAGTCTCTTGGATGACCCCGGCGCAGAACATCGACGACGACGCGAACCCGGCGGCCGTCCTCGCGGAATGGTGGGCCTCGAAGCGGTTCGGCCTCGGGCTCGACGAGGACCTCCTCGATCAAGGCCTCTTGAACGCCGTCGCCGACCGCCTCGTCGACGAGGGCCTCGGGGTCTCACCGTTCATCTCGAACTCGTCCTCCTTCACGAAGGCCCTCGGGATGCTCCTCGATCACGTCGACGGGTTCGCCGTGCAAGGAGCGGACGGCCTCTTCGGGTTCGACCTCGTCCGCCCGGTGACCTACGTCCCGCGCGAATGGACCGAGGACGACATCACCGAGCCCCCGAGCGTCGAGGCCTCCTCGTGGTGGGAGACCTTCAACGCGGTTCACGTGAAGTATCTCGCGCGCGACCGCTACTTCGAGACGGACGCCGTCACGCATCGGGACATGGCTTCCTTCGCGATCACCGGCTCGACCCGGGAGAAGACCGTCGAGCGGGAATGGATCACTTCGCAGGATGTCGCGATCCGGGTCGCCGCCGCCCTCGGCCGGCAACTGGCGCTCCCGTTCACCGATCTACGGGTGAAGGTGCGGAAGGACTCGGCCGCGGAGATCGAGGTCGGGACGGTCGTCCGGGTGACCTACGCGAACGCCGGCCTCGCCGGGTTGGCAATGCGGGTGATGGCGAAGAGCGTCGACAAGCCGGAATCCGGGGAGGTCACCTTCGACCTCACCGAGGACCGCGGCTATCTCAACGCCGAGTTTTATCTCCCGGACGCCGTGACCCAACCGGCGGAGGAGACCTATGCCCCGGGCGCGCTCTATGCGGAGGGGGTCGTCGAGCTTCCCTTCGGGTGGGGAGCCTCGGACGCGATGCGGTTCGGGATGCAACCCGTCCGCGGTGACATCATCTCGAACGGGTTCAACTTCCTTTGGAAGAGGGCGGGCGGGTCCTTCGTCGACCTCGGAGCCTCGGACGTGTTTTGGATGGCGGGGACGACGAACGCCGCGATCGCCGCGACCGTCCCGCTCGACTCGGGGACCGCCTTCCTCGACGTGACCTTCGGCGGGGCGGACAAGGTGATCGACTCGATGACCTACGCGGAAGCCTGTCAAAGCCCTTGGGTCTTCCTCTTCATCGGCGACGAAATCTTGATCCCCTACGAAGCGACCCTCGTCTCCGCGGGACGCTATGCGATGAAGGCCCTCCGCGCGCGCTTCGGCACGGTGCGGGCCGCCCACCTTTCCGGCGCGGCCGTTCGGGTCGTGGCCGTCTATGTCGACCCGATCGCGGAACACGCCCTCGCGACGCCGACGACGGCCGCCCAAGCCTACAAGCTGCAACCGTTCTTCATGGGGGCGGAGCTTCCGCTCGCGGACTGCCCCGAGATCGCCATCACCCCGAGGAAGCGGGGCCTCGCGCCATTGCCCCCCGCCAACCTCAAGGCGAACGGGGACGGGGTCGCCCCGACCTACGCGACCGGGACGAACGTCGCCCTCTCGTGGGACGAGACTCACGAACTCCGGGACCAAAGGCCCCCGGAGGAGGTTCTCGTCCCTCGGGCGCAGGCGACCGAGATCGAGGTCCTCACGACCGGAGGGACCGTCATGGCGACGATCAACGTCCCGGGAACCGCCGGCCCTTACACCCTCACGAACTCCGCGATCGTCTCGGCCCTCGGTTCCGAGACGGACTTCGTCGTTCGCGCCCGATACCTCAACGGGGCCGTCCGGAGCCTCACCTTCGCCGAAGTTACCGTTTGGAAAGTTTAAGCCATGAGCACGCTTGCACCCTCCCGCCTCAACGACGTTTCCGCCGTCACGAACTTTGTCGCCCTCGTGGCGGACAACTTCGAGATCCTCGCCGCGGAGATCGCGAAGCGTGAGCCGACCTATGTCTCGGGGAGCCCGACGACGGCCGTCGGAGCCCCGACGACCGGAGCCCGTCTCCTCAACGAGTTCTTTCGCGACTCACTCCGCGGGGAGTTCGTGTGCATCACGGCCGGCACGCCGGGGACGTGGCGGCAAATCACGCCCGCCTTCGTGACCTCGGACCCGGTGAGTCCGCCAACCGGATATTGGATTTGCCGGGTTGACGCCGCCTATGTTCAAAAGACCTACAACGGGTCGACGTGGGACGCCGTCGGAACGGCCGGGCCGCCCGGAACGCCGGGCTCGGTGATGCACAACACGAGCGGAGCCCCGTCCTCCGGGCTCGGGGAGGTCGGGGATTGGGCAATGGACACGGCCGCCGGGGCCGGGCTCGGGGATGTCTACGAAAAGACCGGGGCCTCGACTTGGACACTCCGAGCGAACTTCAAGGGGGCCGACGGAACGGACGGAACGGACGGAGCGGATGGGGCCGACGGGACGGTGATCCTCAACGGGAGCGGAGCCCCGGCGGGAGGGACCGGGTCCGTAGGGGACTTCTACGTCGACACGGACACGGGGGACTTGCACGAGAAGACCGGGGCCTCGACTTGGACCCTCCGGGCCTACGGTTGCAAGGATCGGACGGTCCCCGGATACCTCGGCGCGCGACGGTTCACGGTCGACTCGAACAACCTCAACGATCAAACCGGGACGACCTACACCCTCGACGCGACGGACAACGGGAAGACGATCACCTTCAACAACGCCTCGGCCGTGACGGTGACGGTCCCGAGCGGTCTCCCGGTCGGGTTCTCGTGCGCGCTCTTCCAAAAAGGGGCCGGGCAAGTCGGGCTCACGACCTCGTCGACCACGCTCCGAAACCGCCAGTCGCACACGAAGATTGCGGGGCAATACGGGTTCGCGTGTCTCTTCTCTCACGTCTCGAACGAGTTTATCTTCGCGGGAGACACCGCCGCATGATCGCGCTTCCTCACTTCCGGGCCGGATGCAAGCCGGCGGCCGCCTCCGCCTTCTCACTCGCCGACTACTCGGGGAGGGTCGCGCACTACGACGTGGGGCAACTCCCGACCCTTTCGGACGGAGCCGAGGTCGGGGGGACGCAAACCCTCACGGACCTCTCGGGGAACGGCCGGCACTTGGCGCATGCGACATCGAGCTTCCGGCCCCTGTACTACGGGAACCAAGTCAACGGGAAGCCGATCATCCGGTTCGCGGCCGCCAACTCACGCCGCATCTATTGTGCCGACACGGGCTTTCCGACCGGGGACTTCTCGATCCTCTACGTCGCGAAGCCAACGACGGATTACCCGAACGGCTCTTATGCATGGATGGGAGGATGGGGATCGAACGCCTTCTCGAAGCTCGTCGTCCCTTATATCGGCGGGGTGACGGTCTACGGTGGGAACTCACTTTGGGGCGCGACCCAATACGGGGACAGCGGTCCGGATTGGAGCGGGTGGACGGCTAACACAAAGTCCTGTTACAACGCTTGGAACGTCCTACTCCTCACGAGAACCGGGAACACTTGGACCTTTTGGAAGTCGACGACGACTTCGAGCGTCGCCCGGACCATGACGACCGCGCCCCAACTCGGGGGCGAGTTCATCCTCGGCGGGTGGCCGAACGCCTCGGGATACTTCACGGGGGACCTCGCCGAGCATTGCGTTTGGAACCGTGTCCTCTCGGGGGCGGAGATCGCCGCCATCATGACCGGGCTCGGGACCAAGTTCGGAATCACGATCAACACGTGATCCGGAGCGGCATGAAAAAAGTTGCAAGAAGGACTTGCAACCGCGCGGGACCCGTGCGATAAGTTCTCCCGTCGGGCGCGGGTCCGGCAGACGACAACGACCACGAACACGAGACGACGATGAAGAACCTCTCCCTCCCCTCCGCAAACGTCCGGAACCCCGACGGCTCCCTTCGGGTCTCGATCCGGATCGCGGTCGACCTCCGCGCGGAAATGGACCGCTTCGGGATCACGCCCGCGCGCCTCCGCCGGCATGCCCGGACCCTCGGGGTGACCGGAGTCCGCGTCGACGAAGCCCTCCGCGGGGAGGCCGGTTGGCTCAAGGCTTGGACCTCGGGCGCGGTCCGGGATTGGGTCGACATGATCCGGGGCGCATGGATCACCGCTTGAACGGCGGCAACCTCAACTCCTCACCGAGACGACCATGAAGAAGACCATGAAGAAGACCACGCAACCCGCGAATGAATGGATCGTGAACCTCGACGACTCCGTTCCGTGCGATCGGGTCGTCGAACTCCCAGCCGGCTTCGAGATCGACCCGGAGAACCCGGACTTTGCGACGAGCCCCTCGGCCTATGCCGACCGGGTGACCGGGGCGCGCCTTCACGTTCGGGCGGTCGACGGGCCGGTGAGGCCCCGCAAGTTCCGGACCTACGCCCTTGCCCTCGCGGCCGCCCGTGCGGAGTTCGCCGGGGGCGAGGCTTCCTTCGACGGCATCCGAGCCTTCGACGGGATCACCGTGAAGGGCGGCATCGGCCGCCGATGGTGGCCGGTCACCGCTTCCCTCTCTTGAACCCTCTCCCAACCCCAACCCCAACCCCAACGAAGACGAACATGAACGACAAGATCCCCGACCTCTACGCGAACGACTTCGCGACGGTCCGCACAAGCCCGAGGACCTCCTTCATCATGAGGAGGACGGGCATCGGGCACGGCCTCACGATCGAGAAACGGACGGTCGTCTCGATGCCGTTCGAGGTCATAGGCGCGGTCGACCCCGGGATCGCGACGGAGATCGTCGTCGGCCTCACGGCCGAGGCGGCCTCCCTCCCGCTTCCCCCGACGATCCGGCTCCTTCTCATCGAGTGGCGGGAGCATCGGGACAAGTCCCCCGGCGACGCCTTCCGGCCGAAGTCGCTCGCCCGTTTCATGATGACGCGCGAAGCCGAGGCCGCGCTCGCCCAACGCAACGCCAACGCCTCCCCTCGATGACCCCGCTCAAGAAGCCGGTCTCCCGCGCAACGGCCGCGGAACTCGACGGGACCTTCGGGCCGGATCGCGGCCGCCGGCTCGTCGTGACCCTCGTCCCGGGCAAGGAAGCCTCGGGGGATCGGGCGGCCGTCCCCGACCTCATCCGGCTCCGCCCGATGGGCACGCGGAGGGCCGAGGAGATCGCCGCCGTCGATGTCTACCTCTTCGCCCTCCGGTCCCGGGTGAACCGGGAGCAACTGGCCCGGATGCGGGAGCGGAAGGCCGCCCTCGCGGAAGCCCGGGCCGAGGCCTCCCGGAGGCGCGCGGAACTCCGCCTTCGGAGGGAGGCCCGGAGAGACCGGAGAGGGGACGCATAAAAAAGTTGCAGAAAGACCTTGCCGGCCCCGGCCGATGGTGGCAGGTTGACGCCCGTCGGGGATGACCCCGGCACAACGAAAACGAAGACGATGAACAAGACCTCCTCCCCCGCGGCCCCGAAGCTCAACGAACTCGAAGCCGCCATCCTCGCCGCCCATTACACCCGCGACCCGAACTCTCGCCTCGGATGGTACGCGAACGGCCCCGGGGTCCCGTGCTTCCCCTCGAATCTCGAAGTCGAGGTTCATCACGACCGCATCCGCGTCTTCCGGAAGGTCCTCTTCGGCGAGGCTTACACCCGCCGGACCTTTTGGGATACCGTGACGGTCGCCGTCTTCGTGACGGTCGAGGAGTTCATCGCCGCATGCCCCACGAAATCCGAAGGCGGAGTCGGGCCGAACGTATGGGACTAAGTCCCGACGGGGGCGGCCCGCCCGCCCCCTCCTTCTCTCTCCTTTGGACCCGCAGACATCAAACCCTTGCCCCGGACCCGGGGCACCATGAACGAAAGGACGACGACCCCATGAGATTGATTCCCATCCCGACCCTCCTCGAAATGGAGGAGGAGGAAGCCGTCCCCGCTTTCCGCGGGACGATCAAACGAGTCTTCGGTCGCTCGACCGGATCGAACGACCACGGCGAATGGTCTCTCCAAAACCTCATCGTCACCGAGCCCGGGGCCGACAAGGTCGAGATCAAGGTGAAGTTGAAGGATCAACCGGAGATCCCCGAGAAGGCGAAGGGGCGGAGCCTCTACGTCGAGAGCAACCGGGGCGAGCGGGGGATGACCGGGATCAAGATCAAGGTCGAAAACTATCAGGGGAAGCCGAGGAAATACGTTCACGTGACGAAGACCGCGGCCGTGACTCTCCTCGACAGGAACGCCGCCAACCCGGCCCCGAACGCCGGCTCCGAAGACCGGGCTCCGGTCGGGTCCCCCGAGGAACAAGGCGAGGCCCCCCGGGCAAAAGCCCAACCGCAGAACCCGGCCCCGCAGAACCCGGCCCCGGCGGCCGCCGCGGCTCCTCAGAACCCGCCGAAGTCGGCGGACGGGAAGCCGAAGCGGGACCCGAAGCAACACG
>ERZ869925.72-NODE-72-length-54311-cov-9.937279_pt1 | contig 54311 bp, 67 predicted proteins | sample MGYA00579311_ERZ869925 | MGnify/ENA primary metagenome ERZ869925 (study PRJEB32216, sample SAMN09231817) | wastewater metagenome | place: USA: Maryland | collected 2016-07-30 | study: EMG produced TPA metagenomics assembly of the PRJNA472060 data set (Reclaimed water...
TTTACAGGTAAAACTACAATAGAATGGTTCAATTAGGAACGTCTGGTAGTATTGCACACAACGTTTTGCGGCTTTGTGTCTGTTTGCCCCTTGCACAATGCTTGAATTTAAAGACAAACTTGATGGGGGCAAATAGCACAAAACCGCTGTTACCTGCTGGTGCGGTTAAATTACGGTAAACTTAAATTGAAATACTAAACAAAAAATTATTAAAAATGAGCGTAGGCAAAAAAGAAAAAATAAACGTATTATCATTATTTGATGGTATGAGTTGTGGACAGATAGCATTGAATAAAGTAGGAATTGAGTATGAAAATTACTTCGCTTCTGAAATAGATAAATATGCAATGCAAGTAACGCAAAAGAACTACCCAAATACTAAACAATTAGGAAGTGTTACCAAAGTGAAAAGTAATGATTTACCAAAGATAGATTTATTATTTGGCGGTAGTCCTTGCCAATCATTTTCAAACGCTGGAAACGGAACTGGATTTGATGGTAAAAGCGGTTTATTTTACGAATATGTAAGACTGCTTAAAGAATGTAATCCAAAGTTTTTCTTACTTGAAAACGTAAAAATGAAAAAGCAATGGCAAGATATTATTTCAAAAGAATTAGGATGCGAACCAATAAAAATAAACTCTAACTGTGTATCGGCACAAAATAGAGAAAGATTATATTGGACTAACATTCCTGTTTTAGAATTACAAGATAAAGGTATTTTCATTGAGGATATTTTAGATAGTGAGTTTGATAATAAATACTGGCTGAAAGAAAGAAATACTGAATTACTTTTAAAGAAAGTAGATATTACTAACGCTCCAAACATTGCTTGTATTGATGTTTACAATAAGAAAGTGAAATTAGACAGAAAATGTCCGACACTTACTTTACCACATCACAATTCAATAAGACTTTTACAGAATGGTAAGATAAGAAAACTAACACCGAATGAATGTGAGAAGTTACAGAATGTTCCTTTGAATTATACGGATTGTGATTTAAGTGATATTCATCGCTATTCAATGCTTGGGAACGGCTGGACAGTAGATGTAATCGCTCATATTTTTTCTTTTTTAAAGGAAGGGGAAATTTTTAATAATTTTTCTAACGAAAATGTTTAATCGAAGAACGAATGTAGCACTTGCAGGTAACGGATTAGTGCTTGGCGAAGTTGTGGACTTCAAGGCACAAAAGCTCATAAAATTACAAATGTTAAATAGAATTACTAATGCTGAATAAAAGTACAAATGCCACAATTTTGCCAAACACCTGTTATAAGCAGCCCTTATTTCGGGTTCTAAATTGCTATGCTGGAATTGGTGGTAACCGCAAATTTTGGAATGCTCCAAATATGCAAGTTACGGCCATTGAGTATGACCCAAATATTGCAAAGGTTTATCAAGACTTATACCCAAATGATATTGTAATAGTTGCAGACGCACATCAATATCTTTTAGAAAATTATGAGGGATTTGATTTTATTTGGTGTTCACCGCCTTGCCCTACTCATTCAGTTACAAATCACTTCTTAAATGCACAAGGTATAAAACGCTATCCCGATATGGCATTGTATCAAGAAATAATTTTGTTGCAAACTTTCTTTAAAGGGAAATATATAATTGAGAATGTAAAATCATATTATACTCCTTTGATTGCTCCACAAATAAGTGGCCGCCATTATTTTTGGGCAAATTTCAGAATACCAATGCTAAAATTTGAAAAGCAAATTGGTAGAATGAATGGTAAAAAGTCCGATTTAGGCGGTAAAATACAAGCAGAATTAAGGTCTAATAATCATAAAAAATTAGGTTTTGATTTGTCAAAGTATAGCGGAATAGACAAAGAAAAGGTATTAAATAATTGTGTCGCTCCTGAAATAGGATTGGCAATATTTGAAAGTGCCTTAAATATTTATAATCACTCAAAAATAGAGAATGTCGGTTTATTCGGAGAGCTCGTTTAGGGTTGCTTATAACTCGGTAATTGCCGACACTAACTGCTAAATAAAGTATTGATAATGAGCCATAAGTTTAGAATACAAGAGATAGAAATAAATGGGTATTATTTTACCGAATACCCAAGTTTGTATTGGCATTCAGGTAAGTTTTGGTTTAATGAAAAAGAAGTTAAAAAGGTGTATAACAATGGTAGTATTTCATTGCTATTATATGGGAGTAAAAAGGTTAGTATAAAGAAATTAAGGAAACAAGCAAAACCGTGTACTATAAAATTATTGAAAGAATATTGTCCATTTTAAAAACATAAAACAAAACTATCATGGCAAGACCACCCCAAAAGAAAAATGCTAAGACAGATTATTCGGTGTACTATAATCCAAAAATAAATCCGTTTTTTGCCGATACTAAGAAATTGGATTGTGTGTTTAGTTATCCGAAATACCAACCTAAATTGCAGTTATTATTACTTAAAAAATTAAAATAAATTTTATGATAGAACCTCATGTAACACAGGAAACGTTTATTATTGGATTATGGATTATTTTTGTGGGTGGTGGTATTGCTGTATGTGGTTATTTGATTTGGGAGTGGATGCGTAAGTATTCTATATGGAGGCATAACCAAAAAGCGCATATTAAAAAAATGTTTGGTGATGATACAATAAAAGAAACAATTAATCGTTTATAGTATTATGATGCGATTAAAGATATTTTGGGAACTTGCATGGTGGGCGGTAGTCCAAGCGTGGTACGATAGTGGTTTAGCCTATGATTTTTATAAGCAAAAAGTAGCCAAACCAAAAGTGGATGAAGCGGATATTTTTGCGCCAACAGAACCAAAAAAAGTAATTAAAAAACCAAAGCAATATCCATACACCGATTAAATAAAAAAACGAATGACAGCAAGAGCAGCACTAATAAGCCATTTACTTTCAGGCAAGAAAGTTAGCATTAAGAATTGCTATTTTGATTTTGGATTAAGTAATTGCAGTAGAGAGATAATTAGAATGGTAGAAAAACCTTTTAATGTAGTATGTGATAGGGAACATAAAAAAGGCACATCAAGGCATGGACAGCCGATAATTTGGACAGAGTATCGGTTATTGAGGTCAAAACAAAACTCCATAGGCATAGCAGAAATGACAAAGTATTTAATGGAAAAAGGTAATAACCGACCAAAAGGTAAAGTGGTTGGCAAAGAGTTGTTTTCATAGGCAGTTTTTTTTTGTGATTACAGCCCCTTAGTCTTAGGGGGCTTTGTTTAAAAATTATTATTATGAACTACTGGATAGCACCTTCGATTGGTAAAATAGATATTACAAGTACTGTTTTTTATTGTGCTGCAAGGCATTGTGGGGTTACAGTTGAGCAGATAAAAGGCAAAAGAAGAATAGAGGCAATGGTTAAGGCAAGGCATATTGTAATGGCTATTTTGAAGGAAAAAACAAGTATGACATTATTGGAAATAGCAAGGCTGTTCAACCATACCTATGACCATACAAGTGTACTTCATGCCATTGCTAATTGTGTAAATGGTGGTAAATATGAAGCAGATTGTAAAGTGGTATTAAGTGATTTATATGGATGCAAAACCTACTACAAAACAGATACCACAATAAAAAGACCGGGAATTGTTAAAGGTGCATATAACTTTGCATTTATAAAACCATTATTAAGAAATGGGCAATTCTACATCAATAAAAAAACAATAGAAGATTATAAAATAAATGGGCATTACGACACGTTTAATGCTTTCTTAGATGCCTATGATTGCTCATTAGTTGAAGCCAATACAACACAGATTAAAATAGTACTTAATAACTTTAAAAAAATAGCGTAAACATGATACAAGACAACCAAATAGAAGTATTCACAGAACTTCTAAAAAAGCACGATTGGTATTATAGCCAATCAGATAGTCCGTCAGTATGGGAAAGCGGAAGCAATGAAGCCATTGAAATAAAAAAAATGAGAGAAGAATTAGACCTCACACATGATGGGAAAGGTACTGAATTATTTAACCGCTTTAATCCGTTCTTAGCGGCATTAAGGATAAATATTGGGAAAAATGATTAGCATATCAAACACATACCTTGAAGCACTTAAACTCGCTGTAAAGGGCTACTCAAAAAGAAAAATTAAAAAAATACTGAAATGTAAGGGCAGGTTATGACAAACTAACCCCTTTTGTACAGATATAACTTAACAAAAACAATAAAAAGTGCAGCCAAGTAAAGATATAACTTACCTTGAACAAAGAAGATTACACATTGAAAATGGCAGACCATTAGCGCAAAAGAAAACGTATTCCATACCAAAGAAGTCAATAAAGAGAATCCAAAAGGAAAAAGAACAAGGTGTAGATACTAAAAGAATGGAATTAGAACAATGGTTTGCAGAAATAAAAGAAAGGCACTCTATTGGTGGTGGATGCTTATGTATGGAATGTGGGGGGTGGATTCCGAATGATTATATAAGACACGCAACGGCACATCTACTTTGCAAGAAATTTTTCAAATCCTGTGCCACCCACCCATTAAATTACCTTATCCTTTGCGCTGGAAATGGATGTCACGATAAAACCCATAGAGTAGATAAATTCGTACAAATGAAAATATTTCCAATAGCGGCTGAAAGAATAAAAAAAATTATACCTTTGTTACCTTTCGATGAACTCAAATACATCTCAAACCAATTAACCATAGCATTAGAAAATGTGTAGCATCTTAGAATTTAGTAAACCAATACCTGTAACCACCGTTATCGGAGACGCTTACGCTATTTACGTCAAAAGCAATGGAATGTTTGAAGATGATGAATGGTGTTGCTGCTTAACTGAAAGTGGACAAGTGAGGCATTTTATAAGTTCCCAAATAAAAATTTGTCACAATCAAACTTATCAAATTAAAAAAACAGAGAATGACCAAAATAATCGTAAGTGATAAAAATGGCAGTACAGATTCTTCCTACCATTCATTAATAACAAAAATAAATTCCAAATACCCAATAGTAGTAGTTTCATGGGTAGAGAATTTTGTTTTTAATGATGCCCTATTAGAAATTACTGATTACATTCTAATTTGCTACTGCGAATATGGATGGGATTATGAGATTAAAGATAGCCATATATGGGGAGTAAACAAAGATAATTCAGGCAGATATAGCGGTGGTGAATGGGATAAATTTGATAATTGGGTAAAAAGTAACCCGCCAAAAATACTATTTAAACGAGAATTATTAAAGAAAGATGTAAGTGATAAAGTGCAACCAATAGTGTACCCATGTTTAGTTGAAGCGCAGCCAATTCAATTAAGAGAAGAATTTAATAATAGACCTATATCGGTAATGAACTATTTTGGCAGGTCAAATGAAAATCGGTTTTTACTACAAGGTAAAATATGGGAACACGCATCTAAAAGAGGGTTTTCTATATGCGATAATATTTATTATTTTAACTCATTTATGCAGCATGAACAAGGAGAAAAATGGTGCAGTTTGCATATTCCTTATTATAGCAGAATAGAAATTTCTAATATAATGGCAATAAATTCAATGGCTAAAATATCTATATCTTTATATGGCGCAGGGTATCGGTGTTTTAGAAATTTAGAAGCACCTGTTAATTCAGTAATGCTATTAAAAGAAGATGATTTATGTTGGGATTGGGATTGGATTGATGGGGTGAATTGCATTAAGTTTAAGGAGTTTGGGGATGAATTAAAGGTTATAGATGAATGGTTAGCATCAGACGATTTATATGATGTTTATGTTAGAGGTGTTAATAATTGCAATAATTACAGGTTAGAAACTTATATCCCTTACTTAGAAAACAAAATTAACAATGTCTAATTTAATTGATTTAAAAGATTTAAGACAGGGTAAATTAACTATTTTGTATAAAATAGGATGGGATATTGGTAGAAGTAGAACAATGTGGGCTTGTATATGCGACTGTGGTAATAAATTTAATATATCTACTCATTCAGTAAGAAGGGGGCAACAATCATGTAAGGATTGTAGTAAAGCTGCTATAAAGCACAATTTATCACACACGCCAGAATATGGCGCATGGAGAAATATGATTTCAAGATGTACAAATAAATCAAATAAGTCTTATTTCAGGTACGGTGGTAGAGGAATAAAAGTTTGCGAACTTTGGGAAAAATCTTTTGAAGCCTTTTATAAAGATATGGGCGAGCGACCAAATAAATACTATTCCTTAGAAAGAATTGAAAATAGTAAAGGGTATTATAAAGAAAATTGTAAATGGGCTACAAGAAAAGAACAAGCAAGAAATTTTAGGCATAATCATTTATTAGAGTTTAATAGGGAAAGCAAATGTATATCAGAATGGGGTGAAATATACGGGTTGCATCACGACACAATAGCAAGTAGGCTTGATTTAGGATGGTCAATAGAAAAAGCATTAACCACGTCAGTAAAAATAAATAAAAAAATATCATACAAAGGGGAAATGATGCCGATTGCTACGGTAGAAAAAATATTAGGCTTCGGTAACGGAACTATAAGTTATAGGCTTAAAAATGGTCTTTCTGAATACGATGCAATAAATAATCCATTGCAAAATAAAAAATTAATAGAAAAAGCATGAGCAAAGCGTATCAAATTGTCACGGTTTCAAACCGAACACCCCACGAATGGTATTACCTTCAGAGAGAATTTTACAGGTCATTATTAGGCAGCGAAGTATTAACTATAAACTATTTAATAGATGATTATTGGAAAGGACTTGCCACAAAACCTAAGTGGCTGTACAGGGCAATAAAAGAGGGGTTAATTAAAACTAAATACATTCAATTTGTAGATAATTGGGATTTAGTTTATGGTGCAAACCCTGATGAAATTATGCAATGTTTCATAAATTACAAAACACCAATAGTAATAAGTTCGGAAACCAACTGCTTTCCTGACACCTACAAAAATGAATACGATGCACTAAATATACCAAAGCCTTATTGCTATCTTAATAGTGGTGTTATAATAGGCGAAACAGATGCTGTATTAGCCTGTTTAGAAGCAATGGGCTTACCTAATGTAGAAGATGATTACAGGCGTGAGGATGGCACAAATTTTCATAGTAATGACCAAACTATGTGGCAATCTATTTTCTTAAAACAACCTGTTCAAATAACCTTAGATTATAATTGTGCTATATCCCAAAGTTTACATAATGAAAGTATAGACAATTTCTTATTCACTAAAGAAAGGATAATGAATAAAACAACGGGTTGCCATCCAAGAATCTGGCATTTTAATGGCGGGAGTAAGGATAATATTTCATTAAGAGAACCTATTTTAAAACATTTAAACTTAATATAATGAATATTCAAATTAACGAAGACGGCAGTACAGATGTATTAAATATCTCAAAAAGTGAAAGACTGATTTTACTAAAGAGTTTAAAATTAAGATATTTAACAATAGAAACAATAATTGGTGCAGAACCAGATTTTTTGCAAAAAATGCTTGAAATAGGCAACAAAGCGTTTGATGCAGATGCGGGTGAAAAACAATGTTCAATTAATGAATATGTAAATATGTTTGCTGATGAATACGCATTAATTTACGATATTTTATATAAAGCAAAAGCAACTATTTAAACCTTATATGAGCAACATTAAATACGGCTTAATATCGAGAGTGGATTCAGATACAATAGAAAAAACATTTGAACTTATTTTTAAAGACTTTCCTGATGAAATAATAAATTATTCGGAAGTAGGGCTTTATAATGGGCGAACCACAAGTGGTGTAAATGAATTTTTACAAAGTAAAAACAAGCAGTTTAATCTTATAGGGATTGATAATTTTAAAGACAAAGAAGAACTTGTTTTCTATCCACCAAATGCAAAATTAATACAAGGTAGTTCTATTGAAGTGTATAATCAGTTGCCCGATAATAGCCAACATTTTATTTTAATTGACGGTAATCATTCATTTCCCTATGTAATTGCAGACTTTTTTTGCTACTCTCAAAAAGTTATTAAAGGTGGGTATATTTGCTTTCACGATGCAGCACCACATTCACAAAACGTAAGTTATCAAAGAATGGGAAGCGAAGATGATATGGATATGTATATTTCAGTAAGAAAGGCACTTACAGCTATTGGGCTTATGGAAAATGGAACAGATAGTGAAGGTCTTTATTCTATGCCATCAAATGAATGTTTGTTTGGTGGTTGGGAATTAGTGTTTGACGAAGCAGACCTTAATGACATGGGCGGTGGTGTTTTGGTGTTTAAAAAACTTTATTAATTATGATAAGCCTTGTAATAAATTGCGATTCAAGACCTGAAAGAAACCAACAAGAAGGTTTATTTTCTGGGGTAATCAGCAATGACTTTTTTATTGAGGGGGTAAAAAATAAAATAGCCTTTTTTAATGGATTTGATATTGAAACGATATTATTCATAGATGAACACGAAATTGTGCCACATGAAACTATTGAGCAATTAAGAGAATTAGTAACTACATTAGTAATAAGAAAACATACCCATGAAGAAAAATTTAATGATTACAACTATCTATCCGCACTTAGTTTATGTAGAGGTGAAATCATTTGCCATATTGACCAAGATTGCGCCTTATTTACGCCTAATATGCAACCAATAGATGAAATGATTGGGTTACTTGAACAATACGATTACGTTTGTTATCCATCCCTTTTTTCGCCAAACCCCGACCACAACCCTAACTATGATTACTATTGGTGTTCAACAAGGTTCTTTATGTGCAAAAAAGAAACACTTGACTTTACCGAAATAAAAAAGTGTTTACAAGATTCAGATTATCTATTTGCAAAATACCCTGCATCTGTACATAATCCGTGGCTGGAACATATACTTGCCCTTATTTCAAAGTACACAGGAAAAGGTGTTTATTATCCACCAATAGATTACGAAAAGGTTATTATCTTTGTATGGGAAAATTACCAAAAGGGATTACTTTCTGAAATGAATAATCAACCATTTGACATGATAAAGCAATTCGTATTCAATTGCAACGGAATACATTATCCAAATAACCTCACAATACCAATAAATTAAACAAAAAATGATAACAGGAACACCCGAATTTTGGAAAGTATTTAAAGAAACTAATGGAGCTTTGTCGGTTTCCGAGGCGATAGCTATTATGAATTTAGCAGCACAAGCCCCACAAGCAAATAGATGTGTTGAATTTGGAGTGTATAAGGGAAAATCGGCTATGTCTGCCGCTTTCGTACTTAACCACGCTTTGTTTTATTTAGTAGAACCAGAGTTTGAAAACAAGGCATTTAAAAAAGAAGTAGAAAAAACATTAAAAAAAATACAGCCAGATGTAACAAAGGTAGATTACTCTTTTAGTTCAATGCTATCTACCGACTGGTTAAATGATAATGAAAGAGAGTTTGGTTATGTTTTTGTGGATAGCGGAAGCCATCAAGACGGATTACCGATGCAAGAAGTAAAGCTATTGGAGGATAGAATGGTGCAAGGTGGAATAATTGTTTTTCACGATTGTTTTGCCCAATTTGTAGAAGTAACACAATCCTATGAATATCTAATTTCAACAGCTAAGTATGAGCCAATATCCATTGATTGGGATGCAATAAACAAATATGTAAATGATAATAATTTAAACGAGGGCAACATTTCGTGGCATCATACCGAATTAGAAAACCCCAATTTTGTCGGAGCAGTAAAAAGAATATAAAAACATGAAAAAAAAATCAGTACCAACAGAACTACCAATAAGGCTGCAAAATGAAGTAGCGGTAAATGTACCGACAGTAGAAAACTTTACAACGGTAAAGCACTCTATTAATTTAGGGGATTTATATGGAGCAATGGGAGCAATAAAAAAGTACTATGATATTACCAAAAGAAGGGTAAGGATATACCAATTCCTAAACCAATTAGCAAACTATTACGCAGGGGCAGAACACCCAACAAAAAATGAAAATGGTGCAGCCGTATGTATGAATAGCACTATGTTTGATATGGTAAAGCCATTGATTGAAAGTCAGGAATATATTGAAAGTTTCCAAAAGTATGAAGGGCAAAAAATAGATTTAGATTTTGATGTTATCAGAAGCAAAACATTTGTAAACTTACCACATGGTTCATTGCAAGGGTGGATTCCATTAGCCTTTCCCGACCTTACATTTGACCTTAGTAAAGCGTGGATTACCGTGAATGGCAAGTGTCCTGAACATATAAAAAAGCAAGTAAACAGAAAGGTAATATTAAACTTTACTGAAAGATATAGAAACGGCACTATTGATTATTTCTTTCTTAAAAACTATGCGCCCGACCTAATATTCTCAGGAACAGAAAAAGAACATTGGTTATTTTGTTCAAGGTGGGGATTGGATATTCCAAGATTAGAAGTAAGCAACTTTTTAGAATTAGCGTATGCACTTAGAGAAGCAAGGTTTTTATTATGCAATCAAAGTATGCAGTTGAATTTATCCCAAGCAATGAAAACAACCCATATATTTGAAATCTGTTCATTTGCTCAAAATATAATGCACATGATTAATGATAACAGTTTTGGGTTCTTACATCAAGTTGGCGTGGAGTACTATTGGAGAAAGTTATATAACGAAACAATGATAGCCCCTAAAAATCATTAGGGGCTATACTAAGGGTATTTTTATGCTAATTACCCTGCGTTTGTAGCCAATGTAGCGGCTGCGGTGTCGGTAACATACTTGCTACCATGTACGTTTAATCCCGAAGGCGCTACTTCGATAACGGAATAAACATAAAAATTGCTTACAAATACACCATTACTTAATGGGGTAAACGTAGTGGAATCGGTAGGAAAACTAACGATTTGTGGAGTAGGCCACGGCTTTACCAAGTCAAAAGCTGCTGCTCCTGCTTTATTTTGGAAAGGTTGTGTGCCATGAATTTCTCCGTAAACTCTTGCGGAAACGTGTGCTGCTGCTGCCATAAAAAATGAATTGTTTGTAAATAAAAAAATAAATATGTCGGTGTAAAAATACGGAATTTTTCAATTATTTTCTTTTTCTTAATTTTACAGTATTATTATGAACAAATTTTTTCTTATTGACCCATTATCAAATCCAGTAAGTAGTGAAGATATTATTGAGTTTGAAAACACAAAACAAGGCAAAGTATTAAATGAATCCATTAATCGTGAAGCAAGAACAAAAAATGCTTTATTTGAAGAAGATAATTTAAAGTGGGTAAGCGGAAGGGTTATTATCAAAGTGGATATGGAAGCAAAAAACTTTCATACTTTTGAGAACGGAACTAAGATAAGAAGGGAACGTGATTTTAACGAGTTCAACAAAAGAATAACCCAACCTGTAAATGCCTATGTAATATCTGCCGAACATATACCAAGCGGTAGTGAGATATTAATTAGCCATTTAGCATTGCATGATACCAATAAATTAATCAGCTATAAACCTAATAATAATTGCGATGTAAAGTATTTTTCAATACCTGAATTAGATTGTTTTGCGTGGCGTAAAAAGGGCGGTGAATTTCAGCCAATGAAGAATTACGAGTTTGCATTAAGGGTATTTAAACCTTATAGCGGCATTATTGAAGGTATAGAACCTGAAATAATAAAGGAAATTTTGTATATTGCAACAGGAAAGTTAAAAGGAAAGATTTGTAATGTGCTAAAAGCAACGGATTATGAAATTATTTACCAAGACGATTACGGTAAAGAAGCAAGGTTAATAAGAATAAGGCATAGCGAAGATGAAACATTTGATAGGGAAGAAATCACTTGCGTAAATCAGGAACTAATAAAAGAATATAAACAAGGTAAATTATTAATAGGCATAGATTCAAAAACGGCAACGTATGGCAAGTAATATTATGGCTTTTAAAAAAGGCGGCAAAGAAGAAGTGGTAGCAGCACCTACTTCAATTTTAGCACCTAAAAGTACAGTAACTCAAACATCAGCACCATCTATTGTGCCAACACCTATGAATGTTGATAGGTTTAGGGCGTGGGGTGGACTAAGTAAAGTAGCGCAAGGTCAAGGATGGCAACCTACTTCATGGAATGGAGAAACAACAACCTACATCAATAACTACGATAGCGGATTAAACAGGGTACAATTACCCGATGGTTCATTAGGTCATATCGCAATACAAGGTGGTAATAATAACGGTTTATTTTCCATAATGATTAGAGATAAAAAAGGAAATGTAGTAAAGGAAATAAACAAAGGACTTAATGCCAAACAAGTTCAAGACTACCTAACAAACCAAAATTCAACCATAGCACAACGGCAAAAATCAATAGAAAAAAACAAAAATATTGACAGACCAAATGCAAGTGGCGAATATACTTCCCTTTAATCTAAAAATCAAACATGGCTAAAACAATAGAAAGTGCGCTATATAAATTTAAAAGAAAAACCGCCTGTTTTTTTAATTTTACCGTTGATTTGGGATGCAATATTAGCACGGTAAAGTCCAAGACTATTTGCAGCATCTTTAACGCTATCAAAAATTATATTTTTTTCTATACACATAACTTTCTTTCTTTTAGGGTTTACCCCGTTTTTAAATGTTTTTTTTATGCCTTTCAAATTTTTGCCAAGTACATTATAAGAATGTTGCTCATTTTCGGAATATGTAACCCATTCAAGATTATTTACATTGTCGTCATGTTTAACCCCGTTAATATGATTAACACATGGTTTACAATTAGGGTTTTCAATAAATGCCATAGCGACAAGTCTGCAAACTCTTTTGTAAAAAGGCTTGTTATCTTTAAAAAGACCAACCGTGTAATATCCGTACCTGCTAAGTTGTTTGAGTTTTATCCCAGATTGATTTGGTCTGTATCTTGTATTAGATGCTATTGTTTTTACATTACCCAAATTAGATACTTCGTACAAACCTTCAAAATCTACAATGGGTTTCCAACATTCAGTAGTTAATTGCATAATTAATATTTAATATACAAATATATGACAGAACAAGAAGAAATACAAAAATTAAATAAAAGAATAGTCCAATTGGAAACTTTAAATAATTATTATGAGCAAAATGGCGTATCTAAATTATTTTACAGTTTAAATAGAAAGGCATCCGAAATGGCAGATATTTTAAATAAAATAAATTTAAAAGATTTAGATTTAACAGATGCGAAAGACAAAACTTTTGATAGAATTAAGGTAATATGGAATGATAGCGCAAGCATAGCGGCAGCAGTAAAAGCGTTGGGTGATGCAGCGGGTATTACTAATGACGAAAATGCCGACACTACAAAAGCTACATATAAAAAGGTAACTACCCCCGAAAGCATTGCAGACGATATAGGAGAATTAGCAGGCAAAAACAACGGTTAATGTATCAAAAATTAGAAGGTGGTAAAATAATTAATATTCAGGGATTAGAATGTTCTATTCCGCCAGAGGGGTATGTTTATAACGTGCTTTCAAAAAAACTTGAAAAAAGGGCTATTTATAAAAGAAGCGAAAATGTAAATGAACAATATTGGGAACGACCACCATTGCCAAGTTGGTATGCAGATGTAATAAAGCAATGGGATGATTACGATAAAAAGAAAAAAGAGGATGATGATGATTTTTACGATGAAAGGCTTGAAGATTTTAAAAGGCAAGAATGGGATAGACGGTTAAATGGGATGTGGTATATGAAAAAAGGTGTACCTGTTTATTTAACAGGGATGCATTATTTATATATGATGTGGTGGTGTATCGACATTGGCTACCCAAGATACAGGACACCAGATTTAGAGTATTTCTATTTTTTACAATATTGCATTGAAGACCCATTTTGTATGGGGATGTTAGAAATAACTAAAAGGCGGTTTGGTAAAACATTTAGGGCAGGTTTATTTGTAACGGATTATACTTCAAGAACCAAAATGACTAATGGTACGGTACAATCAAAAACAGGTTCGGATTCAAAAAAGGTTTTTACCAAAGCTATTGTAAACCCATTCAGAAGATTACCTAAGTTTTTTAGACCTGAATACGATATGAGTTTAGGGGTAAACCCTAAAACGGAAATGCGTTTTGAGAAAACAAACGTAAGGGGTAAAAAAGCAAATGATAATGTTGATAAAGACGAATTAGGTTCTACCATTATACATTATAGTGCAGACCCCTTAGCGCAGGATGGGCAGAAAGTTCATCGGGGGGCTCAGGACGAATGGGCTAAGACCATAGAGTGCGATATTTATGAAAGGCATGAAGTAATGAGGTATTGCGTGGTGGATGATGAAGGTAATATTATTGGTAAATTATTGTACACATCCACAGTTGAAAAACTTGAAAGTGAAAAGAAAGGTGTTCAAGATGGTGCTAAAAAACTTTGGGATGATAGCAACCAAATGAAACGTGGGGAGAATGGCAGGACTTCAAGCGGTTTGTATAGGTTTTTTATGAGTGCAAGAAGGGCTAAGAATTTTGATAAATACGGTGACCCTGATGAAGAAAAAACACTAAAAGAAATCTTACAAGATAGAGAAAGTGTTAAAGATAATCAGCGTTCTTTATTCGCTCGTATAAGAAAAGAACCATTAACTATTGAAGAAGCATTTAGTATTGATGCTGATAGCTGTATTTTTAATTCTTTTAATATAGCGGCAAGAGAAAAGCAACTTGAAGAAAACCCTGTACCAAAAAGAGGTATATATTTTTATAGGGATGAAGATACGCAAGAAGCTAAATGGAGAGATATATTGCCAAAAGAAAAAAACTTTCATTGGAGTGTTACTCCTGATTTTCCGTTATCACAAGAAAATGCAAATAAATTTATAATTGAAAATGGGGTTAAAAGACCTGCAAGAACAGATTTTGGCGCAATAGGTATTGATGGTTATTCTAATAATCAGGGTGGACAAAAATGGGGTTCTAAGGCGGCTGCATGGGCAGGACAAAGGCGCAAAGATGGTAGAAAGAAAAAGGTATTTGGATTTTTATATGGCAGACCTGCGGAAAAAGCATTGCTACATGAACAGGTTTTATTATGTGCAGAATGGTTAGGTGTTGAGGCTTATTACGAGCATAATAGTGACGATTACTACTCTTATTTTAAAGAGAGAGGGAAATTATTGTATTTAGGTTTGTATCCAAAAATACTAATAGACCCCGATAAATTAAAGGACACAACAAGGCATAGGGGAGTGCCAACATTGCCATACAGTTTAACTAAACAGGCTGATTTAGGAGTTTCGTATTTTGAAAATAATTGGGAAGATATAGATTACCAAGAACTACTTGATGATGCAAAAGATTTCGACCCAAATGATAGAACTATATTTGATACCACCGTTTCATTTTTAATAACTAATGCGGTATTAACCGAAATACCGCCCAAACAGCCTCCTAAAAAGAACCCAATTATAAATGTTTATGAATAAAAGCGATTGCAAATTTAGCGGTAATTAACAAAAAACATTTGGTAAATAAAAAAATAAGTATATTTGTATGGCAAACGGTGTTGAATTAGTAGTAATGAGTTGTAATAACTGTGGTAAAAAGTTAGCAGAAATAAAGCTAAATGATGGCACAGTTTCAATCAAATGCAAGTGCGGCATTATCAATACCCAAACAACTATAAAGAGTGGCAAGACCACCAATAGTAATTATTAGGTAAATAAAAAAACAGAACTTCCTGAAAGTCATTCTCACTTAATTGTGGGTAATGGCTTTTTTTATTTTTACACCTTATGGAGCAAGAGCAATTAGTTAAAAACACATCTTCCGAAATGTCAGGGGGCGACCCAATTAGGGAATTTCAGTTGGCAGAATTATCTGTATCTGAAAAATCCACTAAGGAATTTGGGATAAAGATTGCTCAAAAAATATGGACATATACTTCATCAGGAGTAACAGGGTATTATTATAATAGAAACGCAAGGTATAGAAAGAATAGGAATTACGCTAACGGTAGGATGGATATTCAAGCCATGTTTGCCGATAGATTGGAAATGAACGCTAAGAAAAACTACATCAGGCTTAATTGGCAGACATTGCAATTAGTAAACAGGATAGTTTCGGGATTGGTGGGTAGGTGGATGCAAAGAAGCGAAAAGATTGTAGTTACCGCTATTGACGATTTATCCCAAAGTGATAAGAAAAAAGAGTATGATGAAATTGAATTTTTAATTCAGAATAAGGCAAAGATTGAAGCATTGCAGCAACAGTCAGGTATCCCATTAATGCCACAAGGAAGTGAATTGCCAGCAGATAAAGACGAATTAAACTTATGGCAGACACAGTTTCAAAGAACACCCGAAGAAGTGTTGTATGAATTAGGGTGCAACGATATACTTCAATCTAATGGGTTATTTGATGTATTGAAAGAAAAGTTATTACATGATTCGGCAGAAACAGGGTTTGTAGGCACTTATACTTATTTGGATAATAACGGTGTTATTCATACACAAACAGTTGAACCCGAAGATGCTATTTATTCATATACAAAGTTTAATGATTTTAGAGATACTACATGGAGAGGTCAAGCACCTTCATTAAAAATAAGTACTCTAAGAAGAAGGTATGGCAAGGAATTTAACCCTAACAACCCTTTAGCATTAACCGAAGAACAATTATTTAGAATAGCGTGTTCGGCAAGAGAGTATGGAACAATTACTAACCTTGTTTGGGATGCTTCATATACAAATATCTATTTAAGACCATACGATGAATGGAATGTAAGGTCAATAGAATTTGAAATAAAAACAGTTGATATAGACCCTTATACGGTTACTAAAAGCAAATTAACAGGAACAACATACACCCAAAAAGGGATGCCTGTAACTGCAAGTGGTAAAAAGAAAGATAAGCCATCTGATAATCAAAATATTATAGCTGATACCAACTTTAATATTTACAGAGGGGTTTATTTACCCGACAATGATATTCTTTTGGAATGGGGTATTAAGGAAAATATGATACGCCCACAAGACCCAAAAGAAGTAGGTAACGCAGAGTTTTCTTATTCATTTTATATGTATCAAAACTATGAAATGAGAAACCTTGCAATACCTGAAAAGATTGAAGCGGCAGTAGATGGAATGATATTGGCACTTTTAAAAATGCAGCAAGTAGTTGCAAGGATGCGACCAACAGGGGCGGCAATAGATGAAAGTGCTTTACAGAATATTGATTACGGTTTAGGAGATGCAGGGAATAAAGATGTAGATTATAAAAAGCTGTACGACCAAACAGGCGACATATATTATAGAGGTGTAGATGCAGAAGGGAACAGAGTGCCAATACCTATTCAGGAACTTGCTAATACAGGTTTCTTAGGGCAAATGGATGGGCTAATAAAGAACTACCAATTTAATTATCAGGCACTAAGGGATGAATTGGGCGAAGACCCTAATCTTATTTCAGCAGCATTGCAGCCAAGAGTTACAGGTGGAAACGTAGAAGCATCACAACAAATGGCTGATTACGCAACCGACTATATGTATAGGGCTTATGCAGAAGTAATTAAAATGACAGCAAGGAAAGTGTCTTGCTTGTTATCTGATAGTGTAAAATATGGTAGTGCCGCTTATAGAAATTTAATTAAGGCAGAAGATATTGGGGAAAGACAATTTAGTGCTGATATTAAGTTCTTACCGACACAGGCGGAGTTGCAAAGATTTGAAGCATTATTGAACCAAACCATTGCGACAAACCCTGAAATGTTAAGTTTCTTAGACCCATTCAGACTATTAAGGATAGCAAAAGAAGATTTAAAAGCAGGGGAATTATTATTCAGACAGGCGCAAAAGAAATTTATAGCCTACCAAAAAGAAACAGCAGCAGCAAACCAAAAAGCAACTTTTGATGCACAAATGCAAAGCGGTATTTCAGCAGAAAAAGAAAAGAGGCAAACAATGGTTGAAGAAGTGGAAATGAAGGGCAAGATTGAAAATATGACAAGTAAGGAAAAACAGAGAGAGATTATACTCTCTGGAATTTTTCAAATATATAGCAAGGGCTTACAAATGCCTGAAAACTTGAAGGGGCTGGAAGAAGAAATTTTGCATAATGTGGCACTACCATTATTTGCGGAAAATATGGCAAGAATGCAACAGGCAGCGCAAGGGTTAGCGCAAGAACAGCAGCAGCAAATGGCAATGCAACAACAGGAATAACAACAAGAACAATCACCGCAGCCAGAATTTGCTGCATAAAATAAAATAAAATGGCAATAGGCAAGCAAATACCCGACCAAGCATCCACATTTAATTCTGTGTATAAGATTACGCAAGATATGTCAGGATGGGAAAAAACAACCGTTCAGGTAGTATCACCGATTAACGGTAGTATATATATTTATGGCAGTAACGATGGAAATTCCGTTTTGGGTGTGCAGCAAGGTAACGCATCATTGGCTATAAATTTCACCCCGATACAAGCAACCAATCTTGCCACAGGAACGGCAGTAAGTGTTATAAGCGCAGCAGGTAATTATAGCGTACCTGTAAATGCACAGTTTTTAAGGTTACAAGGAAGCCCTGCCGCAGCAGGAACTAATGTATATAAATTACTATTATTTAACTCAAAAACAAACTAAAATGAGTACAGAAGCAGAGGTTATAGAAACAACCAAAACAGTAGCAGAACCGAATACATTAACGGCTTTGCAAGAATCAGCATTTGGCGATAATGCGCCTATTGAAACAGTTGCAGAAACAGTTGTTGAAACTGCAACAGTTGAAACGGTTAATGATGCACCAATAGCAGAACAAGCAACCGATACCAATACATTCCTTAAAAATAAATGGGGATGGGATAATGAAGAAGTAGCTGATACCGAAATAAAAAATTTAAGAGAAAAAGCAGAAAAGAACTTTGAATTTAAAAATGAGGACAGCAAGAAAGTAGCAGAATACATTATAGAAGGTAAAGAAGATGATTTGTATGCTTTTCTTGACAATAAAAAGAAAGTTGAAAAACTTGCCACAGCGAATGTTGAAGATATAAATGTGGCAGCGCAATTAGTGAAATTTGATTTGCGAAATGCGAACAAAAATCTTAATGAAGATGAAATAGATTTTCTTTTTAATGAAAAATACGCAACACCCGAAAAACCAATTCAGGGTGAATTTGAAGAAGATGCTGATTATAATTCCAAAGTAAAAATTTGGGAAAAGCAGGTATCTAACATTGAAAAAAGAATGATTATAGAGGCTAAGATGGCACAGCCAAAATTAGCGCAATTAAAGTCGGAATTAGTACTACCAAATATAAGCAAGGAAAGTTCACAAGTGCAGCCAACACAAGAAGACTTGACGGCTGCTAAGGAACAGCAGGATTCATTTATCAAGTTTGCTGAATCTAAGGCAAAGGATTTCACAGGGTTTTCCGTACAGGTAAAAGACAAAGATGTTAATTACACCGTAAGTTATGCCCCCTCACAGGAAGAAAAAACTTTGGTAACAAACAAACTTAAAGAGTTTGCTGAATCAGGGTTCAATGCTAATGCGTTACTTGCCGACAGGTGGGTAGCGGAAGATGGGAAAACTATCAAAGTAGAGCAGATGGTAAAAGATTTATCACGACTTTACGCAGATGATAAGGCTACCCAAAAATTAGTATTAGATGCTTCCAACAAAAGGATAGAAGCCTACCTTAAAGAGAAAAAGCAAATAAACGTAAATGGATTAAGCCAAAATGGACAATTCTCTCCAAGCAATAATGCAACAGCGTTAGACCAAGCAAGGGAAGCGGCATTTGCGTAAGGACTAATATTAACTAACAATTTTAAAAAATAAAAAAATGGCAACAGCAGGAATACCAACCTCAAACATACTTCAACCGGGTGTGATAATGACATCAGGTGGAGTGGACAGGGCGTTAATCTCTGATTTACAGTTATTGACCCCCCAATTTTACAACAAGTACACCATGAAATACGGCAAAGAGGTGTACGATTACTTCTTTCAATGGCTTGCTACTTTTGGCGGCATGGAAAAAGTAAATAACCGTAACTTCTTTTGGTTTGAAAGCAGAGGCAAAAACCAAATTGCAGTAACTAACTTGGCGCAGATTACAAACCCATCAGCAGGTGCAACCGTTTCAGTTAGCATCCCCGCAGGTGATTTGTATGGTACTCAAAGCCCATTAAGAGTAGGTGAAACAGTTTACGTTGCGTCTTCTAATATTGCAGGTGAAATCTTAACCGTGCCTACACCAAGCACTTGTACTATTCGCCCTAAAATTTCTACACAAGCCTTTGTTTCTGCAAACTCTACAAGTTTACTTGCAGGTGAGATATTGGTATTTGGTGGACTTACAGACGTTGGTGAAGCATCTACTAACTTTGAGCCACAAACTCACCTTGATGTACGTTATGACAATAACATTACTGAAATCAGGGAAGATTATGCTGCTACCGACCTTGCAGAAATGACAGAGGTTTATTACAATAGCGGTGTTGATGGTGGTTTACTCGGTGGAACAGGTCAAGCAGGTACAAGTTACTTTACCTTAAAAGCCTTAACCCAAACCAATAAGCGTTTCCTTAATTCAGCAGAATCTAAGTTAATGCGTGGTGACATTGTAAACAACACAGGCTTAACTTCAAGCACATCAGTAGGTACAGAAGGATTTATCCCTAAGATTACTGCCGATGGCGAAACTGTAAACTATACCCCCGGAACTTTGGATATTTCCAAACTCCATGAAATCACTCGTATAATGGATGTGAACGGTTGCGCCAAACAAAACGTATGGCTGCAAGACATATTCCAAAGACAAGATTTCAGCGATGGTATTTTTAAAGAATATCCCGCAGGAGCATTTGTTTACGGACAAGGCGAAAAGTCAGAAGAAGCATCTGTGGCTTATGGTTTCCAATCAATCTTAATTGATGGCTACTTGTTACAAGTTAAGAAGTATAGCCCGTGGAATACCGAAGTACAAACAGGCAAAACCCCTAACGTGGATTATTTCCGTAATTACGGTATCATATCTCCACAAGGCGGCACTAACGATGCTAAGACCTATACTCCGATGAAGAACATACAGGTTATGTACCAAGAGCCTCAAAAGGGCGGTACTACTGGTAACGGAATTAGAGTATGGCCTTGGGGCGGTGGTTCTCAAAACCCAACAGACGGAACTTTGCGTGACCATGTTTCTATGGTAACTTATCGTTCTTTAAGGGTAACTGCTCCCAATCAGTTCTTGATTGTAAGTGCATAATAATAAATAGGATTTGGGGGTGTAAAAAGCCCCCAATATCTTATAAAGATTGAACGCTGAAAATCTATAAATAAGCAGCACAGACACCTTCGCACTTGAAGGGGCTTTAAGCCTTAAACAGTCATTAAAATTAAAAAATATAAAAAATGGCAAAGTTAAAAGACATTCAGGATGCAATGGCAGGAGAGCCGAAAGCATCAGTACAGCAAGAAGCAACATTCGTATTCCCAACAGATTTAACAGGGGAAATAAAACAGGAAGAAGCGTATAATGTTATTTTCCGATTAGTAAAAAAGAAAAAAGGGAGAACGCACATTGATAGCATTTGTAATAATGTGCTTAATCCGAAAACAAAAAAGAGGGAAAGGATTTGGTTGTTAATGGGCGCACCGAGTATATGGCAAAGCGACTTAACAGAGGAATTAAAGGACAAGGATTACATAAGAAAGAGTAGATACGGATTAACTTTTGAAGATGGAATTTGTAGAATATCATCTATCAACGCAAATGAATTAGAGTTTGCAAGAGTTAATACCAACAACGTAGGCAAACAAAGGGGTACATCAGGGAAATTTGATTATTACGAATATGACCCTGCGGAAGAACAAAAAGAGAAGCTAAGAAGTCAAACTATGAAAATAGAATTGATTATAAAAGCAAAAGAAATGCCCGTTGAAAAAATGAGAAAGTTGGCAAGTTTTTTAGGTATATCGTTTGTGGATGAATTGGGGCAGTCAAAAGGCGATGATGGAGTTAGGTCGGAGTTAATGCTAAAAGCAGATACAGAACCTACAACTTTTGCAAAGTACATTGATTCACAAGAAGTAGAAATAGCATATTTGGTTAAGCGGGCTATTATTGATAATAAAATTGATTTGGCAGGGCAAAACGGTAACGCAATATGGGCAAAAGGCGGTGGATTTATAGCAAAGATACCATCAGCAAGAAAGCCTTATGAATACCTTACCGAATTAGCAATGACAAATAGCGAAGAAGGAAGAAATTTTAAAGAGCAGTTACAAACAACAGTTAATTAATGAACGCAAATACTCCTTACGAGATAATCCAATACGCTGCTGCTAAAAATCAGCAAGGCTACATATCACCAGACGATTACAATTTAGTGATTAATCAAGCGCAAAGACAGTATTTGGATTATCTCTTAGGTGAGTATCAAAAGTATCAAGTTGGCAGACCTATTGCCGTTGTTGAATTTGGACAGAACGAAAAAATAAGAACATCATTAGCACCGTTAATTTACGGTGCTATTTTAAACCCCTTTCCTTACAATGGAATTGCACCTTTCCCAAGCGACTTTGAACAAGTGGATGCTATGTGGGGGATATATGGGCATTACAATATTCGTTTCGCACAGCAGGATAGATTAGATTCCTATGTACATTCAAGTATTGACCCAATAGTGAACAACCCGATATACCTTATTCAGCATGAAGGATTCCACTTTTTCCCCGAAGATATAGGACAAACAAGGCTTTCTTATGTTAGAAATCCACCTACAATTTTATGGGCATATTATAACGACAATCAAGACAGACCTGTTTGGGATGAACCAAATAGTATATCTCCTGTATGGAGTGATTTTGATATGATGAATATTATCGTAAGAGCGTTATCTTTGATAGGATGTAATTTACAGCTTTCATCCGTTATTCAGTACTCTCAAGATATAATAAAAACTGGTCAATAATGCTAAGGAAAACATATATAGAACAAATAAGAAGGTTGATATATGGGTCACAACCCGCAGATGATGCTGAAATAACAGTTGGGTTAGTGAACGTCTGGTTAGACCAAGCTATTGCCTTTGCCGCAAAAAAGAATTATACCGATTCATTGCAGCTTGATGGAGTTGCTTATATAAATAATAGTTTTTATAGTACCTTTAAAGGGTTAGCAGTTACCAAAAATGAGAATAATTTATATAGAGTTACCTTACCACAAATACCAATAGGCATAGGTAATGATGAAGGTATTTCTACTTTGGAATTAAAGGATAGTTGGTCAAAGAAAATATCATTCCCGATAGTATGGCTTACTCAAAACCAAGTAGCATATCAAAGAGGAATGAGAACAATACCTAATAAGTTATTGGCGTATTCGCAAGGTGAATTTGTTTACATTATAACACCATTAGACGTTACTTGCTATACAGCAACAGTTACAATGGTAAGTGGCGGCACAAGTACCGACCTTAATAGTACTTTAAATGTACCAAATGACTACTTGCCAATGATAACAGATTATTTGAAAACTAATTTAATGTTTCAACGAAGTGTGCCTGTGGATAATGTCAATGACGGATTGGATTCGATTAAGAACGTATAAAAACTAAAATATGACAGAATACATTTATATCCCCGACATTCCTGCTCAAATGATAGAGAAGCAGACGGTAAGCCCTATCAAAAGTCAGATACTATTTAAGCCATTAAAAAGCCCCGAAGTTTCTGAAAATGGTTTATTCATACCTGAAAATGCAAGGGCAATTAATAATGTAGGCGAAATAGTAGCAGTAGGTAGGGGAACTAAAGAAAAGCCTATGAAATTAAAAGCAGGGCAAATAGGACATAGGGTACAGGGTTGGGGAACAGAAGTTTTATTAAACGGTGAATTACATTTTTTAATGGATGAAGCAGCTATAATAGCACTTGAAAACTAATGAGCAATCATCAATCTTATATTACACTCGACAGTTGCATTACTGATTACTTAACTGAATCGGAGCAGTCAAATCATAAATACTTTAAGCTATTTAACTTAGCTTTTCGTGGTATGGATGAATTAGGATTAGATTTCTTTTACCGTATTCAATCAGTTAAGTTGCCTGTTAATGCAAACTTTACGGTAACACTACCTGCCGATTATCTTAATTGGACAAAAGTAGGAATACTAAGCCCAACAGGAAATATTATACCACTTACCTATAATGATAAGTTTGCTACTTATGCAGACCTATTACCAAATAGAGTTGAAAAAGTAGAAGACCTACAATCTGAATGGCTAACGTGGAATCAGGGAACATGGGCAAACTATTGGAATGGTAGTAATTTTATAAATGTTTATGGTGTACCAAGTGGGCAACCGTTTGTAGGCGAATTTAAAGTGGATAGCGAAAACGGAGTTATATTACTTGACCCTAAATTTGATAGGGATTATATAATGTTGGAATACGTTTCAAGTCCACAACAAGGGCAAGAATATTATATCCCTGTACAATTTAGAGAGGCATTAATAGCGTGGCTTTCATGGAAAGATATTAAAAGTTTACCATTGTCAAGAAGGGCAAGTTTAGGCGACAAAAGGGATAGAAAGCATGAATTTTATAATGAAAGAAAAAATGCTATTGCAAGGTGGAAACCAATTAGAAAAAGTGAAATTTATCAGGCATCACAAGAGCAGACACGTTTGGCAGTTAAATCTTAATAAATGGCAGGACTTGTTTTAGCATACGGTAGTTTAGCTGTTTACCAAATACAGAATAGGGGTAGAATTAATAATATTCAAGCACCTAAAAACTTTAATTGGGGAACAGTTTATCAAATTGCGCCAACAGGCATTACAAGGGGAACAGCAGTAGGACAATCGGTACTTTATAATGGTAAAGAAACAATTTGTACATTGGCATTTTCAGGAAGAAGTTTTGATATATTTGAAGAAGCAAGAATAGTAACAACAGAAATACCTTAATAAATGAGTTTAATTCAGAGGGCATTTAATGGTAAAATGAATTTGGATTCCTCTGAAAATAGGATTCCGCAAAGCGATTATAGTGATGCCTTAAATATTACAAGGGATTCACAGGAAGGCGCACAAGATGGCATTGTTACTAATATCTTAGGCAACAGGAAAGTTTCTTATACATTACCCGCAGGAACAAATAAAAGAATAGGTAGTAAAGCCGACCCAAAAAGAAATAGGATATACTATTTTATATGGAATAGCAACGGCAATAACCTATGGCTTTATTACGATAAAAATAACGACACAATAACCAAAATTTTAGAGGACTTAACCGATACCGATAACGTACCTGTATTAGCATTTAATCCATCCAAAAAAATAAACCACATTGATATATTTTATAGAGAAGATGAAGGTGATTTGATATTTTGGACAGACGGAAACACAACTCCTAAATGCGCTAATGTAAAAACACTTTTAGATGGTACTTATTCTACTATAAAATCAGCCTTTATTGAATTAGCAAAAATGCCGCCACTTGAGCCGCCAACTTGCGTATATGGTAGCGACACAAATAAAACAGGTAATGCTTTAAGGCGTAAATTATTTCAGTTTTCTTATAGATGGGCGTATGATGATTTTCAAAAATCTACATTTTCGCCTTATAGCAAAATACCGTTACCAATAGGGGTGTATGGTTCGGATAATGACCTTGACAATAGCAGCAACAACTTTATAACAGTAACCGTAAATACAGGCGATGAAAACGTGGCAAATATTGAAATAGCCACAAGGAATAATATAGGAGATGCGTGGGGCGACTTTGTTTTGGTAACCACAATTAATAAAGCACAATACGGATTACTTGACAACACTTCATATCAGTTTTTATTTTACAATGATGCACTTTACCCACCACTAACAGACGGAGTTCAATATGTAGATGGTGTACAGGTAATTACCTTATTTGATTATGTGCCGCAATTATGCGATGCACTTGTTTTAGCCAATGGCAATATCCCTGTTTGTGCAGCAATTACAGAAGGGTATAATACTTTCCCTATAAACGACCTTGATGTAACAATGACCGTTGCTAATGTTAAAAACATACCACCCGATACCGACCCACCAACAATGACCTATGTGCAAGTAGGTAATACATTTACCTTTACAGTTGCAGGGACAAGCCCTGTGCCAGAAGGAACTTATTTCAAGGTTATTGCACTTATTTTTGGTACTCCATCAACATCAATAGTGCTTGCTGAATATACAAGTATATTAGGCGATACTATCGCAGATGTTTGTTATGCTTTATATAGTTACGTTTTAGCTAATCATTCATCATACGCACAGGGGTACAGTACTACAACATGGTTTGTTAATCTACCTGTGGGTTCTTTTATTATACAAACAATAGTGCAAACAAGTGGCGGTGGTGGCGGTACTATTTCTCAAGAAAAAACATGGCTTTGGAGTTCTCAATATATTTTTGGATTGGTTTACGAAGATGAACAAAACAGGGATATGCCTGGGGTTACAACATTTTCAAACCCAACTGATACCGATAATGATTTTGTAGTAAATACCCCTGCATTTTCAGAAGATAGCGGAATACCCAAGACACCTGTAATAAGCGCAAGTATTAACCATGTAGCACCAACAGGGGCAAAGAAAGTGAATTGGGTAAGGCGTAGGCAAACATACGGTTCATTTTTATACTATGCCACTTGTGATTACCAAGACCCTAATGATGGCTACCTTTATTTTTGTCTTGCAAATATCGAAGCATTTAAAGCAGTTAATAGTCAGTTTATTTATGGTTCAGCACCTATAAATTCAGAGAGTAGATTAAAGATTGTGGCGGGTGTAGACCCGACAGTTTACAATGGAGATATTTATAGTGAAGATTACCAAATATTAGGTTCTGTAACAAGGACACTAACAGGCGGTAGTTCACCTGATGATGATAAACTATTCATTAAAGTAACTAAGCCAACAGGAACAATAACACCTGCTTATAATGCCAATATGCTTGTAATGGTTTATACCCCTGCATTAAACCCAACAAGCCTTGCAGAAAGTGTTTATTATGAGTGGGGAGAAAACTATGAAATTTACGAAGGGTACACTATTAACTATTCGGGATTAACAGGTACATTTCAAGTGGGTGAAACAATTACAGGGGGTACAAGCGGAGTAACGGCAATAGTTGTTGGTGATTTGGCATTACAATTAGGGGTATCTGATTTGGTGGGTACGTTTACCAATGGCGAAACAATTACAGGCGGCACAAGTGGGGCAACAGCAACATTAACGGTAGTAAGTTCTGTTTCTAATTATCATAGAGGTTCAACACAAGACCAAACTTCATTTCAAGAAGCATTATACACATTTGAACAAGGCGACGTTTATTACAGGCAAAGAAGTATGTACTCTAATATTCAAGGAGTTGCCCCAACAACAGGATACAGCACAATAGCCGTATCTGTAATGGATGCCAACTATTCAGATTACTTTGATAGTCTTGTAAATGATAATGGCAGGGCGCACGCAATAGAAGTAAATGCAGAGCAAAAATTCAATGGTGTTTATGTTAGGTTCGGCGAAGCGTACCAAGCCGATACAAGTGTAAATGGAGTGAATAGATTTTACTTTGAAAACTTTGATACATACGATGCAAGATTTGGGAACATAGCAAAACTGTTTATTGACAAAAGATATATGCTTGTTTTCCAACAATTTGATGTGGGGGTAGTACCTGTACTTACTCAAATAGTAAAAGACGTTCAGGGCAACCCATTGGAAGCAAATAGCGAAATACTGCTTAATAAAATAATGTACCCATACGAGGGACAATTCGGAATAGGCAATGTACCTGAAAGTTTTGCATTTGGTAAGGGTTCTAAATATTTTACAGACCCAAATAAAGGAGTAGTTTGTAGATTAGATGCCAATGGAATAACACCGTTATCAGTTGTTTATGAATGTAATAATTTCTTTGTAAGCAGATTAGGCGCATATAAAACAGACCTTAATAATGGCTATGCACCAACAGGGCAACCATATACAGGTAACCCAACAGTTTACGGAACATTTGATAGTTATACCAATAAATATTTAATAGCACTTGAAGAAATAAACCGATACGATGTAGATGGTAATTTAATATTTCACCAAGACCCACAAACATTATCATTCTTAGAAGTAAGAAGCCCAATGGAAGGTTTCGAATCTAAAATATCATGTTACCCCGAAGGCGCAGACTGCTTGAATAATCTATTGGTAATGTTTAAAGATGGTGAATTATGGAAGCATGATAATCCAACTTATTGTAACTTTTTTGGAACGCAACACGACTGTTATATTGAAGCGGTATTTAATGATAATTTATTAGTTAAAAAAACATGGCAAGCGGTAGAAGAAATAGCAACCGATGTTTGGGAGTGTCCTAAAATATACACCAATGTAAACAGTTATGCAGGGCAAAGACAAGAAACAGTATTAATACCCGATGATTTTAAAACCTATGAACAATACCCTAATGCAGCATTTAGAAGGGATATTCATAGCCGAAAAGGAATTAATAATGGCGACTTTATGAAGGGCGGTTTTATGGTAATAAGGTTTCAGAAAAATGATGCTGCTAATTTAGTAACTTTGTCAGGGGTTAGTGTCCTAATTAAAGAAAGTCCACTTACAGCAAAATGATAGCAAAACAGATAACATACAATAATTTACCAAAGGCTATAAAGATAGCTTTTAGCGGAGATTCCAATTTGAAAGACCTTTACGACCCAACAGCAACCGTTGAAACAGTAGATGATATGGTATCTGATGTAGAAAGAAAAGTATTGGAATATAGCCAACAAATGCCTGTTATTTTTATGGGTGTTTATGAAAAGAATGAATTGGTAGGGTACTTTGTTTATAGCGGTATGTTATTGATAAGTTTTGGATTGAATATTAAGTGCAGAATAAGAAACCTGTTAAGGGAGTTTTACCAATTAATAAAAAAGAATGTTCACCCACACTTTGCTTGTATATTATGGACAAAAAATAAAAGGGCAATAAAGTGGTTATTAAAAAATAAAATGACTATATTGGCTTCAAATGAAGCAACAACACAATTAATTAATTTATAATTTAAACAATAAAAAGATGCCAGTTGCGTTAATACCAGCAGGATTGCAAGCAGTAGGTGGGATAGCACAAAGTATTTTTGGCGGCAGTAAAGAGCATAAAGCAGAAAAAGCCTTAGAGAATTTGCAGACCCCAACTTATTCTGCCAACAAATCTATTATGGATTATTATAATAAGTCTTTACATAGATACGGTATTAACCCTTATCAAAGTGAGCAATATAATTATGCAACACAAGGAGCAAACAGAAGCATGGCAGCAGGGGTAGGTGCATTGCAAGACAGGCGAAGTGCAGTTGGTAGTATTGGCAGATTAACGGCTATAAATAACGATGCCAACTTAAAGGCAGGTATTACAGCACAGCAACAACAAGCGCAAAATCTTTCTCAATTAGGCAGCGCAACAGGCATGAAAGCAGCAGATGATAGATACGGTTTCCAAATTAACAGCCTAATGCCATACGAAAAGCAATACTCATTACTTGCTCAAAAAGCAAGTGGCGGGGCGCAAATGTTAAATGCAGGGTTAAGTAATATATTTGGTGGATTGTCAAGCGGAAGCCAAATACTTTCACCGAATAAAGCAACTAAGCAGCCGTATTTACCAAATGTAGGCGACCCAAATTCACAAGCTCCTACATGGATGAATGGATATAATGATTCAAGTTTAGAACCACCTCAATAACAAATATGTCTAATCAATTACCTTCAAATGTTTTTGCAGGGGGCGCAGTTGGGTTTAATAGCGCCCCTTACACCAATTACTATCTTCAACAAAAGGCAAGGAATGAAGCCAAGAAAGAAGCGATTGATAATTATTATGCAGAAATGAGCAAAAGCCTTACCCCGACAGGTATGGCAGAAAACGATGTAGATGATTTTATTGCAGGTAAAAATCAATGGCAGCAATTTAATATACAAAATAAAAATATCCTGAACGACCCTAAACACCCCGATTACGCAAAGGTGTTATCTCAAAGTAATTATCTATACAATAATGTTGCTTCATTAATTCCAAAATCGCAAGATAAAGTAAAAAAATCATTAGAGTATTATAAACTAACAAGCGGGAATAAAAGAGGGGTAACACAAAGTTCTATTGATGAAATAGAAAGGTTTAATGCGCCTGTATTAAAAGGTGGAGGTGTAGATTTTAACCCCACTAAAATAGTGGCTAATCCTGATTTATTTGATGCACAAAAGCAAAAGTCATTTTTAGATGTAACATTTGAAGGTATTAAGCCTGAAAAAATATTAGGCGAAACTGTTACTGATGCAAAAACTAAAGAAAAAAGAACACCTTATACAGAAGCGTACAACCCTAAATCTTTAGAAATAGCATCAAAAAGGGCGTTATCATTATACGAAAATACACCCGAAGCACAAGCCTATTTTGAAAACGAATTAGATAAACATGGGCAAGACTTTGAAAATAACAATGCAGCATTTAAAGCAGCATACGGAAGGGATATAACCAATGGTAAAGACTTAGCAATAGGATGGGTTTTAAATAATGGTAGTACCGTAAATTCAGGTATTGATGTACACCCATACACGCCACCATCCACAACTAATATAAGAGTAAATGGCGGTGGTGTTATTAATGCAGCAGGTGGCGGCAATGAGTTGTATGGCATAGGTACTTCAAGACCATTAGTATTTGGAGATTATATTATTTCAGGTGGACAAGCGGTAAATAAAAATGGGCAACCTGTTAGTGCTACATTTAATGATATTCCTGCAAGTGAAATACCTGCATCTTTGTATAAAATAGTGAAGCCATTTTTAAAGCCTGATGAAGAAGATGCAGAAACTTATTCAGTTCAGTATAAAGATGGGTTACCAATAGCAATAGCAGCAAATTTAGAAAAAAGAGAAGGTAATAAACAGGCAGTAAGAGGTAGTTGGGTAAGTATAGATGCTATTAATAATGCACAAAACCAAGCATATAACCCCAACGTAAAACAAGGAGAGCAAACAGTATTGCCAAAGATTAAGACAAAGCAACCTGTAAGTAATCCTGTAATTTCAAAAAAGCCTAAGAAAGTTAATTTTGGTAATAATTAATACTAAAAGATGCCTGTAAATACAAAGACACTTTACGAAACTTTAAAAAAAGACCCTAATTATAGTGGCATAGGTAATACTTTGGAAAGTTTTAAAGCGTATTTCAGTAAACCCGAAAATGCCAATAAACTATATTCCGCATTATCAGCGGATGAAAATTACGAAGGTATCGGTAAGGATATAAATTCTTTTACTTCATATTTTGGACTAAAAGGAGATACGCCTGTTACCTTACCAAAACAACCAAGTATAGGAGATTTGTATAAGCAAGGTAATGTGCCGCAAACAGGTAAGGTTGGTGGGGAGCAAAAGCCTACTACGCCAAAGAAAAAAGTGGATTATGTAATGACACAATTCCCTATGAATTATGATGGATTAGCGAATAGTGGGCAGGTAGAACAATTCCCTAAAATTGATGTAAGTAAATATGGGAGTAGTGTAACAGATAACACAAAATCAGTTCAAACAGCGCAAACAAATAAAGCAGCAGAAGCGCAAGTGGCAGGTGAAAAAGCAAGGGTTAAGATTAAAAATGATTTACCTGCCGCAATACAAAATACTGCGGAGATATATTTTAAAGAAAAAGGGATAAAGCCAACACCCGACCAATTAACAGGTAAAATATTAGAATTACAAGACCAATATACAAACAAAGAAATATTCAATGATTACACACCGTCAGGTAAACCTGTAATGATGCGTGATGCAGGGTTTCTTGAAAGTCTTATACCTTCATTTAAGGCAGCTATTAATGCAGAAGATGAAGCGGATAAGGTTGTAAATATGAGCAATGAAGAAGCTGCTAATTATTTTGATAATAAAACAGAACAAGAAAAATATTTGCCGCCAAGTACTAAGTATTCTGCATCAGGGGCTATTGCAGAAACAATAGGGGGTAGTGCGCCTATTATCGGTAGGGCAATAGGTGGCGGTATTATAGGCGCAGGGTTAGTGGCAGCAGCACCCGAAAGTGCGGGGGCATCCCTTGTTGGGTTACCTGCCGTGATGTCATTTGCTATGATGTCGCCATCATTGGCGGCAACAGGGTACGCAAATGCTTTTGAACGGTATTATCGTGAAGGTGTTGAACAAGGGTTGCCTAAAGAAGAAGCAATAGCAAAAGCAAGGACACAAGCGTATGCAGGCGAAGTAAAAGAGTTAGCAATGGGCGCAGCTTTATCTACTACACCTTTCAAAGCAGCATCGCAAGGGGTAGGTAAAAGTGTAGGTAAATATTTAGAAAACGCTGCAAAAACAGTTGGTAAAAATACAGCATATCAGTCAGCAGCAGCAGGTACGGCAACCTTATTGCAACAAGGAGTTGCAAAAGCACAAGGGTACAATGTAACACCAAAGCAAGCGTGGGATGAAACATGGGAAAGTGCGACTGAAATGGCTAAGACAGGTATTATTTTACATTTAGCTATGCAAGCACCGCAATTACCGGGATTTGTAAATGCACAGATTAAAAATGCTTTAACTAAAATACCAAGACCTATTATTGACGACTTAACAAGTAAGGCAGTTCTATCGGGTGAAATAACACCTGAAATGAAAGCTAATTTGGAAAGCAGTATAGCGGATTTTAACGAAGTGCAAAATCAAGTACCAAAAGGTTACCCCGAAGAAAAAAGGGCTTCGCTTTTGGGGCTTATTCAAAAAAGAAATAAATTAAATAATCAACTTGCAGAAGAACTTTCAACAGCCGCACCTGAATTTAAAAGTGACATAGAAAAGAAATACGAGGGTGAAATAAATAGCGTAACGGCACAGATAAAAGAAATGAAGGATGCTAAAGAAACTATCCCACTTGAAAGGGATGCTTTAGCAAATAAGCCGCTTACAGAACAAGAACAAAACGATATTGATACTAAGGTAAAGGCAAGCCAAGAAAGGTTAAAATTAACCGATACACCTGAATTAAATTTATCAGATGAAGCAAAAGGGGTAATTGAAAAAATAAATAATGGTGAAAATATCCTTAACGAAGATTTAGACCTTTTAAGCGGTGAATTATACAATAAGTACAATACTCTATCAAAAACAAAAAATGATGTCAATAGGAGGCATACAAGGGAGCAATACGATAATACCTTAAACGATTTAGCCAACAAAATTGATATACTTGAAAATCATAAAAATACACAAGCGGAAGCCGAAGATTTTGTTAAGATAGATAAAAATGCTTTTAATAATTCACAACCAATAGAACTTAATCCTGAATTAACAAACAAATCAATAACAAGTGGGGATGCGAAAAACATAGAAGATAGACCAGTTTGGAATAATACAGGAACAAAGTTTAACAATGTTAGCAATGAAGGTGGCGATTTTATTGGGAAGGATGGGAAAAAATATAAAGTAAGCATCAACGAAGATGGAATAGAGGTTTATGATGAAAATGGGAAAAAAGCAGGATGGGCAGTATTGAGTAAATATGATAACGGAGATAATAAAATAATCGGAGTTTCATCTAAAGTCAAAAGGGCTGGCATTGCTACTGCTATGTACGATTTTGTTGATTCTCAAATTGGAAAAGTTAGGCAGTCGGGTCATCCTACCGAAGAAGGAAGTGCGTTTTGGAATGCAAACAAACCAAAAGAACCAACAAGTGCAGAATTACCACAAGTTAATGAAGTAAAAAATGAAATCACTATCCCCGAAGAAAATACAGGAAATAAACAAGTGGACAAGTCCTCAAAAAAAGAAATCATTGCAGATGCAGAACTTGATAAAAATAAGCAACCAACAGAAGAAAAAAACGTAACTTTACAAAACCAAAAAATAGAAACCGATGCAAACGACATTATCACAGGGAAGAAAGTATTTGAACGATTTTCACCGCAAGAGCAGCGAGGACTTACAGATGGAGGTAAAGTCCATGTTGAATCATCCCTTATCCTTGCAAAAGAAAATGGAACAGGTAAGGAAAATGCAGCCAGCAACGAAGAACAATCCCTATCCACCCAAAAAGTAAATGATAAGGTAGGTAGTGGTGTAGGGGGAGATGTGAAAGAGCTAAATTCTTTAGGTGCGGATATTGCGTTCGATAAGCCACAAAGAAAAGATTATGGAGATGGGGAGAAAGGCGACTTAGAATACGCAAATGCCAATATTGAACACAATAAAAAAGTTGATGAAATTATTGGAGGATTGACACAAGAAGGAACTTTACGGGATAATAAAGGGGGAGAGTATTTGGTTACTATAACAAGTCAAGGCGTAAGGGTTGTCAATAAAATGGCAGATGGTACAGAGGGGAGTGATATTTCTTATAGAAAAGGGCAACGGATTACAGCTAATACCCCATTTACAAAAGGGTTTTCATTTAAGCCAAAAGAACAATCCCTATCCACCCAACCAAAGACAGAAACTAAAACAGAAGTTAGTAAACAATCCAAAGAAGAAAGTAAACTAAAAGATGAAGTAACTAATACCAAAACAAAAGAAACTGTACCTGATAAAGAAGTAAAGGGGGATGTGGAAGGTACGGAATTAACCCCAAGTGAAAAAAGAAAAGCATTAGCAGCAAGTATTCGTGAAAATGGATGGCAAAAAGCATTAGGATTAAAGACACCTGATTTGCCAGAGGGAACTAAAAAAGCAGGTGGTGATTTCGGAAAAGCTATTGATGAAGTATTAGCCTTTGCCATTGAAACTTACGATACCCTAAAAGAAGCAATAGACCATGTAAAAGAGTACTTCAAAAATAACCCACACTCAAATGAAAAAGAAATAATCAATGGACTTTATGAAATTTATGGAGAAAAAGTACCACCAATAAAGGAAGAACCGCCTGTAACTGATGGGAAAGGTGATGGCAAAGAAAGTCTTTCGTATAAAAACGTAATTGAAAGGTCTAAGGTTTTAACTAAGGCACAAAAAGATATTTTAGTAAATGACCCTGCAAGATTTTATAATGAGCAAAAAATAGAAGTAGTAAAAAAGTTTGCTACTGATTTAGTTAATGAATTAGGCGCAGACAGAGCAGAAGTTGAAGCTACTAATATGAACAATGAAATGCAGCCAGTAGAAAGAACTTTTATATTAGGTGCAGTAGCAGACCATTGGGCAAGATTAGGGCAAGAGGCAGAAGCGAAAGGTAAATTAGGCGATGCTGAATTTTATGCAGACAAAGAAATTGAAGCCAATAATAAGTACAAGCAAGTATTCCAAAAGCTATCATTATTAGGTCGTGATTACGGTAGGGCTATTAATGTATTTTCTGATATTTATAAATTATCAGGATTTGCCCTTGAACGTAAATTAAAAAATGCAACAGATGAATACAATAAAGCGGTTGCGCCACAAGTGGATTCAAAAGTAAATGAAGTAAAGGATGCTTTAAAAGAAAAGCCTACTGATTTACAAGAAGTGATTTCCGAAATAAATAATGATGAATTAACGCAAACCCAAAATGAAAAAATAGCAGACCTTGAAAAGCAAATAGTCGACCTTAAAAAAGAAATAAATACCCGTGATAATACCAAAGTAGGTACTCAGTCAAACCCTTTAAAAATAAAAAGAATAACAAGCGCACAAGGGTATAGCGAAGCATTGAAAAGGCTTAGAAATAAAACTAATAGCGGTATTGCTCCCGAAGATTTTAAGGATATGGTTTATATAGGAACTTATCATATTGAAAACGGAGTTACAAGATTTGCTGATTGGGTTAGCGCAATGGTAAAAGCAGCAGGTAAAAAGTACCAAGACCACTTTGCAGATATTTATAAAAAATCAAAAGAAGATGCAGTAGAACGCGGAGCAGATAAAACCTTATTTGATGGAGATAGTGAAATAGATGGGTATTATAGTTCAGATAAAAATAATAAGGAGTATAAGAAACTTGAAACTGAAAGGAATAGGCAACTTGCTAAAGTAGGTGCGCTAAAAGACAAATTATCATCTTTAGAAAAAGATGGGTTACCCACAAAAGAAAGTCAAGAAGCAGAAAAAGATACCCCTGAAATAGAGGCATTAAAGAAGCGGGTCAATGATTTAGAAATAGCGTTAAGAAAAAAAGAAAGTGATGCAAAAAACACCGAAACTAATATTGAAAAATTAAACAAGGAATTAATAAGAGTAAGGGAACGTAGGGCTAAGGAAAAAGTGGACAAAAAGCCATCTTCAAAAGAATTATCAGATGAAGAAGAAGGTTTAGTTGCTCAAATAAAAGCAGAGAACGAAAAGTGGACAAACGAAAAGTTATCAGCAGCGCAAGCAAAGAAAAATTATTCTGCATTAGAAACAGAACGCAATAGGCAGATAAAACGTGTTGACGATTTAAAGAAAAAATTAGCCACATTAAAGGCAGGTAGCCGCCCAACCGTTAATACAAAAGAGGTAAAATTAGACACTCCAGAAATAGAAAATTTAAAGGCAGAAATAAAAAAAGAGAGTGAAAAATTATCTGTTATTGAAGCGCAGCAAAATCGTGTAAATGATTTAGAGAAGGAGTTAAAAAGGCTGCAAGACAGAAAGGATAAAGAACCCACTACAACTACTAAGCGTGAAGTAAGCGACAGGGAAAAAGAATTAAAAGAACTTATTGCCAAAGAAAAGATAGCGATTAATAAGGAGTGGAAAGATTCGCCTGAATACCAAGCCGAAAGTGATGCTAAAAAAATGGCTGCTATAACTAAGCGTAAGGCAGTAGCGGACTTTAATAAAGCAATGGCAGATAATCCTGATAGGGCAAGAATAATTGCCCCTAAATTGGCTGCTAAAAGAATATTGAATGATGCTAAAAGTAATTTAGATACACCTTCAATGGCAAATGAAAAAACGTATCTGCAAAAGTTAGTAAAAGTAGTTAGGGATAAAGCGGCTGAATATTACAAAGAAAAAAAAGAAAACGTAAGCAACGTAAATGATATGTTGGCATTTGCTATTGCCAATGGTAAAAAAGATTATGCTATTTGGGATAGAACAAAAGAAGAACTTGAAAGACAAATTGATGCCGATAACAAATTAAGCGATACCGAAAAAGCAGAAGTAAAATCATTCTTAGAAGATTATACAGATAGCGTATTTGATACTTTCTTAACCGATAGGCAACAAGAAAATGTTATTAGAGAAAAACTTATTGAAGCAGGGCATAAAACAGAAAAATTAGTAAACGGGAAAAATGTTGTAAGCGTAGATTGGGGTTCGGTTACTAAGTCCGCTAAAAATATTTCAGAAGCAAAAGAACAAGTTAAAAAAGCGATAATGGATTTAGGTTTTTCTGAAAAAGAAGCCAAGCCTACCATTGATGCTATACTTGCAAAAATGGACACCAAAATAACCGATAAAAGAACAAAAGAAATAAATTCCATTCTTAATAAGTCTGCTTTAAACAAAGTAAAATCAGCATTAGGTGTTGGTACTCGAAAAGCGCAGATTAAAAAACTAATGGATTGGAATGATAAAGGGCTTTTAACTAATGATGGAGTTAAGGAAATATTATCAGAACAATTAGGGGTAAAGTCATTAACGCAAGCAGAAATAAATGAAATAAAAAGGCTTAATGATTTAGCCAACGATGAAGGTATTAACCAATTCAGGCGCAAAAAATATGAAGAAGAAATAAATTGGATTCTTGAAAATAAGCAGGGTAATATGGCTTATAAGCAGACAATGGAAGGGTATATGTCGCAATTATTAGGTGCTGCTTCAACACAGATTCAAAACATATCAGGTTTAGCAAGGCAGTTAAGTTCTATCGGTTCTACAATAGTAAAAACAGGCGAAGTAAAAGGAACTTTAAGAGTTGCTAAAAAAGCATTGCAGCAATCAAATTCAAACCTTAGAACCGTATTAAAAGGTGATGTGTCAAGGGGTATAGCGTTTTCGGATATTACAGCCAATACAGAAGGTGAACCAAGAACAAGATATTTAGAATACGGTAAAGCAAAGTTGTTGGGTATTTTACCTGATTTGTATGTTCAAAGAAATGGCAAAACAGTAAACCTTAATGTACTAAATGAAGGATGGAGAAAGGTAAAGTATATCACAAGGGCTATGGAAGCAATGGACACTATCGGTAGTACTTTATCTGCTAAACTTGACCAATACGCTACTTTAAAAATCAGTTATAAAAAGTGGTTTCCGCAAAAATCAAGTGCCGAAATAGAAACAATGGTAAGAGAAACTATTAATTCTATTCCAATGGCAGATGCAAGAAGCGAAGCGATAAAAAAATTCGATAATGAAGGAATAAAACCTACCAAATATCAAATAAACAGAGCAGCAGATGAAATACTTGAAAGAAATCTAAATATAGAATATTCAAAGCAATTTTACGAAGCAGCAAAAGAAGCCGAAAAGGTAGCAAAACTAAAATTTGAAAGTCAGGGTATTGAACCAACAGAAGCGCAACTACAAAAAGAAGTGCAGTTAAATATGGGTTCAAGTGAACCTATTGATTTAGTTGCTAAGGGTGAAAGGAAAGCATTAAGAGAAACAGGTAAGGTATCAACAGGCGGTGTAACTGGATTAGTGTTAATGCCATTTAATGCTATTAATAAAGCGATTAAAGGAGCAGTTAAAAATACCGAAGCGGGGTCGGTAAACAAAGGGCTTGCTAACGCATCAGACTTTGCGTATAGCACATTATTTGCATTTGCTAATGGTGCTGCAAGATGGACTGAAATGGGTTTAGAACTTAGTCCATACGGATTAGTGAAAGGCGGTACTTATAAATTAGCAAGTTATAAAGAACTTAAACAAGGCAATGTAGAAAGAGCAGCAGAATTATCGGATTACGGCACTGATATGGTATTGCGTGGTATTCAAGGAACAGCGCAAACATTAGGTACATTTTATTTAATGGCACTTTATAATAAATTACAAAAAGACGATGATAAAAAAGCTGTAATAACAGGTGAAAGCGAAGAAAATAATTACACTACTCAAAGAATAGAACAAGCGGTTCACACTAACAGAACATTGGAAATAGCGGGGCATACTGTACCAATGGATTTATTGGGGTCAAGTTCTATTCCTATTATGATGATGTCTGATTATTTAAAGTACCAAAATTCACCTGATATGGACGCAGAAAAAGCGGCATGGTTTATTACAGGTGCAACCTATTTGGCTAATATGGCATCAGCAACTTATTCTACAAGAACAGGTCAATATGGAAGAATAGTAGATGAAATAAAACAAGGCAGGGATGATAAGTATGCACCAAAAATAGGTAGCATAATTGGGAAGTCGGTAGGCAACTTAGTGATACCGTTTAATAGACTGCAAGGTGAAATAGCAAGTATGTTTAAAGGTAATGCAAACACAGGATTAACATTTGGCGAAAACTTATTGCAGCAATTATCTGTTTATGGTGGTTTTGACAAATCACACCCCGCTTTTGATTACAGAGGCAGAACCATTGAGATACAAGAGTATGCGCCTTCATCCCTTAATGGTATTGTTAATATGTTTGAAAAAGGCAAAAAAACAGATAATATAGATAGGTTCTTAGCAAAAATAAATTTTGGGTACACAGATGCCTATAAGCAAACAAAAAACCAAGATGATTACAAATACAGCATTATCAATAGCGATGGCACAAGCAGAGGTTTTACAGACGAAGAATACTATACATTTAAACTAAATACGGCAAACAAGTTTAATGAGTTAATAAAAGATAATGCGAAACAAATAGAAAAGTTGGTAATTTTTGTAAACCAAGTTAAAAATGAAGATGAAACTATTGCTGCTCAAAAATCATTAGTTTCCGATTTACTATCAGAAGCTAAAGAACAAGCATTAATGATAGTTCAAAAAGAAACAGATTTTACCCCTAATTACAAAAGTATGAAAAGAAAAGAGGAAAGGGATAATAGAAAAATTAACAGGCAGAAGTCTAAAATAAAATTAATAGGCTTAGATGATTAACAAACAGATTACAGAATAATAACATAACATAATGATTTAAAAAATAATCCGTAAATTTGAAAAACTTTAAGAAATGAGTTTCATTCCCAACTTCACAGTAACACAAAGTTCAGATATAACAACTTTTAGCATTGTTGATAGCAGCACAGGTAGCGATTCTAATATTACCACAAGGCGTATTTATCTTCAATTAAGTGATGGCAGCTATCTTGTACCAAGTGGCAATACTACTGATTATATAGTTTTCCCAATAGTCGCAGGAATAGGAGATAGTATTGATTTAGAAGTACTTAATACCGATTACGCTATTGATATTACAGTAGAATGGCGGTCAAATTCAGCAGCACTTTACACAAGTTCAGAAGATTATGGTTTTAGCAATTACGAAAAGCAAGAACTATACAATTTAACAAGCACAGCACAGGCATCTAACCCAACTATTATACAGGATGAAACCTATTTAATGAGTAAATTAAAGTTATTTGAAAGTGTAGTAAGTGGAGATAATGCTATTGAACAAGGGGCTGATATTAGTTCGGCTCAACAATGTTACGATAGAGGATTGGCTATTGTTGCAAACTCAAACTTTTATTTCTAATGGCAAGTACTACTTTACCTGTTACAACTATTTTGCAATGCGGAAAGGTGGCTCAATATCTTGCAAGTAACGATATTGCAAAACAAAATGGTTTATTCAATGGGGCATTGAACCCTATGTTACCTGTTTTAATCTACATGGAACGGTCAATAGTCCAATGGCAATACGACATAAACCCAACAGATACAACCCTTACTGCATCAGCAAATTACCTTTGGCAGCTATACGGAAAGTACGGTAAACAAGCATTAAATATCATAAATGGCAATACAGGTGGTGGCGTAATTCCATCATCAGGCACAGCACCAACACCATTGCAGTTTGTGGTTAGCGGTAGTTCTATTATTCCTGCGGGTAGCAGTTCTGTTACGATAGCATCATTTATAGGGTTCAATCTGTTATTTTCAAGAGGTGGCGTAAACCAAACTACTATTGATACCGAGCAATCGTATTATACATGGCAAAGAACCACAGGTGCTTTTAGTTGCTATCCTAATGCCTATACAGACGAGGTGTTTCAATTATTCCCAATTTAAAATAATCAAATGAAAAAATTAATATCAGTAATTCTAATCAGCTTATCGGTATCTTTTGGGTATGGGCAAGCTTTTCCTGTAACCAATGCACAAGGCGCACCTAATACACTATCATTATCAAAAGGCGGTATTCAAGCAGGGGTAGGTTTAATTAATACTTTGTATTCAGACACCACAGCAGCCAACCTAAATTTGTATCTTAAAAATTACGCAGGAGCGCAAATCTATACTACATCAGATAATAACTTTTGGCTAAGAAATACAGTCATAGGAAAATGGACTTTAGTTGGCGGTAGTGGCGGTGGTATTACGGTGAGCAATCCGCCTGCTGATTCAACCCATACTTTTCTTTATGGATTTAATTCATCTAATATTTTTTCAAATAGCCTTGTACAGGGTTTAGACAGCTTTAAATGCAGTATTAATTCTTTAGCTGACAGTATAAAAACTATGCGCAAAACAAGCAGCAGTGCGCAATATGGCTGGTTAGTTTACGATGCAGCTATGGATGTAGATAATGATGTGCGGATAATCATAAGCAAAGTGGATCAAACTAATTATTTCACAAAAAAAACTATCAACTATACCAACATAAACGGGCTTACAAAAGATTACATCTCCTACACCCAAAACACACCAACGTATTCACCTTATTCTTTTAATCTACTTGCTGAAAGAAAAATCTATGCGAACAATGTTTTTGATTATGGCATAAATGAACCTTTTACCTTATCTCAGGTTAGCAGCTTAATAAGTAATGCTTCAAAGTTTGACAGCCTTAAAACATTTTTTCAAACCAATAAGATAAAATATTTCCGCTATCCTGGGGGAACAGTTGTAAGGTATTTTTTTTGGGATAACCAACTATCCGCAAGAAACCTTGCTGATATGGCATCTGACCGTATTGCTGATTATTATGATACAGCTTATGCAGCATTCGGTGATACTAAATTGCAGAATAAAGCAACTACGAACAGGAATAGGGTAAACACTTATAACTTTAATAATTACGCTCAGTTTTTAAATTTTTGCACCGAGACACAGATAACCCCAATAATTGTATTGAACACTTTTTTTTACAGGGACCATGATACTATATATCCTGTGAACCAGTTCCAGGATAACATAACCCCTTCACCAATTAATATCGGTTTTCAAGCGGGAAGATTTGATAGTTTAAAGAAAACAATACAAGCCCAAGTTGTTTATACTCATAGTGTTTCTTCAGGAAAAAAAATATGGGAATTGGGCAATGAAAATTATAACATAATCCCTTCAGGTGAGTATGCATCATTAGTAGTAATGATGATGCATTGGATAAGAGAGCTATACCCAACTGATGAGGTTTGTGTTTCTATCAATTCGGCTTCGGAAGATTCACCAAACCCCAACAGGAATAAAAATAAAATTGTTTTTGACGAAACTTTGATCAAGACACTTACGGACAGCAGCTTGCTTTATCAGACAAATTATTGGGTAAAGCATTATTATTATAACAATCAATTTCTTTATTCAAATCAGGATAGCATCAATAAAGTTATTTCAGATAATTATATAGCTGATGCTGACACTGCCTTTATTTCGCAGGCTAAGGGGGAACTTCCTGATAATTACCCTTTAAAAATGCTTATAACAGAGTTTCAAGAAATTGAAAAATACGATATTTCTAATGGTGCGAATAAACAGGTATCCGCATTGATGCTATTTGATTATTTTATAAAATTTGCCTCCAAAAAAAATGATGTGCAAGCTATTTTCCGGCACACTGGTATAGGTAATAATAATGGGTTATACTACGATAGCACTACTGCTGCTGTACAATTTCCGGGAACATTTAACCCGGCTGTCACAAGCAGTAATTTATGGAAATACATAGTACCGGCTGGATATGTATCTAAAATATTTATGGCAATCAATGGTCAAAATTTTATCAACTATTTTTTTAATGATAAGTATGAAGCTGTGTTAACAAAAACGGCAGATACCTTATATTTTCAGATACTCAATTACACGTCAACAGCCAACCCAATAAACATAAAAAGTTATGCCGGAACAAAGACATATACTACTTATGTCTTTAACAACCTGGACGCTTACTATTGGGATCCGGATGCAAATAAAACCACCGGCAGTGTTACTAATACACTAACCATGCCTGCACATTCTTTTACAACTATAAAAATTATACGATGAAATACACAGCAGCATTGATTTTAGTATTATTAACTTTTTCTGTACATGGACAATATATATCGGGTAAATATGGCCCTCAGCCACCAAGTTTGCAAGACCCGATTGCAATAGGATGGGCAAGGTTTCTAAAAGGCGGTTTGCATTATGCAACCGATAAGACCAGTTTGTTTTCAATACCAGCAAATCAACGGGATACAGGCATGTTTGTTTATGTAAGAAGTACCGATAGCTTATATACACTTGTGGGTTCCAGCCTTGATGATATTAACTGGTTGCCGGTTTTAAAAATTCATCAAACTGGTTATCCTTCCGGGGCAATATTGGTAGGTGGAAGTGATGGCCGTATTGGTTACAAAACAAAATTCCTTTTTTATGACAGTACCAATGTAAGTGTTGGGTTTGGAACACAAATACCTACTGCTGATCTTGAGGTGCAACAGCATACGCCTATACGAACTTTCAGAGGCGTATTAAGTTCAAATTATTCATCTAATTCAAGCGGTTCATTATTCAGTTTAAAGAAAGCAAGGGGAACGGAAGCAGTACCTACAGCAGTTGTGTCAACCGATAATTTGGGCGGCGTATATAGCTATGGTTATGATGGAAGCAGCTTCATAAATTCCGGGCAAATAAATTTTAAAGTTGATAGTACAGTAAGCACTGGCTCAATACCGACAAGTATAAGATTCTCTTCTGGCAAAACAGGTGTTACAGATGTTTTAACCGTTTATTATAAGGGTAATGTTGGCATAGGTACAACTGTGCCAAATAGTAGTGCTTTGTTAGACTTAACCAGCATTTCAATGGGTGTTTTATTACCGAGGCTAACCACTACTCAACGTGATGCCATTGTAAGCCCGGCAACGGGGCTATTAATATATAATTTAACAACAGATGCGTTTAACTTTTATCATAGTGGGTGGATTGCTTTAACCAGCAGCAGCGGTATAACTTCATTAAACGGATTAACAGGGGCAACTCAAACCTTCGCAACAGGAACAAGCGGAACGGACTTTGCAATAAGTTCATCAGGCACTACACACACATTTAATTTACCTACTGCTTCTGCATCAAATAGGGGTGTATTATCTTCTACTGATTGGAGTACTTTTAACAGTAAAGAAAGCGCATTGACATTTTCAACAGGATTAACGAGGGCAACCAATACCATTACAAATAATTTAAGCACAGGTGTAAGCGGAGGGCAAACGGTTATCGGGGGTACGGCATCAGGCAATAATCTTACCTATTCAAGTACAAGCAATGCAACAAAAGGTTTTCATTATTGGGGGTCAAGTGCTAAAATGTCTTTTGATGAAACCAATGCAAGATTGGGTATTGGCATTGCAACACCTAGTTACGACTTAGATATTTCAAAAACTTCAGCTAATGGTCAAGTAGTTGTATCTGTAACAAATTTATCTACGGCTTCAGGAAATACATATTCAGGTACAAGATATAATAATGCAGGCAGTTCATATGGGTTAATATTCAAAGCAGGAACAGGTTATACTACATATAAAAGTGTTGCAGCAAATGATTGGGGGTTTTATTGTAACGCTGGTTCAGGAAATATGGCTTTTATAAATGATGGCGGTAATGTAAATTTTTTATCAGGTGGAGGAGCAGCAGCGCAAATGACTTTGCAGACTTCAGGTAGTTTAACAATAGGAACAACAACAGATGCAGCCTCTTCAGTGCTTAATGTTGTTTCAACTACCAAAGGATTTTTAATGCCGCGCATGACAACTACTCAAAGAGATGCTATATCTAGCCCAGCAACAGGATTGCAAGTGTATAATACTACAATTAATAATGAGAATATTTATGATGGTACAAGGTGGAATCAAACACCCAAAACACTTACAGGTTCTGCTACTCTTGACTTTGCGAGTACTGCAGCTCAAACATCATCTGAATTAACCATAACTGTTACAGGTGCAGCGGATGGTGATGTAGTAAGTGTATCACCATTAAATGCAGCCTACAATGCTAACAGTAATTATACAGCAAGGGTATCATCAGCTAATACAGTTAGTGTAGCGTTTAATAATTTTTCGGCAGGGGCAATTGACCCGGCGTCAGCAGTATTCAAAGTAGTAGTTTTTAAATAATCAATTATGGAAAATATAAATTTATCAGTACAGGCAATAGAAGGGGCAGGGGGTATAACAATCGAAAATTAAAATATATGAGTTGGAAAAACTTTGCGGGTGTAATGATAGCAGCTACATTATTTGCAGCACCTTTTATTTACTTTTCAGATGATACCACAACAGGCTATTCATCCACTCCATACGCTGAAAAGGTTTATGGCGCAATGACAGATGATAGCAGCATGAACGGAAAGTTATATGCCATCCAAACATTAGGCTTAAATGCCACAAGGGAAAGCATACTAACTTCGGCTTATAAAGGCACAGCAGGGCGGTTACAGTTTTGGAATACGAACTCAATAAAAATGTTCCTTAACATTAACAGCTATACACAAGGAACAGGCAAAGGATTTCAGAGTGCCGATACCTTCGTGCCAATCATGTTGAATATTGCAAATAAGTATAAACCATATTGGATATTTATCGAGAATGAAGAGCTAAACACAGGCTACCATGAAGGAGATTTGTTCGCTGATTATACAAGGCTTATTAAGGCTGCTATTGACAGCGGTCATGCACATGGATACAAGGTCAGCAATGGCGGCATAACTTCCCGCAGAGCGGTTCAATTAACCTACCGTTGGCTATGGAAAACCAATGACAGTTTAGCTGATTATTTCCTTAAAAATTGCGTTCCCATTGATGATACTTTATGGTTATCTCATTACATGACAGACGAGAAGCAGGAAAGGTTATTGGCTGAACAAGAGGCATTATTAAGGTGGTATTCAAACAAAGATGTTAAGATTGATGCAATTAATGTGCATTTATATTTACCATTTAAGAATCGAACCAAAGGCACTCAAGGAGCAAAAATAAAATCTGCAATAGGACTTAATTATGTTATTGATTATTTGAATAGTGTGTTAGATGGCAAAAAAATAATCAGCAATGAGGTGGGGTTCGTAGAAAATAATACAGACCTTTCTTATAATACTTTTCGCATACTTGACAGCGCAAATATTGAAGCGTGTTTTTACGGTGGACAAGGGGCAAAAAAATTCATCAGGGAAGGATTAATAACAAAAGTAGGAACAGGAATTAAAAATTATACTCCATGAAATTATTAATAGCCATTATAGTATTATTTTTTATTAGTTGCAATTCCACTAAAAAGATTGCCCATAAAGAAGAAATTAAAACAACAGTAATTGATAAAACCGTAAAGGATAGTATTCAGGTTAAGATTATTGATTCAGTAGTTTCCGCAAAGTCAGTAGATACAAGCAATGAACTTAATTTTGATTTTAGTCAGGATATTCCATTGTATGTTTTTCAAGGTGAATTAGTGGATAGTGGTAAGGGCGTAAAGATTAATGTTCCCAAAGGCACAAAGCTATCCGTAATAAAAAATAATAAAGTACATGAAGCAAAAACAGCCTTATTTAAGTCAGATAGTGTAGCTATTCACCAAGATAACAATATAGTAACAAAGACCGAAGAAGTAGTAAAGGGCACAAATAAAAAGGCTTCAAGGTTCGCATGGACAACTATATTGATGGGTATTTGTGCAATAGTATTAGTTGGGATAGGCTACTACATTTATAAACAAGTGAAAATATAGCAAAAATTTATTATCTTTAAACTCTAAAAAATAGATTACTATGAAAGAAAATAGTTATTGGCAACCAACACCTAAGAAATGGAGAATGACAGGTGATATGGCATTGGTATTAATACCGATAATTCAAGGCGCAATAATTGGCGCACCTAATTTAGATTCAGTTCAAAAGTATTGGGGCGGTTTTATTGTAACTCTGTTATTAACAGCAGTTAAGTTTTGGACTAATACAAAAAAAGAAACACCAACGGAGTAGGCAGAATTAGACGGGGATTATGGCAGCACAAAAATTTAATATAATGCAAATTTCAGAAAATTATGTAATCTTCTTTTTAGGGGTGGCGGTAGCGTTTGTAGGGTATTTATTAGCAAGGACAATGGGAACATTTGACAAGCGATTAGACAACCATGATGAACGCATAACTAAGCAAGACCAACGTATGACAGACCACGAAAAGCAAATGAGCGAATACGCTGCTTTGCAAAAATCAAACGAAGTTCAACTTGTTAATATTAACAGTAATTTGGAAAGCATTTTTAGCAAAATAGCCGAATTAGATAATAGCATCAAGCACATTTATGACAAATACGACTTACAAATTAAAAAGTAATTATAGATTATATTTTACACTTCTTCTTTTATCGTTCACAAGTTGCGCCACGTTTATAGATAACGAGCAAGTTAGTAGGCAGACAGCAACAATAGTCAGGATAGATAGCGTGTATCGAGGCGACAAATACTATCCGTTAATATATTACAAAGTAGATGGGCTTAACTACGAGTTGATGGAGTACATAACAAAATTTGAAATCGTACCCTATCGGGTGGGTGACAAATTTTCAATTCTAATTAAAAAGTAAAAAACCATGTCAAAAATTAAAACCGAAACGGCAAGAGAATACCGAACTACACACGGTATGGAAATGCCGACACTAAAGTTGGCAAGAATAATGTTTAATGAGAACAAATTAATATGGAAAAATGTAGAGGATGCAAGAGCATCACTAAGATACATTGAAGGGAAACAAGGGGCTGAAAAGAAGGGGCAAGTAGCAGATAAAAGTTTTGTACTTGACGAACCAAGACCAAAAAACCCTTATAGCTTACCACCATCAGATGAAGAAAGTTTTATCCCATACAAAATAAAAGGGCATAAGAAAGGGCTTATAATAAACGATATTCATTTACCTTACCATAGCCAAGAAGCACTAACAGCAATGTTAGATTATGCAGTAACATACCAACCTGATTTTATCTTTATCAATGGCGATTTATTAGACTTTCATTCTCTCTCTTATTTTCAAAAAGACCCACGCAAAAAGCACTTTGCAGAAGAACTTGAAATGCTAAAAGAATTTATATCTATTCTTGACAGAACATTCAAATGTAAAATTTATTTTAAGTTTGGGAATCATGAAGAAAGATATGAAAGTTTCTTATTTCAAAAAGCAAAGGAATTGGTAGGGGTTGAAGAATTTGAATTAAAAACTATCATTCAAAACAGATGCCCAAATATTGAAATAATAACTAACAAAAGAATAGTAGATATTAATGGCTTACCTTTTATTCATGGGCATGAATTTGGTCGTGGTGTATTCTCTCCTGTCAATGCTGCAAGGGGGTTATTTTTACAGGCTAAACATTCAGCAGTTAAAGGCGACTGCCACACCACCAGCGAACATACCGAACCTAATATTTACGGCAAGATAATGACTACTTATAGCGTAGGTGCATTATGTGGACTAACACCGCAATGGCTACCATTAAACAAATGGAATCATGGTTTTGCTACTATTGATTTAGAAGGGACAAATAAATATAAATTCCGTAATTTTAGAATCTATAAAGGAGAAATACTGTAATATGGCACATATACCAAAAGAGTTTTACTATTTAACACATGATGAAAGACGAGAATTTGCAATTAAAAAAATGAATATGCTATACAAGTTAGCAGAAGAATGGAAGCAAATAAGAGTTGCTATTGATAACAATACATTAAAAGACCCTGAACCTGAATTAGAAATTTTAAAAGATAACTGATATGGCAAAGTATAAAGTGTTTTTTGAATTATTCGGAAAGAAAAGCATGATGATAGTGGATGGAGATAGCCGACATAATTCCATTGAAAACCTGAAAGATATTGTAAGGGATAGGGTGCAGATAGTTAAGGCAGAAATAGTAAAGCCGCCAAAAGATGATGATGATGGGATTCCTGATTTTATTAGAAATATATTCAGTCCTTCATAAATGCAGAAAGTAAATGGTACACACTCAAAAAAGATTGAAGTTTAAAAGACTAAAATTAGGCAGAGAAAATATACATGGCTTGGCTGATGTGTACCCATTATTAATAGATGAAAGGCTAAAAGGTAAAAAGGAACTTGAAATATTATTACACGAATCGTTACATTATTTATTCCCAAAATTAAGCGAAGAACAAATAATTAAATTCTCGGTAATACTTACAAATACACTTTGGCATGAAGGATTTAGGAAAGTAGATAACTCTAACACTATACCAATGCAAGACGGAACAATATAAAAACATCACCTATGGCAGTACAGATTATAGATACTAATTATCAGGCTTTATGGGATAGTATGAAGATAAATGATGGATGGGAACCAAAGGTAATTGCCGCAGCCAAAAAGATAATAGCTGGAAAAGCATTTTATGAAAAAGTAGCCGAACAGGTAAACAAGGCAATGAGATGGGAAATAGTAGGCGTAATACACATGATGGAAAGTAGTTGTTCATTCGCCAAACATCTCCATAATGGCGACACTTTATTGCAACGTACTACAAGAAAGCCAATAGGCTACCCTAAAGCCGACCCGATTAACGGTAAAGGCAAACCTTTCACATGGCTTGAAAGTGCCGTAGATGCGCTTAAATTGCACCATTTTGATGAATACAGCCAATTCACCTTACCCATGATTTTATATAGGCTTGAAAAGTACAATGGTTTCGGCTATAACTACAAAAAAATAAATACACCCTACTTGTGGTCAGGAACTAATCACTACACAAAAGGAAAGTATGTAGCAGATGGAAAATTTGATTATGAAGCAGTATCTTCGCAAATAGGAGCAGCACTTTTATTTAGATATACAACAGATAAAACTTTAGGATTAGTATAGTGTTTTTTTTCTCATGTTTTGGTTTGATTTCCCCTGATGTTTCTACATTGGGGGTTTATATTCCATAATCAGAACACACGGTTTCGAAATCTTCAATTACAGCAGCTAATAAATCATTGTACTCATAATTTATCGGCTTTACCCCTGTTTTTAAGTATTCAATTGCTTTATCGTAAGCATCAAAATCTGTTTTATCCCCAAACATTGAGTATTCGGGAAGTCTATCTTTTTCTTTTTTTAAAGCGATTGCAAGTAATTCTTTTTTATTATCCATCTTTTTTTTATTTTAAATTTAATAAAAGGCGACCACACAATGCAGCCGCCTAATCATCAATCAAAAAAAACAACACCTATTTAATACCCTCTAATTTTGCCAAATCAGCTTTCATTTTTTCAATACGCCTTTGCTTAATATCTTCACTATTTAAAGCGTAGTATTTTTTGAGAATATCGTTAAAAGAATTGAATATATCTTTTGCGTTTTCTATTTTCCAATATAAGCAATGGTTGTGACTATCTCTATAATCAGGGTTAAACGATATTAATTCCATCCAAAACTTATGAAAAAAGTTTGTTGGGTAATCTTTATCAAGTAACCCCCCAGCACCAAAAATATAAGCCCCTGTCGGAAATTTAATACAAACAAGCCTTTCATCAGTTGGTTGCCTATCATCATCAGACCAACTTATATTCCTATTATACATTTTACCAAACCAACCAATTTTTATATGCTCCCCACAATCAATCCAATCAAAGGAGTTTATATTCTTAGGCTCAATATTTAATCCGTAAACCTCTTTTAGTTCCAACCCTAACAAGTGCAGTTTAGATTTAGTTTCTAAATTTTCAATATCAAAAACACAAATATCTTTATGCTTTTTCATCGCCTTTAAAATTTCATTGTAGGCTTTTTTTGTTGTTTCTAAATTCATTTTGTATATTTTATTGGGTTAAACTCATTTCATCTTCATTTACTTCTTCATTTGGCACTTCCAGTTCATGTACTTCTATTTCATAGATACTCATATAGCATACATCGTTTTCTGAAATATGCAAAGCATTATTGTCTGTTACTTTTGTGGTATTCTTACCATCGAATAACGTTGGGTATTGTGCCGCCCTTGCTTTTATGTACCCTTCCAATACCGATAAATCAATACGAGCATCCCCTGAATTATGGTTACATATCATTTTTACCATTGCATCGGTGTGTGTTCCGAACTTTGTTAATTCAACCCTGAATTTTGTTTTCATGTCTTTGTTTTTTTTATTTGATTAAATTGTTTCTGGTTCTTTTAATAAATTATTTTGCCTATGAAGTTCAGTTAATCCGAGAACAGATATTTTATGTTGAATAGCATTTTCAACTTCTGTTTTTGCTTCGTAAACAACTTCATCCATTGTTTCTTGAAAGCATTTAGCAAAGAATGGTATGTTACTTTCAACCTCTTGTGTAAGCCATTCAATTTGGTGGGTGAGGTCGTGAATATCTTGTTTGCTTAATGTTTTTTTCTTTACTATTTCTTTTGCTTTATTTTTATTTTCTCGAATAGTATTCGCAAACATTTTCATTCTATCCTCAAACTTTCTGTGAACAAACTCTTTTCTGCTTTCTTGGTATGGCAATTTCTGCACAGCAGTTCCATCTACCAATTCAATAGTACAAGGTGTTCCGCTACCTTGATTAAGGGATGTAATCATTTCGGCAAATTGCCCCGATGTCATTCTAACTCTTGCTAAAATCTTACCACTTGCGTAATACCATTCTTTACTTAAATCTCTATCAACTTCCGATTCTTGCAAAGTCATTTGTATGTAATGATTTTGGTCTAATTCGCTACCGTAAAACTTTTGCGGTGGGGTACATTGTATTCGGCTAAATGATAATTGTCCGAAACTTTGGTGCTTATGTCTTTCTCTTTCCATTTTATTTGATTTTTATTTTACGTTACTAAATATTTCCATACCCAAACGGTCATTATAGGTATCAATAAGGGAGTTTAATTGCACTCTCCAAAGTTTTCTTTGTCTGCCATGCGGAAGCATATCTTCATAGACTTCTTTACTCTCATTGATAAGGTCGCATAAGTCGGGGTTATAGTCGGGTACTTCAAAATCTTCGGACAGTATATCCGTTATGGTTAATGTTTGTTGCATGATGGGTGATTTTTATTTAAAAATTAACGATAATACTAAATAAGAACGGCGTATTCATATCCGAAATTAGTAACACCATCAGTTACGACATATTTCCAATAAACTTCTAATTGATGAAGGTCGCATACACTTTTGTTAAATTTTTCCACAAGTGTTAAATCTGCAATTTGTTCACTTTTATTTTCAAGTTCATAAATTGGTAAACAGTTATGCCAATTATTTACTCCTGCACGTTCTGAAATAAAATCAACAAACCATTTACCATTTTTTTTGATAAGTTTACCTTTATTTGTTTTGGGTGTAATGTTCGGCATCATAATATTAATGTTACTTTAGTTATGTATTGTGATTTTGGTTCTTTGCCACCTGTTGTAATTGTTATCAATCTTTCAGTTACAATATTACGTCTATAATAATTAGCCAAAGCGGTTAAATGCCTATCTACTTTGTCTGAATAAAAATGTTCCCCTATTTTTCCGTTGGCTATCATCCAACTTTCTATTGTAGTTTGCCTTTTTTGGTTTGCCATAATTTTATTTATTTATTCATAAGGAGCAGAATACTCACTTTCTTGTGTTCTATCGTAAGTACTATCAACACTTACCTTAGCTGCAATTACTAACGCTAATATGCTAAGTATATTGCGAAAGATGGTTGTTATTTTTTTCATTGCTTTGCGGTTTTATTTAATTATTTATAAATATATTACCCTTCATCATCTTCCTCTTCTTCATCTTCATCACCAAAATCATCAACAATATCTTTACACAATTCAACCAGTTTGCGAATGTATTTTTTCTCATACTGATTCGCATTTTCTTCAACTTCTTTAATGCTTCCTGCTTCGGTTAAAGCATCGTAACAGTCTTGTAAATCTTGGTAGGTATTTTCAAACCTACAATAACTCATGTTTGCCATTGTGTTTAGTTTTTATTTTATTTGTGATTAATTAAATTGCTATTGGTAATTTAACAGGGTATGGCTTACTTTCAGTAGATAGTTGGGTATGTATCTTTTTACCGTACTTGCTTACTTTGTTTATACTGTAACTATCTCCTGAATTATTGATATACCAAATATCCTTTTCGCTCTTTGCATTTATTGTCGGTATAGCTAACCTTTTAATAAAATAATACCCATTAGAGTAATATACCTTTATACCCTTAGCGATGTTCTTGTGTGCCGATTCTTCACCCGATAAAATACATTTACCTTGCTTACCATTCTTAAAATAAAAGCCGCCTGTATGCTGGTATTCAACTATTAGTTTTGTATTATAAGTAAAACCTGAATAGGTAATATTTGCTGCAAAAATGTGTTTCATTGTTTTAGTTTTTTTGATTATTCAATAACGAAATTAATTCCATGATATTGTACTATATCATAGTCTGGCTTATTATTACTTCCTTTAACATAGTAACGCTGCCATTTGATATAGACTTGCCCAACGGCTACATTGTTCTCCCTTGCATACTGACTAACAGGCTTTGCACCCGATGGTAGTTCTGATACTTCCCGATACTTAGTTCCCTTTATTCTCATAATTTTATATTTTATGTAAAGATACTAACAATTAGCAATACAATAGCAGCATACACCAAAATACTTATATCTATTTGCTTTTTCATGCGGGTTTATTTTTATAGTGAATACTTGCAATTATATCAATGTAGTCTTTATACTCCTGTATTTCATCTGCGCTGTAATTTTCATCAAAACCAATACATTCATATTTTTCAATCCATTCTTTAATTGCGTACTTTTTGCAGCCTATTTGAATAGCATCCTCACCCCAATAACTTACAAGATGTTTTGTGCCTGAAAAAGAAACGGTTTTTACTTTTTGGTTGTCACCAATGCTGCTACCGTCACCAATGCTGCTACCGTCACCAATGCTGCTACCGTAACCAATGCTGCTACGGTTACCAATGCTGCTACCGTCACCAATGCTGCTACGGTTACCAATGCTGCTACGGTTACCAATGCTGCTACGGTTACCAATGCTGCTACCGTCACCAATGCTGCTACGGTTA
>ERZ869925.74-NODE-74-length-54209-cov-5.647708_pt1 | contig 54209 bp, 81 predicted proteins | sample MGYA00579311_ERZ869925 | MGnify/ENA primary metagenome ERZ869925 (study PRJEB32216, sample SAMN09231817) | wastewater metagenome | place: USA: Maryland | collected 2016-07-30 | study: EMG produced TPA metagenomics assembly of the PRJNA472060 data set (Reclaimed water...
GACGTGTACCTGCGAGTCCAAAAGCGTTATCAGTTTTCCATGGCAGAGCACCCCGATATTGTGCCTATGATAAAGTGGCTAAATCGCAGAGAGGAGTATGTCGATGAATGAACAAGGTGATGAAAGCCAGGAGCAGGATTACACTACCGCTTCTGAGCGTCATGCGCAAATCATGGATGAGATGACTAGGCTCTTCCGCTTTCTGGCATTGTGTGTTCTTGGGACCATTACGGTTATCTGCGGGTTCGTTATCTTCTTTTTTTGGAAATACCTATGAGAAAGACTCTACGTGGCAAGCGTCACATCCGCGCACGTCGCTCAGTTGAAGCCGGAAGGGACAGGCGGAGGTTTGCAAAAGCCGACCGCAATACCAAGCTACTAATCAAGGCTCTTGGCATGTTGCCCGAACGTTTGGCTTCTCAGTTGCAGGAAGTTGGGCAAGCCATACGTGCTGTTGGCGCTGTATTTTCCGACCTGTTTTCTCAGCTACTTGCGAATATGCAAGTAGACAAATGCCCAGATTGCGAACATGGAATTGTTTACGACGCCGTGTATGATGCTTGGTTTGATTGTTCAACTTACAACGGCGTCGGCATCCGTAAAAATGAAAAGGAATTGGTCAATGGATAATAAGAAATTACGCGAACGGTTAGAGTCTGTCTTGGCAGGCGAACACGATCACGACTTCGACGAAGTGCTCCAGTCTCTACACTGCATGTCTCGAGGCAGAGTGTACGCGGTGATTAACGCCGTGGTCTCCTGTATGGACCCGGGCGAATTGTACGTGGAGGTCGGCACGTATCAGGGCGGGAGTCTTATATCTGCCTTGCTGGGTAATACCTCCCGCGCTATTGGTGTCGATTCGTTTGGTGAGTTTCAGGAAACCAACAACTTCCAGCAGACTCTTGGGAACCTTCAAAAGTTCCAAGTAGCCGACCGGGTTGAGTTGAAGAATATGAGCTATCAGGAATTCTTCGCTACCGTCCCTCCTGATTTCAAAATCGATGTGTATTATTACGATGGGGAACACAACTTCCCCGGACAGTTAGCTGGAATGGAAGCGGCTTGGCAGTACCTCCATTCAGGGTCTTACATATTGGTTGATGATTATGTGTATCCAGAGGTGAACAAGGCGGTCAATCAGTTTGTGGCTAATCATATCGATAGAGTCCAGTTTCAGTTTGTCGTTTGCCCAATGAGTGGGTTGGATGATATTTACTGGAATGGAATTCTAGTGATGAAGGTGCTGTAGAGTCGTTTACAAAGCTCAGCCTAATCTACAAGGAGATTTCTGTGTCAGAACAAGAGAAAACATTTCAGGAAGTCGTAAAGCCAGCAATGGAATGGCTATCCAAAAATAAGAACCCGCACGCAAAGATTATCATCGAAGCCACTTCTGCTGAATTGGTTGAAGGTGTTGAGTCTTTCGTGACTGATGAGTTTATATCGGATGCTGTAGACGCAAATCCGCCCACTTGTCCAAATTGCGGAGGTCTGGACTGGCATCATTCGGTAGAGTGTTATCTTGGTCAAGACTTGCGCCCTAAAGAAAACATTACAAATTTACGGACGCCCCAACTTACATTTGAAAATGTTTTGTGGAATGGCGAGGATCAAGTCATTGTCAAGAGAATTCTTCTTGAGTTGGTGCCTCCAGAAATACAAAAGCTAGTGATAAAACGCTTCAATCAGGTTGTTGTTGAGTCAAATACAGAATTTCTTGAGGAGCAGAAAAGTATCCTGCTGGAACTCGGGGCTCTATAGTAAAGACGTGATCCCGTAGAACCCTCTACCCAAAACCCTGCAATTGTGATACTATGCAGGCAATCGCATAAATGAGCCGTAGACCTATGAGGTCGGTGAGCTGAATGGAAATACCATTCGCTTGCCGACCTCTTTTTATTTCCCATAAGGATGTGTCATGAAAGTGAAAAGTCAGAACCCCTTGATTCGCTTGTTTCAATCAGTGGCAGACGTGGTCAATGAGTACCAAACCAACAGGGCGGTAAACATCGGCGCTATTTGGTCGGCAGTCCAAAAGAACCTTGACGAAAATCCAAAAGGCGAAGGTGACATGATGCGTACCGGCTACGTGCTGGATGTGTACGCTGAGGACACTGGAGTCTTTGCGATAATCACGCGCGGCGATGGGAAGTTATACAAGGTTCCTGTGTCTGTCGATGCCGAGTCCCAAATTACGATGGGGGAGGAGCAGGAAGTCGTTATGGATTTCGCTCCCGTCACCGGTCGGCAATTGACCGTCAAGCGTCAGGCAGATGGTCAGATCCGCTGGTTTGCCATGCCGGCATGCACGGCTGTACTGAACCGTTCGGGGGAGATTGACTCCCGCGCACTCTTCGACTCATTTGTCGAATATGTAGAGCGCACGGGTGCTTATCCCGAACTTGATTTCTTCCACCTGGGCGAAAGAGTCCTGCTTGGCAAGGCGGATTGGGTAGCGCGCGATGGCTTTTTGTATTGCGCATCTGGAACATTCTACGATACACCCATCGCTCGAGCTGCCGCGCAGAGCCTTGAAGACAATCCGAACTATTGGGGGCTCTCCATTGCGTATCTTCCCACCCACGAGCCTGAAATGCTTCGCTCCGCAGATGGCGTGGAAATTCCCGTATTCAACGTCGGTATCAATCGATTTATCTCCCTGTTGCCAGAGGATACCGCCGCGTCAATTTTTACCAGCATATCCACCAAAGAAGAGGTAAACCGTATGAATAAAAAAATGAAAGAAGCTCTCGAAAAACTTACCGGCAATAACGCCGACCTTCTCAGGCAGTTTGAGGAGATCATCGACGACAAGAATCGCCAGGCAAGTGAACCGGGCGTGGTCAATCGTCAACAGGCAGTGGCAAGCGAGCCCGCTCCTGTTGCTCCGCCCGCTGCCCCTGTCGCTCCGGTCAACCGCGAAATGACAGCCGATGAACTCAAAACCGTACTTACCTCGGATGAGTTCAAGACCGTGCTTGGTGATGTGATCAAGGACGTAGTCAAGGATGCAGTCGACGTGGCGATGGAAGCCCGTAGTCAGGAAGACCCTGACGAAGAGGATGAGAACGAGGACGAAGAGACTCCTGAAGTCGAAGCCACTCCCGTGGCTGCCACCTCGCCAGATGTTGTCCTTGAGGCTCTGCGTACGTTGACAGACCAAGTCGCTGAACTCTCCAAGAGTCGTGACGCCTCTGTTCAGGAAGTGCTCAACGACCTGCCGGCTCGCATCACCCGCACCAACATCGTCCGCCCGCGTGCGACAAAGGTTCCTCAGGCTGTAAACGCCCGTCAGAACAGCGTCAATATGGCAGAAGTTGCCGCGGCTACGCTTGAAAAAATGGGCGCTGTTGACGAGTAACCGCGCGTAATCAATCACTCAAATTACCTGAATCTTATAGGAGATCTAAATTATGAAGAAAAAGAATGCAATTGCCCAGAAACAACGCGCTGATGTTCAGGTGCCTGTTGTTAGCACAAGCCCTTCTGTCTTCGGCTGCGAGGCGCTTTTTGATATTTGCACAGACTCCGCTCTCATGTCGCTTTCCTTCGAAGGGACTGCCCCGTTCCTAGATTGGATTGGTTGGGAACGAACCGACGTGTGTGTGATCAAAAAGGCGTTTATCAATTTCGTCCGCGCTGACCCAACTAATGGTGCAAAAAGCGCCGGTTGGCTTGCCGACCCATGCGCTGACCCCAACAGCTACGAAGTCGATTACTGTGACTTCACGCTGACCGACTTCGCCCGCCTTCGCCGCGAAAGCCCCACGCGCGATATTACCAAGAGCGGTCTTCGCTATTGCGAAATTCAGCCGCGCTATCGCCTCGATGGTTCGCCGATCACCAACCAGCGCGAATATGATTTCCGCCTGGCGACTGAAGTCCTCTTGCAGGACCTCAAACCAATGATCGTCGAAGGCAACAAGGCGACTGCTGGTCAGTTCAGTGGTCTTGAGCTCTTAGTCAAGACCGGTTACACCGACTCTGACGGCTCGCTCTGCCCTGCGATGGACTCCATCGTGATCGACATGAACGGTAGAGGCATGGATGGTGGTTCCGGCGTGACCTGGAATGGCGCTGCCGTTTCTGCGACCGCTGGTTATATCGACCTCCTTCAAGCTGCCTTCCGCCGCATTCGTCACCGCATCCGTATGGCTCCCGCTCTGGCGGCTCAGCGTATGCGCGTGGGTGACATTGTCTTGTTGATCCCTGAAGACTTCGCCGGTTGCGTGCTCGATGCGTTTACCTGCTGGTCTGTCTGTGACGATGTGAGTGGTCCTGATACCCTTGAAGCCCGCACCTTCCGCGAGCAGTTGAATGGCGGCATGTTCGGCGCTGGAAAGATCACGCTGGACGGCTTCGAAATTCCGATCATGCCCTACGATTGGGGCTTGATCAACTCGGGGCAGACCTTTGACAGCTATCTCTTGACCGGCGCGGTCGGCAATGTGAAGCTCATTCAAGGTCAGTTCAACGACATGTCCGTGGTTGCCGATGAACGCGCCGACAAATTCGCCGTGACGGACGGTGGTCGCCTGCTCAATTGGGCGGAAGATCGCCACACCTGCGAAACCCAGGTTGTCGAAATGCAACCCCGCCTGCTCATGTGGGCTCCTTGGTCATCCGCAAGAATCATGGACACTGTTTGCGACGTGGTTGGTGGTGTTCTTAGTTCCGATCCTTGGAACACGTACTTTCCTTATTAATATATTTGCAGGGCTACTATGATTAGTAGCCCTGCAAAGGAACCTTAACAACTTAGAAAAAGATTATGCGCGGCTTATGTAAAGTACAAGCCTGCGTATTTGTCGGCGAGAAACCCCAAACTCTTTTGATAGTGACGATATGTTATCTACTCCAAGTCCAAAAGGTTTGTATCGCCGACGTATTTCAGAAACTTGTTCGTCTGTTAGTTTGCAACTTGGGTTTGACTCTCCGCGAAAATTGGCATGACGTCCCTTTCTGTTCATATCATCCACGTTATCTTTATTTGTTCCAGCCCAGAGATGCGTAGGATTTACACATTTTCGATTATCGCAATAATGTAGAATATGAAGACCGGTTGGGATGCCATTGTACGCCAGCTCGTATGAAACCCGATGAACAAGTAACATCTTACCATTTATTGAAATCTGTCCATAGCCACTAGTGTCGCATCCAATTGTCCATTCCCAGCACCTAGTGCCGTTGTAAAAAACTTTGGAGCGTTCTTTGTCTACTTTTCTCCAAAGCCTATCAATATCTTTTTGTAAAAAGGTGCTCATGTGTCTCCTAAAAGAAATCGCCCGCTCACCGCGGGGAAGCGCGACAAGCAGGCGAATTTCACGAGTTATGGTGGCGACTCTTCCCAGCCGCGTTTGATGAGTGCATTATAGCATGAATGTAAATATCCTTCCCGATCCTCAAAAATGCGCCGGAACCCCCGGCGGTGTCAACTCTGTTGTCACCGATCATGCGATTGGATTTCTTGCTGCGGGTCACCCCATCAATTCAGGTGAGGGACCCACGATCATCCATGCGCTTTCGCAGGCGGAGAACCCAGACGTATATCATTGTCACGGTCTGTATCCCATTGGCAAGGGTCACTTTGATAAAAGTTACTCACGGGCAAATGACATAGTTTTGCAAAATGCCCTGCGCGCTAAAGTGACAGTTTGTATCTCTGAGTTTTCAGCTAATCTCCTGCGGCATAAGTTGCATATTGATCCGCACGTCACGCGCAATGGCATCTGGGTGAACGAATACCCAATCGCCGGCTCTGCTAGTGGACCCGTCCTTTTCCCAAAGACTACGCTGGATGCCAACGCGAAAGCGGATGATATGCAGTGGCTTCGAGCAAACACGGACTTTCCGTTGCTCTCCATCGCAAAGATGGTCGGTGTGAAAAGTACAGGACCCCTGAAGCGTGACGAATTCCTAAACGTCATGAGGAAAAGCAGTATCTACCTCGGAGTTACCAAAGAGAATAACTCAATGGCGACGATGGAGTCCATGATCTCAGGCGTTCCGGTAGTCGGCTACGATACGGGCTTCAACTCGGAGTGGCTCATCTCAGGTACTGGGTGCGAGCTGGTTGCGAATGGTGATAAGGTCGCCTTGAAAAACGCGATTAGTAAAGTTCGTAGCAATTGGCGTAAGTATTCTCAAGCCGCCCGTGACTATGCCCAAATCTTTGACTGGCAACCTGTGATTGATGAACTGCTCGCTCTGTACGCAAGGGTGTACAGGACTCCAGAGCAATCTGACGTAACCATCGTCATTCCGGTCCATAACTACGGGAAATACCTGGCAGAGTCCATCGAAAGTGCACTTGCTCAGACGATCCGCTGTGAGGTGATCGTCGTAGATGACCGGAGCACAGACGACTCGCTCTCCATTGCAAAGCGCTATGGAAGCAGAGTCAAGGTGATTGCGAATGAAACAAACTTCGGAGTCGCTGAGACGCGTAATCGCGGGATTGCCGCTGCGACCGGACAGTACATTATCTGTCTGGATGCTGACGATAGACTCCACGCTCACTTTGCGGAACGGCACTTGAAAGCCTTTACCAGCCGACAGGATGCCATTGCATACGCACCTATTGAGGTAGTCGATGAAAACGGAAACGCCCGCAGACAGAGACTCTTCAAGGCTACGGCAAAGGTTGAACTGCAAGAGATTGGACGGAACCAAATCCCGTCTTGCTGTATGTTTCGAAAGTCGTTTTGGTCTCGCGCTGGAGGATACGATAAGCACTACACCCCGGCGGAGGATGCCAACTTATGGCTAAAGATATTCACCCTCGGCGGGCAGGCGGTACGGGTCTCGAATGAACCACTGATGGATTATCGCACGGGTCATACCTCCCTCACCTCGAGAGGCTTCCCCAATTGGTGGGGCGATATGAGCCTGCGCTACTCAAGCCCCATTGTTGAGCGAGATCCACACATTACGGTGGTGGTAGAGATGGGGCAGGGGATTGAAGAAACGTTGTGGAGTCTTGAGAAACAAGACTACCCCAATTGGTCTTGCAAAATTCAGGACGCAAATAGTAAGGCGATAAAGGAAACTTTTCCATGGGTCAACACGGCAATCAGCAGACAGGAAAGCGTATTGAAACTAACGGCAGGAAAAGTGCTGCCGCCAAATTACTTGAGCGAGTATCTCAAGCAAACGCCTCCTTGGACGCGCGCACCCAGATACCAGTTAGTGTAATTATCCCGGCTTGGTTGCAGGATGAACAGGACTGCGATTGGTTACTCGAAGCGGTCGAGTCTGTCCTTGCTCAAACCGTTTCGGTAAAGATCATTATTGTCGAGAACGGATCTGAATATTTTCAGGACGTGCAAGGTGAAAACTTCTCGATTATCCATTCAGAAAAAGGACTCTCGAAGGCGCGCAATGCCGGCATTCGAAGTTCACGCACAGAATTCTTTTTCCCGCTGGATGCCAATGACTGGCTACCCGCGAATGCGCTAGAGGTAGCTTTTTCAAAACGCCCTGAGCGCGGCTTTCTGTACGGATCGACCATGTTATTTAGAGACATACGCGGCGTTGGTGATCAACACCTCTACCAAGCCAAGCCGTATGACTTTTCGGAAATCATGAAGATGGTGTACTTCCCAAATGGCGCGTTGCAACGCAAGGCGGATTGGGAAAAAGCCGGCGGGTACCGTGAGAGTCTGATGATCCTTGAGGATTGGGATTACTGGCTGACATCTGGAGAGCTTGGCATCTGTGGCACGGCGATCCCCGACGTGCTGTACTGGTATCGCCAACATAGCGGTATGGTTGCTACAAATAATAAGAGCGCGGAATGGGAATGGGTCAAGAAAGAGATTCAATCCCATCACCGTGAAATTTACAAAGGAGTATTCCCTAAAATGTGCTGTGGAAATGGTGCTAAAACAACAACTCCCTATACAGCCCCTGCGGTTGCGGCTTTGATGCCTGGCGCAGATGGGATGATATTGATTGAATATCTCGGCGGAAACGCCGGCAAGATGCCATGGTATGGACCCATCACAAAGCAACGCTATATTGTGGGGGGAAGTCAGAAGCAACTGTACATCGATGCAAGCGACGCTCTGACGGGCAGTAAGACAAACCCGGGATTTCTGGAGATCGTTGATCATGGGTCGCCATTGTTTCGACAGGTAGCCGAGGCGTAATGAGCGATATCTTAAGTCTCTGCCTCTATGCGCTGGTTGCCTTTCGCTTGGCTGAATTACTCGTGGTCGATAGTGGTCCCTTCGATGTGTTTACTTCGCTACGAGGTTGGGCGAATAGAGCGCCATTCAATAATGGACTCCGTCGCAATCTGGCTAACGTCTTGACGTGCGTGCATTGCGCTGGTCTTTGGATTTCTCTGGCTCTTGGCGTAGCGTACCACTTCACTCATGACGCGCCTGTACTTTATTCCATTCTTTTCGCCTTCGCAGTGGCTGGACTTCAGTCGCTGATTGCCAACAATTTAGGACGTTCCTAATGCCAGTAATCCCAAGTGTTTTCAATGCAACGGTTGACCTAAGTGCGCTTACCCTAGCGCGCTATGCTCAAATCATCCGATACGACGAAAATGCTTTCTTTGGTATCAACGCGCCGGATAACCGCGAGCGCGCCTGTCGCAAGATCTGGACAAAGCTCGAGCGGGATATGGTTGCAAGGAACTTGGGTACCGCACAGACGATGATCGAACAGACTCTCGCGTACCCACTGGGTCAAAAGTGGTTCGTGAATGAGCCGCATAGGAATGTAAACCGCTTCTTTACGCGTTGGTCACACATTCAGGCACTGGGTGTACGCGCCGAAACGACCATCGCGCTAGCGGTTGCACTCAACCATGCGACCGACCCCGCCACCATCCCTGCGACTGCTACGACCGTGACGGTAATTGACGAAGTCCACTTTTACCAAGCGGGTACTGACGTAGAGGTTTACCCCGACACACTCACCATATCTGGCGGAGTCCTAAACGCTACATTCCCACGCGCGCGCCTGGTCAAAGAGTCTGCGCAGGATAATCCTGATACGGGCTTGAGCTACACCGATACGGGTCCATCGGGTCCGTATATGCAGTCACTGGACATCAAGAGAGTTTATACCGATACGTCTGACGTGGGTGAGTTTGTGTGGCCGTTGGGACGCGAGAATTGCCCTGAGTGCTCAGAAGAGACAGAACCAGCGTGCGGTTATGTGCGCTCTTCCGAGAGCGGCGTGGTGACATTGCTACCTGCGACCGGTGCGGACTGCATCTATTGTGGTGCGACCGACATCCGCCTGAATTATTGTGCGGGCAAGGCGCTGGACTCCAATGCCGAGGATGCCATTATCCATCTGGCTCATGCGCTTATGGCAGTCATGCCGTGTGAGGGTTGTGACCCGCTCATGATGTTGTGGAAACAAGATCGTTTTGTACCGGAGAACGTAACGCTTGAGCGCGCAAATGCCAAGTTCGGTGTACAGGAAGGCGCTTGGCGCGCCTGGGTGTATGCGTTCAATAACAGACATTTCAGAACCAGCTACATATAGGAACCCTCATGGCGCGCGCTGTATTCCGTTCAATCATCCCCAAGCTACTCCCTCCCAAGGTGTTTCAAGACGCCTTTGAGAAAGCCTCGCGTCAGATGGAAAAAGACGTGAAGGGCTCTTTCGACGATGCGGTTGTCACTTGGAAGAATAAGCCGACCTTTAGAGGCTATGTGCGCATTGCCGCAGAGTCCATCTACATCTCAGTCGGCACGACGGATGAGGTATTCAAGTTTGTAGATGAAGGCACGAAGTCGCATTTCATCAAACCCTTTCGCGCCAAGGTGTTGCATTGGGTAGACCCAACCACCGGTGAGGATCGCTTCTCTAAAGGACATCAAGTATCAGGCATCAAGCCGCGCGATATTACAAAGTCGATCAATGCGATCTGGAGCGGCGGGCTGATGGCGGATTATTTTGACCACTACCTGCAACTGGCAATCAAAGAATCAGGACACGCAATTTAGTGAAAAGACAAACCGTTCCCTCCACGCCCTACGGGGCGAAGACTCAAGTCACTATTGTCCGCACAAAGGACTCTTCCACGCTGGTTGAGTATGTGGAGGATGGAGTTCTTTCGAGAAAGTACGTGCCGACTGCCGAGGTGGAGAATTATCTGGTTGCAGATGAGGTGCTTTCGCGCGGAATCCCCTACGGCTACCCGTGGGAAGATGTTGAATTGAAATTCAATATGTCCAAGTTCGCAAACGAGCTGCATAACGTAGGCGTTTGGACGGTTGAAGATATGCTCAAGAATCCACAAAAGTTATCGGCGGCTCTTCACGCCGCCTTTGCTGAAAATTTATCAAATATCTTGGATATTGCCAGGAACGAAAAAAAAGGAGTAATACACAATGGCAGATAAAAACGCACTAACTACTCGTCAAGGAGCGCTTTGGGTTCAGGTAGATGGTCCAAACACTCCCGTTGAATTTCTTGGGTGTCACGATCTTGGAGATATTTCCGAGAAAGCCGGCTCCATTGAACTCTTGCGTTGCATGGATAAACGCGGCGGATGGCGCGTCGTAGGTAGCACGCAAGGTCCACCGGATGCCGTTACCACGTCCATCGAAAATATGACTTTCGCTGTACGTGATTGGCTGGAGAAAATCTCCTGCGAATTTACTCTCTTCGCAATGTATCGCGTAGGTGGAGAGCCGGACATCTTTACTAACTATGTCCGCGCGATTGTGCTGAAAAATGCGCGCATCACCAACCTGACCGATAAGGGCGTCGTGCATCACGAAACTGAAACGGGCGGAACGCAAGCTCGTGACATCGAGGCATGGCCGCCCGTCATTCGAACCGGCACGCTGAATGCTCGCCGTCAAACCACGTCTGAAACACTGGCGTTGAATGACGTATACACCTACTCGCCGCTGGATTGCGAAGACCGCGTAAAGCCAGGGGATAAGGCGATTGCCGTCGCAGACTCTTCCGCCTATACCGGCAACGTCCTCCAGACTCTGGATGCAGGCGTAGCGTGGGCGGCTCTCGCTGCTGACCCGTTTGGCGTCGGCTTGAACATTATGAGCGCTGTGGCGTTCCCGATCTCTGATACCGTCGTACGCCTGTTGGTTGCGAAAGCCGCTCCCGGCGGCGGACAAGGAGCCGTAGCCTACAGCGATGACAATGGCGCGACTTGGACGATTGTCAATATCGGCGGTGCAACTGCTGGACATGGTGCCTTAGATAGCGGTGCGCTCTTTGCGCTGGATCAAGGTCATGTCTGGTTGGCGTCGGCTCTGGGTTACATCTACTTCTCTTCCGATGGTGGTGTTACCTGGACGGCTCAAACCTCAGGCGCGCTGACTGTTGAGAACATTCTGAGCGTTTCGTTTGCCGATGAGAATTACGGCATGGCTGGCGCTGAGGATGATGTGTTGCTCTTCACCTCTGACGGCGGCGCCACTTGGGAGTTAACCTCTGCGGTGACTGGCTCGGGTGATGACATCACCACGATAGCCCCCTCCGGTGATTTTTGGTGGGCTGGCACTTCGGGCGGTGAGTTGTACTACACCCGTGACGAAGGGACCACGTGGACTCTGCGCTCCTTCAGTGGTACTGGCGTTGGTAACATCGCCGACCTGGCTTGGGCTAATGAGTTGATCGGCTATGCCATTCACAACACCGCCACTCCGGTTGGTGAGATCCTCGTGACCATCAACGGCGGCTATTCATGGAAGGCGATCACCACGCCGACCAATGCCGGTTTGAACGCCCTGTCCATCGCTGACGATAATACTGTGTATGCTGTCGGTGAGGTTCAAGGTGGAACCGCCGTGATCATCAAGGTTTCTTGGGACTAAGATGGAAACCTTCACAACTTCCAAGGGGATCGGCATTTCACTGAAAGCCGTTTCTCAATTCAAGATCGACGCGCTCCGTGCCGCTAAGACTGAAGTGCCTGTCCCTACTTACAAGTTTCAGGTAGTTGGCGGTGCGGAGCAAGAACACCCACTCGACGAGGAGATCGCAAAGAACAAGGGTCGCCTCGAAGAGTGGAATGAGTACGTCCTCGCCAAAGCTAAAAACGAAGCCGACTATGCCAGGAAGTTTTTTGAAATGATGGTCTGGGAAGGCGTTGAGGTCAACGTGCCCGGACCGGAAAGCGACTGGCAGAAAACAAGCGAGTACTTTGGGCTAAAGATCCCTGAGAACCCGATTGAACGAAAAACCTTTTACATCTATAACGAGTTGATCGGGACTGCGGAGGACGTCGGTGAGTTGATCGCGGGCATCCTCTCTGTGAGCGGGATCGACGAAAAGGCGGTGAGCACGATCCGCGAATCCTTTCGTCCTCGAATTTCGGGGCACGCCAATAGAACTTTGCCCGAAGGCGAAAAGCAACTGGAAGGCGAGCACGTCGTTTAGCGATCTGGAAGTTATTCATTTCTGGGGACGGCTCCCCTCTGAGTTTGGAATGTGTGCACCGGAGCAAGACATTATTTATATGTCTGCTTACATGCATTCCTACAACGAGATGAGAGCCGTGGAACGTTTCGAGGAAGAAAAAGAGATCGAAAGGCAGAGAAACAAAAGTGGCAGATGACAATAAGATTGGTCTCGAAGCGATCTTTGCAGGCGAAGACTTTCAGAGAGGAATAACGGAATATAACAATTCCGTTTCCTCTTCGTCTGCCGGTACCCAAGAGGCAAGCGGGACCATGTCGGCTGCATGGGGTGGGCTTGCCATGGTGGGGGAGGCGGCATTCCTGGCGATCGGTGCTGGGGTTGCCGCTATGGCTGCCGAGTTGTACCTGGCCGTGGATGCCGCGCTGGATGCCGAAGAGGTTTTGGCGCGGATGGAGTTTGTCGTCGGCAATGTCGGCGACCGAACAGGCGTCACGGCTGATGACGTAAACTCCATGGCAGACGCCCTCTCCAAGGTCGTACCTATCGACGATGAGGTGATCGTCTCTGCCATTACGATGGGGCTCACGTTTGACGGGGTCACCAAGGACAATATCGAACCGTTGATCGCCGCGGCTGCCGACCTTGCCACATGGACCGGTAAAGACCTACCGGCTACCATGAAGACTCTATCGCTTGCCATATCTGACCCTGACAAAGCCATGCGACTGCTCAAAGAAGCGAACATTACGCTGACGGATGAGCAGATGAAAACCCTGAAGGCATTCAAAGATACCGGTGATACCGCCGGTGCGACTGCCTTTATCCTTGATCAGCTCAAGAACAAAGGCATCATTGGTTTGGGTGAAGCGATGGCAGAGACTGGGCGGGGCAAGATGACCATCATGCAGACGGCTCTTGGGAACCTGCAAGAGTCGCTTGGGGCGGGGTTGCTCGACTCCCTGAAGGGTGTGTTTGATAAGATCACTGAGTTTGCGAATGACCCAAAAACCATAAAGTTCTTTACAGACCTCGGAAATCAGATCGGCACGTTTGCCAGTTCAGTGGTCGATAACCTACCCAGTATTATGTCTGTCATCGAAGGCGTCGTGACTTGGCTCTCTGAGAACCAGCCGCTTATCGCAGGTATTCTCGCGGCTATTGGCGTGGCAATGCTTGCCTTTGGGTACACTGCCGCTGCCGCTGGACTCGCGGCAATCTCCGGCTTATGGCCGGTAATTGCCGTCATGGCTGCTGTAGGTTTGGTAGTCGCGTTACTATATAAAGCCTGGACGGAAAACTGGGGCGGCATACAAGAAAAAGTCAAAGCGGCATGGGCGCAAATGAAACCCGTCTTTGATAAGCTCCAGTTGTGGCTAAAGGTAAATCTCCCGAAGGCTATAAAAGCACTAAGTGATTTCTGGGAAAAGACGCTGCTTCCGGCGATCAAAACTACTTTCAACTGGATAGCCGACAACGTATTACCCATTCTGGTGGATCTGGTCTTGTGGCTCGGAGATAATGTTCCGCGAGCTATCAAGACCCTTGCAGATTTTTGGACAAAGACATTACTGCCTGCAATTCAAACTGTTGCCGACTTCCTCGAGGGAACGGTATTCCCAATTCTGGCGGACATGCGGGATTGGTTCCAGATCCACGTTGTCAACAGCATCAAGACGCTGGTTAGTACTATTAGTGCGATCCTTATCCCGATCCTGAACACGCTGTCCTCAATCTGGACGAATGTCCTACTGCCTGCCATGAGCGCCGTTTGGAACTTTATCAACTCAAGCATCATTCCGCTATTCAACGCACTGGCAGGGCTCTTAGACGCGGTCGTAGGTCTAGCTGTGAGGGTTCTAGCGGGTCTTTGGCAGAATGTACTCCAACCCGCGCTGAGCGCCGTCTGGAGCTTCATTAGTGGAAACATCCTGCCGATTTTCTATACGGTTGCCAGCGTGATCAACGGAGTCTTATCGTCGGCAATTACTACGCTCTCCAACTTATGGAGAAACACCCTACAGCCCGCTATTCAGGCGGTGTGGGATAGACTCTCCCCATTCGCCTCTTTCTTGTCTGGTACGCTCTACAATGCGTTCAACGGTATCAAAAACGTCGTGCAGTGGGTGGTAGACCGAATTAACGAGCTGAAGGACGCACTCAATAACCTAACCCTCCCGGATTGGTTGACGCCCGGGAGTCCTACGCCGCTCGAAATAGGGCTGGTCGGCATCAACAGCCAATTGAAAAAATTAGCAGAAGCCTCGCTACCTGCCGTGCATCATCAAATGCAAGTCATGGCGACGGTGCGAGATGTATCGGTTGGCAGTTCAGGCGGAGTGAATTCTGCCTCTGTTTCCAACTCCAGCCAATCTACACGTAATTATCTATTCGGTCCCCAATTCAATGTTTCGGGACAGAGCGGTTTCTTGGAAACCCTACAAGGATTATAAAATGAGACTTATCCCGCACGAGTACAACGGTTTTCTTTTTCAGCAGACCAATAAAGTGGCGAGTGATTTTATAAATCCCTATGACTGGCAGATCGCAGGGATTTCTACGAATAATATCCCGCTCTCTCAGAACTTCCCCAAGTTTGCCGCCAAGACGTACGGCGGGGCGATCAAGGTCATCAATGTGAACTTTACAGACGTGGATGTTGATCGCAATGTACTTGTCATTGCAATGGACGTTCTTGGGGAAGGACAACAGCAATTGCTTGCAAATGATGAGTTGGGCAGGACGTGGTATGTGAACGCCGTTTGCGTGGGAATAAATGAGGATACGGTATCAGGAAGCTCTGCCAAATTCGGAGCGGTATTTGAGATCGATGATCCTATCTGGAAGTTGTACCTGCCGTCTCAAGAGACTATTTCTGTGAATGTCACAGGCAATGGAACCATCCACCCAGTCGGCAACCAGCCGGCATTACCAGTCATTACCATTACCCCAGTAGTGAGCGGTGACTTTGGGTTCTCGGTCAGTCGATTTATCCAAATCATCAACAACAACGTACCTAACCCGTATAACCAAGGCACTCTAACTAACTTCCCATTGAATTTAACAGGCAGTGGATTGAACACCGCAGCTCTGATTGCCGACAATAGCAATAAATGCCAGGTGAATGTTGGTGGTGGAATCAACGCGGTTGTTACGACTATCCCCTACGACACCGTGACGGGTATTATCCCATCTTCTGGGTTGATATACTGTGGCACTGAGCAAATTTCATATACAGGCAAGACAGGTACGACCTCTGGAAACTTAACGGGTTGCGTCCGTGGTGTAAATGGTACAACTGCTGCTGTTCACGCGGATAATGCAGTGATCTATCATTCCAAAATGAAGGCAAATGGCGATGACCTTAGGATCTATGTAGACGGAGTAGAGGTAAAGCGCTGGTTTGGCGGAGGAGGAATTAACACCGCCACCACAAAAATATGGATAAACTGGACTCAACCCGCTAACAGCAATATGACTCTAGGCGCGGCAATAGCCGGCGCGGGTGCTGTCGGAAGCATCACCATCGAAAACACAGCCGCCAACATTGCATTGATGTCGGTTATTCCGTTGAGCGGGAATGTTTTGATCGGCACGGAAATCTTTGTTTATACGGGCGTGGATATTGGAAACATGCTTTTGACTGGCTGTACGCGCGCGGAAAGACAGACCAGCGCCGGTGCGCATTCGATAGGCGATGTTATTAAATTTGTGACCCATGACGTATGGATGTATTATGGAAATCCCTCCATCACCCCGTATGTTCAGGATGACACTTATAAACCGGTTTTGAACCTGACTTCATCCACAAATACGTCTTGGGTTTTTGATGATTTCTTGGATACTACCAATAGTGGCAGTAGTGCCAAATGGGCTACTGCTTTTGGAAATACAGGACAACCTTGGAATAATTCCAGATTTTATACAGCCACCGAAGACACCCTGGCTAATCCGGCAAGCGTTGTCGGCATACGAACAGAACGGATTGCTACTGGAGGAACCTCCTATATATATGGGATATGGTCGATAAGAAATCCTTGTGGATTTACGACCATTACTGTCACCGGGAAGAAATATCGAAATACTTCGACTTGGTTTGGTTCTTTAGGGTACTGTGTGTTATCAGTATCAGGAGAACCTTCGGGAATAGGAGCTGTTGTCTGGAATGAAAGTAGTCCGTCTGTAGTAAGTACGTGGGAGGCACTATCGTCTCATTCAGGCGTTGCTTTAGGAGACTCTTATTCAATATTGGCGCTACAAACAGCAGACAGTGAAGTGGGTGTAATTCACAAAAACAGTATTGAATTTGGAGCAGTCACTCTGGTTGTCGACTCTACTAGAGTACCAACCATTGATATTGCCGCCGAACAAAGCAGCTTCAATCTTAATTCTGTTTTATCGAATGCGGCGAACGGGTACACGATGGAACTCAATCTTGTCATGCAGTTAGGCGCCGTGTTGACCGTAAATACAAAAGAAAAAACAATCACCCTGCAGGACGGCTCCAACCAGATCAACGCGCTCCAGAATATGCCCGTGCGATTGGATTGGTTCCCATTCTTGCCAAGCCAGGATAACGACATCACCATTACGGACGCCGGGGAAGTTACTTATGTATTTGACTATGAAGACAGGAGCCTGTAATGGCATCGCGCATACGGCTATATAACCGGAGCGGCACGCTCATTTACGAGGTGGGTGCCCCGTCGTTTCGGGAATGGGTCTTGAATGATATTGGCTCAGCGTCATTCACGATCAAAGCTGCCGGCATGGAAGAATATATCCAGTTCGGCAATTACGTAACTATTGAGCACGATAAGCTGGATACATGGGTGGGTGTGATCCAAACCCCGCGCACTTGGTCAAAAAACGTTATTACTGTCAACGCAAAGTCGGCAATGTGGTTATTCTCTCAGCGCGTCGGCTCCTACGAGCAGTCCGTCATTGGCTCATGGGGTGACGTGCTTTCGCAGATGATCGGTATCGCCAATGCAGCGGAGGCTACACTCCTACAGATCGGCACGTATGACGACGGCATCTCCTACGAATCCGTTGTGGATATGTCGAATTTATATACCTATTTGCAGCGGGCTTTAGCACAGGCGCAAACGCGCTTGGACTTCCGCCCGGTAGTGACGGGCGGGCGCTTGGTGGTCTACATCGACATGCAGCCGACCCTGTACACACCCAGCAACCTGCGACTTGAAGAGGGCTTGAACGTAAAAGACAACACCTCCATTTTGATTGAGCAGGGCGAAATCTACAACGACATTACGATTTTAGGCGTCGGCTTGGACCAGACGAAGTTTACAGCCAATGCGGTAGACCAGGTATCCATAGATCGCTATGGACTCCGTCAACGCCTGTTCTCAGAGGGGCAGTCGCAAAACGACGTAAACCGACTGGCTACTGTGCGCCTGGCTCAATACGCCTATCCGCGCAACACGCTAGCCCTTACAACAATGGACAGAGGCGACACGTTGCTCTATACCCGCGTCGGAAATAGCGGACCTGTGGAGTTGAAGTCTGTTGGATATTTGAGTGGAGCCCTTGGTTTTCGTGGAACGGCATCCGTCCGAGTTTTGCAGTTTGATGACAAGAACAAAGAGGCTGTACTTGTTTGTGAGGAAACCTAATGGGCGAGAGACTTGCAAAGCAGTTATACGAGGATAATTTTTTAGTTCGACTGCAAAAAGTGCAGGACGATGTTTCGCTTTTACAAAAGCTCTATGTGACTGCCGTAGATACGACAGTAGAACTTCCAGTTGGCTGGACTGAAGTTATAAGCTCTTGGACGTACGCCGGTCCTAATACGATCAACATTCCATCTGGCGGAGCGTCTATTTACAAAAAAGGCATGGGGCTCCGAATAAAGCAAGGCGGCGCCTATAAGTTTTATTACATTACGATTGCAGCCGACGCCCTTCTGACCGTCACGGGAGGAACTGATTACACAGTTGCCAATGCCGCCATCACTGATATAGCTATTACCACAACGCCACATACTGCCGTAGGGTTTCCCGTTACGTTCAACTTAGCTGCCCCCACATGGAACACCTCTACGATTGATAACGGCACGGGCGGACAGCAACCAACGGCAGGAAGCCAGTCTTTTAGAGTTGATGGAGATGAGATTGAGTTGATGATCGCCCTTGGAAGCTCAGGTGTATTGAAAAACAATGCCGGCACCACGATTTCTATCTCAGCAATCCCTTCCACTTTACCAAATATTATAGGGGTTGTCGCTGAGGCAATTGGATACGGGATGTTTGCTTCGATAGGCGCGTTTATTGCGATTTGTTATTTTGTTTCAGCCACCAGTTTTGATGTAGCCGCTGTAGCTTCAATAGCAAATAACGCATCCATTGCATATTCTAGTTTCAAGATCAGATATAAGTATTAAGTCTCGGATTAATATCTTGCGGTAATTGCTTTATTAATCCGGGCGGCGACACAATCTAGGTATCAATGTTTTGCATCTACTGCGGTTTCATCAGCGACCCTCATCCTACTCGACTCTGCATTATATGCCGTGAGCGGATCGAGCGGGTAAACGACATGGCAAATAAAATGTACCTTCTCAAGATGGCATACAAGTCTGTCAAAGAGATATGGCTCATGAAGCGAATTGAAGAAGTATTTGAAAAAGAAGGAAAGCCCTTATGAGTTTGAATTTCAAGCTACCAGACGTCTCTTTCTGGCAGGATGATCCTACTACACCAAAGCCCATCGACTTCCAGAAGATGGCACAGAAGACCAGAGGCGTGATTATCCGCGCTGGTCAAGGCATCTTCGAGGACAGGGTGTTCAAGACCTCTTGGGCAAACGCACGGCTGGCAGGATTGCTTCGTGGGTCTTACTGGTTCTACGATAGCCGCTTTCACCCAAAACGCCAGGCAGAGAAGTTTGTGACTGTTCTTGGGGACGACCTGGGTGAGATGGAGATGTGGTGCGACTTCGAAGATCGCTATGGAGGAGAGCATGGCGGATGGAGGAACTGGTATTCCTTTATGGCAAACCTTCAGCTAATGATTCCAGATAAAGACCTTGGAGTGTACACGGGCTACTATTACTGGAATGAATTTGCCCGGGATGTAGATTGGTTTGGTCAGTTTCCACTCTGGCAGGCTTGGTACAACACGGACATTCCTCCATTGGTTCCGAGTGTCTGGAATAAGTGGACCTTCCACCAATACACGGATGATCATCCCGGCAAGGAATGGGGTGTAGAGTCCAGAGAGATTGACATGAATTATTTCGACGGTACTGAGGCGGACTTTCTGGATCGATACGGCGTACAGACTCCACCCGAACCGGAGCCCGCAAAGATTGTCATCGCCAAGTTTGGTGATAAACTTTTGGAATACAAGGAGACGAAGTCATGACATCTTACACAATGAAACCCATCGATAACGGAACGCGGATGCGCGTAAACCATAATGTATTTGCGGAGGTTATCCTCTCGTATAATCGCGGTCAGCTCGTTCTTGGGGATGAGAAATGGGTTGCTCCCGCCGACGGCGCTGAAGTAAAGAAAGGCGACGTGTGGATCAAGGTTCTTTCGGTCGATGGTGTTCTTGTCGCTGAGCGTGGGTGGATGGCATATATCCACAAGGGCGGGTATATCTGCAATAACTTCGAAGAAATCGAAGACCCGATCCCTCCCGATCCTACGGTTCCTGTCTTCCCTGAGTCCTTTGTATTGACTGACCCCAGTGGCGCAAAGGCTGAGTACGCATTCGTAAAGATCATTGAGGAATAATGATCGCCAGGTTCAGAAGCTCAACAGGGTACACGTCGGCTGAATACCGGAGGAAGGACACGAAGCCTTACGTCCGCATGGATCAAGGCTTGCGCGTTCCGCTGACTGGTGATTACGTTCAGCTCAAATCTTGGGACCAGCTTGGGAAGGGGGATAACAAGAACCCTTTCCCGCAGATATTCAATCCTAGTATGGGATTGCTTCTGCGCGAGTCGAAGGATGGTATCTGGAACCCTCAAGGCAAGGTCTACGAATACGTTGAGCTGACTGACGAATACATGCAGTTCCTGTATGACTTTTGGGATTGGAATAGCCAGTATCGCTTGTCACCACACGGGAAGATTGAAGGGACTTACAAACGCCCGGGAAACTTCCGCACTTTCTACAAGACCACGCCCGGTAGTGTGCTTGATGTGTATCGATATATGACCGAAGCGCACGTGTGGGCTACTGAAGGCGGGAGCCGTGAGGCGGGGAGCCGCGACTCCGTGATGAAAGTAAACCTCGATGCGGACGAGAATATCAAATGGCTGTACGATCCCATGGGACTCAACCTCCTAAAGCGCATTGGTAGCACAGGCACGCATTGGCTCATCGAAGCGATTGACACGCTCAAGCCTCCACCATCCATAACTGAAGTTGCCTCTAAGCCCCACTGGTACTTTTGGTGCAACCAGTGGGGCAAGTACTCAGGTGCAACGCGCTTCCCTCAGATCGCAAATGCCAACGCGGTAAATGGACTTCCCGCTGCAGGCACCGCTTCGCCCCTTTTCTCAAGAGGCGGCGTCATAGCCGTTGCCAAGAAGTCTTGTAACGTCATGCAGAACGGGGAGCCTTGGTCCCCGTACAGACCGAAGTAACCAAAGTAGCACCATTCCTATCCCTAAAAGAGGACGCCATGCCACTATCCACCCATAGCAAGGTTTGTACAGAAGTACTGAGAAGAGAACTCGGAGAGGAGATCACCACCCAAAAGAAAGCCTACCAAATTATAGGCTTACTGGCGACGTGTTTCGTGTCCTCAGCTGAGGATGCATTAGTCCTTGCAAAAGAGATATATGGTAATGGTGAGCCCGGCGGGATCAAACTTGAGGTGAAAGAAATCAAGGAAAAGCTATCCTCTATTTATCAGTACATCGAAGAGGAGAAACGGAAGAGCGCTACCAGTCTTAGTAACACCTCCTTCGACCGCTTGGCGAAGTGGGTGGTTGATAAGGTGTTGCCGTCTTTAGTTGTAAGTGCTGTTCTTGCAGTAGGTAATTTAGTTTTCGTAGTGTCTGCCCTTATGTTTGCGCTCGCCAATGGTTGGGTTAGCATTCAATAAGGTACAATTTGCAAAAGGAGTAATCTCATGAAACGTACCATTCAAACTATCGTGTTCGTCCTGTTTTTCACCTTCGCTTTTTCCTCCCCGGTCGCAGCGCAAGGTGAGACCCCGCCGGTTGTAACCATGGAGGTTACAAATGTTGTTGTGATCGGATTGGTTCTGGCGTTCCTGTCCTTACTGATCGACTACGCCCCAAAGATCGCTCCGTGGTTTGATGCGCTGCCGCTTGAAAAGAAACGTCAGCTCATTCTCGGATTGTGTTTTGTGGTGGTCGCTGGTCTGACTGGGCTTGATTGTGCCGGAATCCTCGGAACTTCCATTCAGTGTTCCCCATTCAACTGGCAGTCGCTCGCTGAGCTGGCATTCAGCCTGGTCGCATCGGTTGCGGGTATGACTGCGTTCCACAACGGAAGTAAACCCATCAAGTAGAATGTAGCGACTTAAACTAAGAACCCATTACCAGCGCCTTGGTAATGGGTTCATTTTTGAAGCATGAAACACGGCGGATCAGGCACACGGATCAAGGCTTCGGGATGGTTGCTATAGCATAGGACTGGGCGCATTTCCATATAGGTATTATACAACCAAACGCCCCGGTTACCAAAACCGGGGCGTTACCGTCTCTGCGGTCGTCAAGCCTTGTCACGTCGGCTTTCACTCAATAAATGGGTTATTACGGTGGGGGCAGGTGGGCGTTGGAGACGCCCACCTGCTTGAAAAAGGGAACCAACTGTCAAGATTATTTTACAATGGATTGGTAGGAATTTCAAGTGCCTTTATTGGGAATTTCCTTTTTCATAAACAAAAACCTAGTGTAATAGTTTTTGAGTCTGTAAGACAAGAGACGCGCAAGATCAATTCTATCGCGGTCGCTTATTTTATAGTTATTCAATCGTGGTGCTTGCTTCCTGATGTCAATCTTCCATCTGCATGTTTTTTCGTCGTATCTGACATGAATCCACCCCGCTTTTTCAGGCGGATCTATATCAAACTGACAAGTTACATACCAAAAATAAGCAGGCGCGTTCTCGCTTTCGCCAATCCAAAAGTGTTTACGTTTGGCGGCGTCTCTTTTGTAGTCAGCACGATTTAGTTTTATTTCGTACTCATGAACTAGACTAGCTTGTGTAATAGAGATCAAGTCACATTCCCAACTAAAAAACTGGGTTGGGTTCGGAAGTACTATTTGATGGTGCTTTTCATCCAAGGCCCATTCCATAAGTATTGCCTGAATGGTTGTCTCAGTAACGATAAAATCACTATACTTATTCACCAACTTCTCCTTGCCCGCGCGGGTGAAAGCACGCCTGACAGGTAGGCACATCAAGCATGTTTGTAGTTTTGCACTTTGAGCAAACCCACTCTGTACCCACGTCGGGTGTGCTCTGTGTTGAGTGTATATAATCTTCTGTGTAATATTGCGGTGATGATCCAAAACTACCGCCACGCACCAACCATGAATCATGCAAAAAAGCGTTGTACCAGCGACGCGCTGGACAAACAAAATATTTACTATATAACTTTCCCCCATTTCTCGCATCGTAATGACTAAAAACATACCTTTCTTCTAGTCTTTTTCCACAGTGCGTGCAAAACTTGTGTTCCATATTTTTACTCCTAGCTCTTATTGAATACCTTATCATACGATACGTCATCACTGCCGACATGGGCATAACGCTGAGTTGTGGTGATTGAAGAATGCCGCGCTAGTTCCATCGTCTTCATAATGTCCTTGGTAGAGCGATAGTAAAGCGTGGTGAAGTAATGCCGGAAGTCATGGATGCGAATGGTAGCGCGTGGAATTCCAGCCTCTTCCATGCGGCATTTGATCGCCTCGCGCATCCCCGTGCCAGTCTTTGATACACCTACCAGCTTCTTACTCGCCATTTTATCGTGCCGCGCAAATAGCGGTTGATCTGCCATGAGGATATTGGAGGTAATGACCTTATCGCGCTTCGAGAGGTAGGCTTTCAGGGCTTGGGTTGCCCGTTTAGAAAAGCGTATCTTGGCTTTCTTGCTGCCTTTCCCGACCACAAGGGCGTAACCCTCTTCCCACTTGACCTGCCCACGTCGAAGCTGGCACGCCTCGGAAATACGAAGCCCGCTGTCGGCACAAGAATACACAAACGCCTTATCTCGCAGAGACAACAGATCCCCATGCAGGAAACCGCAATATTCAATCAGGCGCTCAATGGCGACCTCATCAAACTCTGGCAGGCTGTTTGTGTTGTGCTGGATGTAGTGATCGGATATTTCTTTCATATCCTGATAGGACGCCGCACGATGGAACACAAAGAAACGAGTAACCGCCGTGCGGTACACGCGCTTGGTAGACAGACTACGTCCTTTGATGGATTTCAGGAATTGGACGTAGGTATCCATGGTCAATGGCGCGTTTTTGCCGACACTCAGCTCAAATAGCTTGAGCGCGTTTTGGTACGTGCGGATGGTATTTGAGCTTCGGTCTAACGTGGAGAGGAAGGCGGTTATTTGTTTCTTCATATAGACCCTGTCAATTGAAGTTGATTGTAAAAGGCTTCAACTTTGTTGACCCAATCTTGATGATCTTCCTTGCAACGCCCAAGAGCGACGTGCGCGGCTTCGTAGATAAACCAAGTACGCTCTTTCTCAATGTTTTCGTGGCTGGTAATGTATTCAATCACGCACAGGGCTTTGTAGGCAAGGGGAGGCTCTGCCTCTACAGAAATGGTTTCGCCGTCGGCGTTGAGTTTACTTTCCTGATTACGATCAAACTTGGCAATCACCATAGGTTTTTCGCACTGAGCACAAATGGGGTTTTCTTCATCACCAAGTAAGACCAAATCGCATTCATCGCAAACATACAAGTCAATGTTACCTATCATTTCTCAGCTCCTTATCTCATCATCGGTACGCGGGAAGTCTGTCCCGCGTCGAATTGACCATGCAACGGACTTGCCATTCATGTCCGAGTGACGAACCAGTACGCGGTTGAACAGGAAGGCAAGCAGCGTATTGAGTAAACCCAATCCGGTAGTGCCTCGAAGGTAGAAACGGCGGCGGATGTATCTTGTAATTTTTTTCATGATTTGATCCCGTTCTATTTTTCACGCCATTTTTCATGCCATAAAGAGGGTGCGATCCTGAAAAAAAGCGCCAAACTAAGTACGGCGCAAACACAATAGATGGCTACTCCGTAAGTTTGCCCAAAAAAACGAACAACAACATGAGCCGAAAGAAGAGGAAATAGTAAGACAGAAACCACAAAAACAAGTTTTATTTTATCGCGCGTTTTTCTTCGCCTTTCCTGTTGGTCAAACTTGGCTCTATCAAGTAACGCCCTTTTGGAAAGCTCCGAATTCAAATTACTGTTTTTGCTGTACTCAACCTCGCCATTACCTCCTAGTGCTATTCGGTGTTGAATTTCTTGGTCATAAGCATCGTATCTTGCAATCTTACTCATAATACTCCTTTGCCCTCAATGGGGCGACGTAAATTACATTATGCTAATAGCTATTAGCATAATGTTGAAACGACAATTACACTAAAACCTTTGGGGGTGTCGGTAATTCAATGCCGACGGGACGCCAGAGGTGAAGGCTGTCGGCAAAATTCACATAATCCTCTTTGCGCGGGTGGTATTGGATTACCGTGTCTGTTTCATCCCAAAATAAATCTTTGATGAAGCACATCTCATCCCAATACGGCATAAGGATATGAGACTTGCCTTTCCCGGCACTAATGGACACATGCTCCCAATCGTATCCATCGGAAGCAATCACCCTAAGCAACCTATTGTTTCGAGTGGGGGAGGGGATAAGAAAGGCACCATTATTCCCGGCACTATCCTGCGATTTCATAAAACCATCACGAACACGATACTGATTTGGAACATGAAACATACAGACTCCTTTGATAGATCAATTTATTCTTTTTCATCACTCAAAAATTTTAACTTTTGAGCATAATCTAATCGAACATCTCGTAAGCGAAGATTGTAATCTTTAGTAACCTCTTCCTTTATTTCGTCCGATGTAAACACTTGACCGCACGAGTCGCATTTGAAAGTTCCATCTCCGCAATTGTACAGCTTGAAGTACTCCCTCATAGGTCGCCCAATATGAATTGGGTTTGGACAACCAACGTAAGGAATATAGGAAGGGTGGGGAGGTGGGGGAGTGGTCTTCTTTTTCATCTTGAAATTAATGAGAATTAACATCAATCCAAACAACGTCACTGACAACCAAATCAACGCCAGATACTTCATTAGATCATTCAGGCTCATACAGCATCCTTTTCCGGGTCAATACCCTTGTTTTTAGGCTTGTTTTAGATGAAGATAATATAAATTATCTTCATCTATGCTTATTTTACACTATTTTTGGTTCCCCTGCCGAGTCGTTTCGTGGTGTGAAGCGTACATTATCTTCAAGCCACGCATAAACTTTCTCGCTGATGGGAAGCCATTCAATATACGGATGCTTGAAATGCCCGTCAAGCCAACTCCCCCACTCATCCGTGCCCATCACATCTTCCTCTGTGACGCATGTTACATGGACTCCGGCGTCTGATGCCTTCCAGCCGTCGTAGTCTGATGTCCATTCGTCGATCTCAAGTGCTAGGCGCTCTCCGCAGATCGGACAACGGAATGTAGCTGGAATTTCAGGGACTTCGCCCATAGGGAGTGTAATCATGACTCCTCTTCGTAATCCATCATGAAGGATACAACCCAAACCCACGGGTTAGCGTCCCATCCAAAACCGCGTGGTTTATTGAGTGTATCCCAATGGCGAGCGAAGGCACTGCGACTGGTTGGGATTTGATCGCTTCGCCGTACTGGGTGATGCGCTGTAATACCTTCGGCTCTTATGTCGGCATTGGTAATATCAAACAATCTCTCAGCTCTGACTTCCGTAACCTTGAGAGTGATACGACACGCCCAGCGCGGCATAAAGCGTGGGGACTTCCATTTTTCTTTTGGTTGATAATCAGACGGAAGATAGAACTTCTCTCCAATTACCTTAGTTTCTTCAATTTTGTTCATCAGGTAACTAGCGCATTTATCCGCTTTCCATGCGATACGTGGAACGCCGTCGACAATCTCTATGCAGAACGCCTCTCGCACCCAAAGCTTATCGCCGACGGCACCATATGGGCACTTGGTTCCCAAGCCGAGTAACTTGTAATGATCATTTGCGCCGGTAGATTGTATCCACTCCCCTTCTTTCCCGTAGTCCTCCACCGGCGCCGGAAGAACCTGCTTACACCAATCATAAGGTTGCGGGATGATGACGCGGCGAGTTTTGGTTTTGTGCCTCTGCAAGATAGCGTTGATACTATCGGAAGAGAAGATAGCAGGTCTACACTTCATGACTTCGCCTCTTCCTGCCCTTCGCCAGTAAAGGCGATACGCTTCCTGATAATCTCTGCGGTCTTATGCGCCCAGCCGACTGGGTCAGTCATCGATGATCTTTCATACTCAAGTCTCATGGACTCGAGAGCCCGTGCCACGCGCAGCTTGTCAATACTATCAAACAGCTCCTGCCAAGGCTTCCCAAAGTTCTCCTTTGCAAAGTCATCATCGGCAAAGAGTGGCATCGTATCTTCAATGCCGTACCAACCTTCGCCGCACATCACAACAGCAATACAAGCGGCTTCCTTGTCGGAGATGTCAATAAACATCTTATCGTGTGGGTTGCTCACTTCTTTCCATACAGGAAGTTGATCAGCGATTGCATCTTTGCCGACAAGGTAAACAGGCTTTGCTTCGTCGGTTTTCTTGACTTCGCCGCCATGATTCTGTTTCACTCGCAAAGGATTTTCGTACCCTTCCGGCAAGAACGGTTGCAAATCCTTTTTGATGTAATGCGCTACACCCAGCTCTCTGCATAGTTCAATCATGCGCACGGTGTAATCCCGCCAGTCGGTCGTTTTGGTCATCTTCAGGTAATTCACGCGCCCGATCTTGTACAGATCCACAAATGAATGGGTCTCACGCACGATGGCAAGCGACGCCTCAATATCCAACGTCGGCTCAAGCGAGACCCACGTAAAGATACCCAGCTCGTGGAACGTTCGCAGCGCGGCGATACGATCATCTGGCGAAGCGGCATTGCGTTCCCATTTCTTCGAGAATGCCGGGTCAAGGCTGGTTAGGGTGGACGCAAAGGCGTCCCGGTCGCGGCGGTATAGATCAATGTCTGCTAGTGCGCGGGTTCCGCCTTTGGTGAGGACGCAAAACCCAAGATCGTACTTGATGAGGGTTTCAATCGTTGGGCGTGTCAGCGACCGATCAAAGGGATTGTATACATCCGTAGTGAAGGAAAGCATGACTTGCTCTCGGCTGCCGACTGCCTGGTACTTCTTGGCGTCCTTTTCAAGGCGCTCAAGGAAGTTGTTACGCGGCGTAGCGGCGGCATCAAAGTCTTTGCGTTCCATCTTGATTACGGCGGGCACATAACAATATGAACAACCGTGAGTGCATCCACGATAGGGATTCGCTGCTAGTGGCGCGTATTCGCCCGCCTGTCCTTTCGGGGCGTAGATGATGTCGCATCCTTTGATGCTAATTCCGTCTGGGTTCATTTCCGGCATGATGATCTCCTAATAATTTATCGTGGCTAAAAAGCCGACGCCATTCCATTTTGCCCATGAAGCTGCGGTCGCTCGCACTCTATTTCTGTTACCTTCAATGAATTCGTACCCGTCTGGATAATCTTCCGGGTCATCTTCAAAGAAAATCGTAACGATTTGATCGTCTGGAACTTCATCCACCGGCATAGCTTCATCTTCAAAGTCTTCAGTAGCATATTCGCTCAATAAGTCAGTAGCTTGGAGATTACTGAACGCCACTACCTTGTCGGGTCCATTAGTGTAAACTTTCAGGGTTTCTTCCGGCATGATACTCTCCTTTACTCTTCGTACAAAATCATGGCTGTAGCACGAAAGGAAGCGGTCGTAGTTCCTGATTAGGAGTGGCTGATTTGCTTTATCAGCTTATCTTTGTTTTCAGTCAACCACGCGTTTACCTTTTCTTCCAATTCTTTATTGCTATTCGCTGTGATGATCTTTGTTTTCATGCGCTCTCCTTGTTTTGGAATTCAGGTAGTGAAACTACCGACTTGAAGTGTTCAACGGCTTGGTCAAGTGTGGGATGGTTTTCAAAAAACGTCCCGCCGCGCTTGCGCTCGTGGAAGGTAATCCATAGGTGGTTTCTTGCGCCTGCCTCAACGGTGACTCTGAGTGCTAAGTGATGAGCAAGAAATACAAGTGTAGTCAGCGCATTGAAGTCAATAGTCGAAAGTGTCCTGTAGCTAATGCTTATCTTGATCCACAGATTGTTGGACCAATCCGTTTTCATGAGCATCTTCTGGTCAAGGTGGTAAATGCCCTCGAAGAGTTCACCAAGCAAGTCAGCCGCTTTTCGTCCAATAGAAGACATCTCAATGGGCTTCCCCTTTGCTCGAATATTCTCTTCAATCCATTCCGCACCGGCGTAGGTTCCAGTGCGTTTTTGTTTTTCATCTTTCGTCATGGCGCTCTCCTTATGATAAGAACAAGAAACTCTCGGCAATAGCTTTGCCGCTTTCGGGATAGTCGATAATCCCCATCGTGCGCAGTCGGCTCAACGGACCGGTGAAACCGCCTGCATCTGCCTTGTATCCAGCCGCGGTCGCTAAATCCACTTTGCTCATGGAGTCGGGGTATACCTCCAACAGCGGGCGAAGGATGCGCTTACCGGGTCCATCCAGAATGGAGAGGACTTGGCTTTGGATGTCCTGAACACTCAAGGCACTATCAGGGTATGTGGCGTAACCGCGCCCATCTGCAGTTAAGGTCATACGCGAGTCCGATTCGTACTTGATAAGACCCATGGTGCTAAGTCGGCTTAGTGGACCCGTAAACCCTCCCCCATTGGGAGAGTAGCCCGCTAAGATTGCCACGGCTTTCTTGAGTGGACTCGCCTGCCCAATCGTCTCAAACCACGCAAGCGCATTCAGTATCTTCCTCTGCGGACCTGTCAGCTCGCCAGTTTCGTCGGGCTTCGAAGTGGCGAGCTGCTTGGAAAGAGTCGGTCTTTGATTTTCCATCGATGCGCGAGGAGGCGTAGGAAGTTTTGGAAATACCTTCGATGTCGGCACCTGGCTTTGGATAGCCTTCGCATCCCGCACGATCTTCTCAAGGCGCTCTGCTTCGGCTGTAAATGCCTTGTGGCTTTCCTGAAGGTTGGCAATTTCGCCGGTGATATGCCCGCCGATCTGATTGACGGCTAAGATAATATCAGCCAACCCAGACAACTCGCCTTCACGAAATACGGGCTTCTCTACGATCTGAACTTTCGTTTCCGTGGCTGTGACCTGCGGGACGGGCTTCTTTTCCAACTCACGGCGAAGGCGGAATATCTCTGCCTTGAGATATTCAGGATCATTTTCACGATGGGATTGCAACACGCGCCCAAGCGACTCTTCAATATTGGTGATGTCGATGTTGCTCAAAGAAACCAAACTCGCCGCCTCTTCCTCAAATTCAGGGGTAGACGAAGAGTCGTAGGTATGCTTACGCCCAATACGTGTGGTCTTGGTGAATTTCAGGTAGCTTGGCGAAGCAACGAAAGGTTGCCCGCGCTCGAGCGTGGGCAGGATTTTAGACAAGTCAAAGTCCAGATGGACGTAGTTGCACCAATCTGCAATACGCTTGCGTTCGTGCGTGCCGGTCATTTGGAAGGCAAAGAGCGTCTGGGTGAGGTTGACCACCTTCGTAGATATATCCTGCGGGCGCGGGGAAACCAGCAAGATACCAATGCCATAGTTTCGACCGATCTTAGCGATGCGATTGAAGGCATGGGTTTTCTTTACGCCCGTTTTCGACTCAGGCGTGTTGGGGATGAACTCTTGTGCCTCTTCCAGCTCCAATAGCACCGCGCGCGGGTTTTTCTTCATGTTCATAAAGAAGCGGTTTGCAAAGGCAATGCAGAACTCATCCAGTTCATCGTCTACGAATTCAGACACGTCCAGCACCGCCGACATGCGCTTTTCCGTCAGCAGATCCGCAATCGCCGCGCCACTATTGGATGGGAGCGACACGTCGCCGTGTTGCCCGCCAAAGATGGGGATATTGATGCCGGATGGTTTCTTTCCGCTTTCATCCAGACGCAAGCCCCAATGGATGCCGACGGGGTCAAGGATAATGACCCATCCGCCGCGTGACAGTAATTCTTCGTTCAACTTCCCTACCATGTAGGTTTTGCCGGAACCGTTCGAACCAAAGGCGGCTGTCTTGGAGGTGGCAATATTGGGCGATACAAAAAGTGTATCGCCCAACTTGATGAGATTATCTGTTTTGGATTTAGTCATCTCTCTGCCTTCATCATTTCTGTAAAGGAAAACAGATCATTCACGCCGAATTGATCCTCTGCCTTTTTGCAGTTCTTTACGGCAATCTTGAAGTAACTTTCCTTCAACTCAATGCCGATGCCCTTACGCCCCATCTTGATCGCGCTGTAAACCTCGGAGCCAATGCCCATGAACGGGGTAAATACGATCTCACCGCGATTTGTCCATAGGTCAATACAGCGCTCAATCACGTCCAATTGAAGCGGGCAGATGTGCTTTTCATCCTGATTATCCTTCGCTTGCTGGATGTTCAGCACGTTGGTTTGCTGGATGTCGTACCACACTGGCGAGGCGTAGCGCTGCCAAACCTGAATGGAGTAATCCCGATCATCGTCAAAGTATTTCGGGGCGTTCGTGCCGACGTAATCCCCTGGCTTGCGAACCTGCTTGACGGGGTTTTCGCTTTCCGTGCCTTCAATGCCTTCCCACTTACGGAAGACCAGCACATAATCCGGCATCCCCTGACGGGTCACTTCGGCGCGGGTGGTAAAGTTCTTGTGCAGGAGTCCATGGTTCTTGGTGCGCTGCATTTCAATCACGGGGTCCTTCCAGATCGTCACGCGGGAATGGAAGACCCACCCACACTCTTCATGGGCGCGGATGATCATGCCGGGGAAATCCTTGAGCCCCGCCGCCCCATCGCGGTTATGGTACAGGGGCAGGTCCTTGCAATGCACCGCGCTCAAGCGTCCCGGCTTGGTGATGCGGTACTTTTGAGCAATGAGAAATTTGTAGTGCTCAAAGAACTCCTCATCGCTTGCCGAGTTGCCCATATCCGCCTGGCTGTCTGAGTAAATATACAGATTCGAGAATGGCGGACTGTAGATGGAAAAATCCACTGAGTTATCAGGGATGCCCTCAATCGCTTCCACGCTGTCGGCATTGTAGATCGCGTGCATTCGTCCTATCTTTTGGTTGAGTACCTTCGTCATGCTTTACTCCTCTTTTTAGACCAACCACTCAGGGGTGGTCATATCCACAGTTCCAATGTATTCCACGGCGGCGCGGTGATCGGTTTTGCCCAGACCGTTTGCCTTCATAGCGGTGTTCATTGCCAGTTGCATTTCCTTATGCAGAATTTCCTTTTCTTTCAGGGATTTGACTACCTCGCCTTCACTGTCGGCGGAGATCATATAGGCTTGCACGTCTTTGGTTTGACCAAAGCGCCACGCGCGGCGAAGCGCCTGATAGGTCTTCTCAAAGGAATAGGTTACGCCGACAAATACCATCTTGTGGCAGTGCTGCCAGTTCAGACCAAAGCCTGCAATGTCGCTCTTGGTGATAATGACTTTGACTTTGCCGTCTGAGAAATCAGATAGCTTGCGTTCCTTTTCCTTGATGCTATCCGATCCGCGCACTTCCACTGCCTTTGGGAGAAGTTCTACCAGATAGTCGGCTTCCTCGTTGGTGTCACACCATACGATCCAGTAATCGCGTGACTTGCCGATGATCTCCGCCGCGCGGTCGCAGCGTGCCTTGAAGGTTTGCTTCTTTTCGCGCCAGAGGTCGGTTGCCGAGAGTGTGCTATCCACAAACAACTGTCCCTTTTCAAAGGCGCGGGTATGGTCTACCGAAACGCGCTCTTCATGGATAACCAGCTTCGGCATCTCAAATGAATAGGCGTCGCACTCATCCAAAAACCCAAGATCGGAAGGCTTGGAAATACACACCGCCCACGAGGTGACCCATTTCCAAAAGTCGGTTTCAGCGTGCTTCTTGAGTCGATACCCACCCGCCTGCATGGTGTCATTGATAAACCAGCGCTGGATCATTTCGTTGGAGCGCATGACGTTCAGGAATTCAGCATGGTTGCCGAGCTCGAGAAAGTCATTGGGCGCGGGCGTAGCGGTACAGGCGAGTTTATACGGGACGGTCTCGAACATTTCCAAGATGGTGCGCTTCGTAGACCCGGTGTAGGATTTCAGAATAGAGCTTTCATCCAGCACCACGCCTGCCCACTCGGAGCCATCAAAGGACTTTAAGATATCGTAATTGGTGATGTAAATGCCGCTATCCGCCTCTTCTTGAGAGCGGATGTATTTTACAGTAACGCCGATCTTCTCGGCTTCACGTACAGTTTGATGAGCGACTGCCAAGGGAGATACGATTAGAACATTCCCGCCTGTGTGTGCATGGACGTGACGCGCCCATTCTACCTGTTGCAGGGTTTTCCCCAACCCGCACTCTTCAAATAACGCCGCTTTGCCATGGTCCAGTGCCCACACAACAACGGAACGCTGCCAGTCAAATAACTTTGGGTGAATGTCAGACTCACCAACGGCAAAGCCGCTCTTTTCGATTTTCACCGCCTTATTGCTAAGGAACTCTTGATAATTTTTCATGCTGTGTTTGCCTTTTTAGATGAAAGATAAATTTCCGAATAAGCAAAGTATACTACTCTCTTTACGGGCGTCAAGGGTTTTACAACAGGTATTTTTATGATATATTCTTGCTTGCCATGGTAATAAAGAACGTGCTCAGGCTGCCCGAATCAGCTTGAGCACGTTCTGATTTAAAATACAAACACCGTCTGGCGGACGGTGTTTGTAGAACGGGAGCGGTAGCGGGATGGTATTTAATTACCTGTCGCGCTACATGTATCCCTTAGCGAAAGGGGTACAGCCTCATTGTACTACAGACTCCCCCGCGCCTTTTGAATTTCCTCTATGCGTTTCTGGACTTCCTTGGCTTTCTCTTTGAATACCTTGGGACCAAAGCAGTGCACGATCTCAACCAGAAAGCGCAACTCCCCATCGTATTCAGAGAGCCATTCCCGCAGTTTCGGCGTGCTCAGCTTGGCTACTTTCTCGGCTCGAGCGCGGAATTGCTGGTAGGTTTCTATGTTCTTGCTACCAGGCGGGATTGTATAGGGACGCATGGGTTGTCCGGTAAGCATTAGCTTCATGATCGCTCACCTTTCTTGCTTCCCCGTTTCTTATATGCCTCACTGATAAGCAACAGGATAACAACCGCTATGACGCCGAAGGCACTCAGATCCATTCTGCCGATAGTCAGGAACGCGAGCGACCCAAAGGCAAAGACCAGGAAAGCCACGGAGATTGCAATCCAGACGTAGCTCGACTCTCGCACGATCTCCGCCGACACCAAGGCGCCAAAGGCATTACTCCGAAGTCATTTACCAGTTCCTCTTTTCTTTCAAGTACGTTGATCGCTCTGCTTTCCGCAGCGCCTGTCTACGCTCGCGAAAAAAGCCATTCACGAAAAGAACCAACCAGCCCAGAGAGTACAACCATCCACTTGTATTGACCTCGAAATCTTCCATGAAGTCCAGCATGATGGACACAAACACAAGTATGGTTGGATACACGGACGCCATAAGCGCGGCATCCCGGCGCATTTGACTGGTCATCATTTCGCCTCACACCCCAAATTGCCAGCATCGGACGTGCATCCTCGCCAGACCATATAGCCAGCATATTGAGTCGGAGCAATGATCTCACCGTAATTGTCACTTCGCCACTCAACGAAAATCACATTCCCGCGCGAAAGGGTTTTACCTGAAGCTGCGCCGGTAGAAATAATTCTGAGGTTTACCAAGTCGGCGGTGATCGTCACAGAAACGGAGGGGTTTTCAATGCTGGCAATTCCTACAGTTGGAGTGGAGACTGCCAGCATCGTGGGATTTACAGGCGGTGTTGATGCTGGCAGTCTGAATACCGCCGTATCTGAAAGAGACTCAGGGGTGTAAGCAACCAGAATTTCAGGGTGCTGGTAAACGTAGACCGCCGGGGCTACAAGAAGTGCCAGCATCGCCAGCACGAAGATTAGACTAAACAGCTTTCGGATCATTTTCTAGTTCCTCCTTTTTGACTAGAGAGCCCAATTTGCTCCAAACCTTACCGGGAATAAAGATTGCCGCCGTCAAATTGCCAGCATTATCCTCGTAATTCCCGATCTCAAATTTGTACCCAATTTCAAGCAGTTCAGAAAGAACCACTTGAATCACTTGGTCACCATTTACCTGCGGTGACTTCTTTGGCAGCGTAGAACGCCGCGACGATTTCACGCGGGATGTAACCGCGGTATTCTCTGTCTTTGTTTTTGGCTCTAATGCTTCCATAGACAACTCGCTCTCCGTTTTTCAATACTCTTGGTACTGGTTCTATTCGTTCATCTGGTTTCAGGAAAGAAACCAGATGAATATTGCCAGCATCCGCATTAAATCGTCGTACCGCCGAAACTTGCGGAAGAGTGACGGCGGCTACTGAGGGTTTGTCGTCTTACCGCCCGGAAGTAGGGACTGCAACAGGGAGGGGATTAGGGACTCTGGCTTTTCCGGTAGCGTCCCGGGGACTTCCGAAGTGCCAGCATCAACGTCTGCCCTTTTGCCCTTTCGGGTTTTAGGAGTGCCCGAATTGGGATCTGAATTGCCAGCATCGACACCATCTCCCGGAGCCGACGCAACTTCCTCATCGTCAAACACAAAGCCAGTAGGAATGACAATGCCGGATTGCTTGGCTACAGCTCTACGCCAGTTATTGCCAAGCGCAATCCGAATATCCTTGCCTGTCTGCTTCTCAAACTCAACCTGAAAGGAGTCCAGCGAGCGCACCAAGGCGATGGTATCGCCAGCATTGGAGCCGATCAACCCGTTGTATTTCTTTTGGGCGGAGTTGATCTTGTCTTGCATTGCCGACACCAAATCGACTTCGATAATCTCATACTTGGTTGCCGGATCATCCCAACGGATATAGGTGTACCAAGCCAGGTAGATCAACGCGCCTAGCTTGACGCCGTAGATTACCCATGAAAACCCACCCAATGAGGCGGTATTCATGCTGTTGTTGATAACCGCACTGGCGAGGTTCGCCGACACCATCACTCCCCAAAGCACGATCATGAACATCAGTGCGGAGGTTCGGGCGTTATTGGTGCGGAGCTTGGGGATCATAAAGTCAAGCAGAATATAAATCCCATCCACCAAGACAATCGACATCGCGCCGATTATTTCGCGCGGGATGCGCACAGAGAAGAGCGAGATGAATGGGGGAGAGAAGTGGATAGACAGGTCATACGTGCCCGTGCCATTGAAGAGCGCGGCGATGATCGCTACGATGGTCAAGAGGGCATAGGATTGAGCGTTGAATTTAGGGGTAGCATTTTCTTTTACAGTGGACATGCGGTTATCCTTTCGTAATTTTGGTGAATACATTCTTATGGAGAGTAATAGCGCGATAGGACCACAACTCATCCGCCTGTTGTTTATTTACGCGCGCTACGTGGGCATTTTCATCAATGGGCGGTAGCTGCTTGAGCGGGAAGGACTCCTTGCAGGCTGAGCAAACTACGCGGCTATTGGCTCTACGACTGACGGTCCCTTGAAAGCAGACCGTACACGTGTCGCCATTAGAGAGGGGAGTCGTGGTCATGATGGACACCTGTAGAAGATATACATCAGCACCGCGCCGATCACCACGCCACTGGAGAGGCAAAACAGACTAAACCAAAACTTATTTAGGATGTTTTTGAGTAGTCTCTGGCGGTCGGCTTCGTACCACTGCACACGTTCATTCAGCAGTTTGTTATGGCCGGCAAGATTATCCATGGGCGGGCTCCTTGTCCTTTTCAAAAACCATCACTCGGCGATACCCCAACTTACGGGCGACGTTATCTGAAATATCAGACTTGCCCCGCAGGATGTCGCTGAGGTACATGGGGGATATGTCCAGATGCTTTGCGGCGGCGAATTGCGAACCTTTACTCTTCACAATCGCGCGGATCAAATTCAAAGCATCTTCGTGGGAAATGACGTTGGGATTCTTCTTTTCTGGCATTTGTTTATCTCCTTATCTACTCTTCCTTTTACGCCCGTTTTTTAAGGTTGTCAAGGTTTTACAATAAAAACGCCCCGTTTTGCAATGAAACGGGGCGGAAAGTGGGGGATTTTTGGTTAGGTCAGGGCGGCGGTTGCCAGGGCTCTTGCGAGTTTCACCGGCACGGCATTCCCGATCTGCTTGACCACCTGCTCGCGCGTCCCTTGAAACTTGTACCCTTTCGGGAACGACATTGCTGCTGCGAGTTCATGGGGTTGAAACATGCGAAAGAGAATATCCAAGAGGTATTTCTTTCCATCCATCATAAAGATAATCGGCTCCACCAATCCAAACCGATCGTTACCGGTGATGGTCTTCATGGGCTCATCCACAGAGGCAGATTGACCCGTTCCGTAATACTCCACAATAAATGGCTCTGCCAAGTAAAAGCGATTGCGCCCAGTGGTGATCGTCGGGAGTGGCGCTTCGATGCTCTGGGTGGGCTCCCCCGTTCCGTACATCTTGACCAGGTAGGGCTGCACCAATCCGAAGCGGTTGGAAGTATCCAGCGTCGGCATGGGTTCGTCTACCGAACGAGTGCGGCGTTCGGATTTGTTGCCGCTGTGATACTCCACGATGTAGGGCTCTACGACCGCGAAGCCGTCGGCACTCGTGATCGTCGGCATTGGATTATTGACATCATGTAACCTGCCGCCTTGATCCATCTGGATAATAAAGGGTTTCACAAAGCGGCTATCAAACTCCACTCGAACCTGCCGCGAGTCGTCATCGGTCACTTCGTGTACGGTTGGCTCCACAAAAGAAATGGCGCCCGCCCCGGAAATCGTTGGTGTGGGTTGATCTACACTGCGCGGCGCCGACCCGCTTTGCTGCCCGATCACGAAGGCTTTGCCGTTGTACTTGAAGAGTCCTGTATAGATTTTTCGTAGAGTGTTATCGGCTAGAGGCTTCTTGCGGTTGAAGATGCTTTCACCTTTGATACTCCAGTCAATGATCTCTCTGGCAGTTCTCCAGCGCGGCATTGACCCAAACATATCACCGCCATTCTTGTGGTGGGTGGGTTCCGGGAAACGCACGGGTTTGCCTTTTCGCGCCATGATGAAGAGGCGCTTGCGGGTGGTGGGATCGCCATAGTCGGCGGCATTCAATACCCGGTACTCTACGTTATACCCAAGCGCGTGGCGCAACTTGCCAATAAAGCGATGGAAGTATTCACCCTTTCGGTTCTTTACGGGCGTCCCGAATTTGCATGATTTCCCATGCTCAACATCGTGCTTTTTTCCGACACCACAAGAACATTTGCGATGTAGAGGACCCCAATCCATAAACTCCGGCACGTTTTCAATAACGACGTTTTCGACATCCAGCACGCTCATCCAAGATAGGACATATTTCACAGAGGCGCGGGATTGCTTACTCATGGGACGGCCGCCCCGCGCGCGGGAAAAGTGCGTGCATTCCGGGCTCGCAACCAGCAGCTTCAGCTTTCCAGACGGCACGGCGGCGTGCGGGTCAATAGAAATCAAGTCGCTGTTGTAGTGCTTCATCTTGGGGTGATTGGTGGAATGGGTTGAAATCGCCACGTCCCAATGGTTGATTGCAATAAGGCTCATAGTAATGCCCATTTTCTCAGCCGCCTCAATAACACCGGTAGAGGTTCCACCGGCACCACAGAACATATCCACTACGTCTATTTCTTGCACTTCGTTCACAATACGGTTTTTTGTTTGCATGTTATTTCGCTCTCTTTACTTTCCACGCTTCCAACACGATGCGCGGGTTCTCTTTATCGTCGGCTCGCTTGGCATGGATTTCCACGATTTGTTGATCATCGTCATAGAAAACACCATTCAGAGCGTCTAAAATTACCTTGATGCGGTTATCTAGATCGCCGGACTTTTGCGCCCGGTAGAACGTGAAGGAAATTGCTACATCATTGCCTTTTGGTAATGGGTCCACTTGGGCGCAAGCCAGGCGTACAAGACTCTTATAGTTTTGCGCCTCTACGGACACCACCATGCGCCCGCGAATATTGCGCCAGTAGCGGTTTGCCGACGGCGGTACAGGCAAGACTGCCATGACGTGGTTTTTCTTTTGGGAGATTACCCCAAATTGCCTACTGTCTATATCAATCATATTATCTCCTCTTCTCGCTCTGGATGCGCTGGATGTCTTCCGGCAAGAGTAATTTTTCGGGGTTGACGCCGACGGCTAGGGCAACTGCGGCGATGGCATCTGCGAACCCCGCCTGCCTTTGGTTGGTAGGGGAGGGAACGGGGCGGAATGCCGCGTAGATGCTCTGCAGGGCGCGTTCGAGGTCTTCCCGAAACCACGGCTTCTCTGGATACTGGTTGCTCATAGTGGCTCCACTTGGATGCGCTCTGCTTTGATCTCAAAGACGCGCTGTAGATCATCGTCGGCACTGTACACTTTGGCAATCAACACGCCTTGCTCGTTTGTGTAGGTCCCGCAGACAATCACATCAATGCGCGCCTCCCCACTCGTAATCATATAAGCACGGGCAGGCTTGGCGGATTGAACGACGCGATAGGGTGCTTGTTCTTGGGTCATGGTTACACCATTTCTTTCTGCAAGGCGTATTCAATTTCCGCTAATTCGGCAATCAACTCATCAAATACTTCATCGTCCATCACCTTGGGTAGGGACTTTTGGATCTGAGCTTGCCGCGCTGTGAGCACCTTTACCTTTTCGTCAGCCTCGCTTTTATGAAGGTTAAGGTAATGCTTATATCTGTTCATGCAGGTCCCGTAACATGCAAGCGCATCAATCTCAAGGTAACTGGTTGCGAGTGCTAAAAAGTCATTGGCGTGTTCCAAGTAGCTCGAAAAACTAACTCTCAACTCGAGTCCAATGCGAATGTCATGCAGTTCTGCCAATTTGTCTTCGTAGGTAATTCCGGGCAGCACGTTCATTTGACCTCTAATTTGGATGCGAGTTGTTTGATCGGATTGCCGACTGGCAGGGCGAGTGCCTTTTGAGTTTCGATGTAATTGGTTATCTCAGGATGTTCGGTAATCTTCTCGAGATAGGACTCAACCCGCGCATTGTATTGGTTGAAGAAATGCGCCCGGTCGCCAAATTCATTCTCGAAGGCGCCTTTCTTGATCTTGGGGAAGTTGGGAAAGCCCAACATCCGCGCTACATCCCCCACGACAGGGTGAGACCATTGCAGCTCTACCACCTCAATCACAGGTACATTATTCTCAGTCTCGCCGGTCAGGCGGGTACGCTTCATGTCAGATGGCATACGCACCACCTCATCCCACGCCTGTAGCTCATCCGGGATGCCTTGCACCTCTCGCAGGATGTCAATGACCTGGCAGCGCAGGGCAGCGGCGCTCGGGGCAAATTCGCGGTTTTCTTTTTTGGACATGCACTTGATCGTGGCGCTTTTCAATAGGTCCGTATCAAAGTGCTTGAGAAGCTGAAAGTAGACCTCGTTGACCATGTCAATTTGCTCTTCCGTCTTGCGGTTGAGCCAATTGGGGTAGCCCGCATCCAGCATATTTACGATCTTTGCAATATCAAGCGGTGTCGCCATTGGTTTTCTCCGATCCGTGACGTTTCAGGAAGTTGACCGTCCCATTCATAACCTTGGAGGATTCTTTTCCTGTTTGGGTTTTTGTCTTTGCGCTCTTCATCGTCGGCACGCCATCACGCGCCCAGTCCAGAATTCCGCGCACGTTCTCAGTTTTGAAGCCGGAAATCTTCCACTCCTTGAAGGCTTTTTCCAGAGCCGACTTGCTGATATTGTTTTCAAGGATGAACGTATGCACGTACTCCCAAACCGCCTGCCCCGGAAAGAAATTTGTGGCGTCCCGGTACAGCCGCAGGGTGGGGAGTTTGTAGGCTTCCTGAATGGTCATTTTTTTGAAATTCGGGGCGTCCCCTGAGAGAGATTTGTTGGTATCTGTAGTAGTCTCTGATTCCTCTTTAACATCGCATCGTTTTGATGTGATGGATGACATCAATTTGATGTGGTCAGATGACATCAAATTGATGTCATCTAAACTGTCCAAACGCTCATAATTGATGCGGTAAAACTTGCGCATATCGCGCTTTTGAGCCCAAAATTGAGCGGACAAAATCACCCCGCTGCCCTCGAGCGAGAGGAAGATACGCTGGATGGTGGGGATGCTCCAAAACGGGAAGTTATCCTCCTGCCACTCCTCGTAGGAGTTATAAATCCACTTGTTGCCGTCATCGTCGATCACGCCCTGGCACTTCGGATTGACCAGCCAGTAATGGACCTGTTGCAAGACAATTGCCTCATTGAGTCCCACTTGCGCGGCAAGCGTGGGGCTGACTTGCAGAGGTGGCTCGTTGATAAGTAGGTGAGATTTTTTCATGGGATTATCTTACTACCCATTTCGGTGTAAAACCATTCTTGAGCGTCAATTGGTGACGATCAATATTCAGGTGAATACCGATCACATCCAAAACCATTTCATCTGTGTTGGCGATGGTCGCCATGCCCTCAAGGTCAAGGGCGGCGATATTCAAATGGCAAACCGTCAGGTCGCGCGCTACCACGCGGGCATCATAGGCGATGCCGAGGCGGGCAGAGGTCTCTACGGCGGTCTGGGTTAGGGTGTTGATCACCCGCGACTCCACCGGGGAGGTGTTGAAGTTGGCAATCTTGGGTTGGGGGTGGTTTTTCTTAGACATGCTCTAACTCCTCTTCTTCGATGAATGGGTTCACAGAATAACAGCCTTTGAATTTCAGATCCTTGAGAATATAGGAATTGAAATACAACAGGTAGACCGAATTCAGCACAACGGTAGGGTCCATATCTGGATTTTCGTTGACGGCATCCTCTGGCTTGCGGAGGGGATGGGCTTTGAAAAAATCAAAGATGCGCTTATCGTCGGCGCTCATGGGGGCGCGTGTAATCATGATTGCGCTTCGCTTTCCACGGCTTTCCGGATGAGCGGGTTTTCCGTATTCAGTGGCAGTAGTCGGCATGAACGGGCGACTCCCGGCTGGTAGCGAAGCATGATGAGGTTCGTCATGTGGTTGAAGTAAAACCGCACCACGCTGGTAGAGGGGGCTAACCCCGCATTGACGATGTCGGTATACGATGGGGAGCAAAAGAACTCCTTATCGTAGCGCTCTATAAAGCGGTAGATTTCAAGCAGCTTGCGGATATTGCGGTAGGGTCGTTTTGGTTTCGGCATGGTTTCCTCTTATCGGTTGAAGTTCTGAGACAAATCCAATTGGAGCTTGGGTTTTCCATCTTGGACAAAGATAGACATGGGGATTTCAGAGAGGGTTAGCCCATTATCAAAGGCAATCTCTTTGGCGTTACGGATTGCAGATTCAATACCCTCAAGGTTTTCCGTGATCGACATTTCGAAGTATCCCGGAATGGGCGTGCCGTCTGCCTGGGTGAGACCTGGAAGCACAAAGCGCAAGCGTCCCGTATTTCGCAGGGTGTACTCTTGCCCTTTGGAGGAGGTGTACAGCACGGCGCTTTGATCAACGCCCTTTTGCATCATGCGAAAGCCCGTCACGGTCCGTGCGGCGCTTCCCCGGATTTCGATTTCCTGAGTGTAGGGGTCTCGAAAGTAATTCCACTGGTAGCCCTCATCCCCGCGCGTCGCTTTCGCAAACAGAGCCCCGCGATTGTAGCAATCCAGCGATTGGGTAAAGGACTCTTGCAGAGATGGGAAGAGTAACTGGATGCCGACGGCTTTAGGGGAGTTCCCGTAAACCCGCTTGATATTCTCAGAGACTTGCACTGTGCGACCGTACAGATGCAATCCGCTTTCTTCAATCTGCGAAGCGATGTCCACGCTAACCGATCCGATCTTCTCAAAGCTGTACGGGTCAATGGCTACAATTGGCAGGGCTGATAGATCGGACAGGGCGCGTTTCTTGAGATACTCGCGTATCTTGATGGGTGGGACGTGGGTATAGGTTGCCTTATTGGTGAAGCCGTAGCCACTCAAGCCGACGTTGGTTTTGCAAAACCCACACTTGACCGTGGCTATTTCGGGATTGCTGGTCAGGTAGACATGCAGATCAAACCCGCATAAGGAACAAACGGACTTGTGTGCAATCTCCTCGGCGTCGGCACGTGGGATGCCTTGCTTCCAAATCCCACCATACAGGGCAGGATGCGCGGCGAGCGCGGCGTAGTAATTCTTTTTTGAAGAGCTAACGCGGATGTTTACCGTGGAGTGCATGACGCGCCCGCAAATGCAGACGTTGTCATGGGCGGGGCAGAGGATAAAGACGCGCTCATGGTTGGGGATGCGCTGAATATGCAGGTTGGAATTGCAGATCGCGCACACGTATTCCTTGATGATCGCGTCGGCTTCCACTTGCGTAAAGGTGAGGTCGTTATCTACGATGAGTGCCATTAGAACCTCACTTCGGGGATTGCGTTCCAATTGGCGTCCATCCACGCGCACAGAACCTCAGAGGCTTTGTGTGGGGCGAGGTGTTGGGTTTCGGGTGGGGTGGGGGTAGCAAAGGCGTTCAGTTTCTTTTGGAGGCGATACGCCTTCATGTAGAATTTACGTGCCTCTTTTTTCAAGCCGTTCTTTTTGCAACTTTGGTGCATCTTCTTGGCGACACTCAAATCCACTTCCATGTGGTCTCTCTTGGAGAGGTGGATAGAGTCCTCCAAAGCCGACGCCATATCATCGCGTCTCTGGGTGGATGCTGCTTTGCCTGTAAGGTTGCCGTTGATTGATCTTGACATTTCAAATCCTTTCTTTTCCACGAGTTAGGATACTGCTTAGTTTTATAAGATTATAGTACAAACCTTCTAAAAGTCAAGGGTTATAAAACCTTGACTTTTAGAAGATAGAGTGCGAGAATAGGCGTATCCGAGTGGAGGATGCCCCCCTCATCCCTCCTCGGTGTTTTTCCCCTCCCCGATGTGCTCCAATTCAAGACAAAAAGTACCCCGATCCACGCGGGGTACTTTTTGTTATATGATATACTCTCGATTACATTCCCTTGAACAACCCATGAAGGGGTTGCGGAAATCTAATGCCGTGAAGAAGCCTTTATGATTACATTTGTGAAACGGCGCCGAGTTGAGATAGCTTTGGAAAGCATTAGGTTTGTTCGCCGCAACCCCGCTGACTTAAAACAAAAGAGCCGACCTGTCAGGTCGGCTCTTTTGTTAGGCGTCCATGCCTTGGATGAGGTCCAGCAGTACCTGTTTGGTGATACGCCGGATTTCTTCATCAGGCAGTTTTTCTGGATTGGCAGACTCCAGATAAAGCGCCTCTGTGAATTGCGTTAGGATCTTAGACCCTCCCAACTTATTTTCCTTTGTGGGGAAGATCGCTTTTGCTACCCGCTTGAGAAGATCATAACGGGTTCGGGACTTGTCTGTATTTGGGTTGACTTTATTAGTTTTGCGTGCCATAGGGTATCTCCTGTAGGGGAGTATATCAGGTTTTACACCGTAGGGAGTTGGTTTTCCAACGGCTTTACCGGAATGACTAGGGATGTCGGTCCGTGGATTGCTTGCAGTGATGGCTTATCAGCTCTATAAGCATTCTCTCGCCAGTGGGTCTTGGCTACTGGAAAATCCTCGCTGTTCATAGCTTTTACCCATACGACCTTTTCCGTGTCGGCAGCATTGCGCGTTGAAGATTCTGGGTACTCTTCGGGAACAATGAACATTTCGCCGTTCTGTAGATACTGAAACTCAACCAATACATTGAGGTTGTGCCAGGTTCGCCCGCAATACTGACACGTCGCTCCGCCGGAATGACGCCTGACTTTACCAATTTCGCAACGAGTGCACAGAGACTGGTCTGCGGGGATGCTCATTGATGTACCACCTCGCCAAATAGAACGATCTGAATGATCGTATCCAGCACAATATCAGGCGTAAAGTTTCCACTCCGAATAGATTCTTTCAACTCCGGCTCAAGGCTGGAGTCTGGTTGAATAGCCAGGTTTGCACCGCGCATCATGGACTCAGGCGTAAGGGTGTAGCGCTTTACGGATTGCCCATCGTGAGCATGCAGTATGATCTTCGAAACGGTTTGATCTGGCAGCCGTGAGATATAGATACCAGACGCCCAGTGGCGTAAGCGATTGCATCCCGGCACCGCAGTTAGCAGTGCGATGCCCTCGGCTTTACTAAGTGAAAGTTTCAGTTTCATGGTACTCCTTGGTCTAGTTTGATGCGCCCCCGGACAGAACGTCCGGGGGCGCAATGCTTACTGAGAATAGTCAGGCTTACGTTCACCCTTTGCGAAATACTCATCACCAAACAGTGGTTTGTTTAGGATAAGCGGGCGTTGGCAGTAGGGACACTTGAAATCATCCCTCTTGCGTTTCTCCCATTCGACGCCGTCTATAAACGCCTGTCCGATCAAAATTCCGTGTTGGCAATCTTCATAAGGACATGACGTTCGGATAGCGGCTAGTCTGTATTCGGCGGGCAGTTCCTTCCACGGTAGACTGTTGAGTAATCTCATTATTCGCTTGCTCATGGTTCCTCCGATGTGATGGGTTTTCCTTGCGTTTCTTTTCGATTCACCTCCAAAATAAAAAGACCGCGCGATGCGTGCGCACCGGAGCGGTCTGGTAGTTTATGTGTCTCAGGTCTGCCTATTGCCCTACGTTCCGGGTACTTGAGAACTTTGCAGTTCTGCGGGTCTTAGCCGCCGCGTACCGTGTGCCTTGGGGCGAATTCGGTTTTACTGAATTTGTATAAAGATTTTATCTTAGGTTGTAAAACCTGTCAAGGGGTGAAGATAATCCGCTTGATACTTTCAGGCAGGGGCGTATCTTCCGGCAAATCCCATAACCCCAACTTGCCTTTGATGGATATGGTGATCGGGAATTGGATCGGGTCTTCCAGCACCCAGCCGTAATTCGCTTCGACCTGCCACGGGAGGTATTTCTCTCGCTCGAACGCCGCGCCGACCGGTGGGGGTGGGAGGATGTCGCTTAGGGTTGCGATGCCGAGGATTTCACCGGTCTTGCCAAGGATGGTCTCGCCGTCTGGAAACTTGACGCCCAATCGCCGACACATATAGCGTGCCGACATCCATTCGATATCATGTATTTGAGCTGACGAATGGATAACGACCTTTCCGCGATAGTGAGTTGACCAGGTGCGGTTTTCAATATTCTTGAGCTTGAGCATGATCAAGCCCGCCCATGGTTGTCGGATGGTAAGTACCTTTGCTGTATTCATTACTTCCCTTCTTTCAGGCGACTCCTGAACATAGAAATTAGGTGCCGACCTTGAAAAGCGGATAGACGTTCGATGAATTTTGGGTAGGCATCGCGCACCCTGCGAGACTCGTCAGTGGATGGATTTGGGAATTTCGCTAAAGAATACGCCTCCTCCATTTCTTTCAGGAGTCCTTCGATGAGTTCATTTGCCTCAACGACCACAACGGGACCCGTCTCCACTTGCTGCACAGCCACGGGAGGTAGGGACACGATGGAAATCCCGCCCATATCAATGACTTCCTGTAAATCAACGGTTTCAAAGGAGTCTTCAAATCCGCCGGCATTGCGTAGCTTTTCGGCAATCTCGTTCCACGCTACGGCGGAGACGCGCAATAAGATGTTATTTTGATTCACGGTTCATTCTTCCTTTCAACTTCTTATGTCCTATATGGATGTACTGACAATACGGGCAGACGTAGGTATGCAAGTCGCCTTGCTTTACAGTTGGATCTCTTGACCAGATGTAGGTTATGCCGCGCTCTGCCAATCGTCTGTTTTTGTATTGGGTCTTTTGGGTTACTGGGCATTTTGTTATTGCGTTACTCTTCGGGCTCTTCTTTCCCATACGAGACTCTATTGCCTTTCTCATCCTCAAGCCAGGCATCGCGGTATTTATTCAGGAACCTCACCTGACGCACCGCGCCCTCAAGGGTAGTTAGGTTGCCTTGAGTGGCGTGACCCGCTTCGGTAATCCATACCGCGCGATACTGGAATGGGGATGCGTGTAAATCGTCTTTCATACTAAGAGTCGGTCTTGTTGCTGCCACTCGCCATGGTTTTTACAGTAGGAAATATAGCAGGTGAGTGCTGCTCGAACCAGACGCGCAAACCAGCCCTTTTCCATATCGCGTATGAGCGGCTCGTGCGAGACTCTAACTGCTTCAGCTACCAGGCGGCGAAGCTCGAGAGAGGGGAATAGCTGATAGCGGTAGTTTTCGACGGTCTTTTCTTTTGGCGTTTTTTTGTTATTCATTAGTTCTCCTTATTGGTTTGGTATTTATATACTTCGTGATACTAGCTATTGTCAGGCTCCATGTATTGTGATTCGTGATACCCATCTTGGTCATTGGGATTGTCCCAACCGTGTATATGGTCATAATTAGAAACGGAATCAGCGCAATGACACCAAATATCTTCTTGCGACGCATACCAGTCACCACCATCTGTATAATCACCGCAATTTTCGCAAACATTGCCGAGAAAACCACCGCAATTTACACAATTCGTTGAAACATAATAATGTTCACACATAATAAGCCTCAGTCGTAAAGCTCACTCGGCGTTCCGCGCATGGGCGGATCTTCTTTGCCTTCGCTTGTTTCGGCATCTTCTGAAATATCAGACAAGTCCAGTGTTTCACCACAGTCGGCGCACACGCCCCATTCCGAATATTCGGCTGGTTCTTCATGTGTAGCGCGTGAAATCAAGCGGCTATAAACCTCCATATTGTTATGCGGGCATTTATTCATGGGTTTCTCCTATTATTGGTTTCCCCTGCCCGGCTTCCTCAAGCCGGGCAGGGGTCTAGTCTTACGCGTCGGGATGGTCATTGAGCCAGAGTCGCACTTGGTACGGAGTCAAAAAGCTGACTTGCTTTATGGTCTGTTCCAAGCTAACTACCGGGCTTTGGGACTCTCCGGTTTCGAGATTACAACCTAGTAAGAGTCCACGTCCCGCAAGTGGCTGGTAGGGGTAGCCAGTGTGGATGAAAAACAACTGGTTTTCCACGTACAGCCCTTCGTCGTCTACAAAGATTGTGTCGCCAAACTTGTTGACTTCAACCGTTGTAAATATCTCGCAACGAATAAAGCCATAAATCTCTTTATAGTCATTGCCGAGCGTGACTTGCGTTACTTGCAGTTCGAACGGGTCTATCAAATATCCGATCATTTCTATATGCCTCCTTTCTTTAGGGATACGTCTATGATACTACTTTAATACTACTTTGTCAATAACGAGATGTACTTTGAGTAGCGCTGTATACCAGAGTCCATTTGTAGCATTTCTGTTCTGTGTGCAATTTGGACGAAGCGGGGTAAAATGCCCTTATGGTGAATGATCCAGAAGCAAAGCAAGACGGGAAGGAAAAAGTCCCGAAAGAGCCGGTGATAAAATTCAGGGCGTCCACTGCCGGTATGAAGTCTCTTGTAAGCGGGGAAATTCATCTTGTGTTATCTGCCGACAAGGCGTACATTCCCCAGATCATGGCACTATTGAATATTGAGCAGTCCGGCGACTCCATTGCCTTTACGGCGGTGAGGGTCAAAGCCCCGAAAGTAAAGATCGTAGAAAATGCCGAGAAAAAACCAGTTGGTAAAAAAAATAAAAGACGCCGTCGCTATCCCTATAAAGACTGAACTTGTTGAGGTGCTGACAGGTACGGGAGAGAATGGCGAGAGTCTAACTGTTCAGATTTCACCCGAAGAGGATTTATTCATTACCTATCTTCTTCAAGAAAACATGAACAGGACTGAAGCCTATATGCGCGTGTTTTCAAAAACTACACGGGAATCCGCGCGGGCGTCGGCTTCACGCATGCTAGCAAAAGTTAATGTAAAAGCCGCCTTCGTTGCGCGGCTGAATGAAGAGGCGATGAGCGCGGAAGAGGGCATTATGCGACTCTCGCGTATCGCGCGTGGCACCGTCGTTCCATTCCTGAAAGAGGGGTCAGATGGGTTTATGTATTTTGATCTAAGTCACCCAGACGCAAAAGAGAATATGCACCTCATCAAAGAGATGGAAACAAAACGGGAGCGCCGCGTCGAAGGGAGTGGCGAGTCTGCTGAGGAGTGGGAGGGGGAGTGGGTCAAAGTAAAGCTGCACGATGCTTATTCCGCTACGATTGACCTTTTGAAAATCCACGGCATGTTTACCAAGAAGATCGACCTTACCTCCGGCGGGAATCCATTGCCGGAAGTGGACCATGCCGGCTTTGACCGTTCGTTGAGTACGTTTTTAGATGCTATAAAAAGCATTGCCGTAAACGAGAGTTCAGACACAAAGAAAACAGGAGCATAATATGCAAAGCCTAGACGAAAAAGGAAATATTGTACAAGCCGCGTTGGTGGACAGTCAAGAGAAGTTAGTGGAGTCCATGCAGTCGGCGGGAGAATTGGGAGCCGTGCAACACGTCATCGGAGAGTTGCCAAAGAAAGGCACGGTTTTAGAGATCAATGGTCTCATGTTCGAAGTGAAGTTTGTGGATTACAAGCGGGGAGAGGTGCGCATAAAGCTACTTGATAATTATAAATTCGCTTCTGACGGGAAAGTAATCAGAGTGCGCAAAAAGGATATGGGATAGTTTGTGATCCCTGACGTAGAGCAATACCTTTCAAATTTACTGCCGTCCGAAAAGCGCTATCTGGAAAAGATAGCCAACCGGACGGCACGCTGGAAGCCGCAGAGCCGACCGCAATGGCTTGCTTTTTTGTCGCGTGCGGACGAATTGTTTTATGGCGGTGGGGCAGGTGGGGGAAAAAGCGAAATCATTTTAGGGATGTCGGGCGAGTGCCACAAGAAAAGCATCATCTTCCGAAGAGTCTTTCCAAACCTGCGAGCCCTGATTGAGCGATCGCGCGAAATATACAATAACGATAATAGCGATCATCAGAAGGACTCTTTCAACGAAAGCCTGCATGTATGGCGGTTTGAGGATGGGGGCATGCTTGAATTTGGGTCAATGCAGTATGAAAAGGATAAGTTCAACTTTCAAGGCCGCCCCCATGACTTCATAGGGGTGGATGAAGCGCCGGAGTTTACAGAGAGCCAGATTATTTTTATCTCCGCATGGAACCGGTCGGTAGACCCGGACCAGCGCGTGCGGATCATCCTGACGGGCAACCCGCCGCTTGATGAGTCGGGCGCATGGATTGTGCGGCGGTACGCTGCCTGGCTAGATAAGCAACACCCCCACCCTGCGAAGCCCGGGGAGTTGCGTTGGTACGCGATGATAGACGGCAAGGAAAAAGAGTTTACCGACGGGAGTCCGTTTCTGCATGGTGGGGAGATGATCTATCCGCGCTCACGCACATTCATCCCTGCGCTCGTTGACGATAATCCTTTTTATGCCAATGACGGCGGACGCTATATGTCCGTTTTGCAATCCCTGCCAGAGCCGATGCGTTCCATGCTGCTCAAGGGTGACTTTGATCCTGCCAACCCTGCGAATCCTTTTCAGGTTATTCCCACTGAGTGGGTACGGCTTGCTCAAAAGCGCTGGGTAGAAAGAGAGAAACCAAACGTCCCACTGACTGCCTGCGGAGTCGATCCATCGCGTGGCGGCGTGGACAAAACAGCAGAGGCGAAGCGCTACGATAATTGGTTTGCTCCTGTCAAAAGTTGGGCGGGCATTCTCGTAAAAGACGGCGCGATCTTGGCGGAGTTCGTTCGTCAGGATCTCGGCACGGAAGAGCCGGCGTATATGAACATTGATGTATCTGGCGTGGGCTCCTCTGGATATGATCATCTCAAGGCGATCTATAAAAACGTGATTCCGTTCAATCCCGCCGAGGCTTCGGAATATCGGGACAAAAGCAAGAAACTAAAGATGCGCAATAAACGGGCGGAGATGTATTGGCGGATGCGCGATGCGCTTGACCCGGTCGGCGGCGAGGACATCGCCTTGCCGCCGAGTACTGAGCTATTAGCCGACCTGTGCAGTGCGCGCTACACGGTCACATCCGCGGGCGTGTTGATCGAAGCGAAAGAGGAGATCATCGCCCGCATCGGCAGGAGTCCAGATGAAGGCGAAGCGGTTATGATGGCGCACTTCCCTCAGCCTGCGCGGGGTTGGGTAAGAACCGTTGGGTAGCGATAATCCGGCTTTATTGGCGTATAATCTAAAAAATAGTGTCGTGTAAGATTCGAGGTCACCATGGCGAGACGTAGGACATCTAAATCACTGGGGAGTGCTGTAACAAAATCTATTGACCGTGCAGCGGAACAAATTGAGCGGGCGCAAGCAGAGAACGTTGAGTCGAAACAGCCCCGTTTTGTAATAGACCGTAGGCAGGCTGCTCAATTCTTTCAACAGATCTACGGGGTTGCCAAGGAGGCTATTTTCAATGAGCCGGCATATACAGCGGACTCTTCCCGCCGGGATACCTGGCTTTCGAAAATAGTGCGCAAGGAGCCATACCTTTTAGGTATCCTTCAGTCCGTTGTGTCTATTGATAAGAATCGTGGGTTTACACTGGTGGGTGGAAAGATCCAAGTCAAGAAGTTCGTAAACATTCTGCATAACTTCCAAGTGGCGCCAGATCTGTTTGGTTGGCGCAATGGCATGTCGGTCTCAGCGCAAAATTATTATCAAGCCGACTTGGGAGCCGTCGTGGAGATTGGGCGGACTCAGCTGAATGGTCCGCTTGCCGCGCTGTACACAGTCGATCCCACCAAGTGCCGACTGACTGGCAAAATAGAGACGCCGCTCAAATATAATAATGGACCCGCCGATAAGCAACTTTGGGAGCCAACTGATTATTTTAGAGTCGCCTCGTTTCCATCCCCTTCTGAGTCCATGAATGGACTCGGGTTATGTGCTGTCTCTCGTTGTCTTGAGTTAGCCAAGCTACTCGTATCTGTATTTGAGCATGACCGGGAGAAACTTGGCTCAAAGGCGCCTAAAGGAATTTTGACAATCAACGGCGGGCTAACCTTGGATCAATGGCTGAGAAGCCTCGAGGAGTCCGCGTCTGATTTGAAGAGTTTGGAACGTGAGTATTATTCAGGCGTGCAGGTGCTGGTTGGCGAGATGGGTGCTAATATCAGCGTAGAGCTCACTCCGCTATCCTCTCTTCCTGAGGACTTCGACCAGGAACAGTTTGCCAATATGATCATCTATGGTTATGCCCTGGCGTTTGGGTATGATCCGCGTGAGTTCTGGCCGGTATCTGGCGGTTCTTTAGGGACCGGTCGCGAAACGGAAGAGCAACATCGCAAAGCCACGTCCAAGGGCGGTCTTGATTTCGCGCTAGGCTTCCAAGAGAAATTACAGGATGAGTTGCCTGAGACGATTGAATTTGAATTTGAACAGCGGGACGTGTCAGGAGATATTGCCGAGGTCGACTTCAAGAAGAAGCAACTGGAAATAATTGACCAGATGTATCAAAGCGTAAACGTACGCCAAGAGGTGCTTATTACCCAACCTGAAGCGCGTCAACTTTTGGTGGATGCCAATCTTATCCCTGATACCTGGACGCCTGAGGAAGAGGACGTGCAAGTCACCGATACTGACGATATGACCGCTCTGGTTGAAAAACAACGGGTACAGAACGCGCTCGCTAAATTCCCCAACGACGATATTGTTGTATACAATTCAAGGTCCAATAAATTTACGACTCTCCGCAAGGCGGGTCAGAAAAAATTTATGATCCGCATGGGGGCAAAACCAAAACCGCAATATACAATAAAAAAAAAGATGAGTAATCGCGCTACTCGTGGTGATTACGATAGCATCCGAGCCAACTTTAGCGACGTGGTCTACACCGTGGTTCGGGATTACCTCAACTCCTCAGATCGTTCCACTTCCTATAAATCCGCTATGGGGCGTGAGGTGGTCAGTGCGTATGCCTACGCCGCCGAAGCCGGCTACGAAGATGGGGGCGGGGAATTACCGCTTGAGTCGGATGTGATAGATTGGCTCACGGCTTCTCAGGACGCCGAGGTTGCAAACGTGGACTCTCTGTTTGTTTCGCTCAAAGTATTACGAGACTCCGGTGAGTTCGATGCGGACGCTGAGGCGACAGATCGTTCGGAGGGGTACACCCGCTCCCTAGACGCTGTGTATAGTCAGGCGAAATTGTACGGTGCCGGCAATCAAATGCTGGAGTGGCGCCTTGGTGAGACGGAAGAGCATTGCGCTACTTGCTCAAAACTTGACGGACAGAGACATCGTGCGTCATGGTACATTGCTCACGATTACATTCCCGGCATGCCGGGGGCTGGAATGGATTGCGGCGGATGGCGCTGTCTTTGCGTTCTGGTAACTGATGACGGCGATGAATTTACCATTTAGGAATAGGACGATGAGCAGAAATAAACCTATTGAAGCGGTCACGGTTTAGCATGGCTATTCTGGACACCACTGGCGAAACGATCAAAGCCACTGATACTGGTTTGATCCGAATCGACGGCATTACCGTATTCCGTAAAGTAGTACGGGAAGGTATAATCTACATCGAGTTCTGCGATAATGACCGCATGCGCACTAAGTGCCGTGGGACTCGGTTCGTGGAAGTGCCGTTGAGTGTATTGCTTGGAGTTATCGACCCGATCCAGATCCCGGAAGTAAAGGACAAAAGCGATGAGAACGTTAGTGAAACAGATAATCCGGGGAATGTAGAATGAGCGCAGACTTAGATACCAATACTGACCCAACCCCAGAAGAGCGCAACCCGCTCGAATTTTTCGTAGCTTATCTTCCCGCTGAGGACGGTAAAAAGAATTATCTATCCGACGGGCAAGGGCATATCAGAGTCTTCAAGACTGAGCGAGCGATCAATGATTACCTGGCTGCCAACCTTCGCCCTGAGGTACTGGAGATGGTTGTAGTGCATCCGGTTCAGGGTCAGATTGCCGTGCCGGATGAAGGACTCCAGCCGACTACGCCGAAGGTACTTACGCTAGACCTTGCGCAAAACACTCCCAATATCTTTCCTGAATTGACGGTGGACCTATCTAAAGTGACATCTATAAGCACGCTCGCACCGCCAACATTCCCTACAGCCATGGAACTGCTTGATAATTACAAGAAGAAAAAGAAGAGGAGCCGGTAATGAAAGAAGAAATTATTGAACTTATTTGCAAGTACTCTCCATTCCCCTACGCTCACATCTTGGAGTTTTACGAAGAGTTCAAGTCGTATGATTTACTTATTCTCGCTGTCGACTCCTGCGCTCGCTTGGGTCTCTCGAGTCTTTATCAAGCGCCAATCGTGCGGTTCTTAGCCAGTAAAAAACCCCTGCCTGCGACCGGTGCGGACGGCGATATGCCGGATGTCGTTCGAGTCTTTGTGTACAATAAAGAGATCTATCGCATACATGGCGGAATTGAGCAAGTATCCATAGAAGAGGAAGGCGAATTATGAAACTAGAAAAACCATCCCATTTACTAGCCGCCGTGACCTGGCTTTTTGTTTTCTTATTAGCCATCGCATTGATATTCCGCGTCATTCCCTCTGATGGTCTATCGTGGGGATTGCTCGCCTTATTTTTCTTTGTCGCGGTCATGGCGTCGGCAGTTGCGAGCGGCGGGAGTAAAGAAGCCGTCGGCATATATCATATAAGTTATATCGATGCCGACACCATCCAGCTCGTGCAGCTTGACCCAAAGAGATCGGAAGAGCGGTTCAGCA